>Ga0206829_10065_pt1 | contig 40725 bp, 29 predicted proteins | sample Alteio_BWOrgCont_75_FD_152862 | JGI IMG/M metagenome (GOLD analysis project Ga0206829, IMG submission 152862) | Enriched cells from forest soil in Barre Woods Harvard Forest LTER site, Petersham, Massachusetts, United States -... | ecosystem: Environmental > Terrestrial > Soil > Temperate forest >... | reverse complement strand
CCGGAGTGCGGAGAATCATTGCCTACACTTCTCGAGGTGCCTATGAATACCTGCGCGAAAGGCATTCAGAAATGAATATAATTCAGAATCGCCTTCGTGCATCTTCAGCTGATGAAGTCCTCGATAAGATCGAGAAAATGCGCGAAATAGACCGAGACTTGCGCAAACAGATTGAAGCCTTCAACTCAAAGAGCGCTAGTGGAGAAGTTGATGAGATCATCGCCAATGGTTTTGTTTTGAAAGGTGTAACAGTTTTAACTTCCCTCTGTGCCCCGGATACCCAGGGGATCAAACGGCTGAGAGATCTTGAGGAAAGCCGTAAGTATCATAAAGTTTAAAGGCCACTTCCCCAGGAAGGGTTTTTGTCCTGTCAAGTTTCGCCATTTCTTCATCCAACAAGGAAAGGCCTCGCTCTAGAGTTTTGAAAAATTGTTCTTCCTCAGCAAGTACAACCCGCTCAATGAAAGGGCGCTTTTCAATCAAGTCTGGATAAGCATCTTTCATCTGTTCAACTACAAATGACACAGTCTTGTGAAGAAAGGGCGCTTTAAACCCAAGCTGTTTCCCATGTCGAATCGCCCGACGTATAATCCGGCGCAAAACATAACCTCGCCCCTCGTTTGAGGGCATAACACCGTCCCCCACTAAAAAGGTAGTAGCGCGAGAGTGATCGGCAACCACATGGAAGGAAACTGCAAGTTCAGCCTTGCTATCATACGCTTGGCCCGTCAACTTAGCAGTTTGTCCAATAATCATCTGAAACAAGTCAGTTCCATAGCTGCTGTCAGTCTGCTGAAGAATCAATGCAATACGATCAAGCCCAGCACCTGTATCAACGGCGGGACGAGGAAGGGGAGTTAGGTTTCCATTCTCGGATCGATCGTACTGCATGAATACCAGATTCCAAAATTCCAAATATCGATCACAATCACAACCCATAGAGCAGGTAGACTTCCCGCAGCTGTACTTCTCTCCACGATCAAAAAAAATCTCAGAAGAAGGTCCGCAGGGACCCGTGTCACCCATCGACCAAAAATTATCCTTTTCACCAAACCGAAAGATGCGATCGAGGGGAACGTCCTCTTGCTTATGCCAGATATTAGCAGCCTCATCATCATCCTTAAAAACTGTCACATACAGTTTATCTTTAGGAAACTTCAATTCAGCAGTAATGAATTCCCACGCAAAATGAATCGCTTCTTTTTTAAAGTAATCTCCGAACGAAAAATTTCCCAGCATTTCAAAAAACGTATGGTGTCGAGCGGTGAAACCCACATTCTCTAAATCATTGTGTTTGCCCCCCGCACGAACGCATTTCTGAAAAGTGGTGGCTCGAGTATAGGCACGCTGATCTTTCCCCAAAAAGCAATCCTTGAACTGAACCATTCCCGCGTTAGTAAACAATAGGGTAGGATCATTCGAAGGAACGAGGGAGGAACTCTCGACAATCGTGTGGCCATTTTTTTCGAAGTACTTCAAGAATAGGGATCGGATTTCAGACGCTCTCATGCAGGCGTTTGTAGCATTTTTAGGTGGGAAGGGGAAGGAGTCGGGAATTGGGCTAGGGTCATGTAGTGGACTGGTTTTGTCTGGATTATTTTGGGTGTCATAACTTCTTCTTTGGGATCTCAAAAATGAATGACTGAGGCGCTCTCTTTTTGAGTGGTTGATGTACTTCAACTAGACTCCCGTTGGGTTGGGCCCATTCTCAATGTATCTGAGGCCTAGGGTGATGGGACTTAGGCCTCAGATACTTGTAAGTAAAAAGTGATTCTGATTACTTTGAGTGTAGTTCCAGGGCTCGGCTAATCCAAGTGGTTGCTTCAGGGTTAAAGAATAGCTTTGCGTGAAACTGCTTCACTGCATCTTGAGGAGACGGAGCCTCTTTTAACTTCTTCAATTCGTGATCCTGTCGAGCTAGTTCTTGCCATAGGATGGTTCCCATTAGGAACGAGCGAGAGCCACCCATGGAGAATGTTTCATCGATGAGTTTTGTCCACTCACCCGCGACCTTCTTGCCGATTTTGCCGTCAGGGTCGGCTTTCAGGTTTTCTACGATCCGATCGTACAGTGCATCCCAGCGCCTTAGCCAATATGAAACGGTGGCCTTTCCCATCCAGAGAGCACCTTCTGGAGTGACTTGCAATTGTGTGACTTTTCCAGACCGCACGCTTTCCATAACGCTGGTGCCCAGCTTCATGGACTGAGCAAACAGGTCCTTCAATTGTTTGGCCAAATCGTTCATGAAGGTAACGACTCGTTCACCGTCAGGACCTGCGGGATCTCCAAACTCATTGTTGTTGATTTGTTCGATCATTTTGTCCCGCATGGCAAATTCCTTTGGAAATTGCTCGTAAATGGCCAAATAATCCTCAAATTGAGATTCACTCAATTCACTGATCCCGCGTGTTTTTCTTAATTTCTCTCTGAGATTTTCTGTCATACGATACCTTTCTATCAACGTTATTAAGTCGTTCCAGTTAGGGATCTCGGACGGAGATAGGCGTTTAAGAATATCTCCGAGAGCATCATTCACTTTTTGCAAATGATCACTCTGATTTTTGAGCACTTGCTGTTGTGCTTGGAGATGAGCATAGACGTTCTGGTGTTTCTGCAGCATTTTTCCAATGGTACCTAGGCTGAATCCGAAGTACCTCAGGGCGATAATTTGTTGCAGCTTTGCCAGGTCTTGTGCCGTGTAACAGCGATAGCCATTCGACGAACGATACGAGGGTTTTAGAATCCCGATCTTGTCGTAATGCCTCAACATCCTGACAGACGTTTGGGTGACATCACTGATTTCTTTTATGCGCCATTCTGCCATTCGAGTTCCTTTCGATAGGGAAGATACGGGATGACACAATGTCAGGGTCAAGCCCTAATAGAGGGTCTCATACTAGGGCTTGATTCGGTAGTGATCTCAGTCAGATAGCTCCGTTTTACGCGCTATTTTGACTCACCACATTTTTCGATCGGCATACGTTTTCATCGCTTCGGCAATGAATTCAGCCAATTTTGGGTGGAAAGCATCGAACATCTTCCGAAAATCCGGGTGATCCACGTACATCTGGGCTAGTCCGAGGTAGATCTCCTGGGTCGGGGTATAGAAATTCTCAATCATCTGAAAGTGACGGTTGACCAGACTCTGAACTTCAGTAGATGTTACCGGCAGGTGCGCCTTTAATGCTGCCGTGAAAGCGGCGTGCAAGTCATCTCCTTCCTTTTTCAGTTTCTGGTAGTCAGCCTTATTCCAATTTTTTGTTCGACGCCGGCTCTCTTCAAAAAGAGCTTTGGCTTTGGTACCGTGGGTTTCCACCATTCCTTTCTCAAATTCCTCAACCTTGGTTTTATCAAAACCGTAATATATTTCTTCATCAGACATAACTGTTTCTCCTTTCAAGTGAAGCAGTGTTTTCTCGATCGTTTGGATCAGCATTTTTGTCCGATCCGTCTCCTTTTGGAGAACGATCTTGTGAGACTCGAGGGCTTTAATTTTATCGAAATCCTTGACGCTGATGATTTCCTGGATTTCATTGAGCGGAAACCCCAGCTCGCGGTAGAAGAGAATTTGTTGGAGCAAGAGTAGCTGCTCCTGCTCGTAATACCGATAGCCGTTTTCGCCGTAGGAAGCAGGTTTTAGGAGCCCGATTTCATCGTAGAAATGGAGTGCCCGCACACTGACTCCGGATATCTTTGCCAATTTTTTCACAGTATACGACATGGGTCCTCCATTGCTTTCTCTCATTCAAGATAAGGGATCACGTAACGTCAGGGTCAAGACTCATTTTTGACCATTTCTGCCGTTCTGCCTATTCCAATGTGAAAACAAGGGATTCGCCCACCTGGAGGGCGGCCCACTGTAGGCTTAAGGCATGTAATTCTCTTCTGCCGGCCTCGATTTCCCCTATAGACAGGGTGAAGTTTGGTAGTTTCTTTGCTCGGAAATCGAGTTGGCCAACTCTAGAAAGTGCTCTTCAGAAGTAGGTCCACTCAGGAGTTCCGCTTGAAATACTTCGACCAGACCTTCTTGGTGCCAAGCTTCAGTTTCTGAAAATGCGAGAGGGGTGAAATTGGCTACCTTACCTGCGACCAGAAGTCGGATAAATCCGTGCGTGCCGTAGACTTTCTCTACGGCGTAGTGGACCATGTCGTGGGGAATAATTCCCTGCTTTGGGTTGTTTAGGTGTTGAAGGAAGTCTTTCGACTGAACTCGTATCCAGTCCGTTTTTCCTTTGCCCTTTGTGAATTCTAGTTCAATCATATTCCCTGGCCTCCCTTGTGAGGTCCTCAGGTATGGGGGCTAACGTGGCGTTAGGGTCAAGGTGAAATAGTTTCCTGAAAATATGAGAAACTTAAATCGAAAGTTTTGATATGATAGTCTTCAATTCCATAAGCAAGGATGGCACCCATGAACAAAAATCAAATTATCAGCCAAAGACTGTCTTTGTTAAAAAATGAAGTAAATCTGGCAAAAAATGGGACCGAGACCGTCGAAGCATTTTGGAATGAAATCCGTTCAAAAGGGACTCCGCTCATTGAGCCTCATCCCCATAGCTCTGATCAATCATTGGTAACGTTCCTTTGGGAGGGGTCGCAAGAAACCAAGAATGTAGTCATAGTCAGCAATATTGCAGATTTTGACCTAACCAAAGCTAAGATGTCAAAAATAGATGGAACAAATATCTGGTTTCGGACCTATGAAGTGAGGAATGACTTAAGAACGACTTATCAGATTTCGCCCAATGATCCACTGAAGTCTCTTGAGGAGCTGAGTGAAAATAAGGATTGGGATGGGATAAAGAGCCTGACTAAAAATTGGCAACGCGATCCAAAGAATCCTCTCACTTTGATTTTTCCGGCACTTAAGAGTGATCCAGAACTGAAGGTTTCTATTGTGGAGCTTCCGAAAGCTCCTACACAGCCATGGATAAAAAAGCAGCCTCACGTGAAATCGGGATCTATTGAGAGGCACTCAATCAAAAGTGAAATTCTGAAAAATGAAAGAGATGTTTGGATCTACAAACCCCACGGCTATTCTAGCACCGGGAATCCCTATCCACTGCTTCTTGTTTTTGATGGAGAAGCTTATACTAACGTAGTTCCGACACCCACTATTCTCGATAATCTCATTTCCAGCAAAAAGATCCCTCCAGTAGTTGGGGTGTTCGTTTCAAGCCTAAAAATGCCTGTTCGGAATCAGGAATTGCCTTGTTATCCGCCATTTTTGAGCTTTTTGAAGGATGAACTGATTCCTTGGTTTTCGGAGAACCTCAATCTGTCAAAGGACCCCAGCCAAAGAATAGTGGCAGGATCGAGTTACGGCGGGTTGGCTGCTGGTTATGTGGCCTATTCCTGTCCTGATCAGTTTGGGTGTGTTCTTTCTCAATCCGGATCGTTTGCTTGGAGATCGGACCCTAGCAAAGAGTCAGGATGGTTGATTCGCCAATTTGCTATTAGCCCAAAATTGCCAATCAAATTTTATCTCGAGGCGGGGCTATTGGAGCGGCACTATTTTGCTGAGTCAGATGGGTCTATTCTGAACGTAAATCGCCATATGAGGAATGTTCTTCAAGCAAAGGGCTACGAATTGACCTATCACGAATTTTGTGGGGGCCATGACTATGTCTGTTGGCGAGGGAGTCTTGCTGATGGACTGATGAGTTTCATTGGAATTCAGTAAATCAGAATAAATTGCTTTACTGTTAAATTGGACAATTAATATCTGATACTAAAAGTAGACAAAAAAAAGGCCCCACACGGAGAAATTCCGTGTGGGGCCTTTTTTTGGATAAATTCAAAACCCGTAGCCAACCCGTAGCCAAAAATAGCCAACTCGGGTAATTCCGTATCCAGGGCGTAAAGACGGTACTTGTTTGACTTAGCGAACGTCGTGATGCTGGGTCGATGAAAATCGAACCTCAGCAAATTGCGCAAGAAATACGTGAACTCATCGGACAGTACCAACGCGAAGTCCCCGGACGAAGACGAGCATGGCCAGAGTCCATTAAAGTCCGCATTGCTCATCTAGGGCAAAGCGGGTGGTCCCCCAGGAAAATTGCGACGGAAACTGGCATTTCTTACTATAGTGTTTTGAGGTGGGTGCCAAAGGAATATCGGCGGCAGTACGGGCGTCGGAAAAAATCCTCAAATTTGGCGGAATTTGCGCCCGTACGCATCCAGAAAAGTCATGAATCTGTAAGGGTGACCGTTGCACAATCTACGATTGGCATCAAGCCTACAAATTCTTCAACGGTGACGGTCGCACTTCGAGGTGGCATTCGAATCAAGGGCGTTACACCTGAGTTCTTGCGAGCTTGGCTGGGGGGACGATCATGAGCTTAGTGCTAAAGGCCGGGATCAAAGTCTTTGTTTACAATGAGCCCATTGATATGCGAGCAGGATTTAACAAACTTCAGGCGTTAGTAGCGGAGAAAATGAAAGGCAATTTATTCGAAGGCCACCTGTTTCTCTTTCTTGGGAAGAACCGAAGGAGGGCAAAGATGCTCCTATTCGATGGTACCGGCCTTGTCTTGATTATTAAGCGATTGGACCGTGGCAATTTTATGAGCCTCATGGATCTTTTTGAAACGCAGGAGATGACGTTGAGGGATTTGGAACGCCTACTGGATGGCGCAAATCTTAGAGCATTATTTGCAGCGGAAAAAAGAAAGAATGAGGACCAAGAAGTGGCCTAAAAATTATTGACATCTGAATAGATTCGGGCAGATTCACAGCTCATCATGGACGTAAGCTTCTTGAATCATCCGAAAAATGCCGACGTAATTCGCGAGTTCGCTAAAATTGCGATCTTGGAGAATAGCCGCCTGAGGAGTGAGATCGCATCGCTTAAACAAGTGAACCATGATCACGAGCAGCAATGGCTTGCCTATCAGGACCGCCTCGTTCGGTTGCAAAAAAAGCTCTTCGGCCGCGGAAGTGAAAAACTAGATCGAGAGCTCAAATCCAGGAACACAGATCCGGAGGAACTTCTCCTTCACGGAGATTCTCAAAATCCGGATCCGATAAAGAGTGAAAAAAAGACCGCCAAAGATCGAGATCTAGTGCCTGAAGACGTACTTTACACCCTACAGCAAGAAGAGCTAAAAGAAGAAGCTGTGATGAGAGGGTACAAAGATTCCAAATCCAGTGACTGGAAAGAGCTGGGCGGCTTATATGATGAGTCGACTGAAATTACCATCGTTGAACGCACCTATAAGAAGGTCGTTCATAAACGAAAAAAATACCTATTTATTCCGTCAGTTGGCTCTGAAAAGGAAGTGATTGTTACGGCCAAAGGCCCGGAAAAGCTCTACCCAGGCTGTGGTTACAGCGTCGACTTTGCTATCACCGCAGTCTGTGACAAATTTCAGTATCATGTACCCCTAAATCGGCAAGTAGACCAGATGGAAAGCCGCGGCCTAACTGGCATTACGGCAAAAACCCTGTATGGATTGACTGAAGGGCTTTCACATCATGTACGTCAGGGCAAAGTGTTGGATAAAATCAGAAACGACATCTTCAATGCTCCTCTCGCTGTCCATGCAGACGAGACGCCGTGGCCGATATTAAACAGCCACGATAGCGATGGATATTTGTGGACTATCTGTAACATGGCAGGAGCGTACTATCAGTTTGAACCCTCTCGGTCTGGGAAAATTATCGTGGAGATGCTCAAGGGATACTCAGGTCCAGTATTGACGGATGAGTTTAAGGGTTATAACCGACTAAAGAACGAAACAGAATGTGTCCTTTGCCATTGCTGGGCGCATGCCCGCCGTAATTTTTACGAAATCCGCGAAAATCACTACGAGGACTGCCGGGAAATCATTTTGATGATCGACGAGCTATTTGACATCGAACGCGAGGCCAAGACTTGGGAACAGCTCAAACAGCTTCGGGAACAAAAGTCGTGGCCGGTAGTGGATTTGATCAAAAGTTGGCTCGACGAAAAGACCCTCAAATACATTCTGTCAGAGAATGAGATGAGTAAGTCCATTCGATATATTCTTGGGCACTGGAAAGAGTTCACGAACTTTCTCAGTGATGTCCGCGTTCCGCTATCAAATAACCATGCTGAGCGATCCCTTAGGCACAGCGTCCTAGGCAGAAAAAATTTCAATGGCTCTAAGACAATCAACGGTGCAGATGTAGCTGCCGATCATTACTCAGTAATAGAAACGTGTAAGTTGGTGAGTCTGGATCCGGCAGCCTATTATCGGTACTTAGTCCAGACGAATAATTCCGGAGGGGATCCTAAGAGTCCTTTGGGATATGTCCGATGGAAGTATGAGCAGAAAAAGAAGGCAATGGCTGCTCAGTAAAAAAAGGGGGATGTGCCATGGATATGAATAAGGTGATCAAGCTTGGCCGCAATGAGCGCTGTCATTGCGGAAGCGGGAAGAAGTATAAAGGCTGCCATCTATTTGTAGATGAGCTAGATCGCTCTAGGGCAATGTTCGTGGCTGCTGCTGGAAATGAAGAACATTTATCTCTTCAAATGTTTGCAGAGATTTTTCCAGATATTGCCGCTACGGAGACACGACATTTTTGGCCAAGAGGAAGAGACCCCAAAGGGGAACCTATTCAAATTGCTGAGTACTATTGCAACGATCCTGAATGTGACTGTAAAAGAGTCTTGTTGACACTCATCGACCTTGCAGAGCCGAGCCTCAGTCCAATGCTCACTGTAGGCTATGCCTTTGATCGTAATGATCCGAACCCGGGCACCTATGTTGATCCTCTGAATAATTTAACTTTACAGGGGAGAGACTTTTTTCCGCTTGTCTGCGACCTATTGAACAGAGATGCCGCCTACGTAAACAGACTCCAACAACACTATGACCTGATAAAGGGTTCCTTCAAGAATAAGAAGAATCAGCGGTTCCACTAGGCTAAAACTGAGGTTTAATAGTCAACGACCGGGTTTACGCCCTGGATACGTAATTCCGGGACATTTCGAGTAATGTGGAAGCAACGTCGAACTAGGTAACCGCTTGACTTGTTTTGTGTGTGTTTTTGTTTAGTTGGCCCCTAATTTAAAAAATCAGGGGCCTAAAATGGGGTGACCATCGGGGCCCGAACCCGCGAAACGCCATGAATTCACCCCAAAACCCCCCGAACAATAGCCAACAAAGTCCGCACCTGTGCCTCATTAGCTCGCCCCAAAAGCTCCTCCAACTCATCCCGAGGGGTAAGGTCTACCTGGAATGTCCGAACCCGCTCATAGAAGCTCTTCACCTTAATCCCTCCATAAACCAAAAGTAGCCGCTCCAACCGAATCCCCCGAGGAGCATCCATCCGCCCAGTCTCAATATGCACGATAGTAGACGTAGAAACGCCCGCCAACTCCGCCGCCTTCCGCATGGACAAACCCTGCTCCAAACGCAAGCACTTGAGCACCCTCCCCCCTTCGAACCGAATCAAGAATTTGAACCTATTCTAAGAGCTAATATTCCCGAGAAAAGGGTAAAAATCCCCCTGGAAGTAGTATTTTCTGATTTTCTCGAGCCATCACGGCTCCTCCATTAATGTCTAAAGATTGTCCTGTAATTGAAATTTGATTTCCAGCTACCAGGAATTGGCCCGGCGCGGCGATTTCAGCTGATGTACTCATCTTACCTAGTGGAAGAGAAGAACGGCGTGCCTCGTCATTCAAGAAATGTTAAGATGTGATCTATGCTAAAAGATTGGATTAAGTTAGGGCGAGAAAAGGGAGCAAGTGACCTACTTTTGGAAAGTGGGACGCCTTTGGTTTTTAGAATTCGCGGGGAGCTAATTCCTATCGGGGAAAAAATATCATCCGATTTACTTCTAGACGTGGCTAGAGAGCTTCTCAATTCTAATCAGTGGGATGAGTTCCTTGTTCAACAGTCTGCTGATTTGTCACGTACCATTTCAGGGGCACGGTGTCGCGTAAATGTCTTTCAAACCATCCGTGGTATCGGAATGGCCGTTCGGATTCTTACTTCTTTCAAAAATAACCTGAATGATTGCAACCTTCACCCTGATTTGCAGAGGCTTATCCAGTCAAAGACCGGCCTCATTATCCTCTCCGGCCCAACCGGAAGTGGTAAATCCACAACTCTTGCAGCCCTCTTGGAAGAAATTAACAACACTCACCGGAGACAGATTATTGCAATTGAAAGCCCAGTAGAATATTTCTTTGCGAATCAGAAATCTTACATTCGTCAACGTGAGATTCCGACGCATTCGCCGAGTTTCGAACAGGCAATTACTGATTCAATGCGTGAGAATCCGGACGTGCTAGTGATTGGAGAAATGAGGACTCCAGAAGTCATGCGACTGACTTTAAACGCTGCCGAAACAGGTCATCTTGTTTTGGCGACAATGCATTCTTCGACGTGTTCGGAAGCTATTTCTAGAATTTGCATGTCTTTTCCATCGGACCTTCAAGGTAGTATACGAGGGCAGCTTGCAGACTGCTTGGTGGGAGTTGTTTGTCAGCGCTTAGAGTATCTGCCACAGGTTCAGCTTCAAGTGCCTCTTTGCGAAGTTCTTCTGGCAAACTCTGCTGCAAAGTCAAACATTAGAGCGGGTCAGTTAGGGCAGCTCAGCTCGGTCATACAAACAGGGGGCGAAGACGGAATGTGGTCATTTGATCGATATCACCGATGGATTGATCAAAAGAAAACGTGGGTCAGACCCTCTCAAGCCGTTCCTATTGACGAACGTGAATCGATTTCTTTAGATCGACCGGCCCTATCTAAAACCCCATCAGGGGCACAGCGTACTACTGACAGTGGAACGAAGTTGACGCAACAAAGTCACCGAACAGCGGCACTTTCCAAAAAGAAGCCGCGCGATAGCAGTGGCCAACTTGAAATTTCTCATGATGAAGTTGATGACGACTTAGAAGCGTTAGGGCGCCGCTTGTTGAAAGATGAAGGCGAATGAATCTCAAAAAAGTTGGACCGCTCTAATGAATGTGGCTAAAAGGTTAGTTGATTTTTCAATTCTGTTTGTCATAGCTATCAGTTTTTTATTACAGGCTGGAATTGTCTTAGCATCTAGTCCCTTTACTAGTGAGTTCAACGGGTACGCCAAAGAATGCTTGGAAAAAAGTAACGGCGTTGGACTTGCCATTGGAGTGATTGATCATGAGAATGTTTTTAGTCAGACATATGGCTATAGAAGCATAGAGCAGGGAAAAAAATTAAGTCCCGATCCAGATACGCTCTTTGCCATAGGCTCACTTACAAAATCTTTTACTTCTACCGCGCTTGGCTTGTTGGTTGATAGAGGCCTCGTACAATTTGATGATCCAGTGCGAAAGTATCTGAGGGATTTTAGACTACCAGATAACGGTCTTGCTGAACGAGTTACTGTTGCTGATTTACTTTCGCACCGGGTTGGCCTCCCTAGTAATGATAATTTGTGGTATAGTACTTCGTTCGATCGACAGACGCTTTATCAAAAATTGCAATTTCTAGATATCAATCCAAAGACCATTGGAAAATTTCAATATAGCAACTTGATGTATATGGTGGCAGGACTTTTAACTGAGAAAGTGCTGAACGCGTCTCCGAACTCGAGTCATTTAAAGTGGGAAGAGTTTGTGCAGACTGATTTACTTACCAAGCTGGGGATGAATCATACGCATGTATTTTTCAGTGACATAGAATCTATTGAGAATAAGGCCTATCCTTTTTCATTTGACGAACAGTCTAAAAATATTATCAGAATACCATTTAAAAATGACAATGTAGTAGCGCCGGCGGGATCTATTTTTTCGACAGTGAATGATATGTTGAAATGGCTCAAGCTCCAAATAAATCGGGGAAAACTAAATGGGAGTTCTTTTATTTCAGACACCACATTTAATAGCCTCATGAAAGGAAGAGGTTCGATCGAAACTCAGCCGAGATTGTCAGCGCTTGTAAAATCTTTATTTGGTTCAGACAGCATTACCTACGCATTGGGATGGTATATCGTGGAATCAGGGCCTAGACAGCTTGTCTTTCACCTAGGAGGGGTTGATGGGTATCTTTCATTTATAGTATATTCTCCTAGCGAGAAAATAGGGGTAGTGGCTTTGACTAATAGTACTCAATTCAGCCCTAATTTTTTGGCCATTGATCTCCTAAATCGGATGAGGGGTCATAAAACAAAACTCGCTATCGAGAAGGTGTTGAGTCGCTCCAAAGCCAACACCGTTTCCTCTGAAGAGCAGACGAAATTCAAAATCGGCTCAAACATTTCTGAGGTACGTCCTTGGCTGGGTCGTTTTCTCCATGGTGCCTACGGTGATATTTCGGTTGTAGAAAAATCCGATGCTAAGCTGATCTGGACTTATCAATCCAAACAATATGAGATGCTGCCCATGGGTGAAAAAGGGAGATTTAAATTAAGAACAAAATCTCCCATGCTTGGAGCCTCAGTAATCGAGTTTATGCATGAAGGAGGTATCTATTTATTGAAATGGTATCCTTCCGAAACGGAGTATCCAATTGTTTTCAAAAAATCTGAGCACCTTCGTTGAGGTTTCAAAGATGTTCCGTATTCATCACCCCAAGATCCCCCGAACAATAGCCAAAACAGTCCGCACCTGCGCCTCATTGGCGCGCCCCAAAAGCTCCTCCAACTCCTTCCGAGGGGTAGATGCCTCGCAGAACGTCCGAACCCGCTCATAAAAGCTCTTCACCTTAATCCCGCCGTAAACCAAAAGCAGCCGCTCAAGACGAGCCCCCCGAGGAGCATCCATCCGCCCAGTCTCAATATGAGCAATAGTAGACGTAGAAACGCCCGCCAACTCCGCCGCCTTCCGCATCGATAAACCTTGCTCTAAACGCAAACACTTGAGCACACGCCCCTCATTGCTCAGGATGATCTTCGCACTCCTCTGCTTTCGAACCTGTCGAGCCTTTGGGTCCTTCCGAACCAAATCAGTACCAGAATTAATTGCCATATCGCGATCTCCTTGTCTGTGAAGCCGCCACCAGGGCGGGAAGAAATAGTTGACTGCCGGTTTTAAATCTACACGTTTAGACAAATGCCGGGTTGCCGCTACCAGAGCGGCTCTTAAAAAATGGACGCAAGAATGCCTTCCTCCGAACCGAGGTTCGGGAAGGTGTGTTCATCAATAATTTTCGGGGGTTAAAGAAAACTGAAACCAGAATCTACTGAGGAGGGGATGAGCTAAAAGAAGCCGCTTTTCATCAAAGGTAGCCAAAGAGTAGCCTGGAAAGAGCCAAACTCCGTGACAATCCGTGATTTTCTGTGACATTCGCCCCGTCCGATTTTTCGAAGCTCTTGATTCTATTGTGTTTTGTTTTTAGTTAGTTAGGGGCTGTTCCGGTAAACAGCCCCTTAAATAGTGGTGGAGACGCTGGGAGTTGAACCCAGGTCCGAAAATAATCCATCGCCAGAATCTACATGCATAGTTTATGTTTTAGATTGGATGAGTTACGTCCATAAACAAACTGAACTCACCCTCCGCAGACTTTAGTTTCGCTCTCTAAGCATCTGCGATACCCAGAGAACTAGCCCACTGAATGACGTCTTATCCCAGCCCGTGGGCGAAGTCAGGTAAGACGTGGAGCTTAAATAGAATTAACTATTAAGCAGCAATTGCGTAATCGTTGCCAATTACATTTTGCCATTTTTTTACGAGGCCTATGGCACCTCGACATGCATCCGGGACTTCAGTACTTCCGTCGAAGCCAGATCGTCCCCAATAAGTCCAGCGTAGCACAGAATACTTTTGCAGCCAAGGCGGGGAGCAAAAACACTAGACTTGATTTGAAGTGGAGGCAGGACCTGAAGCGGCTACTGAGTAGAATTAGGTTCACCGATAGCCGCTAAATGTTTTTGGTTGCATCTATCTTGTCGTGCACGGCCGTGCCCGTTGCCAGTATCCTATAGTGGGTAGGGGAGGACAAAGGGTTCAACTGCACTTTGAAGAGAATCACGGCTGAAGCGCCTTTGCGGTAGGCTTTGTATTTGATCTCTCTCTGTAGGGCTTCGATGATCTCGTGGTATTCTGCGGATCTTTCTGCTTCTACGATTTTGGATTTTAAGACGGCGCTGGCTGAGATGAGGTCGATGAGTGTGAATGCACGGCCGCCTGGGAGCTGGTCTCCTGTTGTGAGAGGGAGGTTCTCTGCTGGGTGTGCGAGTTCGTCGGGTAGGCTGGTCTCTACTACGGGTGTGGCTTTTTCCGCTGGGTTTGTGTTGATGTCTGAGTCTTCTCTCGAGGCTTGGCTAGTAAAAATAGAATCGGAGGGTCCGAATTTGATTTGGGCTCGTGTGGCGCGGAGGGCTTGGATGAGGAGGATGCCTGCGAATTCGCTGATTCTTGGGATGAGGACGCGTCCTGCTGCGAGTTGGGGCTCTAGGTCGATTTCTCGGATGCCCATGTTTTCTTGGGTGACCAGTTCAATGAGCTTTTGCTTTTCTTCAGGGCGCAGGGGGCCTTGGATGAGTAGGCTGAAGGGGAAGGCGGCGGGGCCGCTGGGTTTTTGGGTGCTTAGCTTTTCAGAATAATTCTTTAGTTTTTCTAGGGGGCCTCTGCCTGGGCCCATGGATCCAGGTGGATCTCCAGGTGGCGAATTTGCGGGGCGGCTTGGCTGAGCCGGCACGTCCGGGGTCGGAGATGAATGTTGGGGGGCTTCTGTGGGCACCGACTCCGGCGCCGGAGTAGAAATCGAAGTGGGAGTAGGAGTTGCAGTCGCAGTAGCGCGAGATTCAGAAAAGTCAAAGTTTGCTGGGGCGTCTGTTGAGGGTGGGGGTTGCTCGCTGTATTTGTTGGTGTCGGGGAGGTCAAAAGCTGGAGTGTCTGGTGTGTGTTCACTGAGCTGAAAATCATCGGGCAGAGGGAGACCTTGCCCTTCATGTCCGGGTTGATCAGAAGAGTGAGCAGGCAGAGAGTGATCCGTGGCGGGGAAGTCCACATCCTTGTCGAACGGAGCTGCGTTCTGCCCTGAGATCTCCCCATGGCTTTCTGGCTCGGATGGGTTCGATGGCGGAGATTCAGTGACGGAAAAATTCTCTCCAGAATGTTCTGAAGTGGTTTCAAAGCTTCCTATGTCCTTTTCAGGCGAAGGTTCTGGGACTGGATTTGCAGAGGCGTAGTCTTCGAGGCTTTCAAAAGTATCGATCGTTTCGATCGAGGCTTGTTCCAGGACTGCGCCCTTTGGAACGGGGGGGGCTTTCCCTTGCTTCTCAAGCTCCTGTGCGTATTGGAGGATTCCAGTGAGATCTTTTTGCTCCTCGGCCATCAAGTATTAGGATACAGGTAGGGCGTTTCAATAGCAAAAGTGAAATCAGGGTCGTCGAGCAGAGGGAGGCCCTGCTCTTCAGAGCTGGGTTGCCGGCGTCTGTGACGCTTTGTGTCTAGTTTGCTTTTCAGTTTAGCCAGTCAGCATCTCCACCACCGCTTCCTCCTCCAAAGCTTCCTTGGGAAGAGTTGGAGGGCGGGGGCATTACTTGAAAAATGGAGCCTAGAGTATTTAGAAAGTCTGGGTCGAGTTTGTGGGCTGAGAAGCTGAGGAGTCTATTGATGGCGTCTTTTCCGGAGAGTTTGGGGCTATTGGGGGCGTCGAGGACCAGGTCACAGAACTCGCTGGCCACGGAAACGAGGCGTGCCACTGGGTGGATTTGGTTCTTCCGAATTCCTCTGGGGTAGCCTAGGCCGGCACAGTCTTCGTGGTGTTGGGCTACGACCTGGATGACTTCGCTGGGCATTCCTTTGAGCTCTTCTAGGATTTCCACGCCGCGGGTGGGGTGGCTTTCGATCATGTTGAGCTCGGAGATCTCCAAGTCCTTACGGAATTTGGACAGGATCGTCACGTCGATCTCCTTTTCTCCGATGTCATGAAGGAGTCCCGCCATTGCGATTTTGGATAGATTGGAGATCGTCACCCAGCCCATCTTTCGAGCAATCAGAACTGAAATCATGCTGACACCAACGGAATGCGCGTACAGAAAATCGGTGTGGCTGCTGAGGGCGCTGAGTAAGTCCATGGCGTTGGCGTTATTCCCGAGGATGACGACGATGTTTTCAACGAAGGTTTTGGCATAGGACACCGTCCCCTCATCCAACCCTTCGATATGAATTTTATGGAGGATGATTTCTCCAGTGTGTTTAATCAGGTTCATCTTTTTCTCAGTCGAGATGTGGGGATTTTTGGATACAGCGCTGAGAAGTGAGAGATTCATTCCTGCATACCGCGCGAAGTCTTCCTTTTTCATATAAAGAAAGTGTAAGCCCTTTGACTTATAGTGATTGATGCGGTCCGGCGGTAAATCCTCTCCATTGTGGGCGATTTTGATGTATTTGTTTACGATTTGAATAAAGATGTCGTATTTGAGCTGTTTGCCAGAAACAAAATCATCAATATTCAGCTTGCAGTATTCTTCTATAGACTCCGCCACCGGCGCGGATATTTCAACTTTAAGACACTTTTGAACCGCTTCTAAAATCTCATTCTTTTTGAATGGCTTGGGGATGAAGCCGTCCGCGCCCATTCGGAAAGCTTCGTCGGTTTCGAGGAGGTCAGAAAAACCGGTGATGAGAATGACGGGGGCGGTTTTGGGTAACTTTTTAATTGCTTGCAGAAGTTCGATTCCGTTGAGCTTTGGCATTCGAATGTCCGAGATGACGAGGTCAAAAGAAGCTTCTACGAAGCGACTCAACCCCGCCTGCCCATCCCCAACGCCTTCTGCGAGAAACCCGCACGCGACTAGTAATTTTACGAGTGCGGGTCTAACGTTGTCGTCGTCGTCAACAACAAGGATTTGCTTACTCATGGAGCCCTACCTTTTGTCAGCGGTTAGTCAAATGATACATGATTTCAATCATGCCACATTTAATAATACTCTATCCCGTATGACAAAACAGCATACACAAATCCGAATTTGTAATTATTTAGAAAACTTAACTGGCTCGAACTAGGCTCCGTGGCATTTTTTATATTTTTTGCCGCTTCCGCAAGGACAGAGGTCATTTCTGCCGACCTTATCTATATCTGAAGCGGGTCCAGCTGGGGCAACACTGAGTGGAGTTCCTCCGGGAACCTGACCCCGTCCCAAAGTCATCCTTCTAGGTTGCGCCATGGGGATTCCCAAGTTGATGAGTGGAGACGCCTGGACAGGCAGAGCTGGAGTTTCTGATTCCTGGAGGGTTCCATTCTCTGGGGACGACCCCGCAGGAATTAGGGATCCGTCCGGAGCCAAGTTATATTGTATTCCAGATGAAGATTGAGGAGGGTTGAGCTCTTCTTCCTCTTCTAGAAGATCTTCAGACTCTTCTGCAAAAAGGTCTGACGGAGCAAACTGAACCGCGAAGAGTTTACGCACCACGTCACCCGTGATTTGGTTCATCATCATTTCAAAGAAGCCGAATCCCTGCTTCTTGTACTCGATCAGAGGATCCTTTTGACCGTAGCCTTGCAATCCGATTCCTTCTCGGAGGTGGTCCATGGCTAAGAGGTGATCTTTCCAGAGGTGGTCGATGGTTGTGAGCAAGACCATCTTCTCCAGCTGGCGTACCATGGGAGCGCCCAAGTTAGTTTCTTTAGCGTCGTAAGCTTTCGTGGCTTGATCCATCATGAGCTTCTTTAAGCCAATATGATTGAAGGGCTGAATATCCTTTTCTTCCAATCGGCTCGGAATCTGGAAAGTGACTTGGACAGCGTCGTTCACTTCCTTCATGTCTAGAACGCCTTGTCCGTTGACCTTCTTGAGTCTTCCGCCCGGGAAGAAATCTTCAGCAATTGCGCCGGAGAGCTCATCCACCATGGAGACGATCATTGCACGAAGGTTCTCTTGAGAGAGGACTTCTTTTCGCCATGCATAAACAACTTTTCGCTGTTGATTCATGACGTCGTCATATTCTAGCAAGTGCTTACGAATGTCGTAGTTATGGCCTTCGACTTTTCTTTGAGCGTTTTCAATCGCTTTGGTGATCCAGCGGTGCTCAATGGGCATGTCTTCTTCCATGAAGCGACCAATATTGACCCCACCAAAAATACGCATCAGATCGTCGTCGAGAGAGAGGTAGAACCGACTCCCTCCTGGATCTCCTTGTCGTCCGGCTCGTCCTCGAAGCTGGTTGTCGATACGACGGGACTCGTGTCGCTCGGTTCCCAGAATAAAGAGGCCCCCGAGTCTCTTCACTTCGTCGCGTTCCGCCAAACACTTTTCTTGAGTTTTCTTGAGTGCTTCAGCGTAGCGTTTTTCGTATTCAGCCTTCTCTTCGGGCGTGGCGTCTGATTTCAGAGAGCCGACCTCTGCTTTGGCTAGAAACTCGGCGTTTCCACCCAAGAGAATGTCAGTTCCACGGCCGGCCATATTGGTTGAGATGGTCAGCGCGCCTTTTCGCCCTGCTTGAGCAACGACTTCAGCTTCGCGCTCATGCTGTTTTGCGTTCAAGACGTGGTGTTTGATGCCTTCGCGCTTGAGATGGAGTGAGAGTTTTTCAGATTTATCCACTGAAACAGTGCCGACCAAGATAGGCTGTCCTGTTTTCTGGAGCTCTTGGATTTCTGCCACAATGGCTTTCAGCTTGCTCGATTCAGATTTGTAGATGACATCGGGCAAGTCCTTACGGATCATGTCTCGATTGGTAGGGATGACTGTGACATCGAGTTTGTAGATCTGCTTGAATTCCATCGCTTCCGTATCAGCAGTCCCTGTCATGCCGCCGAGCTTATTGTACATACGGAAATAGTTTTGGAATGTAATGGTGGCCAGGGTTTGATTTTCGTTTTCGATCTGAACGCCTTCTTTGGCTTCAATTGCTTGATGCAAGCCATCTGACCAGCGCCGCCCAGGCATGAGCCGTCCGGTGAATTCGTCCACAATCAAAATTTCGCCGTCTCGCACCACGTAATCCACATCTTGTTTGAAGAGCACATGAGCTCTCAAGCCTTGATTGACGTGGTGGAGGAGCTCAATATGGGTCGGGTCATAGAGGTTAGCAACGTTCAGTCGCTTTTCCATCTTATCGACACCCGCTTCGGTCAAGGCAGCGGTCTTGGATTTCTCGTCGATCGTGTAATCGGTTTCTTTGATGAGTCCACCGTCTGCAATGATCTGACGATCGATCTTGTAATAAAGGTCGGTCGAGTCTTCTGTCGGGCCACTAATAATGAGTGGGGTTCGAGCCTCGTCGATTAAGATCGAGTCCACTTCGTCGACGATCGAATAGTTGAGCTCGCGTTGGACATAGTCTTCCAATCGGAACTTCATATTATCTCTGAGATAATCAAATCCGAATTCGTTGTTGGTGCCGTAGGTGATGTCGCAGGCGTAATTTTGCTTTCGCTGTGAATCGGTCAGGCCGTGGACAATAATTCCGGTACTCATGCCCAGGAATCCATAAATCCTGCCCATCCAGGAAGAGTCACGTCGGGCGAGGTAATCGTTTACGGTAACGACATGAACCCCTTTTCCGGTGAGTGCATTCAGATAGCAGGGGAGGGTCGCAACCAGCGTTTTACCTTCTCCCGTTCTCATTTCGGCAATTCTGCCGCGGTGAAGCGTGATGCCCCCGATCATCTGCACGTCGTAGTGGCGCTGTCCAATCACTCGCCAGGCGGCTTCTCGAACGACTGCAAATGCTTCGGGAAGGATTTGATCTAAGGTCTCTCCCTTGGCGAGACGTTCCTTGAACTCAGGCGTCTTGGCCTGAAGCTGGACGTCAGTGAGAACTTTGATCTGAGGTTCAAACTGATTGATTCGGTCGACAATAGGATAGATCGACTTAAGTTCTCGTTCGTTTTGGGTTCCAAATATTTTCTTTGCAATGTTCTGAAGTCGCATAGTTTCGGGGGCAGACATTAGCGAGGTATGAGCAAACTGTCACGTTTAAAAAGCACGTTTTTTCGCACCGCTGCAAAATTTTAAGGACTTGAATCTTCAAAGATATAAGATCGTGGGTCAACCGGATAGCCATGCACTCGAACTTCATAGTGCACATGCGGTCCGGTCGAGCGGCCGCTATTTCCTAAAAGAGCAATTTTCATCCCGCGTTTTACCTGATCTCCTTTATTCACAATAAATTTTCTCAAATGACCATACCAGGTTTCAATACCATAGCCATGATTCAAAATAACAGTGAGTCCGTAGCCCGCTTTTGAAGCCGCAAACGTCACTTCTCCGTCTGCTGGGGCTCGGATGATGGTGCCCATTCGATTTGCGATGTCTAACCCCTCATGCATTTTAATGCGATCGCCGTAAGGAGAGTTCCTGACCCCAAAGCCGGAGGTAAAGTAGCCCGGAGCTGGCTGCCGGGTAGGGAGGGCGGAGAGGAAGGACTTCTTGTCGTAGAGAATCTCGTATTCATCTTGCAAAAGTTCTTCGGTCTTAAAAGCTTCTTGATTCAGATCCTCAATGCGTTTCTCAAGGGCGGTATATTCTTTGTGCAGCTCGATTTTTTCGGGGTCCTTGGTTTCTGGAGGCGCGATCTGGACCGTTTCCTGGGTGATCGGCACATTGGCTTCGGGAAGTTTGCTCTGGAGCTGCGGCACCTGGTTTTCGACGTGCATGATCACTTTGAGTCGGGTCGCAAAGGTTTTGACTCGCTCCATCGTGCTTTCGACAGTGGCCATCTTATTTTGAAAAATTTGCACTTGCTGTCTTAGGCGCCGATTTTCAAGTTTGAGCTGTCTATTTTCGCTGATCTGGCTCATGACGTACCAGTAGTCAAAGATCATGACCCCTGTGAGCAGGATGACCAAGGCAAGCCCAAGAGCTCCACCTTTTACAATCCAATTGGGAATGATGAGCTTGCGAACGCGGGAGGTTTTCTCAGGGACGACCAGGATGGTGTAGAATCGATTGCCAGCCACGGGTTAATTTACCTGTACCAAGAGGGCTGTGATATTGTCGTCTCCACCATTTGCATTGGCAGTATCAATCAACTCGTCGACTCCTTTTTGAAGTTCTTCGATATTTCTCATTACAATTTCTAAGATTTGATGGTCTTCCACTAACCCGGAAAGTCCGTCAGAGCAAAGTAAAAAGCAGTCTCGGGGTTCGACGTCCATCCGGTAGACATCCACGTCTAACTTGCTTTCGAACCCAACCGAGCGCGTGATCACGTTTTTCATTTGATCTGTTTTCACTTGGTCTCGGGTGATCAGTCCCATCCGTAGTTTTTCCTGTACTAATGAATGATCTCGTGTGGCTTGCCAGATGGCATTGGGGCGAAAAAAGTAGCACCGACTGTCTCCAGCATGCCCAATGGTGAGCTTGCGGTCCTTAAAAAATAGAGCCACAGTCGTTGTGCCCATGCCATGCAAGCCAGGTTCGGCTTGAGAAAGATCATAGATCGCCCGGTTCGCTGAAATGAAGCTTCGGGTGATCAAGGTCTGAGGGTCGAGACTAGTGTCGTGGATGTGCTCACGGAAATAGGAGGTGATTTTCTCGACGGATAGAATGCTCGCCGTTTCTCCTCCCTTATGTCCACCCATTCCATCGGCTACAACGAAAAGTCCGAGTTCTGGAAGAGTCGCCCCGCAGTCCTGATTCTGTGATCTTTTCCGGCCAACGTCTGTGCGATAGCCGACTTTAAATTCCATTCTTTCTAACTCCCACCGTAGAGTGCTTAGGTCCCTCCCACAGACAGCTCACTTAAGCGTACGGAGGGAGCTCCAATTCTTCCAAAAAACTTCAGATCATTACCAATATCTGTCATTCTGCGGAAAAGTTCCAACACATTACCTGCCACCGCAAAACCGCGAACAGGAACTGTGAGTCTTCCATTTTCAATCATAATTCCCGTTGCGCCCAGAGAAAAATCGCCCGTCACGGGATTGGCGGTGTGGAGTCCCATGAGATCGGTAATCAGAATTCCTTTTGAAATACCGTCAAAGAGTGATTTTAAAGGCTTTTTTCCTTCCTTCATATAGAGGTTGGAGAGCCCAATGGATGGCGGGGACTTGATCCCTCGGACCGCGCATCCAGTCGGGTGGGTTCCTTTTTTCTTCGCGTAGTATTTGTCGTAGAGGAGGCCACTGACAAAGCCACCATCGACGAGGGTGGTTTTCTTGCAAGGGATCCCCTCAGCATCAAAAGGAGCCGTGCCCGCTCCTCCAGGGAGGAGGCCATCATTGATAAGAGTGATTTGCTCGGAGAAGGCAAGCTGTCCAAACTTTCCTGCAAGAATACTGCGGCCCTTGTCGAGCTGCTCAGCGGAGAAGCTGTCCGATAGAAAATCAAGTAGGTCGGCTACGACGGAGTTTCTCAGGATGCCCGGGCATTTTAGCGTCGGGGCCGATTGGGCGCCGAGCTGCTCCACAGCCCATTGGGCGGAGAGCTTGGCCACGCTTTGGATATCCAGATTGTCCAAATAGTTGGAGAAGGCAAACTCGCTTCCGGTCTGGCTGTCTCCCTCATATTCTGCCTTGCATGTAATGCTGGCGGTATAGCCGGTGCTTTTGTGCTGGAGTCGTTCTCCATTGGAGTCGATCATGAGGGTTTCGGCCACGGTTTCACTGAGTGTCGCCGCACGAACCCCTGTGATTCTGGAGTCTGAACCACGGCATTGAGCTTCTAAGCTCTTTGCTAGTCGGATTTTCTCAGCCAAGGGGACTTTCAGCCCCTGGGCATCGAGATTATCCACGCTCGGGTAGACGGAGGTACCGAAGGAATGAAATCCGATATACTTATCCTCCGGCATAAAACTTGCCACTTCAGAAGCCGTATCCACAGCCTTCTGGATCGCCTCCGGCTCCATAGAGGTAGTAAAGCTAAAACCGAGTTTGTGATCTTTGATAAAGCGGATGGCTAATCCGACATCTTCAGATCTGGAAAGGCTATCTACATGTTGATCTTTAGAATCAACCTTTGTTGAGGTGCGATGTTCATAATAAAGTTCAAATTGGTCAGGATTAAGGCGCTCCAATCTTTGGATGGCATGGATTAAGGCCGGGTGCTCTTGAAGGTGAGAATGCATAAGTTAGCTCCCAATTAAAATTCACGCTAACTTTACAGCAGGCCTCATGTAAAGTTAAAATGATATTTGAAGTTGTGGATTTTGAGAGAGCATTAATAATGCAATAACGTTCTTTGACGGAAGGTGGGTACCGCATGGCGCAAAATGAACACACTAATTCGAGTAGCGACTGGGCAAAAATGCTGGGGGATACCCATTCGGTGAAAGAATTCAGGAACTTCCATTGGGAAGGGTCTTTTTCTGACTACCTGGATCTCGTGAAGAAGCGGCCGCAAATTACGCGTAACGCCTTCCAACGCATGTACGACATGGTTCTCTCGTGGGGCACGACGTCTTATGTCGAGTATAAAAAGAATATTATTCGGTACCAATTTTTTGATGATCCGATTGATCATGGAAAGGACGCAGTCTACGGGCTGGACGTTCCTTTGATGAAATTGGTCCATTTTTTTAAATCTGCCGCCTACGGCTATGGGACTGAAAAGCGCGTCCTTTTGCTCCATGGCCCCGTGGGTTCGGCTAAGTCAACCATAGCGAGACTTTTGAAAAAGGGCATCGAACGTTATTCGAAAACGGATGAAGGTGAGCTCTACACCTTCAAATGGGTGGACAATAAGGGCAATGATCATATCCTCGGAAATCAGACTGAACTGGCTTGTCCGATGCACGAAGAGCCTCTGAAGCTGATTCCACAAGAGCTGCGGCCAAAAATTTTGGATGAGCTCAACAAGGGCAATAAGTCTGAGCACAAAGTGGTCGTGACCGGAGATCTCTGTCCTGCATGTCGATACGTGCAGCGAGAGTTTATGCGACGCTATCAAGGGGATCCGATCAAGGTTCTGGAACATATTCGAGTTCAACGCTTTCTCCTGTCAGAAAAAGATCGAATTGGGATCGGCACTTTCCAACCCAAGGATGAAAAGAACCAAGACTCTACGGAGCTCACGGGCGATATCAATTATAGAAAAATTGCTGAGTATGGGTCCGACTCAGATCCTCGTGCGTTCAATTTTGATGGCGAGTTTAACATTGCGAACCGAGGGGTGGTGGAGTTCATCGAGGTTCTTAAGCTCGATGTGGCGTTCTTGTATGATCTATTGGGAGCATCTCAGGAACATAAGATCAAGCCGAAGAAGTTTCCTCAGACCGATATTGATGAGGTGATTATTGGTCATACCAATGAGCCCGAATTCAAAAAGCTTCAAAATAACGAGTTCATGGAAGCTTTGCGAGATCGTACCGTCAAGATTGATATTCCATACATTACCAAGCTCAGGCAGGAAATTAAGATCTACGAAAAGGATTTTAATTCTAACAAGATTAAAGGCAAACACATCGCGCCACACACCGTTGGGGTGGCCGCGATGTGGGCTATTCTCACCCGTTTAGAGCAGCCCAAAAAGGCCAATTTATCTCTCCTTCAAAAGTTGAAACTCTATGACGGAAAGACTCTCACCGGTTACACCGAAGACAATGTAAAAGAACTTCGCAAAGAAGCCGTGAGGGAAGGATTGGAAGGGATCAGCCCCCGTTATGTGCAAGACAAGATCTCAAACGCTTTGGTCAATGACAAAGCCGGAGATCAAGGTTGCGTCAATCCTTTTATGGTGATGAACGAGCTCGAGGGGGGGCTAAAGCATCATGCTCTCATCGGAAGCGACGAGAAGCGGCGCGAGTATAAGGAGCTGCTTGCCGTGGTGAAGCAGGAATATGAAGACATTGTCAAAAATGAAGTGCAACGCGCTATCTCAGCCGACGAGGATGGGATTGCTAAACTTTGCGCAAATTACATTGATAATGTGAAAGCCTATACGCAGCGCGAGCGGGTGAAAAACAAGTACACTGGTCAGGATGAGGAACCTGACGAAAGACTGATGCGCTCGATCGAAGATAAGATCGATATTCCAGAAAGCCGTAAGGATGATTTCAGAAGGGAAATCATGAACTACATCGGAGCGCTGGCGATTGAAGGTCGAATCTTTGACTACAAGACTAATGAGCGTCTGCATAAGGCATTGGAACTAAAATTGTTTGAAGACCAGAAGGACACGATCAAACTCACCTCATTGGTCTCCAATGTGGTGGATCGTTCTACCCAAGAGAAGATTGACGTCGTAAAAGCCCGACTGATCAAGAACTATGGGTATTGCGAGATCTGTTCGACGGATGTCTTAAATTTCGTGGCGAGCATCTTCGCTCGGGGTGACGTGAAGAAACGATCATGATTTATAATATAAAACGGGATCACGCGCGGTTCAGAGCCATCGTTAAAGGGAAGATCAAGCAGGATCTTAAGAAGTATGTAACGCATGGCGAAATGATCGGGCGAAAGGGGAAGGACCTCGTTTCTATCCCCTTGCCTCAAATCGAAATCCCACGTTTTCGCTTTGGAGACAAGGAACAAGGCGGTGTGGGGCAGGGGGACGGAAAAGCGGGTGATCCGATCGGTCAGGGAGAACCCCAGCCGGGTGAAGGCCAAGCCGGGGATCAGGCTGGCAATCATACGCTTGAAGTAGATCTGAGCCTCCAGGAGCTGGCGGAGATTTTAGGAGAGCAATTGGAGCTGCCTAAGATTGAGCCTCGCGGCCACAAGACTTTAAAGTCGAAGAAGGAAAGGTACACTGGAATTGCCAATCAGGGCCCAAATTCCCTGAAGCATTTCAAGCGAACGTTCCGAGAAACCCTCAGGCGACAGATTGCTACTGGGATCTACGATCCTAATCATCCTGTCATTATTCCCATTAAGCGGGATATGAGGTTTCGATCCTGGAAGACGGATATTCGGCATGAAAACAATGCCGTCATCATCTATATGATGGACGTTTCTGGGTCGATGGGGGACGAGCAGAAGGAAATCGTTAGAACTGAGGCGTTCTGGATCGATACCTGGTTACGCTCCCAGTATAAGGGGATTGAAACTCGGTATATCATTCATGATGCTACGGCGCGTGAGGTGGATGAGGATACCTTTTTCAAAACCCGTGAGTCGGGGGGTACCTTAATCAGCTCCGCCTATAAGCTCTGCGAGAAAATCGTAGAAACCGACTATCCACCCTCGGATTGGAATATCTATCCCTTCCATTTTTCGGATGGGGATAATTGGTCGGGCGAAGACACCCGGCTTTGTTTGGATATTTTGGAAAAGAACCTGCTGCCGATGTGCAATGTCTTTTGCTATGGGCAGGTGGAAAGCCGCTATGGTTCTGGTCAGTTCTTTAAAGATCTAAGAGAGTACTTCGGCAATGATCACGCTTCTGTGATTCTTTCCAAAATTGAAAACAAGGAAGGCATCTTGCAGTCCATCAAAGACTTTCTCGGAAAGGGCAAGTGAGCGCATCATGTCATTTGAATTCAACAGTAGTGGCCTAACCCCTGAACTGACTCAAGTTCGTGATCAAATTCGAAAATATGCAGAGGATTTCGGCTTGGATTTCTTCGAGACGGTTTTTGAGATGGTCGATCACGAACAGATCAACTCGTTGGCTGCGCTAGGCGGTTTTCCCGTGAGGTATCCGCATTGGCGGTTTGGGATGGATTATGACCAGCTCTCCAAGGGATATACTTGGGGACTACAGAAAATCTATGAAATGGTGATTAACACCAATCCAGCTTACGCCTATCTCATGAAGTCGAACAACCTGGTCGACCAGAAAACCGTGATCGCTCACGTTTACGGGCACGTGGATTTCTTTAAGAATAATTATTGGTTCTCTAAGACCAACCGAAAGATGCTGGATACCATGGCCAATCATTCGGTAAAAATTCGGGACTATATGGATCGCTATGGCCAGGATAAGGTCGAGAATTTTATCGACTTTTGTCTAGCTATAGAAAGTCTGATCGATCCGTACCTGCCTTTTACCGCGCCAAAGAGAGCCGCTCCCAGGGATGCTGAGACTGAGAAACCCATTGAACCGGGTAGGATCAGAAATGATCGTCAATACATGGACCACTACGTCAACCCCCCAGAGTTTTTGGAGGAGCAAAAGAAACGATTAGAGCAAGAAGCGGTCAAAAGTAAGAAAAATCCGGCAGAGCCCCAAAAGGATATCTTAGCATTTTTGCTTCAGTTTGCGCCCCTGGAGCAGTGGGAGCATGATGTGCTTTCCATCATTCGGGACGAAGCCTACTATTTTGCCCCGCAAGCCCAGACTAAAATCATGAATGAAGGATGGGCTTCGTATTGGCATTCAAAGATCCTGACCCAAAAGGCGCTCAGAGATTCTGAGTTGATTGACTTCTCGGACCATCACGCAGGCACTATGGCTATGCAGCCCGGAAGGATCAATCCTTACAAAGTAGGGATCGAGCTCTTCCGCGACATTGAAGAGCGTTGGGATCGTGGGAAGTTCGGGAAAGAGTACGAAGAATGCGACGATATGGTAGCCAAGGCCAAGTGGGATAAGAAGCTCGGCCTTGGGAGAAAGAAAATTTTCGAAGTCCGTAAGGTCTGCAACGATGTGACCTTTATCGATGAATATTTGACGGAGGAATTTGTAGAGCGCTTTAAGCTTTACACTTATGCCTTCAATCGCCGTACGAATCAGTATGAAATCGCCGATCGTGATTTTAAGCGGGTTAAAGAAAAGATGCTTTTTCAGATCACCAATTTGGCCCAGCCTTTTATCTATGTTGCAGATGGAAATTTCCAGAACAAGGGAGAACTTCTCTTGACTCACAAACATCAAGGTTTGGACTTGGACGTGAAATGGGCGCGAGAGACCATGCGCTCCTTGGGGGAAATTTGGAAACGCCCGGTGAACGTAGAAACTGAAGTGGATGGCCAGAAGAAGGTCTTCAGTTATCAAAATGGCGAGTTTGCAGAGAAATTCCTATAGCCATAGTCGGTTGTTGCTGTCTATAATCATAGCAAGACTCTATGGCAAGAACGCTCCGGGAATATAAACTTCTTTTTGTCGTCTTGTTCATCATCGTATTCTCGATCTACGCGCTGTCTCCTTTTCTGGCGCACCTCAATGGTCGGTTTCCTTTTCTGTCCGGCGCTGATGGCGAATTCTATGTACTGAGATTAAAAAGCGCTCTTCTAGGGGATTCTACGCTCTCTTGCCCTTTTGATCCCCACCTCAAGTCAGAACTCACTTTTGTGACTTCTAAAATGGAATACCTCTGGGCCTCCCTCCTTAAGCTTTTTATTGGGCAGAATATTCATTTAGCAGTAGTGCTGACTTACTTAGTTCTGCCGGGCTTAGTTTTTGTGCTCCTCGTCTACACGATTCATAAACTTTTCGTACGTCCATTTCTTGCGTTGATTCTTGGATTTTTTGGCGTTGTGGACGGTTCCGTCTACTACTGGAAGCTGTTTTCTGCTGGATCCGTAGAAATCGTTGAACCGCTGCCGTACTTTAGATTTGCTAACCCCATGCTCTTTATTATTCCGTTTATCTTAGCGTTTGCTGGGTTCTTCTACATAGTCATCCAAAACGCAAAGAGAGACACCTATGTCTACTTGGGCTCAAAGGGGCATTTCACGCTGTTTGTCATTTTCTTAGGCGGATTCCTCTTCTACGATCAGATTTTTTATGCCCTCTACTTTGTCATGACCTTGGGGGTATTTGCTCTTCTTTGCGCGATTCAGGGCAAACGAAAGCAATTTGACCTGACCGCCATCGTTCTTTTAGGTGTCCTCTTGGTCGGACTTCCAAGTTTGATTGAATCGATCGACTTGGTGAGTACGCCAGGGATGTTAGATGTTCTGAATCGCGTGGGGCTGTTGGTGAGTACCCCCCAAGCCTATTTCACTTTTCATAAAGGTCTGATCTTTACCTTTGTGGCCTATCAGTTTGCCTGTTGGAACGAGAGAAATATCCGCTGGAAGTTCCTGACGGCAGCTATGATTGCAGGATATTTGTGCCTCAATCAGAGCTTTGTTACGGGAGTGAGCAATCACGATCAGCATTACTTTCGCCCGCTCATGATCACGTACCTCTTTGTTTTGGCTGATTTCTTGACACGCGTTTCTGAGTGGGTCCCTCATTGGATTCAAAATCGCTATTTCAAGTGGCCTGCTGCGGTCGTGATCATTTGCCTGGTCTCTGGGTTTGGCGCATGGAGAGTTTTTCAGTTGGCGGATCAAAGTTTTGCTAAGGATTCCTATTCGCTCTCAAGCAATCGATTTGAAAAGACGCTAGCCACGCTCAAGGGTATGCCCGTGGACGAGAAGGGGATCATCCTTGCTGACCCTGCCTTGACCTATCCCATCGAGGTGATTACTGATCATTGGAGCTACATTCACCCTTACTATTATGAGTGCATTGTTCCAGATGATCTTCTATTTAAGCGCTGGAGTTTTTTAGGAAAAGTCTTTGGTTGGGACCATCAAGAGGTTTCGGCTTTCCTAACTAAATTTATCAAAGACTCGAGTTTGCCTTATTGGCTTTTCGGACTCCCTGCAAGCTTTGCTGGAGAAAAGAACAAGTACAATTCGCTGAGTCTCGAATTAAGAAAGAAAGTCTGGACCGAGAGTTACGATTCCATAACTCTCAAGGATGTGGTCGAAGAACAACATAAAACTGGGGTGGTACCCCGGTATCTTCTCAAATCACCGGGCTACGAACCCGATTTTAAGGTTTTAAAGCCTCTCTTTAGCTGGAAGCTCCTATTTGAAGTTCCCGAGGAACGCACTTCCCTCTGGGCGATTACGCCGAGAAATTGACAGAGCCAAAATTTCGAGGCAGTCTGGGGGGATCAGGAAATAGACAACAGCGGAGAGAACAATGGAAAATACACTGAATCATGGCACGGACGTTGGGTCCACGGCTCAAGGCAATACAGGCCCAGAAGGCTCACCGGTAACCCCTTCGACCTCAAGTCCTTCCGAGAAAAAAGCAAGGGCGAAAGCTTTGCGAACCACGCCGATTCGGGGAAAACGTCTGAACAGCCATATTCCATTCTCTCGACACTTTACCCAAGCGGATCAAAAACCTTTGGATGAGGTGAAGTACCTTAAGTCGTCCTCAAAAATTAAGGACACTGATGGCCAAACGATTTTTGAAATGAAGGATGTTGAAGTACCGGCCGGCTGGAGCCAGCTTGCAGTGGATATCTTGGTTTCAAAGTACTTCCGCAAGGCGGGAGTCCCCGAGGCCGGGCACGAAGTCTCTGTCAGGCAAGTGATTCATCGAGTCGCGCACACTCTGAGCGTCGAAGGTAAAAAGATGGGTTATTTTGACTCCTCCTCCGCCGAAGTATTTGAAGACGAGTTGACCTATTTGTTGATCCACCAAAAAGGGGCATTTAATTCACCTGTATGGTTTAATTTAGGTTTGTACCATGAATACTCCATTCAAGGTTCGGGCGGTAATTACGCCTGGGATCCTTTGGCGATGCGAGTGGTTGAAACCGCTAACGCTTATTCGCGCCCTCAATGCTCTGCTTGTTTTATTCAATCGGTTGATGATGACTTGATGTCGGTCTTTCAGCTGGTGAAGAATGAAGCTCGATTATTTAAATATGGATCCGGAACCGGGACAAATTTTTCCAAAATCCGGGGTCGCCAGGAAAAACTTGCAGGTGGCGGGTTTTCCAGCGGTTTGATGAGCTTTCTAGATGTGTTCGACAAAGGAGCGGGTGCGACCAAGTCAGGAGGAACCACTCGTAGAGCGGCTAAGATGGTTTGCTTAGATATGGATCATCCTGAGATCGTGGATTTTATTACTTGGAAGAGCCGAGAGGAGCGAAAGGTTGCCGCGTTAATCGCTGCGGGCTACAGCTCTGATTTCAATGGCGAGGCCTATCGGACTGTGGGAGGACAAAACTCCAATAACTCGGTCCGTATTTCAGATGAGTTCATGAAGGCGGTCGAGCTCGGTCAAAAGTGGGAAACTCGCGGACGGACTCATCAGGAAGTCATTGATACCTACGACGCTCGGAGTCTCTGGAAAATGATTGCCGAGGCTGCCTGGGCCTGCGCGGACCCAGGAGTTCAGTATGATAGTACGATCAACGATTGGCACACCTGTTTGAATACTGACCGGATTCATGCTTCGAATCCATGTTCAGAATATATGTTTTTGAATGACACCGCATGCAACTTATCTTCTCTTAACCTGGTGACGTTTTTGAAGGAGGACGGTAGCTTCGACATTGAAGGCTATCGCCGAGCCTGTCGTACTTTCATTATTGCTCAGGAAATTCTAGTCGACTTGTCCAGTTATCCCACGGAGCAAATCGCCAAGAACTCCCACGACTATCGCCCTCTTGGGTTAGGGTATGCAAACTTGGGTACCTTGCTGATGCTCAAAGGAATTCCCTACGATAGCGAGGAAGCTCGAGCCTGGGCAGGTGCCTTGACTGCGATCATGTGTGGTCACGCTTATGCCGTGAGCGCAGAAGAAGCCGCATCACTCGGGCCCTTTCCTGGTTACGAAAAAAATCAATCCTCCATGCTGCGTGTCATGGAAAAGCATCGCGAGAGTGCTTACCGAATTGATGCCAGCAAAGCCCCTCGGGAATTGGTTGAGGCCGCTTGCCAAGATTGGGATCTGGCGGTCGAGCAAGGTAAAAAATACGGCTACCGCAACTCTCAAGTCACTGTTTTGGCACCCACAGGCACTATTGGTCTCCTCATGGATTGTGACACTACAGGGATCGAGCCGGATTTTGCTCTGGTGAAGTTTAAGAAACTCGCTGGGGGGGGTTACTTTAAAATCGTTAACCACTCCGTTCCAAAGGCGTTGAGAAATTTAGGATATACAGACGCACAAGTCGAAGAGGTGGTTCGGTACGTCCTTGGGAGTATGAACCTAGTGGGAACTCCACACGTAAACCGCGAGTCTCTACGGGCAAAAGGACTCACTGACGCGGAGATCTCTCGGATTGAAAAAACCCTCCCCGGAACGTTTGAGCTCTCTAGTGCTTTTAGTCGGTTTTCTCTGGGCGATGAGCTCCTCAAGCGAATTGGAGTGGCTTCTCAAGAGTTCGAAAAGCCTACTTTTAATTTCTTGAGATGGATGGGGGTGAGCGAGGCTCAAATGGCAGAAGCCAACGAAGCCATCTGTGGGACCATGACGGTGGAGGGCGCGCCGCATCTTCAGGAAGCCCATCTCCCCGTCTTTGACTGCGCTAATAAATGCGGAATGAAGGGAAAACGATTTATTGCTCCCATGGGCCATGTTCGGATGATGGCTGCCGCTCAGCCGTTTCTTTCAGGTGCAATTTCTAAGACCGTGAACGTTCCCCATGAAACGACGGTAGAGGAAATTCAGGAAATTTATTTCCAAGGCTGGAAGCTGGGCCTGAAAGCAGTGGCTCTTTACCGAGATGGTTGCAAATTGTCTCAACCGTTGTCGGCCCAAGCTGAGAAATCAAATTCTAAGGAGAGCGCTCCTACTCCCGCTGAAGTCAAGGTGACACCCACTGAGGTGCTTTCTTCTGGGCGTCGGCGAAAGCTCCCCGCGAAGAGGCGAGGGTTCACGCAAGAGGCAGGGGTGGCCGGACATAAAGTTTATCTAAGGACGGGAGAGTATGATGACGGCACTTTGGGCGAATTCTTCATTGATATGCACAAAGAGGGCGCAGCTTATCGGGCAATGATGAACTGTTTTGCAATCTCGGTGAGTTTGGGGCTCCAGTATGGTGTCCCTCTTGAGGAGTTTGTGGACAAATTCACATTCACTCGTTTTGAACCTTCCGGATTGGTAGACGGTCATCCAAACGTCAAGATGGCGACTTCTATCGTGGATTACATCTTCCGTGTATTAGGAATGGAATATTTAGGAAGAACTGACTTTGTTCAAGTCAAACCGGCGGTGGATTTGACAGCTGAGAAGGGCGCTGCGGCTGAAGTTTACCCCAATAGGCAAATTGCTACCCCTGCGCCTCCGCCTGCAACTACGCTCTCCGGGCATTTGGCAGAGATGATGGGAGACGCTCCTCCTTGTGATAGTTGTGGACATACTACGGTTCGAAATGGGGCGTGTTATAAATGTTTGAATTGTGGGAATAGTATGGGTTGTAGCTAGTTCTTGAGTTTTTTCTTGTAAATCAATCTCATTGGAGTTACACCGCTGGGGTCTTCTTTCTGGGGGGAAGGATGGCGCTTGTAACTCCGAGTCAGCAATGTGGGCAATGGTACTGGGTCGTCACTCTTGGCGGTGGGCTTCTGGCCGTCTATGTTACGCTGCGACTACTAGACTATCTCAGATCGATCGATGGCTGGATCCGTCAAAGCCCACTGTGGGTTAGAAAAAATAGATTCTATTTTGATTTGTTGCCGCATGAGCATCAAGAGCTCAGAAATCATCTTGAAGACCTGGGTATCGAGGAGCAGATTCAGTACCTGAAAGATCCAAGTGAAATTTCAAAAGCTCAGTTTATCGTGGTTTCCAGAGGAGCTGTTCGGCGGTTTCAGGACCACCAGGAACTTCTCGCAGCGCAGATTAACGGGATTCCGATTGTAGATTGGCGTGTCTTTATCAGCCATTTGCAGGGTCGGGTAGATGTGGACCATACCGATTTTTGGTCTTTTCTGGTTTTTGCCCGGAGAAAGTCCTCATTCGTTCTTTTCTATTTATCACTCAAGATGATTTTAGAACCGCTTCTTGCGGCGGTCTTGTTCGTTTTTCTTGCGCCAGTTTTCTTGATTATAGCCATCGGGATCAAGTTGTCTGATCCGGGACCTATCTTTTACAGTCAATTGCGATCCGGGTTTAGAGGGCGACCTTTCTATTTGCATAAATTCCGCACGATGTACACCGATGCGGAGAAAAATGGACCTCAATGGTGTTCGTCGGCAGATGCTCGAATTTACCCCATGGGCCAGTGGTTAAGGAAGACTCGTCTCGACGAAATTCCTCAACTTTGGAACATTGCTCTGGGAGAGCTGAGTTTTATCGGGCCACGACCGGAAAGACCGGAGTTTTACAAAAAATTAAAATCAGAAATTCCACTTTTTGATCTTAGAACAGAGATCATCCCTGGGGTAACGGGATGGGCTCAGACCGTAGGGGGATATGCTTCAACGGTGGAGCAATCCAAACAAAAACTTGAATACGATCTCTATTATATTAAGAATGCCTCGCCAAAGTTAGATATTTTAATTTTATTTAAGACAATTGAGGTGGTTTGGGAGCCCGTGCTTCGATACTTTTTCCCGAAAGTACCAAAGCCCCCAAGCATCGACAGACTCTCTGTGATTTCAGAAGTCCAAAGCGCCAGAGAGTAGTCAGGTCTCCATAGGTTGCAGTTTGCACTCCATAAAAAGATCGTCATTTTTCAAAAACATTCTTTTACTTTTAAAAAATTATTCTGTAAGGAAGGGGCGCTGTGTGGCGGTTTGCGCCATTAAATTATTTTATTGTGTGGGGCAGTTCATGAAAAGCTGTAAAAACGAAATCAAATCCAAAATGAATCTAATGTTCTTTCGTCTCACCTGCGTGACGCTCTTAGCAGGCTCGCAAGTAGGATGTAAGGAAAAGGTTACCCTTTCCGGTGTTTGGGAGAACCAAGGGGAAAAGACCTATGCAGTTGCTTATGCCAATCCTAAGGACTGGGTAAATGAAAAGCACTTTCACCAGGTGAAATTTGATCTCTACCAGGCGGTTGGAACTGCCGATAAAATTCCAGTAACCGCTTCTTATATCTCCAAGCCCTCGATTCAAAATGGGGGAGATCGGGTCCGAGTCGTCAAGGTCGAATTTGGAAGGCCAATCCCGGGGATTGGGAAGGAACCGATTGAAGCAAGGGTCACGAGCCGCGACAAGAAAAATAATCGCTACTGTGCTGCGAGAGATACAGGAATCCCGGCCCAACTCTGTTGGGATCAGGAAAGCTTTTGGTTGATGGTTGGAACACACGAAAATAGGATTCTGACCTTAAGGTTGAGAAAAGGTGCGGAGTTTGTCGAGCCTATTGCCAGCGAAAAGCGCAAGTTTACTTTAGACGAAGCGATGGGGCGGGCCCGATTTAGCGCTTACGATGTTCAGCAAGAAGCCGAAAAGGTGAAGCAAGCACGGGACAGCGTTCACAACGCTCGCGGAATGCTACTGCCACAGCTGAGTGCAGCTAGCATTATTACGGCTACGGTTTTCCCGATGAGTGGCTATGGAGCTGTGAGCTTGGTTCAAAGTGGCGTGCCCTTCCTCATTCCTTCAAACTGGTTCCGCGAACAAGCTGCAAAAGAAACGGCCCGAGCACAAGAGGAGTCCTTCAAGGCACTGCAGGCTAATAAAATGTTGATGGTCCAGAGCTCTTTTTACGCGATTCACCGAGATCGAGCCATGATCGAAGTCATGAATCAGCATCTTGAATACCTCAAGGATCTCCAGAAAACAGTCAACGCTCGAGGAGCTCTGGCAGGAACTGACTCTGCCCTTTGGAAGTTCCAACAAGATATCAATATCCATGAAATTCTGTTGGATGCCCTGTCTTCTACTGTGAAGCAGGAGAAGTTCAATTTTGTGAAAGAACTCTCTTTTGCGCCCATTCAAAATGAAGACTTAGATATCGAACAGCTGACTTTTAAAGAACCTGATTTGTCTGAAAAAATCAATGGTCGTGACCTGAACCGAATCGTTCAGAAAGAGTCGTTTGAATTGGCGACGATCCGTCACCTGAGACAAGCAGCCCGAAAGAATGAAAAGGTTGCAGAATATAGTTTTATCGATCCAACCAATTACCTTCGCCTGGACTTCGGGTATAACTCTCGGATCAGGATTACGAAATCAGCGACTCGGGCCCTTGAGCTCTCGGAGAAGAATACCGCAGATTTGTTGCAGGCACGCAGCGAAGAGCTAGCCGAGCAATACAATCGAGCTCTGAGATACTATCAGCAATTGAAAATCAGCCTCGCGAATTATGAGGTTGAAGTTGCGGCGCTGAAAGGAGCTGAAGATCGAACTTCCCTTCCGGAGGATCTAGAAAAGGCTTACCACAGCCTCAGTTCTACGAGACTCAGCTTGATTGACTTACGGCATAATCTGGCGACGATGAGGGCAACCTATGATCGCCTCACATTAAGCGGGCCCTATGAACATTTGAAAGAACCCAACCAAAAGGCCGACACGGTTGGCTTGTAATCCAAGACTTCAGGGAAACTCTGCGCTTCGGTGTAGGTTTCCCTGAAGTATCAGAGAGGGGCACAAACCCCTCTCTGACTTTTTGTAGCGGGTAAATTCAGGATCAGGTTTTTTTGGGGGCGCAGATTATGGTTTTTACAGATGAAGTTGTATTAGTGACTGGGGGAGCCGGGTTCATCGGTTCTCATGTCGTCGAAACCCTTCTGGATAGGGGTCACTCTGTTATTGTCATAGATAACTTGAGTATGGGAAAAATCGAGAATTTGGCTGAATGCAGGCAAAACCCTCGCTTCCACTTGATTCAAGCGAATATCGTGGACGGAATATTCCATATTTTAAGTTCGTTTGACCGTTGGGATAAGCCTATATCTCGTATCATTCACCTAGCCGGGCAAACCTCTTTGACGGCCTCAATCACGAATCCCTTTGAAGACCTTAGGGTGAACTATGGGGCCACCGCGCACGTACTCGAATATGCAAGGTCAGTGGGCGCCAAGAAGGTGGTCTTTGCCTCCTCTGCGGCAGTTTATGGGGATCTCATTTCTCTTCCTGCTTGCGAGAGCATGCCGCCGGCTCCCTTGGCTCCCTACGGGATCAACAAGCTCACCTCTGAATACTACTTAGATTACTACTATCGGGTTCAGGGTGTACCTACCAGTTGCTTGAGGTTCTTTAATGTCTTTGGGCCTAGACAAGATCCAAGAAACCCTTATTCAGGGGTCATTTCGAAGTTTATTTCCCAGAGCCTGATGGATCAGGATCTCTTGATTTTTGGAGATGGACTACAGACCCGGGACTTTGTTTTTGTAGGCGATATCGCCCGCGGGGTGGTCGATTGCTGTTTTTCGGAAAACACAGGTCAAGCAGAGAAAATGAATTTAGGACAAGGCATGGAAACCTCGGTTCAGGACTTAGCCTTACAAATACTCAACTTGACGGGTTCTTCAAGTCGTATTCTTCATCTTCCTTCTCGGTCGGGTGAGATTATTCATTCCAGAGCGGATATTCGACTGGCTCAAGAGAAATTTGGATTTCACTGCGAAACGACTCTCACCGACGGGTTGGCTGCCACTGTGAGTTGGACAAGGTCTCAGCTGCCAAGTGTTTCGGCTAGAGACTCTTCTCATGTTCAACCCGGCCTTCGGATCGGGAAGCGAGCGGGAGCAATGCGAGCTGAGGCAACAGCAATTTAATCCCGCAGAGGGAGCCCCGCCCTTCAGGGGGGGCTTCCTTCTGCGGACCAATGGGCGGGGTGCAAACCCGTCCCTACCTTCTCTCACCCGGCCTGAAGGCCCGGGTGAATAGTTTTGGGGGTTCTCAAAATGTTGGGTATTTGCCTGATTTCTGCAGGGGCGTTCGGTCTTTGCTTGATGACCTGGTTTTTTCCCGTTCTAGGAAGGATCTCGGTGGGGCTAGGGAGCTCGACAAGACGAGTGGATGGGCAGCGCTTAGGGTCTATTTCGGTAGATGTTCTCATTCCAGCTCATAATGAAGATCGGCAGATTGCTTCTACGCTCACCCAAATCAGTCTCGCCCTGGATCGTGCCAAAGAGAAAGCTCCAGCCTTGAGAAGTCAAATCAGGGTCGGTGCTGACGGCTGCACCGATCAAACAGTCCGAAGGGTCAACGATTTCGACAGGAATATAGGCCTCATAGAATCTCGTGTCTCCCGTGGCAAATGGAAAACTCTGAGAGAGCTGGTGAAGCAAAGTCAAGCAGAGTGGGTCATCCTGGCGGATGCCGGAATCTTATGGCCAGAAGATCTCTTGTTACAAATGCTGGATTGGATGCAGGATCCTAGCGTTCTAGGTATTGCGCCTACTTACCGGGCCTCTGCTCCTGGCGTGCGGGGAAGTCAGCTGGAAGGCGTGCATTGGAAGCTCGAGCGCTTTTTGAAGAGTCAAGAAGCCTACCTAGGTGGACCGGTCAGTGTTCATGGCGCGACCGTTGCGTATCGGAGGCAGGCGCTGAACTCGGTCTTTGATTCTCTCTTGGACTTAAACTGGTTGAACGATGATGTGGTGATTCCCCTGCAAATGAGATACTTGAATCCGGGCAAAAAAATCGTCTACCTCTCAGACGTTGCGGTTCATGATTCGGGGACCGATTTTACCGGACCTGAAGTCCTGCCTCTTTCTGCGATTATGAAAAGAGGGACTCGCTTAGTTCACGGCAATTCTCAATGGATTCGGATTCTGCTCCCTCAAATCCTCAGACACAGATCAGAAGTCGCTTGGGTTGCCTCCCGGAGGATCGCTCGGATATTCTGGGCGTATTGGATCCTCTTGATTGCTCTGGGGATCGGATGTCTAGAGCCGTGGATTGTTCTGGCCTATTTACTTTTTCCGGGTGTGCTAGCGATCCTTCGGCCAAAGACATTCCGAAAGCTTGTTGCAGCTTGGATGGTGTCTCTCAACTCTCCCTGGCAAATTTTGACAAGAAGCCCCTTGCGGGACGTAGCTTGGTGATCCAGGAGGGGAGTCGCAGCAAGGGACCATAAATGACGGACAGGTAGACCACTCCAAAAGTTCCACCCGCAATTAAAAACCAACCGAAATCAGAATGAAAAATAGAATGAGAAGCCAGACTCAGAACGCTGAGACACAGGGCAAGTGAGCTAAATTTAAGAACCATGAAAGTTGGAAAGAGCTCTCCTGGACTCGCATTGAGTCGTCGACAGGTATCGTAAAAACCATAGATTCGGATCAAAAGCTGCGCAGCCAAAGATCCCGACAGAGCTCCTAGAGCTCCAAACCGATGGCACAAAATCCAAACCGTTGCGAGAGAGAAGAGACCAAAGATGATCCGATTTCTTAAGATCCAGTGACCATCGCCTGTGGCCCTGGCCAGAGAGTCATAAGGAATTCCAAAAAGAAGGTAGGAAAAGGCAAAAATCCGGAGGAAATGGGCTGACTCGCTGTAAGTTGAGGTAAAAAGGAGATGGATGATGGGCTTTGCAAACACGACCAAGCCAGCGGTTGCAGGGATGTAGATTCCCAGGAGATCTTCGACGGCCTTTCGATAGAGGGATATCGCTTTTGTGATGTTCCCGTCTAAAAGAGACTGTGAGAGCTGGGGAATCAGAGTCTTGTTGATCGATTGCTCCAAGATCAGCAGGGGAGGAATGGATAGGCATCCAATCACATAAAGGGAGTAGTCCGATGGGGAAATGGATTCGGCTAGAAGCAGGCGATCCGAGGAGCTCATCAGAACGTCAAAAGCGGCTGCAAAGGAAACCGGCGCAGCGTATTTGAAGATTTCTCGAACTCGAGTGGCATTCAGGTGAAGCCGATAAATTCCCTGAGAATATCCCAGCGCCAAACTGACTAGGACGCGGAGGTAGGAGATTCCAATATGAACAAGAATCAGGGATACTAAATTTCTTGTCCAGTAAGTGACTCCCAACAGAGCAGCGGTACGAAGGACTTCAAAGCTTAAGTTAAAAAATGATCCCTGCCAAATTCTACCCAGTGCAATCAAGGTAAAATCATAAAAATTTGTTAGAAGAGTTGGAAATACGGCGAGACAAAACAAGGCGGTATGGGCTGGGAGGGTAGGCATTACGCCCGGGAAGTATCTCTCAACCCCGATACCCAAAATAGGTAAAATCACTGAAAGGACGAAAGCGCCTAGCAAGAGGAGATTCCAGGCGTTCTGGATCAGGTTCAGGCTCTTCTTCCCTTGTCCCACCCAGTAGTAGATGCCGTTTACGACACCCCAAGTGCAGGAGAGAAAAGGAACCAGCGACAGGTAAAGAAAGAAAATTCTGAAGCCCCCCACTTCGTCTGGAGAGAGGAGCCTTGCCATTGCCATCGGAATAATCATGTTGAAAATAGCACTGATACTGGAAAGGATTGTAATTGGCCAATGGGGGCGATCGGAGGTTTGCAAAGACATAGTTAGGTTGTCCGTACTGATCGAAGAGCAGCCCGATCTGAAAGTGCTTCCGCAAAGAATTCAGGAAGAATGAGGCTGCAAGAAAACCGACTGAGACGAGCCGGGACAGAGATTCGTTTCACATCATACGGGTCTACAAGTCGAATCGGATTAGCCCCTGTCAAATGCGAGAATCCGAGCTCGTAACCTGTACTTTTTGCAATTTGTCGTGTTTCAGAGAAAAAATGATCGTATCCGCCCACGGGATAGGCGATCGATCGGATGGGTTTTTGAATCTGTTCTTCTAGGATTTGTTTTGAAAGGACAAACTCACGGTGCTGTTCTGCGAGAGAGAGTGTGCTGAGCACGCGATGGCTATGGGTATGGCTACCGAGTGCCACAACACTTTTCGAGATTTCCTGGATTTGGGACCAGGTCATGATTTCTGCAGCTTGGATCGCTGGAGAGGGCGGTTGAACTTTGCATTCAATGGCCAGTGCTTTAAGAACCTCTTCGGTTTGATCCGATTCTAATCGCTTCACTTGATTTTGAATAGCCCGGATGACCGAGAGTCTCTGCTCTGGGTCGGAAGCAAGCTTGTGCCGCTTGCCAGTCAATAGAATCTCATTTTTGAAACTGCTCTTAATGTAGTAGGGAATGAGATCCCACCATCCTAGTCGTTTGTCTTGAATCAATTGAGTAGGGATGAAAAAGATGGCTGGAATATTGAGGTCGCGAAGCACGGGATAGGCAAGAGTGTAGTTGTCTCGATACCCATCATCAAAAGTAATCAGCACACTTCTCGGGTGGAGTGGCTTTTGGGTTTTCACTGAGTCGATGAGCTCTTCTTCACTGATCGGGTGGGAATATTTTTTGATGAGCCGCATCTGCTCAAAA
>Ga0206829_10063_pt1 | contig 41106 bp, 36 predicted proteins | sample Alteio_BWOrgCont_75_FD_152862 | JGI IMG/M metagenome (GOLD analysis project Ga0206829, IMG submission 152862) | Enriched cells from forest soil in Barre Woods Harvard Forest LTER site, Petersham, Massachusetts, United States -... | ecosystem: Environmental > Terrestrial > Soil > Temperate forest >... | reverse complement strand
AATTTCTTTTGACCATTTCTTCTTTTGAGATGCCCAACAGGGTCACCGCCTGCTGGTTGCCATAAAGAAAAACGCCATCGCTTTTTATCAAAAAAATGGAGTCGTTGGCTTCGTCCGTCAGCGTTTGGAAAACGCCCTCGCTCAACCGCCAGTCATTTTCCAGCGGGGTCAATGGTTTGTTCATGGGTCCTTCTGAGTACGGCTCTGGAAACTTCTAGTGATATCGGCGTGTGTGGTTCGGATTCGTTTTGAGGCGGCTTGAAAAATGATTCTTATCCGGTTTGTCGGAGAGAGAGAAGTAAGACAAGTCCTTTACGGCCTCTACCCTACTCTTTCATTCAAAAACATACATGACCTAGGACAATTAAATGTCTCTTTTAAAAAAAGCGGTCTAAAAACAGTTGTATTTATGTCCGCTTTTGAACTTATTCAGTAAACCCGCTCTGTTACCGGATGATAGAAACCCGTATGCCGCCGGACGCGGTTTTAGCGAAGTTTGGTTAAACCGTTAAATTTTCAGGCTGGAAAAGGGGTTCTGCCGGACTTTAAGGAGCGCTCACCCGGCCCATAAAGAGCACCGTATTGGACGTGTTGTCCACAATGGCGAAAATAAAGGGTTGATTGACCACAAAAGGGGTTGGAATGGTGGTTGTACCAACCGCCAATGTGACACCGACCACTACCGCGGTCGCGCCGGCTGCCGTCGTGCCGACTTCGGAAACACTCACATAGGCCTGGTGAATGACTTGCGAGATACTCAAATCATATTTCCCATCCATTCCCGAAAAATCCGCTTGTTTTTATAAGGAATCGCCATCACGCTGGCCGCGCCGTTGAAATTGCCGAGAACTGCCGGGAACTGCACATGCATCATGGTGACCGTTTCGGTCGTGGAAGGTGTCAGATAAAATGTCTGCTGATTCGTCGCGTTCAACCCGGTAGTCACAAACTGATTTTGCCAATCCGACTGAAAATAAATCGCGTTGGTCAAAACCAATCTGGTCTTTGAATTAATATCCTGTGGGATCAAAAGATTCGGTATAAAACCGGCGGTCTCCTGCGAAACCGCGCCGTTAATCGTATGGAGCGATCCCGTCGGGTCTCCCACAAAGTCCACATTGGTCACGCCCGCGTCATAATAGGTCTGCACCGTGGTAAGGTACGAAGGAAGAATATTGAAGCCCTGCTGAATCCAAAGATTGTCCGCGGTGTTTAATGTGTAGTTAGCGTTAGCGGCATTAATTTGAGCGATCAGCTGTTGAAACCCCTGCTGGCGGATCGCCGCGTTGCTGTTTAAATTTAAAACATTCTGCATCTGAGTGGCGGTGTTGGTGTTGGCGCCTTCCTGTGTCATGGCCAAGGCCGTGATGATGCTGAAGGGCGAGAAAAAAACATTCGTTCCGGGCGTCGTGTCGTAATTGCTGTAAAGATTGCAGGACAAAATATTATCCGCTTGAGGAACCGTATACGTTGTGGCGTTGGGAACAATGGCGGTCGGAGTCGAAGTAGGCGCTGAAACCGTCGGCGTGGGGGTTAGACCGTTGTTGGTCGCGGTAACGAGCATGTTATGAGAACAACCGACACAGAGGGCCAAGCTCAAGATCAACGAAGCCGGAATCAGCCCAAATCCTTTTTTCCGCGTCATATTCTCTCCCCTAAATCCAACTGGATAATCTGATCTCCCTAACGACTGAAGGAGATAAAAATTGAACATAATCCCAAAACGACTTCAGGTCTAAAAGGTACCACGTTATTGGTTTTCTCGCCGAAGACCCCCTACTGGGGCGACAGGCCAAAGCCAGCGGTTGAGGGAATACCGGTTGCCAATTGAACCGGCCCCATCTTTATATACTGGACCCTAAAATTAGCCTTAAGGGAGTTAGGCATAATTCCCCTATTTCCGATGCATAAAGCCGGAAATCCCATATACCAACCCGGTTCTTGCTGTCATTTTCTTTTTTTAGGCAACCCTTTGGGGGGGAGCGCGTATTAACTTAGACAAACCACCTCAAGGAGCCGTCATGGACAATCTGAATCTTTACCTTTACTGGGCAGCCGGAGCTTTAACCCTGGTCCAGATCCTCTTTTGGGCTGTCCCCGCCCTCCGCAAAGACCCCCAATGGGCCGGGGCCATCGAAACCATCGATTCCCTCTGGGTCGCCATGGTGGTGGCCCTGGCCCTTAAGGCGGTGCTGGTTCAACCCTTTACCATCCCTTCGGGCTCGATGGAAGACACCCTGCGGGTCGGGGATTACATCCTGGTCAAAAAATTCGAGTACGGTTATTCCCTGTTGAACCGCACAGACCGGTTTCTCGAATTTCAAAAACCCAAAAGGGGCGACATTGTGGTGTTCGTCTATCCCAAAGACCATTCGAAAGATTTCATCAAACGCTGCATCGGCACCCCGGGCGATGTAATTGCCTACCGGGATAAAGACCTTTACCTCAACGGCGTCAAACAGGTCGAACCTTATGTTCAGCATATCGACCCCACTCTGTATAAAATCTCCGGACCGCCACAGCAGTTAAGTGACCCGGACTCCACCACCGCCACGGGAGTGATGGGCACCCGCGACAACTTTGGCCCGGTGACCGTACAGGCCGGCCGCTATTTCATGATGGGCGACAACCGCGACAACAGTCTCGATTCCCGTTTCTGGGGCCAGGTGGACGAAAAACTAATTAAGGGCAAAGCCTGGTTCATTTACTGGCATTCGGTCAACTTCATCCCCGACTTTAGCCGGATGTTCAAACCTATCCATTGAACAAGAAATTAAGTGATCCCTGTGTCAAGCCAACAAGGCGAGATACGGGCCTTGGGTTTGCCGGATTTAAAATAAAATCTGGCATAAAATGAAAGGGTGAAGGGGGCTTCTCTTGGAAGACGCGGACATTATCCGACAAGTGAAAGCGGGCGACCGCGAGGCTTTTTCCGCTCTGGTGGAAAAATACCATCGTCCCCTGTTGAACTTTATCTATCACCTTCTGGGCAATCCCTCGATCGTGGAAGATGTGGGTCAGGATGTTTTCCTCAGCGCCTACCAATCTCTCGCCCATTTCGACCTAAACCGAGGCACTCCCTTTTCCGCCTGGCTTTTCACCATCGCCCGCAACAAGATTTACAGCGAGCATCGCAAAAAGAAACCACTCTTCTCTTTGGAAAACCTATTTCATCTCCGTTCCAAAGAAGCGGGACCGGAGGAATTGCTTCTTACGCAGGAAAGGGTTTTAGCTATTCGAGAATGCTTGAAAGTCTTGCCCGAAACCTATCAACAAGTCCTGATGGCTCATTTAGACGGAATCACCCACGCCCAACTGGCGCGGGATGAAAATACAGCCGTGGGTACTGTAAAAGCTCGTTTCTTTCGGGCAAAAAAGCTGATGAAGGGTTTGCTGGAAAAAAGATTGGGAGGTTTGCGATGAAAGACTTTAAACCTTCGGCAGGTTTTGTGCGGTCGGTGATGGACAAAATCGCCAAATCCGAAGAACAAGCGGTGAGTTGGGAAACAAAGTTGATGCGTTTTACGGTTGCCGCTTCAGCCCTGCTAGGCTCGGCGCTGTTGGCGATACCGTGTCATTAGACACAAGATTTGGAAGATGGAAATTTCATTGGGAGCTTTGGGCATTTGCAACATTTCCTTTATCGGCGGGGGCTAATGTCACTGTCATTTTCGATAACGATTTACTCATTACGTTTGATCCATAAAAAGTTTGGTAAAGTTGAGACGATTGAAACAAGGTGCCGTTGATATTTTGATATTCCATATCGGCTTCTGAAGAATTCAAATAGAAAGTCGTTACCGTAGGGATTGTAATTCTTTCCGTTAAAACACCGTTGTATTTGTCATAAAACCACAAAACAAACGAACCATCCGGATCCTTTGAATACAAAATGACGTCGTTCCCATCGATTCCCCATGGCTGTCTGCCTGTTAACTGAAGAAAAGAACCATAGGTAATGACCGTGCTTGGCATCGAGTTTCCCCGGTCTTCATAAACACCGTTTCGAACGGTTAAGGTATAGGGTGCCGCGGGCTGGGGCGCGTAAACCTCCTGCCACGTTTTTAAGAATGAATAGTCGGGATAGTCCACGACATCTTCCGTCCGGTTGATCAACCTGGTTTTGTTGTGCCAGTCGACGAATTTTTGAATGGTGTCATGAAAATACTGGTCATTTAGGGGACTGGTTTTCCAAAAGAACTCGATTCGATTGGTCAATCTCGGGTTATTGAGCACCGTCGCCACAATGTAATATTCCGAATTAGTGCTGGAAGGTGAGGGGTAAAAAACCGCGCGCACCTGGCCCTGTTGATCCGTCGTAAAAGTATAGAGGCCGGGGGTTACCAGAGCCTCAGAAACGGTTCCGCCGGGTGAAAGCGGTTTAATAACCCCGCTTCCTTCCATGATTTCGAACTGAACCTTGTCCCCAGGAACGCCGTCATAACCGTAATTTTTGTCTTTCCCCATGTAAATTTTCACCATCATAAAGAAAGGACCCTGCGGTCCAATGGTGATCTGCCCGTCTTCAGTTTTAAGAAAAGACGGCGGAATGAGGTTTACAAAAGCGACCGGCATGAAATCATGGCCAGTCAATTTGAAGATGATGTATAGGGCATAATTACCCAACCATGACGTCCTTACCCATTGGTAAACGGGATCGGCGATTGAAGAAAAAATTGTTGGTTTTTGAGCTGTGGGGACGTTTTGTGACAGGTTGACGGGGCTCGGCGTGGTCTTGTGATCGATAAAGTCATAAATATTACTGAGCGGCTGCCAACAAACGAACATTAATCCAATCGCTAAAAAGATAATGATTTCTATTTCTCTTTTGCTTTTCACCGGATATCCCCCGGCGCTTATCATACCAAGTCACCGTGGGTTGCCGCCATTAAGTCATTGACCATCAAAAAAGCCGACCCTTAAATAAAAGGCCGGCTTTTGTTTCCATACTCAAAAAATTATTTGCCAGCCGTAGTCGGTTTGCCCTCAAACTGCTGTGAAGCCTCGTCTACCGAAACTTTAAGATCCTTCAGAGCCTTGTCCACGCCTTTTCTTAAATCATTCCAGGCGTCCCCCGTGGAATTTCCCAAATCCGCCAGCTTTTTATCCACGTCGGCCTTTTGAGCTTCCAGTTTCAGGGTCGCGTCTTTCAAATCCGCGTTCACCTGGACGTCCGTCCTGTGTTTCAGATGCTTTATTCTTTTGCCCAATCGTTTCAGATCGTGATCAGCTTTCTTCTGGTAATCCGCTTTTAACTGGGCCTCATCTTTTTGAATCTTCTGATTCGTCACATCCTGAGCGTAAGCCAAACCGCAAACCAGACTTCCCATCAAAAGGCTTAACAAAAAATATTTTTTCATCGTCCGCTCCTTTGTTCTCCGTTATCTTCTGACGACGAGCCCCACCACATACAGAATCACCAGCGCTCCGATCACCGCCACGACGACGTTTCCCAAAAAGCCATAGGTGTACAAACCCAACTGCCAGAAAAGCCAAGACCCGAATACGGAGCCCAAAACCCCAATCACCAGGTCACCCGCCAAACCAAAACCCCTGCCCTTTTTAATTTTTCCCGCCAGCCACCCCGCCACAATACCCACAATGATCACCATCAAAAGGTTGTTCATAAAAATCCCTTTCTCAGCGAAATAACGACCTATCTTTAATTTACAGATGGATAAAAGCCGAATGGAAGGGGGGTACCGCAGATAAATCCCACAGCAGATATATGGCAAAAATTCATGTTTTTAAGACAAAACTAAGACCGTCTAACTTTTATGGGAAAAATAGCCGGGTTTCCTATTTACCACCTCCTACATTCAGGGGCAAGAATGCCGGATACCCGTTGAATAACCCGGTTTTCCTATTTACCAAAGTCTAAAAACCTATTTACCAAGTACCGAGCATCTGTTAACCAAGCCCAATTTCCTATTTACCAAAATCCGACGAGCCCGATTTCCTATTTACCAACTGCCGGAAACCCATTAACCGGGTCGAATTTCCTATTTACCAAATACCGAGTTCCCGTTGAACAATCCAAAAATCCTATTTACCACCCCCTAGATTCGGGGACAAGAACGCCGGATGCCCGTTGAACAACCCCGAAATCCTATTTACCAAGCCGGTCACCTAGTGGCATTTACCGGGTCTACTGGTGTCATTTGCCGGTTTTAGGCTACCAAACCCCGGGAATAAGGCGGTACCGGACCTTCTTTTGGTAGGCGGTATAGCCCTTTAATTCCTTCATCAGCATCTTTTCCTCGCCAAGGGTACGGATGACCCCCACCGCCATAATGGGTACCGCCATCAAAGCCGAATACCAGGACCCCAGTAAGAAGGGGGTGGCGATAAACATCAATAGGGCGCCCAGGTACATGGGGTGCCGGACAATGGCATAAACCCCGGTGGTGACAACCTTTTGCTTGCGCTCCTTTTGAAGCCGAACCAGGGGGGAAAGAAAGGTGTTATCCGTATAGGCCCGAACGATAAAGAAGAAGGAAGGGATCAGCCCCAACCCGCCCAACACCTTCAGCCCAAGGGGAAAGTCCCCCGACCAGCCATACCGCTTCGCGTCGAAAGGCATGAGAACAATCCAGCCGATGAAGCCGACCATTATTAAACCCAACACCAGCTTGTCCCAATTCTTTTGATTCGCCCCAGGCCTTTTAAACCTTTCAGTCAGCAAGGCCGGGTCTTTGCGGTACAGGTAAATGACGGTGACGACGCAGAGGGTGATATACCAAATATCCCAAATCCACCCTTCCAGCCAAAGCCAATTACCGGAAAGGAAGAGGATGAGAAATGGAAAGATGAGGATATAAAAACCGGCGTAGATCATCTGGAAGATGGAGATTTTATCGGGGGCTTTGGGCATTTGAAACCTTCTTTGGTGGTGCGCTTAACGGTTACCGTCACGGCATTCCTCGGTTCGGCGCTGTTGGCAATACCGTGTCACTAAACCCATCACAGTGATTCTTCAACAATAACAGAATAAAATTAATGCCTTTTAGTCTTTTCTTATCAACTTAATATTCGTTGCGTGAATTTGTGATGGATTGGGAGCAAAATAGGCAGAGATACCCTCTAATTCTTTACAGTTATTACGTAGCTCTAAAGTAAAAGATCCAACGCCTCTTTGTCGTCGATTTGTATTCCAATAATAAAACGTAATAGTGTCACTTTGTATTATTCCGTCTATTTTGAATTCTTTATTATCTGTTCTCTCTAGACCAACATAACTTACATTCATTTCACCTTTTAATCGCCATCCGTATTGTTTAATTATAAAAATTCCGGTCTCTGTAACATTTTCACTAGTCATTCTTTCAGATTGCCATTCACCAGAAATATCAATGGCATGCCTATATGAAATTTTTAACCAAATATTTAAAAAGAACCAATTCCATAACACTCTAGATACACCAACACCGATCAAAACAATAATGCTGGCAAGACAAGAAATGCCAAGAGCGGAAAAATTATCCATTTTTGATCTCCTTCCCGTTTTTACGAATTTCTGGTGAAAATTTCCTCATAAAAAGATTTATACCGAGAAGCATTAATTTGATTTTTTCCGGATCTTTCACATTCTCCCAGTGACCATGGGCCGCATCATTTCTAATGCCACCCCATGAAGTTATGTCTTTCACATCTTGTTTTTCGATTAATTCTGCAGAACGCAGAGCTGAAGAAAGAGTATCTATTGTTGGCTTAACAGGCATCTGTAAATTTTCTTCTTCGACCCAATTTCTCAAAAACTCTTCCAAACATGCTCCAACAATCATCGCTGGACCAGCGGGATGAATTTCACTGTTTTCCAAAAAAGATTGTGCTTGGGCAAGAAAATCAGAAACTACATCGATTCGAGCCATACGTTCAGCAGACGGGCCAATTTGAAGTCCCTGTTCCAAATAACCAATAAAACCTGCAAGATTTTGTTTACAAATTTCCGCTAACAAATAGTTAACGCTGAAATCATAATCTTTTGGACCAGGACAGTTTTTGTAAAAATTGCTTTTTTCGCCAGCATAAACTCTAAGAAATTCCTTAATTGTAGAATAAACACTATTAGCATTTTGATTATTTACTGGCGGTATACTTTTTAACAATACTTTAGCTTTTTCCAAAATCTCACTCGAATTCATAAACCCTCGCATATATACAATTTGACGAGATGTACCTTCGCCCAAAGTAGATTACTACCTAAACTTATTAATTCTCACACAAAAACCCAATGAACCTTATAGGGCTTTTCCCAGTACAATAAGCCTTCTTAACCGATCCATTTGGCGATAGGAACTTCATGTTAAAGCCTAACCGACACTTAAAAGCGACACTACAGCGGTCCCCCTCAACCAGCGGGGTGGATGAGCCCCTGCTGTTTGTCGAAATTCCCTTCGACGCCATGAGCGCCCGGGTGACCATTTTGCCGCCTTCTTCCGCCGATAAAAAATTCGTCACCGTGGACGACCTGCGAAACGCTTTGGGGAAATACAACATCGTCTACGGCGTAAACCAGAACCTGTTAATGGAAATAAGCGCCAAAATCACCCAGATGGCAGCGGACAAGAACCTGGACGACATGATTGAGGCCGATATCGCCCATGGCACGCACCCCCATCCCGGTCAGGACTCCCGGGTGGAGTATTTCTTTGAAAAAGACCATACCCCTAAAACCGAACTGGAAGAGGATGAGGAAGGCCGGGTGAATTACAAATCCGGCAAGAAAATCAACAACGTCAAAAAGGGCGACCTGCTGGTGCGCAAAACCCCCGCGGTGCCGGGCAAGCCGGGCAAAACTGTGAACGGAAGAGAAGTGCCTCCCCCGCCGCCCAAAGACATTGTGCTGTCCTTTGGCAAAGGCGTTTTGCCGGGCGTGGACAACCCCGATGAGTTTTACGCCGAAGAAGACGGCCATGTGACCATGAAAGACGGACGGGTAACCGTACAGCCGGTGTATGAAGTTCGCGGCGACGTGGATATGACCGTGGGCAATATCGATTTTTTTGGAACGGTGCTGGTCCATGGCGACGTGAAGGACGGCTTCAAGATTAACGCCGGGGGCGACCTGATGATTCGCGGTGTGGTGGAAGGCGCCGACCTGCAAGTGGAAGGCAACCTGACAATAGGCGGCGGAGTTTCAGGCAATGACAAGGCCCATATCCGCTGTAAGGGCAACGCTGTGATTAAATACATTCAAAACGCCACGGTGGAAGTCGCCGGCAACCTGGGCGTGAAGCAATCCATACTGCATTCCAAAGTCACCTGCGATCACACCATTACGGTAGCCGGCGCCAAAGGCATGATTGTGGGCGGCCCCGTGATTGCCCGGCGGGAACTGACGGCTGGCGCGATCGGAAACAAACTGGCGACCCCCACCGAAATTATCGTCGGCGAACAGGTGGACCTGCGGGTTGAGATTTTAAACGCTGACGAGGAAATAAGAGACATTTCCAACAAAATAGAAAAAATCAGAAAATCCCTGGTGCACTTCAAAGCCGTGAACGCCAAAAGCAACGAACGGCTGTCGGACGAGAAAAAAGAACTTCAAACCTGGATGGCCCGCGCTTTGGTAAAGCTGACCTATGACGCCAAAGTAGTTTCCCAGAAGAAAAACGAGCTGGAAGTGAAACAGGCGGTCTTTTTGAAGGAAAAACCCATTCCCCGCGTGAACTGTACCTACAAAATCTACCCGGGCGTGAAGATCATGATTAACCGCGCTTTTATTGCTTTTCAGGATGAGCAGAGATACTGTTCCCTGATTGAGATGGAAGGCGAAGTTCGCTTCACTACCCTCAAGACCAAAACCAAGGCCCAGACCGTTTAACAGGCCGAAAACGGGAGACCCGATGAATCCCCTCGTCAAAAAACTTTTCTTCAAAAATCAGGAACCGGTGCTGCTGCTAAACCTGCCGCCCGAACTTCAAACCCTCTCCAAGGATTTTGCCAAAGCCCATACCAACCCCAAGGGAAAATACGGCTTTTTATTGGCTTTTGTGAAGTCGTTGGCTGAGGGAGAAAAGCTGGCGAAGCGCCTGCCGAAGCATATAGACGAAAAAACCTTGGTCTGGGTGGCCTACCCCAAAGGAACATCCAAGAAATACAAATCGGACTACAACCGTGACACCGGCCACGCCCTGATGACCAAGCACGGCCTGGATGGGGTTTCACTGGTCTCTCTGGGCGACGACTGGTCCGCCATGCGGTTTAAAAAAGTTTAGAGCCCCAACCAAAATCAAAAAAGGCCGTTAACCACCAAGGCACCAAGGGCACCAAGAAAATCTTCAATGTTTAAACCAAAGTCTTCAATTTCTCTCTTTCTTGGTGCCCTTGGTGCCTTGGTGGTTAAATAGGTTATGGTTAGAGCCTTTTAATCTCCCAATGGCCGGAAAATTTCCCTGAACCGGCTGACCTTGTTAAAGATTCGTTAAAATTCATTTTGTGTAACCTGACATCTACCCACCTGTCGTCTAATCTTAAATCAGGATAAAAGCGAACGGAGGGCTGGAATGAAAACCATATCGATTCAAAACCAAAAACAACTCCATAAAATGATCGACGATTTAACCAAAAACCATAAGTCTGCCAAACATCACCAGGACGATACCAACCCGCTTTTTGAGTTGGCCGAAAGTCACCATTTCGCGGATTCAAAGAAGATTCCATCGGACCTTCCCGCCACTCACCGAAAACTCGGGTAGTTTCTCGCTACCCTATTTCAATTGATTGAGAAGTTTCTGGTCCGAATCCATCAGGTCACTCGAGGGATTCGGCATTTGATAGGGTTTGAAATCCGGCGTTTCACTAAAGATGCCCATCATAGGCACCGCCAAAGCGTCCGCGCTGTTGAGAGGTTCCAGTCCCAGTATCAATTCGATAGTGCGGAGCAGACTGAGCTGGTCATATTGGTCGCTGACCAAAGCCCCCCGCTTCACATAGGGCCCGGCGGCCAGAGCCACCGTGCGGGTGGCATCCACATGGTCCAACCCGTCCTGGGCGTCGTCTTCTTCCACCAAAATCAAACTGTCTTTCCAGGCGGAGCTTTGGGAAATGGTCTGCACCATGAGCCCCAAGGCGGTGTCGTTCTGGGCGATATATTGGGCCGGCGTGGGCGGCGGCGGCCAGCCCATGTGGTCGTTCGGAAGCCAAAAGTATTCGAGGGACGGAACTTTGCCCGAGTCACACTGGCGTTTAAAATCCTCTTTCCAATCCTTCACTCTTTCCATGTCGGAAATTTCCAAATTCCAGGCGGGGTAGTTAAACGAATACTTGTAAAGAAAATCAGCGAACTGGGCTTTGAGTTTTGAATCTTTCGTAATGGCATCAGCCAGGCTTTGGTCATCCATGTAATAGTTGGAAAAGTCCGACAAAAACTTCGGGTTGCCTAACAGAAGGGAGGCATCCGGCAGAGTGAGCGCCTTTTTATAAATCGCCCCGAACCTTTGGGTGAAACCCAGTCCCCTGTCTTTGTAATTGGCGAATTTCAGCGTGTGCTGGTAAAAGTGTTTCACCAGGGGGTCATCCGCCCCATAGGCCTGAAGCAGAATGCGGTAAGGCTTGGTGGTGAGGTAATAGGGTTCTCCGTAAATTTTGTAATCCAGACCCTTGGTGTCCATAGAGTCCCATAGATACTGGGGCGAATAAACCGCCGGAATGGTGCCGTAGGGATAAAGATATTTCTTCGGGTCTTTGGCGTCGTCCGGGTCCTGCCAGTCAAAACGGCCCGCGTAGCCGGCGTTGGAAATCCATTCCAAAAAGGGGCTGGCGTAGCCGCTGGTGGTGAAGCTGTGGCCCAGGGCGCTGATTTCCCCATCAGCGTAAAAATTATCCATCGTCACAAAATCGCGCGCCAGTTGATGGGCGTTCGGACTTTTGGATTCGGGATACATGCAAAGATAACTATCGCCGTTGCCGGGCCTGAGATCTCCCAGAATCTGGTCGTAGGTACGGTTTTCACGGATGATGTAAAAAATATGCTTGATGGGAAGTTTGAAACCTTCCGCCGGGCTTTCGAGGGGTGAGCCCGCTTTCACCTGAGCGGTCCACTTGTCCAGATGGGAGGCAATGTCTTCTTGCGGTACAAAAGCAACCGTGCCGGTTAAAAGATTCAGGATATAAGCCGGGTCGGCGTTGCTGAGGCCCGGCACCGGTTTGTCTTTACTATTGGCCCGGCGTTCCATAATGCCCTTGGCGCTCAAAATATAAAGACCGCCCTTGCCCGTATAAACCCTCGTGGGATACCAGCCCGTCGGAATGAGCCCCTGAATTTTTCCCGCCTTGTCCAAAACCGCCACCGCGTTCCAGCCGGCCAGAGTGACGTAAATTTTTTCCTGATCCACCGCGATACCCGTGGGAGCCGCGCCATATTGGAAATCACCCTGTTTCAAATCCATAGTAGAAACTACCTGATCGGTTTGAGTGTCGATGACGGACAGATCGTCCGAACTGGTATCGGCCACGTAAAGGAAATTGCCGTCCTGCGTGAGGTTGGTGGGATTGGCGCCCACCGGAATGCTGGGGCCTTCCTGAAGTTTGCCGTCCAGAATGGTGTAAACCTGAACCCGGTTTTCGCCCTCGATGGTGGCGTAAAGCTTTTGGCCCACCCAGGCCAGAGCGTAGGGAAAGTGGCCGGTTTCTTTTTCATCCAAGAGGATTCCCGTATCCGTATCCAAAAGCGCGATTTTACCTTTTTTCCATTCCCCTTCCCCATGATCGTTGACCATGAGGTAAGTAAGCGCCAAAAGGTGTTTGCCCACAAAAGCCATCCCCCCGGCGTAGCCGTTAACCGGAAAATAGGGATTAGCATCCGGCGCCTCTAATTTTTGATTGAGCCGGTAAATTTTAAAATCGTAGCCGCCGCTGATATAAAGGTCGCCGTCAGGCCCGACCTTGGCGCAGGGAAAAAGCGAGTGGTACGGAATGCTTTTCGCGAGCGTCAGGGAAGGAAGATTGACCACCGACACCTGGGCGTTTTGTTTGGGCGGATAAAAACCGTTGTTCAGGACGATGAGCTTGCCCGCGAAAAAAACCGCTTCGCCCGGCATAGTGCCCAGTTCCAGCGAGGTGCCGGCCGGAGCGAGCTTCCACCCGTTGGGTAAGGCCGCCTGATGGGTGCGGGTAACTTGGGATTCAGCCTGGGATTTTTCGGCGTAGGTCTTGGCCGCTGTATAGGATGTGCCCTTGGCCTGAGCCCAATAATAGTGCCTTAAAAGTTCCCCCTCGCCAGGCTCATCCATGCCCGTGAGGGGTTTACCGAAAGCCGGAACCGAAAGAAAAGAAATGAGAGTAAGAAGGACTGACCAGAAACGAAACCGGGACATAAACGCTCCTGAATTGAGGTTGTTTATTTTATTCTCAACCGGAAGAACGGAAAGTTAAATACTGGGAAATAAAAAAACGATGAGAAAAAGTCGTTTCTAGCGGACTTGCGTCAGGTATAGCGGTGTGCCATCCGGATCCATGAAGAAAGCTAGAATATTGACTTCGTTTTCCTGGAAATGAAACCGGATGCCTTTAGCTTCCAATTCCTTAGCGGTTTTGCGGATGTCATCCACCTCAAACCCGATGGAAATGTGGTTGTGCTGCGGCGCGGGATGAGCCCCCGGCTTTTTAGGATGCAGACCCACGGTTAAACCCTTGGTGGTCATCTCCGCCCAGCTGTCCCCAAAGCGCAGGTCTTCGTACAGACCCAATAGCCCGTTATAGAACTCCACCGATTTATCGAGATCCTCGACCATGATGGTGACATAGGCTTTTTTGAATTCTGGCATTAAACTGCTCCTGTAAAAAAATATAGGCCCCTATTCTACTCCCTACACACTTCGGGTAATACCCGGGATCGAGGGCTCTGATCAGATTGCCTATCAAAATAATAATTTCGTCCGGGCTCAGTTTATTGTCCGCGAACAGTGCTTATTGAACAAGATCAAGTTAGGGTATTGGAATAAAAAACGACGATGACGGATGAGCGGGGACTTGCTATCAAAACTCGGGGTTAAGTTGACATGAAAGACAAGCTTACGAAATCTCTGCACACTTGGATGGCACTAGTCTATTTTCTGGCAGCGGGCATACCTGTCTATCAAGTTATCCGGCACACCGACAATGAAATGCAATATCTCATCAAGATAAACGACACCAATAATCTTCAAAATAACGGCGCTGTGAAAGAAGCCTCGTTCTGGAAGGAAATTTGCGCTAAACATCACTTTCTGGGGCCGATCATCGATCATTTTTTCCAGCCTACCCTGGACCATCAATTTCAGATTCCCCCGCTAAAAGAAGCCCAGGCGGCGTTAGGTAAAATTCCTGATTTAAATGAGCAGCAGAAAACCGAGGCCGCCACCGCGCTTTTTTGGTCGATGCTTTTATTGATGATCAGTCTGGTATATTTCGGCCTCACTTTTTTCAAACGGGACGAAATTCGATCCGATCATATTATTTTTCCATTCACGATCATCTTGGTTGTTTTTTTAGTCATCGGGATACTGGCACCCGCCATGGTGATTGACGTCAGCCCTAAAACCCCGGGATTTCCTCGTTTCATTCTGGATTATCAGGTCAGAAGCATCTTTGGTGTCATTTCGGAACTGTTCGAGTCCAGTTATTGGATTGTGGCCGTGTGTCTGACGGTTTTCAGCATTCTCATTCCCCTGGCGAAAGCGGGCTTAACCGTCTACGTCCTTAAAACCGGGTCTTTGCCGCGAAAATTAAAGATCGCGAATTTTCTGCATTCCATCAGCAAATGGTCCATGGCCGATGTGTTTGTGGCGGCCATATTACTGGCGGATTTCGCCGTCAAATCCAACGAAAACACTCAGGCTAATCTGTTTCTGGGGTTTTATTACTTTTTGAGTTACTGTTTATTGAGTATGGTGACGACCACGCTGCTGGAAAGAAAAATCGAAAAACTTTACCTCAAAGTTAAAGTGCGGGTGACTAAAAAAGCCCGCGTCCCCCGCAGTCGTATACGATAAGAAAAGATAAGATCTCATGATTTTCCAGCGAACCTTCAAAGGAGTTTATGCGTGACCAGGGCTTCTTTTGTTTTCCGTTTTCACAAACGATGGATGGAAAAGGTGGCCCTCACTCTTTTATTCGCTTGGACCTGTTTTCTATTCTCCCGTTATTTTTCTTTCAATGAAATATCACTCTTAAAACCGGCATTTTCTCTTCCTGATGATTATCTCCCCGCGTCCCAACCTCAGTGGACATCGGCGTTTATTTCCTTTTTAAAAATTCTCGGTGTATCGCTGTCCGCGGCTTTTACCGCCTTCCGCGTCGGCTATTTTTTAAGAAAGTGGACAGCGTTTAACGCGCCCAACCCTTTACTGAACGGAGCCTTTGATTTTGGCCTGGGCATTCTGGCGCTGGATGGTTTATGGCTCGCGCTGGGATTCAACCAACTATGGACGATTCCCCTTTTGAGTGGTTGTTTTGGACTTTTGTTTCTGGTCTGCCTGGTGGAAAAGATGATTCATTTTTCACCGCCATCCTGGAAAGAAATTCGTCTGCCCGATTGGCCTTATGCCCTTCTGGCCGTAACCGGTTTAGGTTATTGGCTTTTTTCATGCCTGCATGGGCTTTTACCCGAAACCCACACGGATGGGCTGAACTACCACCTGGGGGTGCCCTGCAACTGGCTGATGCGCCGCGGAATTGGAAATTTTACGCCGTCTTACTACGACGGATATCCCTATGGCGGTGAATTATTCCTTTTCACCGGCTATTTATTCCAGGGCGCGGAAGCCTCCAAGTTATTAAACACCCTGGTTTTTGGCGTTTGCGCTTTGGCCGCCGCCGGATGGGCCCGGGAAAGCGGAGGGCGGAACGCCGGATGGATGGCCTTTGGTTTGACCCTGACCACGCCCCTGCTGGCCTTAGTGGGCTGGACGACTCAAATTGAAAGTTTTTTAGTTTTGTTTTCCATTCTTTTCTTTTACGGCTTACACCGGCTGATTAAAACCAATCCATTCAAAATTTTTGGCCCCGATATTTTAGTGACGGGTTTATGCGGAGGCATGGTTTTGTCCGTCAAGTACACGGGCGTTTTAGGAGTTGGTATAGGACTGCTGCTTTTCCCTTTCTTTTTCAAAGATAAGAAACGGTTTTCCATAAAAAATTATTTGATCTTATGCCTATTGATAGCGGGTGTGGACGCCCTGTGGCTTTTAAAAAATTGGGTCTATTTGGCCGACCCTTTTTCACCTTATTTCAAAAACCTGTTTCACTCCGGCCCAGCGGACTGGCGGGATAAAGACTTGGTGGATGTTAATCCCGATCCCCTGCATTGGTACCGGTCGATCTGGTCTTTGGGAATGGCGAAACCCAGTTTGTACGGGTTTGCCGGACCCCTGATCCTCATTTTGATGCCCGCGGTTCTTTTTTTTAAAACCGATCATCGGGAATGGAAATGGGCGGGATGGAGTCTGGCGGTACTGTGTCCTGTTTGTCTCATGTTTCTGACCATTTTGAAATTTCATTTGCCCGAAATTATTTTCTTTTACCTTTTCAGCTCAGTTCTTTTCTCCGGACAGGAAAGCCGCGCCTGGGGAAGGTCTATCGCGTTGATATCTCTGGTTTCGGCCATACTTTGTTTCCCCTATCTGGCCGGAATAAGCGCTTACTACTATTCGGGTTGGCCTGTTTGGAGCTTTCAGGAAACCCGAGAGCAATATTTGGAGAGACGGCTGCCCTTTTATGAGTCCTGTGAGTACGTTTCACGAAATTGTCCGCCGGACGCCAAACTGCTTCTCATGGGCGCTCAGGACGTCTACTACAACCGCCTTTCCTACGCGGATTGGGGATTTTTTGAGCGTTTATTTCAAACAGCAAAAAGCCTGGATGAGGTTGTCTTGAAAATGCATGAAGCCGGGTACACGCACGTGGTGATTAATCTGGCCAGAATGGATTTGAAAAACTCCTACCTCACTTTTTCGTTAAGCCCGGCCCAGTGGCGACTTTTTGACGAGTATTTTCGACGGGGTCTTGATCCGGTTTATCAAAAAGGACCGGTTGGCATTTTTGAGGTGCGGCCCCAACTGTTGTCGCAGGGAAATCCATACCCGGTGGATCCCTTTCTGTTTTGCTCTGAACCCGCGTCCCAATTTTTAATCGCGGAAAAAAAGGGAGACTTGAAACAAGCTCAATTTTATTTGGATCAAGCCATTCGCCTCTATCCCTTTTCCGATTACTGGAAAAATCAGGAAAAAAGGCTCAAAAAGCCACCCCAGCTTTATCCGCCTCGTAAAAAACACTAACCTTGGTAAAAATCAGGGTTGGGAAGGTTTCCCGGCTGGCGAATCCAGAAATTGAGCTGATTGAGTAAAGTTGATCGGGGCGCGGACCGCTTTTTGAAAAGCTTTTCGCCCGTCAATCCCATCCCCTTGCATTAACTCCACGGTGCCCAATTTATAATAAAGATGGGCGGCGGGATAACCCTTCAAGGCCTGGTTTAAACTTTCAATGCCGTCCGAAAAACGGCGGGCCTTGTAAAGCAAGTCGGCTTTCTTTTCCCAGTAACAGGCTTCTAAAAACGGGTCGCCTTTAAACAAAGGATAAATTCCATTTAATGTGTTTAAGACTTTGGAAGAAGCGTCGGCACTCATATCAGTCGCGTCCCTGAAATTTTGATTTAAAAAATACTGGTAAACGTACTCTTTCAATCCGCGGCTGGCTTCCCGCCAGCGGCCAAAGGTCGGGCGATTGGCGCTCGTGATATCAACGACCCATAACATCCAGCCGCCATCCGCCCTATTTAAATCTTTGGATAGCCAATAGGTTTTCCCCGAACCAAACCGTTTGGCCAGAAAAGGCTGATAGTTCACATTAACAATCACGGCGGCCCATTTCGCTTTTTCCCAATCGAGATGGTCGTTGTTGACGCTGTTGAACCGATCATCCGCCAGATTGAGCGCCTGGTCCTCAAAACCCGGAACGAAATCGGAAAAAATAAGGCCCGGCCCTTCCGCGAGAGATTTGGATTGAAGGATCTGATAAGCCCGGTAATGGTTAATGGACTTATATTCCTTAAGCCAATAGGCGGGAGAATCCCAAAGGCGGGGATAAACATCGATCAGTTGATGAAAATCCAGCGCGACCGACGGGCCCATTAACAATAATAAAATTGCGGCGGACCAGCGGGCGGAAAACTCCCTCGTTAGGCAGGTCCAGCCCAGACCCATGATCGGAATCAAAACCGCCAAAACCGGGATAACCCGAAAAAACTCAAAACCCTCAGCGAACATCCCCGGTAATAGAAAAATAACAAATGAGACGCCCAACCAGCGGTACAAGGCGTGAAACGGATTTTTTAGACATTCCAGTATCCCCACTCCCCATAAAGCTCCCAGCACGGGATTCAGCAGCCCGCCCCAAACCGGCTTGTACCAAATTCCATCACTGGAGGAGGACCCGCAAAAAATATTCTTGGGAGTATTCCAGGCCGATTGAATTCCTTTAAGCCATGACCCGGACATATTCAGAATCGACTGGGATGAAAAATAGGAAGTTCCCCCGGTTTTAAGCCAGAGAATTACAAAAGGAATGAGCGGAAGAACCAGAAGTAACCCGAATATCGCGAGCCGTAAAGGACGGCGTTTCCAAAAAAGAACCGCCATGGTGGCGCTGATGACAAGCGCCGTTGAAAGCCATCCCAGATAAGTCGCGTAAAACGATAAACCAAGACTGAAACCCAAAAGGCCCGCGAATCCATCGCCCTTTTTCGGAGACTCGGATTGTAAACATTTCCCCAACCACAGGAACGCCAGAGCTTCCAGGGGAAGAACCAAAACTCCGCCAAGGGAAAACCGCCCGCTATAACAGGGCCAAAAAGAGACAGCGGCTAGCAGCACACAAAAGAAGGAAAAAGATTTTGAAAAATAACATCGGGCCGCGAGATAAACCGCGGGAACCCACAGGGTTGAAACCACGGCGGAACAAAACCACAAAACAAACAAGGATTGCCCAAATAGTTTGAAAAACATGCCTAAAAACCAAAGATAAAAGAAGGGATTATCGCTAAAAAAATATAAGAGACGATCCACACCCTTATCCGCGACCTCTGTGGCGGTAAAACCAACTAGGCCTTCGTCAAAAACAGGCCAAGCCGAGAGTGTGGTCAGTTTATAAAAACGGAAAAAAAGAGCCAGGACCGCGACCATCATCCAGACCCAGAAAGGAATTTTTTTAAAAAACTCGAGTTGGTATAAAGGAATTTCTGATTTTTTTCCCGGTGTGTGGGTCCAGAATCCGATGACAAAGGGCAAAAGCAAACCCATAACCCCAATCCAAAGGGTTATGGCGGGCAAAAAATCGCCATAGGAAAGAAAAAGACCGGAGATTAAAAAAACCAAAAAACAAACCCATGGATGAAAACCAATTGATGGGCTAAAAGTAGAGTTGGGTTTTGACATCTTTTTATTCTAAGTGTTTCGGTTTGAATATTCCTGTTAAAGTTTAAGCCTTAACAACCAATTTCCCGCGAATCCACCAAAAATAAAAATAGTGAAATGGGTGTGGAACCAGTTTTCTTATCGAGAAGTTATAGACAACTGGCCGTCTTTGCTCGTATCCACCTTTACCGTCTGGCCTTCTTTGATCTCGCCATCCAACAGCTTCAAGGCCAGCTTGTCGATTAGATCGTGTTGAATCAGGCGTTTCAAAGGCCTCGCACCATAGACCGGATCATAACCCCGTTCGGCCAGATACACCAAGGCGCCTTTCGATAATTCCAGCGCGATCTTTTTGTCCGACAAACGGTTTTTCAAACCTTCCAACTGAATATTCACAATCGATTCAATTTGATCCTCACCCAGGCGGTGGAAAATCACAATATCGTCCACGCGGTTCAAAAATTCGGGGCGGAAAAATTGGCGCAGTTCTTTTTGAAGCGCGTCTTTTAAATCCGCGTCGGTTTTCTTGGCTTCCATAATCTGGCTGGAAGCGATATTGCTGGTCATGATGAGCACGGTGTTTTTAAAGTCCACCACCCGGCCCTGGCTGTCGGTCAAACGGCCATCGTCAAGCACTTGAAGCAGAATGTTAAACACATCGGCGTGGGCCTTTTCGACCTCGTCGAACAACACCACGCTATAAGGACGGCGGCGAACCGCTTCGGTCAATTGACCGCCTTCGTCATAGCCCACATAACCCGGAGGAGCGCCGACTAAACGCGACACGGAGTGCTTTTCCATATATTCACTCATGTCGATACGAACCATCATCTTTTCATCATCAAACAGGTATCCGGCCAGGGCTTTGGCCAGCTCAGTTTTACCCACGCCGGTAGGACCCACAAAGAGGAACGAACCTAAAGGACGATTGGGATCACCCAGGCCAGAGCGGGACCGGCGGATAGCGTTAGCAACCGCCACAACCGCTTCGTTTTGACCCACGACTCGTTTTTCCAAAGCGCTTTCCAGGTGAATCAGCTTTTGAGTTTCGCCTTCCATCATTTTAGAAATGGGAATGCCAGTCCATTTGGCCACCACTTCGGCGATTTCCTGATCGGTCACTTCTTCTTTGAGCATGCCGCCCTTTTTCTGAATTTCGGCCAGCTTGTCTTCCAATTCTTTCAGGCGTTTTTGGGCTTTCGGCATGATGTCGTAGCGAAGTTCGGCGACTTTATCCAGCTTGCCCTCGCGTTCAAACTTGGTTTCGGCGATCTTGAGGTTGTCCAACTCTTCTTTCACCGTGCGCAATTCCTGGATGGATTTCTTTTCGGTCTGCCATTGGGCCTTCATCTGAGAAGAGCCTTCTTTGAGGTCCGCCATTTCTTTTTCCAGTTTGGCCAGACGGTCTTTGGAGGCGGAGTCCTTTTCTTTTTGAAGGGCCTGTTTTTCAATTTCCAACTGGCGGATTTTGCGTTCCACCTCGTCCAGTTCCACCGGCATGGAATCAATTTCAATACGCAGTTTTGAAGCGGCTTCATCGATCAGATCGATCGCCTTGTCCGGCAAAAAGCGGTTGGTAATGTAGCGGTTCGATAGCACCGCCGATGCCACCAAAGCGGCGTCCTGAATGCGCACACCATGGTGCAGTTCATAACGCTCTTTTAGACCACGCAAAATAGAAATGGTGTCGGGAACCGTGGGCTCGCCCACCATCACCTGTTGAAAACGGCGTTCCAAAGCGGAATCTTTTTCAATGTACTTGCGGTATTCATTTAATGTTGTGGCACCCACCGCGCGCAGTTCACCGCGGGCCAGGGCGGGCTTAAGCATATTGCTGGCATCCATCGAGCCTTCGGCGGCGCCGGCACCCACCAGCGTATGCAGTTCATCGATAAAGAGAATAATTTGGCCTTCGCTGGAAGTGACTTCTTTCAAAAAAGCTTTCAGGCGGTCTTCAAACTCGCCGCGAAACTTGGCGCCGGCCACCATGGCGGAAAGATCCATGGCGATGACCTTTTTGCCTTTTAATCCTTCGGGCACATCACCCGACACAATGCGGTTAGCCAAACCCTCCACGATGGCAGTCTTCCCCACGCCCGGTTCGCCGATAAGCACGGGGTTGTTTTTGGTACGGCGGGACAATACTTGAATAACCCGGCGGATTTCCTCATCCCGGCCAATGACCGGATCGAGCTTCCCGCGGCGGGCCAGGTCCGTCAGGTCTTTGCCGTATTTTTTAAGGGTTTCGTATTTGCCTTCGGGATTCTGGTCGGTCACGCGGGTGTTGCCCCTGACTTCCGCCAGAGCGTGCAAAACCTTGTCGCGGTTCAGGCTGAACTGCTTAACGACTTTCTTAACACCCCAATCCTCGGGGTGGCCCTGGGCGCCCGGAGCGTCGAGCAATGCCAGGAGCAAATGCTCGGTGGAGACATATTCATCTTTCATCTTGTCCGCTTCTTTTTGAGCGGCTTCGAGCGTTTTACCTAACCGGGGAGAGATATAAAGCTGCTGACCACCCTCGACTTTGGGCAGACCTTTCACGTCGTGCTCCAGCAGTTTTTCAACTGCCGAAGGCTCAACACCGATCTTTTTAAGAATGGGGTCAACAACGCTTTCTTCCTGTTTTAAAAGCGCCAGAAACAAATGTTCGTTATCAACTTGCTGGTGCCCATGCTCGCTGGCCAGACTTTGCGCAGCCTGCACGGCCTTTTGGGCGTTAAGGGTGAATTGGTTAATATCCATGGTAAAACCTCGATTTCTAATGGGTAAGTCAGGTCTAACTTAAGACTGAAATCGGGGTCTTTCAATGACGGGCATCATATTTTTAAAAAACAGATGAATAACCCTGCTACTTTTCCTGAAAAGCTTTCGGATCATCCACAAAAACCGGCGCGGAAAGAATTTTGGGAGATGAATCGCGTTGAACTTTGCCCGGCACCTCAAAATAATACCAAGTATCGGCGATCTGCCCTGTGGGCTTGGCCTGTGTTATCCAGCTTTTGAGAATTTCCGGCGCGGCGGGACAAAATGCCGGTCCCAATTGGATCATTTCATCGTTTATCAGATAGACCCAGCCGGGCTGGGGACCTTGCAGGTCTTTTTGAGTCCAATAGGACCAGCTCATTCCATAAAGTTTCGGGTCGGTTCCGCCAAAATCAGCCAACTTCACATGATCCCAGTCGTGATCTTTCGCCGCTTGGGCAAGACGCTGGGTATCTTGGCCGAAATCCAGATTGGAATCTCCCAGCCAATAAACGCGGTGATCGGGTGGAACCATTTCATTGAAATAACCCACCTGATAGGGATAGTGCAGACCCACGCTAAGCGCCTGAAACAGCAGAAGACCTCCCCAGACCAGAGACATGACCCTGCTGGACTTCGCTTGTAAAACCATCCACTCTCCTGCCCGGCCCGCCATCAGAATACAAAAAGGATAAACCGGTAGGATAAGCCGTAAACCCATATCGTGATTAAAAAGAAAAGCGGCGAAAAAAACCAGCGGTGGAACCGATTGCCAGACAGGCCATTTAATTTTACCCAGAAAGACGAGTACAAATCCCAGGCTTAATAAAATAAGAAAAGTCAGAGGAGATTTTAAAAGAAAAGCGGTGGGGTAATAGTCCCAATGAGTTTGATGACTTAAAATACCCCGGAAATAAAAACTCGGAGCGGCAAAAACCAAAGGAATCCTTTTGAAGGCGTTCAAAAACAAACCCAGAGGCCAGGGATGGTCAGGAATAAACAAGGTACCAGGCAGATAAACCAGGCAGACCCAAACCAGAGCCGCGGCGCCGCCCCACAGCCAGCGTTGTACAACTGACTCTATGGCGGCTTTTGTTTTCGTCCTGTTGAAAAATTCTAAAATTAAAAAAACAGGAACCAAAAGAAGGGCCGTTAATTTAACCGTAACCGCCATACCCAACAGGAGCCCGATGATAACCGCCTGTTTCATCGAGGATTTTTGAGTTGATTTTTGATAGGCAAGAACCACTGCGAAAAAAAAGAAAGTCAAAGGCAAATCCGCCAGGGCAAAGCCAGAGAAAGCCAACAGGGCTGGCTCAAAAGCCCAGAGGAACATCACGGTCAAAAGAAACGATGGAGATTCTTTTCGAGCCCAACCAAACAAAAGCAGTCCCAGGCCCAAACCGAAAATATATGTAATAAGCCTGGCGCTGGTTAAGATGTCAGCAAAATGGGCCCTATTGAGTACTGTTAGAAAGTAAGCATCTCGAACATCGTATCGAGAGAAATCCAGGCCAGATTTCGATTGAAGCCCCATGAACCGCGAGGGCAACGCCTGCAAACCTTTTGCCAAAGGTGGATGTTCGGGGACAGAAATGACATCCCCCGCCCAATAATAAAAACCATCCACGATATCAATATTCTCATCGCCTACGGGAGAATCCTGGGACAGACGGGGCAAGACCTGAAGGGAAAAAATCGCGGCGAAAATTAAAAACCAGAAAAGGGGTGCGGACTGCCTGGAAGATGGATTGGTTTTAAAAATCATGAGATTAGTTTAGCCGACTATAGGAAGATCAAAATTGAAAAATAGCCGGGAGGCTTTGCACCCCCCGGCCTTGAACAGAACTTTTATCCTAAAACAACTTCAACTTCATTGGTTTTCGACTTCTGGGTGGGAATCACATTTCCCTTCACCTTTTTGCCATTAACCGTAATGGAAGCGACGCCCTTGCTCACATGCCCGGGATTCTTCACCACAATATGATATTCGGACCCGCGGAACTTACGCGTCACTTCGTACTTGTCCCAATCTTTCGGAATGCAGGGATTGATCTGCAAACCGGAGTAAGTGGGCTTGATACCCAAAATGTACTGGGTGGCAGCCACATAATTCCAGGTAGCGGCGCCGGTCAGCCAGGAATTGCGGGCAAACCCAAAGTCGCGGTGTTCTTTGGAAGCGATCGCCTGAGCGTAAATGTAAGGCTCCGCTTTATGGATGTCTTGAATCTTGTCTTTGGTGGTCGGCAAAAGCTGCTGGTAATACTTCATGGCTATATCCGCCCGACCCAGCATGGTTTCGGCGATGACCGCCCAGGGATTAGCGTGGGAAAAAATACCGCCGTTTTCTTTCAAGCCCGGCGGGAAAGTCGCGACGCCGCCCAGGCGGGGGCTGTAATGTTTAAAGCCTGGATACATCAAAGCCACGCCATATTTGGAATCCAGATATTCTTTGACCGCGTCCATACACTCGGGTCCGCGCTTGTCATCCGCGACGCCCGAAATAACCGCCCAGGTTTGCGTATTGAGATAAACCTTGCCGTCGGTTTGTTTCTTCGAACCCAGCATGGTTCCCCATCCGTCGAAAGCCATGGCGTACCATTTGCCGTCCCAGCAAATTTTGTTGGTGCGCTTGGACATATCATCGGCCATCTTCCGGTATTTCTTGGCATCAGCGGTTTTGCCGAGGGTCTCGGCCAATTCGGCGAAATCCCTGGCGCACTTTACGAGAAACTGGGCAACCCAGACGCTTTCACCGGGTTTAGGCCCGTTGATTTGCAGGGTATCGTTCCAATCCGCGAAACCCATGCAGGGAATCTTGTGCTGGCCGACGTTCTTATAGGTGTAATCCAGCGGGGCTTTCAAATGGTCGTACATAGTGGCTGAACCGCCGTCCGCCCATTTCACTTTTTCCTTCAGGAACTTCATATCACCGGTTTCTTTGACATAAGCGGTAGTGGATAAAATGATCCAGAGCGGGTCATCCGAGTAGCCTTTACCGTCCCCTTCGCCCGTTAAACGGAAGAACTGGTGATAGGCCGTGCCGTCCTTGAACATATTTCCGGCCAGGTCAGTGATAAGTTTCTTAACCCTTTTCGGCACGCTGTGAATAACGCTCAAAACGTCCTGATTACTGTCGCGAAAGCCCATACCGCGGCCAATGCCGCCTTCATATATGGAAGGACCACGGGACATGCTGAAGGTAGTGTGAACCTGATAGGCGTTCCACTGGTTAAGACAGAGATTCATGTCTTTGTCCGGAGTATTAACCTGGAGAGAATCCAGCTTTTCACTCCAATGTTCTTTCAGGTCTTTCATCACTTGATCGACCATGCCGGGCTTGGTGTATTCAGCGATGAGTTTGGCGCCGGCCGCGATGGAGGGAGCCACACCCAAGATATAAGTCACGGTTTTGCTTTCGCCGGGCTTGAGGATCATGGAAATGGAGGTGGCCGCTACCGGATTGCCGCCGTTGGCTTCGGAGCCGGAGCACTTGCCCGCCTCAACCGCTTTTGGATTGGATTCGGAGTGGTACAGGCCCATGAAAGCTTCGCGGTCGCAGTCAAAGGACGCGAATTTTTGATCCGCGGAGAAGAAAGCGTAATGCCCCGCGCTTTCAATCATCGTCGTGTGATGGATGGTGTTGTCCTTCTCATAAACCCGGGCGATGTTGTAGGTGTACTGGAAGTTGATCATGTCGTTTTGCGCGGCGAACAAACACAATTCCGCGTAGGAGAAGAGCGTTAAGGTTTTTTCAGAAGAAGTGTTATTGGTGATTTTCGTGTGCCACAATTCCAGATTGTCATTCACCGGAACCACATAAAGGGTTTCGGATTTGATGTCTTTGTAGGTGGAAGTGACTTTGGTATAGCCGAAGCCGTGGCGGGTTTCGGTTTTGTATTCGGAAAGATCTTTTAAAACCGGCTGCCAGGTAGCGGCCCAGTAATCTTTGGTTTGTTCATCGCGGATATAGATGTAGCGGCCTGGACGATCCATGGGCACATTGTTGAGGCGGTAGCGCAAAATGCGTTTGTCTTTGGCCGAGAGATGGAAACTGTAACCGCCGCCATTGTTGGAAATCAGAGCGCAGTATTCATCGTTATGGAGGTAATTCATCCAGGGTACCGGAGTATCCGGTCGTTCAATGACGTATTCTTTGTTTTCAGTGTCAAAGTAACCGTAACGCATAATCACCTCTTATGATTTTTGGAATGTCCCAGATGACCACAACCCCGGCTAGGGCGCCGGTCAAGAAACCGCCACATTATATCGACTCAAATTTACTTTTCCATGAGGAAGGTCAAAAACAAAATAGTTATTCGGCCTTCGGTTTATCGTGATAAATGGGGTAGTTTGGATTTTTTGGCAAAAGACCCACATCAAACCCGTTCTGGGTGATCAGCTTTTGGTACCAGTAGGCACTCTTTTTAAAAGTACGCTTGAGGGTTTTATAATCCACATGAATCAGGCCGAAACGGGGATTATTGCCCTCGCACCACTCAAAATTATCAAAAAGTGACCAGGGGTAATAACCAGTTAGGGGCACTCCGGCCCGAATAGCCTTTTGAGCCTGTTCCATATAAGTGCCGTAATAGTGAACGCGGGCATCATCCTCTAAAAGTTCTTCCAGGGTGTGGTTGCTGGTTAAGTGGGGATAACCGTTTTCGGTGATGAGCATCTGTTTGTGCCCATATTCCTTCCAGAGAAATATCAAAAGATCGTATAAAGCCGTGGGGCTGACAGGCCAGCCCAGTTCATTGGTGGGCATACCGTCGATGGGTTTGCCGTCATTGTCCCAAATATTCAAATCCTTCACATACTTGGCAAAGCTGGGGTTGTAATGATTGACCCCCAAAAAATCGACGGGCTGATTGAAAATAACCGAGTCTTTTTCAAAATCCGCCGGATTTGTACCCGTAAACTCAAAAAAGAAGGGCGGATAGGGCCTGCCGACTGAGGGATTGAGAAAAATACCGTTATGGACGTCGAACATTTTCTGGGCGTACTTTTTTTCTTCCGGATCACCGGTGCGGGAATAAAAGGGGAAAATCGCCAAAACTAAACCAATTTGACCTTTCAAATTCATCTTCCGGTAGCTTTGAACCGCCAGGGCATGACCCAGATTAAGATGATGGACCACTTTGGCGAAAAGCGGTTTATCTTTTTTGCCTGGAGGAAAATAGGCGTGCAAATAACCATGACCCGACACAATGCTGGGTTCGTTCATGGTGGCCCAAAAAGGCACATCGTTGCCAAAAGCTTTAAAAAGAACCTCGGCGTATTCCTGGAAAGCCAAAGCGGTCTCGCGGTTTTCCCACCCTCCCTCGGCCCAGACCGGCACTTCCCAGTGAAACAGGGTGACATTAGGCTTAATGCCTGCGGCTAGAAGTTCTTGAATAAGACGACGGTAAAAATCCAACCCCTTTTCATTAACCTTTCCCCGTTCAGGAATAATACGGGGCCAGGAAATGGAAAACCGATAGGATTTCAAACCCATCTGCTTCATGATCGCGACGTCTTCTTTATAGAGATGATAGTGATCGATCGCCATATCAGCTGTGTCGCCGTTTTTAATGCGTCCGGGAGTATGAGTCCATTCGTACCAGTTGCTTTTGGCCGCTCCATCCGCCAGAGGATATCCCTCGATTTGAAACGCGCTGGTCGCGGAACCCCATATAAAATCTTGGGGGAATGAAATAAAATGGTCGGGCATGGATGAACCTTTCGTGAAGTGGCGAATAGTTTATTCGTTTCATCCAATAAAACAACCGGTTTCGGATTCAAAAGGAACCAATATTAAAAGGGCAACTTATGAAGGCATTTCAGATTGTGTTCATCGGAAATCCGGTTTTGCGTCAAAAAATAAAAAATGTCACCCCGGCCCTTCGAAAAACAAAGGCCTTTCAAAAATTTTTGAACGATATGGTAGGATGCATGCACCGGGCCCACGGAGTCGGCCTGGCGGCCAATCAGGTGGGAGTCAATCAGCGGGCCCTGGTCATGGAATGCGAAGGCAACAAACGTTATCCCAAGGTGGCTTCAGTGGCGCTGCAGACTTATCTCAACGCCCGAATCGTCAATTATTCCAAAAAACTGCAAAAAGGGTGGGAAGGCTGTCTAAGTATTCCGGGTTTTCGCGGGATCGTCCCCCGATCCCAATCGGTGACGTTTGAAGCTGTCACGCCGGATGGAAAAAAATTACGCAAGACCGTTCATGGATTCGAGGCCCGCATCATTCAGCACGAGGTGGATCACTTGAACGGCTTTTTTTACGTGGACCGCATGCCGGATTTAAAAAGCTGGACCCATTTGGACGCGTTCAACAAACACTTTAAAACCAAAATTAAAGACCGAAAAAAATAATTTCTGTCTGATTCGAGGTTTTCATGAAACTTTACTTAGCCCGGCATGGTCAGGCCGCTTCTCCCGAACCCGGCGCCGCGGCAAGCCTCACGGATCAGGGTAAAGCCGATCTGGCCCTGATTGGCCGGGAATTGGCTCATCGAAAACTGGGCATCGAACAAATCTGGCACAGTCCAAAAACCCGAACCCGCCAAACCGCTGAAATTTACGCCGCGATTCTGGGTGTCAATTCTTTGAACTTGATTGAGAAGAAAGAACTCACTATCGACGGGGATATTGACCTGCTTCACCACGAGATAATGGACAATCCGGTTCAAAACCTGTTATTGGTCAGCCACGAGCCGGTTTTATATGATTTGTCGTCTTTTTTAGGCGTAAATTCAGAGGATTTATCTTCTTTGGTTTTCCCGCCCTCCGGAGTGGCCGCTTTTGAGAAGGGACAGGATTGGAAATGGCTGTGGCTGTTGGAACCTTCGGTTTTGCGGTAGAAGCATTTCCTTTTATTAAAAACAAATAACATCAGTTATAATCCAAAATCTCGAATCAAAACCCTGGAGGACATTGTCTTATGGCGACCACAACCTTTGTCGTGAGCGGAACTCATTTTGAGGAATTGCTGAAGGGAGTGGATGACGAAACCAGAAAATCCATGGAGGACGGCATCCTTCTCTTCGCCAATGACGCCGACACCTCCGGTACCGCCGAAAAATATCGCTCGGATAAACTGAGAAACGTTTATAACGCCCTGGTCGACTTTTTAGTTTCCAACAAACTCAATGAATTGAATCCCAACCAAATCACTTTTCTTTGCACCGGCGCCATCGGCGACAAAATAACCGTTCAAATGCCGCCCAACACAAAGGAAATTCAGCTTTTACCAACTGAATTTTTTAACAGCCTACTAAAATCATTTTCAGAGCTGACTACACCTTGCCCATTCCCCATCTACACTGTCACCGATAAATACGTCGCCATCGCCAAAGCGGAACTTTTGCCTATGTCCCTGGGAGACGAACGAAAAGCCGCCTTACGCAACTCGCCCCAGGATCAGAAGCGCATGAGGGAAGAACTCAAACGCAAGATCACCCAATCCAAAGCTGAAATTTCTTCGGCCATCAACCAGATCGATATTTTCTTCCCCAAAGCGCTCAATACCTTAAATGAAACTTCGGTTAAAAACGCTAAAACCACTTTGGAAATGCTCAAGAAAGTTTCCGCCTCCTGGGGCAAGGGCGACAACGCCACACCCCAGGAAAAAGCCATTCTTCAAGCGTTCGAGGGAAAAGTGGGAGACGCCGGAAACGGAATGACCAAATGGCTGGAAGAAACCCAGGGTTATATCGCCAAGGTTTTGGAAAATAGCAAACTGATCGCGGAAAAAAATACTCTAATGGTCAAAGCCAACAACGAAATCCTCAAAATGGACAATGCCGCTCCTGTTGCCGTAGTTGGAGGGCCTCTCTTTTCAAAAGACGCCGTTTCCAACATTAAAATCGATGTGGATAGCACCAACAGCGTTTCGGTGCGTGCCGCTGATGCCCATCCTTTAAAAGTAACTTTTAGCGCTTCCCGCGTCTTGGTCGCCAAACAATTTATCGAAGGCGAGGTTTTCAAAGACCGCCTTTGCAGCAAGGAAAACGTGGTGGCTTCCCTTGAAAAAATATTAAAGATTCACACCAACCTCTTCCCTAAAGATTTCGACGGAAAATACATCGTTCCAACGGTCATGATTGAACCTTTGAGAAATTATGTGGACTTCTTTGACGACCGATTCATCATGGCTCTTGTTTCGGGCGATACGGCCCGCCGGGGACCCTTTATGAATTTCAGCCCCGTGGACATTCAGGTGCTGAAACTTTGCGCCCTTTACCTGACCAAAGACAACATTTACGACTACCGGGGCGAGGTTAAAGTGGGAACCTTTATGGGCGACTATGTGGGAAAAGTGGAGAAGAATACCAAGGTCAAATGGACCGGTGCGGATAAAAAGTTCAGCATGGTTTCCACCCAGAGTATGGAAGACACCGCCAGCCGCGAGGATACGGTCAACGATTATGTAGATTTCATGTTCGCCATCGCCAACGGGACCGCCCCCAACCCCAAGATCAGCAAGCGCAAGATCAATATTATGCTTAAGTACATCCGCTTTGATCAGGTAGAGAAAAATATCGCCTGTATCTTGAAACTGGTAGCCCAGACCGAACCGGCGGAAGCGAAAGACTCGATTCTTTCCTTCACCAAGCACAATGATGTGGACGCCGCTAAAGAACTGATTCGCGCCTCCTTGAAAATCGACGTTCAGACCGCGAAAATGTTCAACGAAAATCCGGACTTTGCCATTACCAGGGTATTTGGCCGCGGCTAAGATTTTTCTTACTGGAGTCTCTCATGAAAAAATTTGTGGCGGTTTCGGCTATCGGCGAAGACAGGCCGGGTATTGTGGCGGCTCTGACCAAAGTTTTTTTTGAGACCGGTTGTAATTTGGAAAATTCCAGTATGACCCAGTTGCGGGGCGATTTTGCCGTGTTGCTTTTGATTTCCCTGCCCGAATCTTTGACCCTCGACGCGCTTAAAAACGCTCTTCAACCCATTGTCAAAAATCTAAATCTCGCCGTCACTTACCGGGAACTCAAACCGGAGGAAATATCCGGATCGGTTGTTTCTCCCATTCTTCCCTACACCCTGATGGTTTATGGATTGGATCATCCGGGCATTGTTTACAAAGTAGCTCAGGCCGTCACCGAGCTGAACATCAACATCACGGACCTTCGCACCCATGTCACCGAAAACAAGGGCGCGACCCTCTATTCGCTCATTCTGGAAATTGAAATACCAAATACGGCAACCCTTTTGAGTTTCCAAAAGAATCTGGAAACCCTCAAGCGGGAATTGAATGTGGACATGACACTCAAAGCGGTCGAGACGGACGAATTGTAACCATGCCGATTAAGCCGGTTCTTACCTATCCTCACCCCTCCCTAAAACAAAAAATAACCGATACCGCGATGGATAAAGATCGATTAACCCTGGTTCTAACCGATTTAATCGACACCATGAATCAGCACGAAGGCTGTGTGGGATTGGCGGCGCCTCAGATAGGCCATGCTCAAAGATGTTTTATTGTGGATGTTTCCCGTTCGACCCGAGCCGGTGAAAATCAGGGACTTTTAAAATTGATCAACCCGATCATTTTGGAAGCCAGCCAATGGAAGATCAGCCGGGAAGGCTGTTTAAGCTTTCCCACCCTGCTGGCCAACGTCAAAAGAGCTCAAAAGATCAGGTTTTCAGCGTTCAATGAAAAACTCGAAGCGATTGAACTGGTTTCGGCGGGCTTTGAGGCGGTCGCTATTCAACATGAATTGGATCACCTGGACGGCATCTTGTTTTTGGACCGCATCCGCTCCTCCAAAGACCTTTTCGAAAGAAGAAATTCACCCTCTTCCCTATAATGTGGCCTTCATTAAAACCCGCGCAAAGGAAAATCATGTCCGCTCAAAATGACTCGAATCTGGTTTGGATGGATTTGGAAATGACCGGTTTGGATCCCAAAACCTGCGTCATCATTGAAATCGCGTCGATCGTCACGGACAAGGATTTAAACCTCATCGCCCAGGGCCCTTCCCTGGTGATCCATCAGCCTCAATCGGTTTTGGACGCGATGGACGACTGGAACAAAACCCATCACGGAGAATCCGGCTTAATTGAAGCGGTACAAAAATCAACCATCAGTCTGGAAGACGCCGAAAAACAAACTCTGGCTTTTGTTTCGCAATACAGCAAAGCCAAAGGCAGCCCCCTTTGCGGCAATACCATTTATCAGGACCGCCGGTTTTTAATCGAATACATGCCCGCTCTGGAAAGCTATCTGCATTACCGCCTGGTGGATGTCAGTACGATTAAGGAGCTGGTCAAACGCTGGTATGGACCCGAATTTCAATCGCCCCAAAAGAAACAAAAACACAAGGCTTTGGATGATATTTTGGAAACCGTTGAAGAGCTCAAGTTTTACCGAAAGATGGTTTTCAAATAATTTTCGAGTTAAGAAGTCTTCTTTTTTGATTTTAAATGCAGTTTCTGATGCCAGCGCCACGCTGTCTCCAAAATAGTTTCCAGCTTTGAATGTCTCGGTTTCCATCCCAAAACTTTTTGGGCTTTTTGGGCTTGGGCCACCAGTCTCGGCGGATCACCGGCGCGCCTTGTTCCGATTTTCACGGGAACCTTTAAACCGGTTATTTTTTCAGTCATCCGAATGACTTGCTGAACTGAATAGCCTTTACCCGTGCCAAGATTGAAGAAATCGCTCTTTCCTGTTTTCATCATTCGTTTTAATGCCAGAAAATGCGCTTCGGCCAAATCCGTCACATGAATGTAATCGCGGATACAGGTTCCATCCGGCGTGGGATAGTTCGTTCCAAAGACTGTGATTTCTTTTCGCAATCCCGCCGCGGCGTCCAAAATTAAAGGGATCAAATGACTTTCAGGATAATGATCTTCGCCCAACTTACCTGAAGCGTCCGCTCCCGAAGCGTTGAAATAACGAAGAAAAGTTGATTTCAGTCCATAAGCTTGATCGTACCAAGCGAGTATTCGCTCCAAAATATATTTGGAATCACCGTAAGGATTGACCGGATTCTTCGGGTGGTTTTCCGGCATGGGAACCTTTACGGGATCGCCATAAACCGCCGCCGTGGAGGAAAGAACGAAATATTTCACTTTTTGTTCCAAAAGGACGGAGAACAAATTCATGGCGTTGCCCAAATTATCCCGATAGTATTTTTGAGGGTCGGCAACCGATTCTCCCACGCTGATATGGGAAGCAAAGTGCATCACCGCAGCGGGTCGGTATTTGCGGAAAGTTTGGAGAAGTTTGGTCCGGTCGGACAAATCTCCCTTGACGAAGATTCCATCCTGAACCGCCCATCGATGACCCATCGACAAGTTGTCGTAAGTAACAGGCCGGAACCCATGTTTCCGAGCTTCTTTAACCGCGTGGCTGCCGATATAACCAGCCCCGCCCGTAATCAATAAGTTGGCTTGCTTTTTCATGCCTGTGATCCTTCAAAAGTTAAAAGCCCCTCAAAATAAGGGTTTTTATCAGAACTTTGCCTCATCGCCGCCGAAAACTTTTCAAAATACCGATATTTTGTTTGTCGCAACAGATAAATTATATTCATAATACTTAAGTTCTACACCCTTCCACGCCAAAAACTTCAAATGGATGACCCCATTGAATAACAAAAAAACAATTTCCATTTTTGGAAATTTATCCGAACCTCCTATCGCCGCTGAACCCCTTCAAAGCGCGATGACCCTCAACAAAGGCTTGATGGCATTGTATCACGCGAGCGCCGAGCTCCAATTTTCAAAACCATTGCCGGCCCTGCTCAAGACCATTTTAAAAGGCTTGAAAAGCGGAACCGACATAACGAAAGCCGCCGTCTTTATCAAGGAAGATTCATCCAACAACTTGATTGGCTTATCCGCGATTGGACTTTTTGAAAAAAAGGTTTCAGAAACCAACGTGTTTCTCACAATTGAAGAAGAAACCGAGTTTTTAAGGACCGTCTCTTTAACCACCAAATCCCATCAAGAAAGACTGACTCGTTTATTTGAAAAGGAATTGGATATCAAATCCGCCGGAATCATTCCCTTGGAAATACGGGATCGATTAATCGGTCTTCTGGTTTATGAAAAACCTGCCGGTTTGCTGCATGAGGAAATCTTGATAATTTTTTCCCGCCAGGCGGCCCTCACCATTGAAAACTCCAAACTCTTCGCCAAAGTCGAGGATATGGCTCTGAAAGACACTTTGACGGGGCTTTATAACCGTCGTTATTTTCAACAAATTCTGGATTATGAAATCAACCGGGCTAAGCGTTACAAACAGCCCATCTCCCTGCTTTTTCTCGATGTGGATCATTTCAAAAATATCAACGACACCTATGGTCATTCCACGGGCGACCTGTTCTTAAAACAAATCGCCAATAAATTTTCAACTCTCTTCCGGACGACCGACCTGGCCGCCCGTTACGCCGGAGACGAATTCGTGGCCATTCTTCCCGCGACCAATCAGGAAGGTTCTTCCCTTTTGGCTCACCGTGTTTTGGAAGCCCTTGGCGAACAGCTCATCCTCATCCGGGGAAACACTTTACAAGTTTCAGTCAGTATCGGCGTGGCTACTTATGAAAACCAGGAAGGTCTGGGAAGTGTGGGACTGATGGCTCAGGCGGACAAGGCCATGTACGAAGCAAAAAAACAGGGCAGGAACTGCGTGAGGCGTTTTGAGGAAGTACAGACTGTTTCCGCTTAATCCGGCGGGTTGATCAGCCGACCACAAAAAGTTTCTTTTGATCGCTCGTGCCGGACTCCGATTCATCCTCCAAAACCTTGATCGTCTGCAACCGGGCGTCCGATTGTCCGTTAATGCGGGCTCCCGAATCCAAAACATTCATCAAATAGGTATAAATCTCCTGAGTAATTACCTCGCCCGGGCAAAGCACTGGAATTCCCGGCGGATAGGGGCAGACAATTTCGGCGCAAATCTTCCCCACTGAACGTTTAAAGGGAATTTTGCGGGTGAGTTTGGTCAGCGCTTCTCTGGGATTCACTTCTTTGTGGGGAATGAAATGCGGAAACAGGATGCTCCTGCGTTTTTTCTGGTTGATGAACATATCTTTGTAATCAACCACGATCTTTCTTAAAGCGGCCACAAACTTTTTCATTTCTTTGGGCGTGTTCCCGCCCGACACAAATAAAAGCACATTTTGAAAATCCGACATTTCGGTTTGAATGTCATATTCGGAATTCAGGATTTTCGCCATGTCATACCCCAAGCAGGGCAGCCCCTTGGTCGAAACGGTCAACTTTGTCACATCCAAATCCAGCGACGGGAATTTTTGAGCCGTTTCCCGGGTCAGGCAGGATAACCCCGGTATTTTGTTAATTTCAGCCCTAGCGTCTTCGCACATTTGGATAACATCCGTCATCATTTGTTCGCCTTCATGCACCATTTGATAACGGGAAATATCCAGAGAAGCCAAAATAATGTAAGAAGGACTGGTGGTTTGAAGCATCTGCAGGGTGGTTTTAAGCCGCATAATGTCCACCCTCACACCCTTCACATGCAGCATGGAACCCTGGCTTAAAGCCGCCAAATGTTTGTGGGTGGATTGAACACACATATCCGCGCCGGAGTCGATGGCCGACTTGGGCAAACTGGAATGGAAATGCAGATGTCCGCCATGGGCTTCATCCACAAGAAAAATCTTGTCATGCCCGTGGACAATATCGGCGATGGCTTCCAGATCAGTGGTTAACCCGAAATAAGTCGGATTGGTGACCAACACCGCCTTGGCGTCCGGATGCTGGCGGCAGGCCTCGTCCACTTGTTCGGGCGTCAAATTGAGGATCAAATCGGTTCCGGGGTCGATTTTCGGCATGATGTAAACGGGCTCGGCGCCCGCCAAAATAACAGCCGAAATAACCGATTTATGCGCGTTGCGGGGAATGATAATTTTATCGCCGGGGTCGCAAACCGAAAGGATCATGGCCTGGTTGCCGCCGGTGGTGCCATTGACGAGGAAGAAAGAATAATCCGCCCCATAGGCCTGGGCCGCCAAAACCTGGGCTTCTTTAATGACTGTGCTGGGTTCGTGGAGCGAGTCCACCTCGCTCATGACCGAAAGGTCTAGACGAAAAACTTTTTCTCCGACAAATTGCCGGAAATTTTTGGCGATGCCTTTGCCGTGCTTGTGGCCTGGGGTGTGGAAAGAAATCTTATTTTCATTGGCGTAGCTGACAACCGCATCATAGAGAGGAGTTTTATCCTGCCCGTCGAAAAGTGACATTTACTTGGCGTTTTTCTCCTCTCCCATAAACCGATAGGTAAGGGGTGAGTTATCACGGATAATTTCGGTCAATTTAACAAAACCGTCGCGAATATATTTCGGCACAAAAAACAAACCCTCGTGGGTCTCGCCGTCGTAATACTTTAACTCGCCGACGTTTCTTTCTTTCAGAATCTTATCTACTTGATCCCGTTTCAGAAGCTTCGGATCGATTTTCATTGAGGCCATGGTAAAACTCCAGGGAATATCAAAAGACGGCACATTCGCCGGCCAGGAATAAACCAGCGGAAACACTTTTTTCAGAGTGTTATGAACCGCCGCCAGGCACCGAAGCTCTTTTTCGGCTGAACAGCCGGATTGAAGCGAAACCATGCCGCCATCGTTTAACTTGGTGGCGACCATTTTGTAAAATTCCTCGGTATAAAGCATGTAGGCGGGGCCTTCTTCCACCGGTTCAGGAATATCAATAATAATAACGTCGAATTTTTCTTTGCTGTTCTCTAAAAATTTCCGGCCATCCTCATAAGAAAGGATCGTACGTTTATCTTTAAAAGTGCCCCGGTGCCATTCGGGCATATATTCGTCGCAAAGCTCAACCACCCGCTGGTCAATATCAATCATCCAGCACTTCTCAACCGTCTTGTGGCGAAGCACCTCATATAAGGTAGCTCCCTCGCCGCCGCCGATAATCACGACTTTCTTGGGATTTGGGCAGGCTACCATCGCCGGGTGAACCAGGTTTTCGTGATAGATAAACTCGTCTAACTGGGCCGATTGCATATGGCCGTCCAGAATCAGGCATTTTCCATAGTGGCTGGACTGGATCACTTCAACTTTTTGGTATTTGGTCTGCTCGGAAGCGTAAATTTTGGTGATTCCCCTCATGTGGGCTTCATCCGGGGCGTAAAACTCAATGTGCCAATGCGGGCTTATAATATCGGCCATAAAGATTTCTTCTCCATTCAATTATTGGTGATGACTGAGAGACCTTATGCCCCGTTTGCTTGAGGGGTTTTCTTCAAACTATTTTTTATATCGGTCGTTGTTAGGCTTTTTCAGAAAATGAGCGCCTAAGAAGTGTAGATCTATTTTTATCTCTCGCGCCGCGTGTCCGTATCAAACTGAACACAAAATCTTTGAGAGAATTATTTTTCAAGTATAAAACGATCGACTATAGTGTCAAGGATAAAGTAGGTTTTCGCGAGAAATTTCAAAAAAATTGATCTCAGAAAAAATTCATTTCAAAAATTTTAAATTTTCAGGAAAACAAAATTGCCGAATCAAAAATTTTTAAAAAAATTGACGGACATATCGGTCCTTTTTGGATTTTTCCTGACCCCCCTCCTGTTTTTTACCCAGGCTCATGACCAGTTCGAACTACCCAAAGTCACTTTCCTCACTTTATTGGCCCTTCCCCCGCTGGTTTTGGAATTTCGTGAGAAAAGCTTCCAAAAAAGCGGCCTCCTTTCGCTGCTCATCCTTTTTTTCTTCGCCACTCAATGCGTCGCCTGTCTGCCCGCGGTCAGTTTGAGCTGGATCACCAGCCTTTGGGGTGATTATGAGAATTTCGCCGGACTTTCCACGCTTTTAACCTATTTGATTTGGTACTTTGTGTTTGTCCGGCTATTGAACCAGCAAAGAATAGAAAAGATTTTTTATTTCATCTCGCTAACCGCTTTTTTCTCCTCGCTTTACGCCATCGCCCAGCACTTTCAATTTGATTTCATTCAATGGAATCCCGAATCCGTCAACGCCACCCGGGAATTTGCCGCTCTGGGCAATCCCAATTTTCTATCCGCCTATATCGCCATGTCCCTTCCCTTGTTTTTAACCCTGGCTTTTGACCATCGCGGCGAAACAGTGTCCAAACCTGTTTTCACCCCTCTTTACTCATTGTTATTACTCCTGGGAATCGGTTTTCTTTTTTTAGCCACCGCCAAGGGCCAGTTATTTTTTCATTTAGACCCATCAATGAATTTTAGTTTTGTAACCCGCACCATTGGCTTGTTTTGTTTTTCGCTTTTTTGTATTCATGCCGGCCGTTTAGAACTTTTACCTGTCAAAATATTGGTGATCTCTGTCTTGATGCTCGGTCTTTTAAGCACCGCCAGCCGCGGAGGATTTTTAGGCGCGTTTTTGGGTCTTTTTCTCTGGTGCTTTTTGGCTTTTCAAAATAAAGAGTGGAAAGAAAAGCTAAAACAACAGTGGCTTCTGGTTTCAAAAACAAAATTATTGATCGGCGTTGGCGTCCTTAGCCTGTTTCTCGGAATTTTCGGCTGGTCTTTCATCCAGCGGTTGTTAAATTCGCTTCTTCACATTTCGCAAAGCCTCGCGGTTTCGCGTTTATCCATCTGGCTCCCCGCCTTAACCATGATCAAGACCCATCCCCTGCTGGGCGTGGGGTTAGATACGTTTAAAATCGCTTTTCCCTATTACAGCGGTATTCAATTCAATCAAATCGACGGTTTGTTCACCAGTTCCCGCATGGCGCACAACGAACTGCTTCAAATCGCCGCCACCAGCGGGCTCTTGGGTCTGACTTCTTATCTTTTAATGGTGGGTTCTTTCGCTTTTTGGGGATGGAAGGCTTGCCAAAAAAGCAGTTCGCACGATCGATTAGTCTTAATCGCCGTTTTGTCTTCAGGTCTGGCTTATCAAATTCAGAATTTATTCAGTTTTGGCGTAGCGTCCCTTAATTTCGTGTGGTTTTTTCTATTGGCCGTCGTCACTTACTTCAATAATCGTTCCCAAAATACGGAAACTTACTCAAAACCGTCTTTCCTTTCGTCTTATTTTCATAAATTAATCATCGCGGCCCTGTTGTTGTTCATTATTTTGTTTCCTTTGAGTCGTGTGGCGGCGGATATCGCTTTTGGAAGAGGTGATGTTTATTCTTCCGCCATTAAAAACCCCGATCCCCAGACATCGCTGGATGCGCTGACTTATTATTCCGACGATGAAATTCACTATAACCAGCGCGCCGCAAATCTTTTCCCCTGGGATCTCAAATTCAGTCTCTATTTAGGCCAGTCCTATGAGCAAAGGGCCGGTCTGGATAAACTTCGGCCTCAGGATTGGTATCAAAACGCGCTTTTTTTCTACCAGAAGGTTTCTCGAATGAGTCCCGCTAACGCTTATTACTACAACGACCAGGGGCGGGTTTATACCGCCTTGAGCGGCTATGACCGGCAGTATGATGAAAAAGCCCAGCAGGCCTACGCCCAGGCCGTTCACTTTTCGCCTTCCAGCCCCTACTTCATTTTAAATTGGGCAACCAGCTTGGAAAAAACCGGAAAAGATGAGGAAGCCCAGCAACAGGTTCAAAAAGCTTTTTCGATCGACCCCACTTTTACCGCCAAAATTCTGGCCCAGATGGCCTTTGAGGCCTACAAAGGCGGGGATAAAACCAAAGCCTTCCGTTACGTCAACGAAGCCGCCCAGGGAAATACCCTCAGCGCGGAGGCTTTTTACTGCCGCGGCATTTTATATCTGTCGGAAAAAGAAAAGAAAAAAGCCCTGGCGGACTTTCGATACGTTAAAAGCCTGCCGCTAGATCCTTATAAAGACGCTTCGATTCAACATCTGGATGATTTGATTCAAGAGAGTCAAAGATAATCAAAGGCCGTTAACCACCAAGACACCAAGGGCACCATGCCGACCTTCCATAAGGCAATAAAAGAGGTCGGCATAGTACCGATTTCTATAAATTTAAATAAATGTTAATCGGCACAAGAAAATCTTTAATGTTTAATCAAAAATCTTTGCTTAGCCTACCTCGGTGAACTTGGTGTCTTGGTGGTTAAAAAATTATTTGAGGATTATTTCCCCTTCTCTTTTCGTCTTCTGATCTCGAACACAAGGCGCAGGATAAGAATTTGGGCGTTCTTATCGGCTTCCACAAAGGAAATCCGGTCAAATTGAGTCACCACGCCGTCGACCCGCCATTCCTCCACACCCACTACCTTGCCGATCACTCGCGCGGACGTGTGCAGGCCTAGCGCGCGGGGTAAGACAATTTCCAGTTCCAATTCGGTGCCGATCGGATGGTGCTCTTGCACGGCTAATCTCAGTCCGCTAACTGAAATATCCTTACTGTGGCCCACGACCAAACTTTTTTGCAGCGCCGAGCCTTCACCATTAACCCGGTATCTCACCGGAACCGTCACCGGTGTCCGGACCGAACGGCGCTTTTCACTTTTTTTATTTTCTTTCACCAGTTCTCCCCTTTACAGCTCAATCTCGATACTGTCGTCGCCCAAAATGGAATAAATCTCGTTAAAGAACGCCTTCGAGGGTTTCACTTTCAGGTCGCCCGCTTCCAGAACCATCAAGCCATGATGCGTGGTTTGCATGTGAAAGTAAACTTTAGCCTCGCCTTTATGTTTTTCACAAATAGCTTTTACCTTCGGCAATAAACTCTCGTCCAGCCCCACCACATTCAGCGTCAATCTCACACCCTTGGCCCACTTGACCGCCATGTCGTTCATATCAATCACGTCATTGGCGATAATCTGGACTCGGTCACCCGTCTTATCCACCCGGCCTTTCAAACCCACCAATTTGTCCTTGGCTAATAAAGACTGATACTTTTTAAAGGTTTCGGGCCAGGCGATCACTTCCACGTTGGAGTGCAGGTCTTCTAAAGTGAACCGGGCATAAAACTCCTTGGATTTTTTGGCCATACTTTTCGAAAACCCGCGAATCAACCCTGCCACTCTCACTTCGACGCCATCATTCATTTCATCCAACTCATTGAGCGGCAT
>Ga0206829_10062_pt1 | contig 41371 bp, 52 predicted proteins | sample Alteio_BWOrgCont_75_FD_152862 | JGI IMG/M metagenome (GOLD analysis project Ga0206829, IMG submission 152862) | Enriched cells from forest soil in Barre Woods Harvard Forest LTER site, Petersham, Massachusetts, United States -... | ecosystem: Environmental > Terrestrial > Soil > Temperate forest >... | reverse complement strand
TGGTTGGTGGCCGGGCATGCTCCAATCGGAACCTTGACGGAAATATCGGTGATCTGGGCCGGGCTCGCGGTTGCTCCCAGAATATGGTTGCCGTCATTGGTTGCGGTCAGGTGATCCGTGGCCGCCGCGATGGTTGCGGCCAGGGGATAGTAGACCGGCGGATTGACGGTCGTGTTCGGGCAGAAGCCATTCGCGGAAGTGTTCGATCCAGTGATAAACGGGCCAACGCTGGGGATGGTCACGGTGATATCGGGCGAGCAGAAGGGATCGAACTTCGTTGGATCGTTATTGTTGTTCAGCTGGGTTGCGGTGCAGACATTGGAGCCGCCGTTCGAGTTTGCGTAGGTGCTCCAGCCGGTAGTCGTGTTGTAGACGTAGAAATTGTTTGGACCGATGATGTAGAGATTCTTCCCGTCCGGAGAGTATTGCGCGCGCGTGGCCAGGCCGCCAACGCTGGTGAAGCTGCCCTTGCTCTCGTTGTAGAGGTAGATGATCTGGTTGACCTGATCATTGATGACTGCCGTCGAGCTGTCGGGAGAAACCGCAAGCACGACGCCGGGAACGTTCGGATCTTCCTTGGTGAGTGTGTTGGATCCAGCGCCGACGACCATCAATTCGTGATAGCTGCCGAAGTAGAGATTGGTGCCATTCTGATCGAGCACCATGGAGTTAGGAATGTAGGGCAGCTTGATGGGCGTCGGCGCGCCGGTCGCGGTGAGATCGAGCGGCGTGAAGTAAGAAGACTGCGACGAGGCCAGCCAGAGCTTGGTGCTGCTGCGTCCAGGGGTATTGACTATGACCGTGTTGCTGGTGACGGGCAGACCAGTGCCCAGCGCACCGATGATATTCACCGGCGCCGGGTTGCAGGTTCCAGGCTGGCAGATGGCTGAGACGGTAGTCGTGGTGGGGAAGGTCGCCGAGACGGTGCCGCTGCTGCTGACGGCGATCTGTTTGGGCTGCGTCGAGGTGTAATCGAGCGTCAGGCCTGTGATCAACGCGCCGGTAGTGTCGGGGATGTTGGTAAGAAGATTCTGCGGGCTATTTGCGCTGACCGTGACCGGAGTCGGCATGCCGGTTGAGCCATTGAGCGTAAGGCCGATGCTGGCGGGCGGGCAGGTGAAGAAGTATCCGGCGGCAGATGTGGTGCCGGAGAGCGTGGCATTGATAACGGTAGAGCCAGGCTGGAGGGCGGTAGCGAGTCCATTCACCGGGTTCGTTGTGGTCGTGTCCGTCGTGTTGTTGATGGTGACGATCGAGCTGTTTACCGGTATGTAGGTGACCGTGCCTACATATTGCGTCGGGATAAGCGTGCCGTCCGGGCCGAAGACCTGCGTGTTCGTGGTCAGAGGATTGGCCAGGGTCTGGTTCTGCGATACGCACGCCGTCTGCGTGGGAATCGTGATGGCGGTAATCGGCGGATGAATATAAACACTGACCGGATTGCTGGTGACCGCGGAGGCGCTGGCGGTGACCTGTGCCACGCCGGGTCCCGTGGGCGGGGTGCAGATGGTGAAGTCGGGAATGCCGGAGGCGCTATGACGATTCCAGGTGCCGGCGCAGATGGCGCCCGTGGACGGATTGATATCGGCGAGATTCAGGTTCGTCGTCCCGTAGACGTAGTGGGCCACGCTGACGGTGCCGCCATTGCAGTTGAAGCCGGTGGGCTGGTTCACCTGGCCGGTCTGCCCATAAGAGAGCGAGATGCCGGTCGATGCAGGGCCGAGGGTGATGTGGTCGAGGTCCGTGACCTTCTCGCCATAACCGAAGCCATTCTTGATGCAGAAATCGTTGGGATTGGAGCCGGCGCAGCCTGCGATGGAAATGCCGACGGGAATGGAAAGTACAAATAAAGCAATCAGGGCGAAAAACCGCTGCATGAAACCTCCCCGTCTGTATGGACTCGCTACACAGACGGTTGTCACTGCCAGAGATTCTCTGGGAGCCTCTTCAAGGATATAGTTCCGAAATTTGAGTGTAAAAGCTTGAAAGGACTTCAGCAAGCGATTGGCGTTCGGGAAGAGCATTCCATGATTTGGGGACGCCTGGTTGAGCTAAAGCGAATGCGACGGTATGGCGGCCCTGTCCTCGGGTCAACGCGGCAGGCTGACGACTGTCTGCCGCATCGTTTTTCAGCAATTCCTGCGAAGACTTGCCGGTTCTCACTGGGCGGGCATGTACTGCTCGAACCAGCTCAGGGCGCGCTCCAGCACATCCCGCTGGTGATCGCGCGAGACGAAGTGATGGCCCTCGTTTGGATAAACCACCAGCTGCGTGGGCACATGCTGGTCGCGCAGCGCATGCCAGAACTCAAAGGATTGCGGCATCGGGCATTCGCCGTCGCGGTCGCCTACGACGACAAGGGTCGGCGTCTTGACCTTGTGGATAAAGTTGATGGCTGAGCTTTTCGCGTAGGCGGCCGGGTCATCGTAAACCGACGCGCCGAAGAAGGGGATCATCCACTGGTCGATGGAATTCTCACCGTAATAGCTCTGCCAGTTGGCGATGCCTGCACCTGCGACGGCGGCGTGAAAGCGGTTGGTTTGGGTGACGGCAAACATGGTCATGAATCCGCCATAGCTCCAGCCGGTGATGCCGACGCGCCCGGGATCAACAGAATATTTCTTTGTTACCGTATCGACTCCGGCGAGGATGTCGCGGAGGTCGCCGTAGCCGAAGTCCTTGCGGTTGGCCTGGGTGAATTTCTCGCCCTGTCCGTAGCTGCCGCGTGGATTGGGCATGAGCACGAAGTAGCCAAGAGCGGAGAACGGCGCTGCGCCGAAGCCTGCTCCTGGCCAGTGCGGAGTGACGGCAGCAGACGGGCCGCCGTGCACCATGACGATCAGGGGGTATTTCTTCGCGGGATCGTAGTTGGGCGGATAGAGGAGCCAGCCCTGCACGTCAAAGCCTTCGTTTTTCCAGCTTACGGATTCCGATTTACCCCATGAAGGCTTCAGGTTGTCGTTGTAATGCGTGATCTGCTTCAGGCCGTCCAGCTTTCCTGCCCAGACTTCCGGGGGACTCGCGAAGGAGCTTTTGATCAGCGCGATCTGGTGATCGTCCGCAACGGAGACGCTCATCATCTGCTGGCCGGAGCCGACGCCTTCGGGGAAGGTGGCGCTGTTTTCGTCGTCATCCTGCAACGTGTTGAGGTTGTAGGCAAAGAGATGCGAGGAGCCGCCGGTTATTTCAGAGATGCCGAGAGTGTGATCGTCAATCCACAGGAACCATGCAGGGCTGGCTTTGCGGCCAGGGGTTATGTCTTTCGGTTCGCCGCCGTTAGACGGGACCAGATAGATGTCACCACCGGTCGAGCCCTGGTCGGACATCAGGCCGCTGATGAAGGCGATCTGTGAGCCATCGGGCGACCAGCGCGGCACGGCCAGCTGCAGGCCGAAGATGGGGCTCTTGCCGCTGGTTGGATCGACGATGATTTTGGGTGTCTTCATGGGACGCATGCAGAAACCGCCCCCTGCACAGGCAAAGGCTTCGTTGGTGTAGAGTTTCGCGACCCACCAATTGTTTTCACCGGGTGGCGGCGCAGCAATGTAAGCAAGTTTCTTCGAATCCGGTGACCAGTTGAATTCATAGACATGTAAGTCTTCAGGAGTTACCAGCTCAAGCTGGCCGTTAGCCAGATCGGCTAGCGCGACCCGTTGTACTTCAAGTCCTTCAACTCCAATTACGCCGGAGGGTGGCTTCATCGCTGCCAGCGCGCCGGAAGGGCGAGTGGCGCCTTCGACATAGAGCAGGCCGACAAATTTTCCATCAGGCGACCATTGAGGCGAGTCAGCATATCCGTGAAAAGTAACAATACGCTTTGCGGGAGTTTTTGCTGCTGGCTCAGCGAGGTAGAGCCCTTGCTGGTGCTCGCTGTTGCAGTCGGAGAAGAAGGCGAGATGCTTCGAATCGGGCGACCAGGCTATCTCGTTTTCGTCGCCCTGCTTGCCCTCTGCGCAGGCCGTGATCTGGTAGGTCGAGGAAGGGTTGTCGAGCGGCGCCACGAAGATTTCAGTGCCACGCCCTTCCTGCGGGCGAACCACCCATGCTACCGACTTGCTATCGGGGGAAATCACCGTCTGATGCGGTGCGCGGACGGCTTCAAGCTGGGCGGTGATCTGGCTGATGCGGGGATCTTTTGCCGGGGTTGCAGGAGTTTGTGCAAGGGCGATGACGCCTGACGAGAGACAGGTGAAAAACACAGTCAGCGTGCGAAAAGACATAATGCCGGATGGTAGCAGAGGCGGCGAACCTACGAGGCGGTCGCGTTTGGCTTTTGCAAAAAGAGAAATGCGTTCGACTATGACCTACTTATGATAGATTGTAAGACATGGATCGACAGATAACGACAGTAAGCACAAAGGGACAACTAGTAATCCCTTCGCAGATGCGTAATCAGCTTGGTATTCGGCCTGGAACGCGTGTAGCGGTGGCATTGGAAGGGGACCACATTGTGCTGTACCCGGTTTCTGAGCGGCTGGTCGAGGAATCGAAGGGCGTGCTGGCGGGTGGGCCTTCCCTATCCGACGAATTGCAGCAGGAGCGCCGCAAGGCTGATCGATGGTGACGTATGTTCTGGATGCCAGCGCGATTCTGCGTTATCTGGACAATGAGGCTGGAGCTGACCGCGTGGCAGCGATTATCAAAGCACACATTGCAGGAGAGGCAAGAGCGATTGTCTCGGATCTTCACTGGGGCGAAATTGCAGGCGTCGTCTACAAGAGGCACGGAGCTGGCACGATGGACAAGGTGATGTCGCGGCTCGATGCCTTCGGCTTCGAAAGCGCTCCGGTGACTCGGGCGCGGGCTGTAGATGCTGCTATCATCAAAGTGCAGACGGGCATTCCGTATGCCGATGCGCTTGGCGTGCAACTGGCCTCCGATTCGAGCGAACACGTCTTCATCACAGCGGATTTCGATGTGAAACCGGCTGCGGATCGTGTGCGAATTGAATTTCTGCCAGTAAAATAGCGGGAATTGTCGCCAGGGTGCTCGACTTTGGCTGCAATTTCGCAGTGAACACGCAAATAATTATGAATTTTTGCGGTGTTTGTTGACTCTAAAAGATGTACTTGGTACTCTTAAAAGGTTCCATGAGAACTGCTCTTCGTGTGCGTATTGTCCGAAGGGTAATGTGTGACTAACAAGCTTCGCAGAAAAGCCAGTCGGAGAAGCTAAGGATTGGCGGATACGGTATCTGCGAACCCCATCGGTCTCATGAGATGGGCGAATCGCATCGGTGCCTGCGACCCCCTTCACCTTGAAGGACTATGCAGGCCGGAATCAGCGAAACGGAGTCGGCTTTCTTTCGTTCCCGATTATGCGGGGCAAAGCAACGTGCGGCCACCGTCCTGATTCTCGTCTGGGATTGAAGCAGTGCAGACGCGAAGCAACACCGGACTTCGCGCGGGCTGATAGCGGATTTTGCGCTGTCAGGAATCGTGCGCGAGCGGTGATGTCGCGTCTGGTGAGTAAAGAGTTTTTGAGTTGGTAAGGAGTTTGGATTGCCTACATTTAGTCAGCTCGTGAGAAAAGGGCGCACGGCGCCGAACTATAAGACAGCATCGCCTGCATTGCAGGGTTCGCCGCAGCGTCGCGGAGTCTGCACCCGTGTCTACACGCAGACGCCGAAGAAGCCGAACTCGGCGCTCCGCAAGGTGGCCCGCGTTCGCCTGACCAATGGCATCGAGGTTACGTCGTACATTCCCGGCGAGGGCCACAACCTGCAGGAGCACTCGATTGTGCTTATCCGCGGCGGCCGTGTGAAGGATCTCCCCGGTGTGCGGTATCACATTGTGCGCGGTACGCTTGATTCTGTCGGCGTGGTGAAGCGTACACAGAGCCGCTCGAAGTATGGTGCCAAGCGCGCCAAGGCTGGCGCGCCGGCGGCAGGCGGCAAAAAGAAGTAACCGCGTTTGCCGGGGTGTCTGAGCGGGTAGTGCGTAAGGGCCCAACAAGATTGCAGTTGAAGAGAGATTAGGAACCTATGCCGAGAAAAGGTCACATTGCGAAGCGGGAAGTTGCAGCCGATCCGGTCTACAACTCATCGTTGGTCACAAAGTTTGTTAATTCGATGATGTGGGGCGGCAAGAAGTCGACCGCGCAGGGCATCTTCTACACCGCCATGACGAACCTGGAGCAAAAGGGCGGCGACGAAGCGCTGAAGCTCTTCAAGAAGGCAGTCGAGAATTGCAAGCCGCTGCTTGAAGTGAAGACCCGCCGTGTCGGCGGCGCCAACTATCAGGTGCCGATCGAAGTGAACCCGGAGCGTCGTACCTCGCTGGCGATTCGCTGGCTCGTGACCTACGGTCGCGCGCGTGGCGAAAAGGGCATGATCGACAAGCTGACCAATGAGCTGCTCGATGCGGCCAATGGCCGCGGCGCCGCGATGAAGAAGAAGGAAGATGTCCACCGCATGGCCGAAGCCAACAAGGCCTTCGCCCACTACCGCTGGTGAACTAGCCGTTCAGGCGGACGCGCGCTTTGCGCGCCAGGTCTGGGCTGATTGAAGAAATTGGTTTAACTGGGAGCTGAAGTTGCTCCCCAAAGAAGTTTGAAACCTTGGGCCGTGAAGGCCTGAGAGAACTAGAGAGAAGAGACAGTGGCTCGCCAAGTACCGTTAAATCGTTGCCGGAACATCGGAATCATGGCGCATATCGACGCCGGGAAGACGACTACGACTGAGCGCATTCTGTTCTATACGGGCATTACGCACCGCATCGGCGAAGTGCATGAAGGCACGGCGACGATGGACTATATGGAGCAGGAGCAGGAGCGTGGTATTACGATCACGTCCGCTGCGACGACCTGCACCTGGAACAACATTCGCATCAATATCATCGATACGCCGGGCCACGTCGACTTCACTGCTGAAGTCGAGCGTTCGCTGCGCGTGCTCGATGGCGCGGTTGCGCTGTTTGACTCCGTATCGGGTGTGCAGCCGCAGACGGAAACCGTCTGGCGGCAGGGTGACAAGTACAAGGTTCCGCGCATTTGCTTTGTCAACAAGATGGACAAGGCTGGCGCCGATTTCGAGCATGTGATCGAGACCATCCGCAAGCGCCTCGGCGCTCGTCCGGTTGCGATCCAGATCCCGATTGGCGCGGAAGCGAATTTCAAGGGTGTAGTCGATCTCATCGAGATGCGTGCCATTGTGTGGCACGACGAGACGATGGGCGCGAAGTACTCGATCGAAGAAGTTCCGGCTGATCTGGTGAAGAAGGCGGAAGCCTTCCGTATGCAGCTGATCGAGACGGTCGCCGAAAACGACGACGACATGCTCCATAAGTTCCTGGAGGGTGAGACGCCGACTCCGGAAGAGCTGAAGAAGGCGCTGCGGAATGCCACGATTGGCATGAAGGTCTTCCCGGTTCTGTGCGGAACGGCTTTCAAGAACAAGGGTGTACAAACGCTGCTCGACGCAGTGGTGGATTATCTGCCGAGCCCGCTGGATGTGCCTGCGGTTGAGGGTATCGATCCTTCGGATCATTCGGTAGTGCTTGTTCGCGAAGCCAAGGATGACGCGCCTTTCTCGGCGCTAGCATTCAAGCTGATCAACGATCCGTTCGGCAAGCTGAGCTTTATTCGCCTCTACTCCGGATCGCTGAAGACCGGGGACACGGTTCTGAACCCGCGCACGGGTAAGACGGAGCGCGTGGGCCGACTGGTCAAGATGCACGCGAACAAGCGCGAAGATATTACTGAAATCTATGCGGGAGATATTTGCGCTTGTGTGGGGCTGAAAGACCTCAAGACGGGAGACACGCTGTGCACGCCTCAGCATCCCGTCGCGCTGAGTGCTATCACCTTCCCCGCTCCTGTTATCCACGTTGCGGTTGAACCGAAGACCAAGGCTGACCAGGAGAAGATGGGACTTGCGCTGGCGCGGCTGGCGGATGAAGATCCGACGTTCAAGGTCCACACGGACGAGGATTCCGGTCAGACGATCATCAGCGGCATGGGCGAGCTGCACCTCGAAATTCTTGTCGACCGCATGAAGCGCGAGCACAAGGTTGAGGCGAACGTGGGCGAGCCGAAGGTGGCCTTCCGCGAGACGATCCGCAAGCCGGCCGAGGCGGAAGGCAAGTACATTCGCCAGACGGGCGGTTCGGGTAACTACGGACACGTCAAGATTCGCCTGGAACCGAATGAGCCGGGTAAGGGCTTCGAGTTCATCGACGCGATTCGCGGCGGCGTGGTTCCGAAGGAGTACATCAAGCCGACGGAGCAGGGTATCCGCGAGGCGCTGCACAACGGCGTGCTTGCTGGCTACGAGATGGTCGACTTCAAGGCGACGCTCTATGACGGCAGCTACCACGATGTCGACTCGAACGAAATGGCCTTCAAGATCGCCGGTTCGATGGCCTTCAAGGAAGCTGCAAAGAAGGCAAGCCCTGTGCTGCTGGAGCCGGTGATGGCGGTTGAAGTGACGGTTCCGGAAGAGCACATGGGCACGATCATCGGCGACATCAATTCGCGTCGTGGCCGCATTGAGGGCATGGAGCACGTAGGCGGTTCGCAGGTGATCAAGGCCATCGTTCCACTGAAGGAGATGTTCGGATACGTGAACGATATTCGCTCATCGACGCAGGGACGCGCTTCGTACTCGATGCAGTTTGCCCGCTATGAAGAAGCGCCGCGCATGATTTCGGAAGAGATCATCGGACGCAACCAGGGCAAATAAAGTTTTGAATGGCTGGACCTCGTTGAGGTCCGGTGAAGAACAGCATTAGCAGTCAGACGAGAGAGGAACTAGAAATGGCGAAGGAGAAATTTGACCGGTCGAAGCCGCACGTGAACGTGGGGACGATCGGGCATATCGATCACGGGAAGACGACGTTGACGGCGGCGATCACGAAGGTGTTGTCGAAGCACAACCCGAACAACAAGTTCCGCTCGTTCGACACGATTGACAACGCTCCGGAAGAGCGCGAGCGCGGTATTACGATCGCGACGGCGCACGTCGAGTACGAGACGGGCAACCGTCACTACGCGCACGTCGATTGCCCCGGCCACGCCGACTACATCAAGAACATGATCACGGGCGCGGCGCAGATGGATGGCGCGATTCTCGTGGTGGCAGCGACCGATGGTCCGATGCCGCAGACCAAGGAGCACGTTCTGCTGGCCCGCCAGGTGGGTGTGCCGTACATCGTGGTCTTCCTGAACAAGTGCGATGCGGTTGAAGATCCTGAGCTGATCGACCTGGTCGAGATGGAAGTGCGCGAGCTGCTGTCGAAGTACAACTTCCCCGGCGACGATGTGCCGGTGGTTCGCGGCTCGGCGCTTGGCGCGTTGAATGGCGAAGCGCAGTGGGAAGCGAAGATCGACGAGCTGATGGAGGCGGTGGACAAGAATGTTCCTCTGCCGGCGCGTGCGATTGACCAGCCTTTCCTGATGCCGATTGAAGACATCTTCTCGATCTCGGGCCGCGGCACTGTGGTTACGGGCCGTATTGAGCGCGGCAAGGTGAAGGTGGGCGAGGAAGTGGAAATCGTCGGCTTCCGCGAAACCAGAAAGACCGTAGTCACGGGCGTGGAAATGTTCAAGAAGCAGCTGGACGAAGGTCTGGCGGGCGACAACGCTGGACTGCTGCTGCGCGGCATTCCGAAGGAAGATGTCGAGCGCGGGATGGTTCTGGCGAAGACGGGATCGATCACGCCGCACACGAAGTTCAAGGGCGAGATCTACGTTCTGTCGAAGGAAGAGGGCGGTCGTCATACGCCGTTCTTTAATGGCTATCGTCCGCAGTTCTATTTCCGCACGACGGACGTGACGGGATCGGCGAAGCTGCCTGAGGGGACGGAGATGGTGATGCCGGGCGACAACATTTCGCTTGAGATCGAGCTCCACACCCCGGTGGCGATGGAGAAGGGCCTGAGGTTTGCGATCCGTGAAGGCGGACGCACCGTAGGTGCTGGCACCATCACTGAGATCCTGCAGTAAGCAATAAATTTAAATTCGCTGGAGAGCTGAGGCTCTCCAGCGAAGAAAGAAACGAAGCTCATGGTTGGACAGAGAATTCGCATTCGGCTTAAGGCTTATGACTACCGGGTGCTCGACACTTCGACGGGCGAGATTGTAGATACCGCGAAGCGTACGGGTGCGCAGGTAGCCGGGCCGATTCCGTTGCCGACAGTGAAGAACAAGTATTGCGTGCTGCGTTCGCCGCACGTCGACAAGAAATCGCGTGAAGCTTTCGAGATTCGCACGCACAAGCGGTTGATTGACATTCTTGAGCCGACGCAGCAGACGGTCGATGCCCTGATGAAGCTCGATCTTCCCGCCGGTGTGGACGTTGAGATCAAGGCTTTCGAGAAATAGGACTGGCCGTCCAGGCAATTGCGCCTTGCGGCGCTCTGGAATCACGGCTCGATAGAAAAACCTTCAGTGGCTGCGGAAATTGCGCAGACATGATGGGGAGAGAAGACGATGGCAGTTACAGGGATTTTAGGCAAGAAGATCGGCATGACGCAGGTATTCGATGAGAAGGGTGAAGTTCACCCGATCACCGTCCTGCAGGCTGGCCCTTGCGTGATTACGCAGCTCAAAACTGCTGCGAAGGACGGCTACGACGCGGCGCAGATTGGCCTGGTTGAGTTCGTGAAGGCCTCGAAGGTGACCAAGCCGCAGGCTGGCCACTTTGCCAAGAACAACGTTCCTCCAGTCAAGCTGGTAAAGGAAGTTCCAGTTGAGCTTGCGGCTGCTAAGAAGCCGGAAGACGGTGTAGAGACCTCGAACGGCGTAAAAGCCGGCGATAAAGTTCTGGTCGACATCTTCTCGGACGACAAGTATGTCGATGTTGTGGGCACGAGCAAGGGCCGTGGTTTTGCCGGCGTTGTCCGCCGCCACAATTTCGGCGGCGGTCCCAAGTCGCACGGTCACATGTTCCAGGTGCAGGGCTCGATTGGCGCATCGTCGTTTCCTTCGCGCGTGTTTCCGGGGCAGCGTATGCCGGGTCACATGGGTGTAGATCGCGTGACGGTTCGCAATCTGCGTATTCGCGGGATCGATATCGAAGAGAACCTGATCATGGTCGAGGGTGCGGTACCGGGTCCTCGCGATGGATATGTCCTGATCTCGAAGGCGAAGGCTCCGCCGCGCGAGCGCCGCGGATTCGCGGGTTCGGGCACGGTCGATCCTCTGAAGGCTTCGAAGAAGGCTTCGGCAAAGAAGAAGTAGGACTGCGCGTCCAGCGACACGCGGCCTGATGGGCCGCCTAGTTGGCAAGACGCTTTAGTGCTGAGACGAGGGTCTCAGGCTGAAAGAGAAAACGATGGCAAACATTGACGTATTCGATCTCGGTGGACAGAAGGTTGGCTCGCTTGAGCTGGCTGACGAAGTCTTTGCTCCGAGCGAGGTAAACGAGGCGCTTCTGTGGGAAGCGGTGAAGCACTATCGCGCTTCGCTGCGCCAGGGAACGGCCGCGACGAAGAATCGCAAGCTGGTTTCCGGTTCAGGCAAGAAGCTCTGGAAGCAGAAGGGCACTGGCCGCGCGCGTGTCGGCTCAGTGCGTTCGCCTCTGTGGCGGCATGGCGGCACGGTTCACGGACCGCAGCCCCGCTCGTATGACTATGCCTTCCCCAAGAAGAAGCTGCTGGGTGCGCTGCGCTCGGCGCTGGCTGCCAAGCTGCAGGACGGCAAGCTGATTGTCGTCGAGAGCTTTGAGCTGAGTGAGCCCAAGACGAAGCTGTACCGTCAGGCGCTCAACAAGCTCGAAGCGAAGAAGACGGCTCTGCTGGTCGAGAACAGCAAGGAGCTGAGCCCGAATGTGGTTCTGGGTGCGCGTAACCTGAAGGGTGTTGAGCTGATGCTGAACAACGAAGTACATCCGTACGATCTGCTGCGCTACGAGCGCGCGATCTTCTCGCGGCCAGCACTTGAGCAGCTCCAGGCCGATCTGAAGAAGACGGTTTCGAAACGTAGAAAGGCGGAGGTGGCCTAATGCCGACAACCTATACAGTCATTCGCCGCCCGCTGATTACCGAAAAGGGACTGGGCGTTAAGGAAACCGAAGGCACGCTGGTTTTTGAAGTAGCCGCGAAGGCGACCAAGACCGAAGTGAAGCAGGCCGTCGAGTCGCTCTTTAAGGTTAAGGTTTCTGCGGTGCGCACCGCGAACGTTCTTGGAAAAGAACGTCGTCGTGGAAAGTTTTCCGGGTTTCGTCCTGACTGGAAGAAGGCGTATGTGCGCCTGAAGTCGGGCGAGAAGATGCCGGATTACGTGAACAACCTGTAAGAACAGCCGCTGGCTTTTAGCTTTTAGCTTCTAGCTGGCGCGAATAAACAGAGTTGGAAGCAGTTAAGAAGAACAAGCTGTTGCCTGATAAAGCTAGAGGCTAACAGCTAGAAGCTAAGAGCTAAAACGATGCCGATCAAGACATACAGACCGATCACACCAACGCTGCGGTTCCAGACCACGCTGGTGAATGACGACATCACGACGGACAAGCCGTATAAGCCGCTGCTTTCGATCAAGCAGCGCACCGGCGGACGCCGCAACTCGGGCGACATGACGATCCGTCACCACGGCGGCGGCCACAAGCAGAAGCTGCGCCTGATCGATTTCAAGCGTGACAAGTACGGCGTTCCGGGCAAGGTGGCGACGATCGAGTACGATCCAAATCGCTCTTCGCGCATTGCGCTGATCAGCTACGCGGACGGTGAGAAGCGCTACATCATTCAGCCGGTTGGCCTGAAGGTTGGACAGACGGTGATGAGCGGCCCCGAGGCCGATATTCTCATCGGCAACGCGCTGCCGCTGAAGAACATTCCTGCCGGTACGACGGTGCATAATGTTGAACTTCGTCCAGGCAAGGGCGCGCAGATGGTGCGCTCGGCGGGTTCTTCGGCGCAGCTGGTTGCCAAGGAAGGCGACTACGCGCTACTGAAGCTGCCTTCCGGCGAAACCCGCAAGGTGCTGGTGGACTGCATGGCGACAATCGGCCAGGTCGGAAATACCGACCACGAGAACGTGACCATCGGCAAGGCCGGACGCAACCGCTGGAAGGGTATTCGCCCGACGAACCGCGGTGTCTCGATGAACCCGGTCGATCACCCGCACGGCGGTGGTGAGGGCAAGACTTCAGGCGGACGTCACCCGGTGACTCCATGGGGCCAGCCAACACGCGGCTACAAGACACGCAACAACAAGCGGACCGACGCATTCATCGTCAGCCGCAGCAGCAAGTAAGAGCGAAGAGGATTACTGATGGCACGGTCGACGAAAAAAGGCCCGTTTATTGATACGCACCTCACGGTGAAGATTGATGCGCTGAATCAGGCGAATGACAAGAAGGTTGTCCGTACCTGGTCGCGCCGCTCGACGATCCACCCTGACTTTGTGGGGCACACGATCGCGGTGCACAACGGCAAGAAGTTTGTGCCGGTGTATGTGACCGAGAACATGGTGGGACACAAGCTGGGTGAGTTTGCGGCAACGCGTACGTTTAAGGGCCACTCGGCGAAGGCTGCGGAATCGTCGGCGAAGCCGCGATAACGCAAAGTTTTTAGAGAAGGATTAGAGGCAAGCCAATGCAATTGGACACACGGGAATTTCGGGCTGAAGCCAAGTTTCAGCGGGTATCGCCGCAGAAGGCGCGGCTGGTGCTCGATCTGATTAAAGGCCGCGCCGTAGAGGAAGCGCTGAATACGGTCGCGTTCACCAAGAAGTCGGTCGCTCCGCTGGTTGAGAAGGTGCTGCGCTCGGCGCTGCAGAACGCCAATTATCTGAGCCAGGAGCAAGGGCTCGACGTGGATGTGGATAATCTCTACGTCAAGAGCGCCATTGCGAACGAAGGACCGCGCATGAAGCGCATTCGTCCGGCTCCGATGGGCCGCGCATACCGCTATCAGCGCCGTTTGGCCCACATCGTGATTTCAGTGGCCGAGCGCAAGCAGGCGGGCCTGGTTCAGACGGTAGACGGAGAAACTGCTCCGGCTGCCAAAACGGCAAAAAAGAAGACCGCCGCGAAGAAAGCTCCCGCAAAGAAGGCCGCAGCCAAGAAGCCTGCGGCAAAGAAAACGCCTGCCAAGAAGGCAGCGAAGTAGGGGATTAGAGGAAACTATGGGACAGAAAGTCCATCCTTACGGATTTAGGCTTGGTGTTAACAAGCCGTGGCGCTCTCGCTGGTTCAGTGAGCGCGACTATGACAAGCTGCTCGTCGAGGACGTCAACCTGAAGCGTGAGCTGAAGGAAAAGCTGAAGGCGGCTGGTGTCAGCTCGGTCGAGGTCGAACGTCCGGGCAACAAGCTGCGGATCATCATCCGCACTGCTCGTCCTGGCATCATCATCGGCCGCAAGGGCGCCGAGATCGAGAAGCTCAAGGTTGAGTTGCAGAAGCGCACCAACCGCGATGTCTTCATCGACATTCTCGAAGTCAACAAGCCGGAGCTGGATGCACAGCTGGTAGCTGAGAACATCGCGCTGCAGCTTGAGAAGCGTGTCGGTTTCCGCCGCGCGATGCGCAAGTCGGTCGACTCGGCGCTGCGCTTTGGCTGCAAGGGCATTAAGGTTCGCGTCTCGGGCCGTTTGAACGGCAACGAAATCGCGCGCTCCGAGTGGTATCTGCAGGGTCGTCTGCCGCTGCACACGCTGCGCGCGGACATTGACTACGGCTTTGCCGAAGCGCGCACGACGTATGGCGTGATCGGCGTGAAGGCGTGGATTTACCGCGGGGATATTTATCAGCAGAAGCGGCGCGAGCCCCAGGCTGCCGTGGGTACGTCGGTTTTCTAGATCGGCGATTGAGTTAAGAAATTGAGCCGGCGTTAAGAGCCGGCAGCGATTCGAGGGTTTCATTATGTTGATGCCAAAGAAGGTCAAGTATCGCAAGCAGCAGAAGGGCAAGATGCGCGGCAAGGCATGGCGCGGCTCGGAGCTGTCGTTCGGTGATTTCGGCCTGAAGGTCATGGAGTGCGGTTACATTACAGACCGCCAGATCGAGGCCAGCCGTATTGCGATGACGCGCTTTATCAAGCGCGGCGGCAAGGTGTGGCTGCGCGTTTTCCCGGATAAGCCGGTCACGAAAAAACCGGCCGAAGTTCGAATGGGTTCGGGTAAGGGACCTCTGGATCACTGGTCTGCGGTTGTCCGTCCGGGCAAGATCCTGTTCGAGATGGAAGGCGTGGCACCTGAGGTTGCGCAGGAAGCGATGCGTTTGGCTTCGAACAAGCTGCCGCTCAAGACGCGTTTTGTGCAGCGTCACACGGTGAAGGCTGTGGTCGCGGCGAAGTAAAGCCTAAGAGATTTCAGGGAGACTCGGCTTACATTAAGCTGCTGTCCCGGAGAGAAGACGAAGAAGAGATGGAACTGGAAAAGATTCGCAACCTGAGCGACACAGAGCTCAACGTCGAGGAGCAAAAGGCAGCTGAGCAGTTGTTTCGCCTACGCTTCCAGATGAAGCTCGGCCAGAACGAAGGCGTGAAGAAGCTGCGCGGCCTGAAGAAAGACATTGCGCGCATCAAGACGATTACGCGTGAGCGCGAGCTGAAGCTGCACGGTGAGGCTCCGAAGGCGGAATCGGTAGCGGCTCCCGTAAAGGCCGCAAAGGCGAAAAAGACTAAGAAGGAGGCTCGCTAAGTTATGACAGAAGTAAAGAGCGAAGCCACAGTAGAATCGCGCCGCAACGAGAAGGTCGGTCAGGTCGTTTCGACCAAGATGCAGAAGACCATCGTGGTGGAAGTGGAGATGCGCAAGGCGCATCCGAAGTACAAGCGCATCGTGCGGATGAGCAAGAAGTTCTACGCGCATGATGAGCAGAACTCAGCGCGCGTGGGTGATGTGGTTCGCATTCGCGAGACCCGTCCGTTGAGCAAGCTGAAGCGCTGGCAGTTGGAAGAGATTGTCCGCCGCTCCGCGCTAGCACAGGTGGAAGCAGCAGCGCCGGTCGCTGAGTAAGCGCCGCCGAAATTGGTAGTTGGGTGAATTGCGGAGCGAGCGCCGAGATCGCGCGAGCAGAGCAAGAGGGTGGAGCGGTTTACCGCAGAACCCTATAGGAGATAGACGATGGCAGTGCAGATGAGAACCATGCTTGAGGTGGCCGATAACTCCGGCGCCCGCAAGCTGCAAATGATTCTGCCGCTGGGTGGCGCAAGCGGCAAGAAGGCCGGTCTTGGCGACATCATCACAGCTGCGGTGAAGGAAGCCTCGCCCGATGGCCAGGTGAAGAAGGGCAAAGTGGTGAAGGCTGTAGTCGTTCGCACGCGCAAGGAAACGCGCCGCCGCGACGGAACCTACATCCGCTTTGACACGAACGCCGCGGTTCTGATCAACGAAGCGGGTGAGCCGGTTGGAACGCGCGTGTTTGGTCCCGTTGCTCGCGAATTGCGCGAGAAGAAGTTTTTGAAGATTGTTTCGCTGGCTCCCGAAGTTCTTTAATCCGGGTTCGGCAGGTAAAGGGAATCTATATGAGTTTGAACATACAGCGCAATGACCAGGTGGAAGTGATTGCGGGCAGCGATAAGGGCAAGCGCGGTCGCGTGCTGCGTATCCTCGCCGATGAGAACCGCGTGCTGGTTGAGCATGTGCGGATGATCAAGAAGAACGTCCGTCCGAATCCGCAGCGGAACATCAAGGGCGGCATCGCCGAGCAGGAAGCTCCGATCCACCTTTCGAATGTGGCTCTGGTTTGCCCCAACTGCGGACCGAGCCGCGTGGGACACAAGTTTGAAGGCGACACGAAAGTTCGCGTTTGCAAGAAGTGCGGGCAGACGCTGGCGCCGAAGAAGAAATAGCTTCTAGCCGCTAGCTCTTAGCTTTTAGCTCTGGCGGCAATGAAGTTAGTTGAGTAAGAAGAGCTAGAAGCTAAGGGACTAGTAGCTAATAGCTGAATTGAGCACCTTCCGTAACGGTATACGGCGCAAGCTACTCCGAGGCCGGAAGAGAAAAGAGAAGAAGTAATGGCAGCAAGACTGAAAGAGAAGTATCAGAAGGAAATCAAGGGCGCGCTCCAGAAGGAACTGGGCCTTGAGAACACGATGGCGGTTCCGCGTCTGGAAAAGATCGTCCTGAACATGGGTCTGGGCGAATCGACGCAGAATTCGAAGATGATCGACCCGCTCGTGGCTGATCTCGCCTCGATCACCGGTCAGAAGCCGGTGCTGACCAAGGCGAAGAAGTCGATTGCCGCCTTCAAGGTGCGCGAAGGCATGTCGATTGGCGCGATGGTCACGCTGCGCGGCGATGCGATGTACGAGTTTCTTGATCGCCTGATTTCCGTGGCGTTGCCCCGTGTTCGCGATTTTCGCGGTGTTTCAACCAAGAGCTTTGACGGCCGCGGCAACTATACGCTTGGCCTGCGTGATCAACTGATCTTTGCCGAGATCGATTACGCAAAGGTCGACAAGCTGAAGGGCATGAACGTCACGATTGTGACCTCGGCCCAGGATGACAACTCGGCGCGCGCGCTGCTCAAGCAGTTTGGCATGCCGTTCCGCCAGACGGCGTAAGGAAGTAGAGGATTTTAGAGATATGGCAACGACTGCAAAAAGAGTAAAAGACGCCCGCAAGCCGAAGTTTTCCAGCCGCCAGCATAACCGCTGCAAGCTGTGCGGACGCCCGCGCGCGTATCTGCGTAAGTTTGGCGTCTGCCGTCTGTGCTTCCGTGGGCTGGCGCTCAAGGGAGAGATCCCCGGCGTCGTGAAATCATCCTGGTAGGGACTGATTTAGCCGTTAGCTTTTAGCTGCTAGCCTCTAGCTAAAAGGACGGTTCGATAAGTAAGTTTCAGCAACACAGAAGCTAGACGCTAAAAGCTAGTAGCTGACGGCTAAAAGACATTCCCGCAGGTTCTCTGCCGAGCAGAGCGAACGGGGAATGAAGGAGAAACGATGAGCTTTACCGATCCAGTAGCAGATTTCCTGACGCGCCTGCGGAATTCGATCCGCGCGCGCCACCAGAAGTTGGATGTTCCGGCCTCGAAGCTGAAGACCGAGATCGCCCGCATTCTGAAGGAAGAGGGCTATATCGCCAACTACAAGGCCGCTGAGGAAAATGGCCGCAACGTGCTGCGCGTTTACCTGAAGTATGGCGCCAACAATGAAGCTGCTATCCGTGATCTCTCTCGCGTTTCACGTCCCGGCTGCCGTGTCTACATCGGCCGCGACGAGATCAAGCGCGTGCAGGGCGGGCTTGGCATCAGCATCATGACCACCCCGCGTGGCGTGATGACCGGTCGCCAGGCACGCAAAGAAGGCGTAGGCGGCGAGATCCTCTGCGAAGTCTGGTAGGGTTTGCCACCCAGGCAGACGCGCTTCGCGCCATTCTTGCCTGGTTGTGATGTTGTGGTTGCGCGGTTGGCGCGAATGGAAGCAATAGCGAGAGCAAGACTCGCTGGCTGCAGTGGAACGGATCAGAAAATCCGGGACTCGCAAGCCGTAAAGGATTAAGAGATGTCGCGTATTGGAAAGAAGCCGATTCCGTTGCCGCAGGGCGTGAAGTACACCGTCAAGGGCAACACTATCGTCGTCGAAGGCCCGAAGGGCAAGGTCGAGCAGGCGATTCCCTCCGGCATCAAGCTGGAAACCGAAGACGGACACATCATTGCGAGCCGCGAAAGCGATTCGCAGGCTGCGATTCATGGTCTGACCCGCGCTTTGGTGTCCAATGCGGTTGAGGGTGTGACCAAGGGTTGGTCGAAGGATCTGGACATTGTCGGTATCGGATACCGCGTTGAGTTGAAGGGCAAGGACACGGTGGTCTTCACACTCGGCTACTCGCATCCGATCGAGTTCCCGCTGCCCACGGGCATTACTGTCGCGATTGATCCTAAGCAGACGCGTATTACTGTCAGCGGCATCGATCGCCAGAAGGTTGGCCAGGTAGCCGCTGATATGCGTTCGCTGCGCAAGCCCGATCCGTATAAGAACAAGGGTGTGCGCTACTCGGACGAGAAGCTGAAGAAGAAGGTTGGCAAGACCGGAGCCAAATAGCGTTTAGCTGGATCGCGTAGCTCATTGATCAAGTAAGACTCAGCTAGGAGCTAATGGCTAGAAGCTAGTGGCTGCTTTTACACCGAACGGGGCCGTAAGGCGGCTCCGCTGTTAGGAAGGAAGACGAGAAATGATTTCGCAGAGAAACAGAAACGAAATTCGCCAGCGCATCCACGACCGCATCCGCGCGAAGGTTGCCGGCACGGCAGAGCGCCCGCGTTTGAATGTGTATCGCTCGCTGAACCACATCTACGCTCAGGTGATTGACGACGCAAAGGGCATTACCGTCGTTTCCGCATCGACCAAGGCTGCCAAGTTGAAGACCGGTGGCAATGTCGCAGCAGCGAAGGAAGTGGGCAAGCTGGTGGCTGAGCGCGCGCAGGAAAAGGGTATCAAGAAGGTTGTCTTCGATCGCGGCGGCTATCTCTATCACGGACGCATCAAGGCTTTGGCCGATGCGGCGCGCGAAGCAGGTCTCGAGTTCTAAGTTTTTAGGCGCGGCGTAAGGCCGGGCAGAAGGAAATCAGGAAGCGAATGGCAACACTGAAAAAGAAACTGGATGCCGGGCAGTTCAACCTGAAGGATCAGGTTGTCGCGATCAACCGCGTGACCAAGGTCGTCAAGGGCGGCAAGAACATGTCCTTTGCCGCGCTGGTCGTCGTGGGCGATCCGGGTGCCGGTGTCGTGGGCTACGGCTCGGGCAAGGCGAAGGAAGTACCGCAGGCAATCCGCAAGGGCATTGAAGCGGCAAAGAAAAACCTGGTCCGCATCAACCTCACGGAGACGACCATTCCGCATCAGGTGCTGGGCCGCTACGGTTCGGGCCACGTGCTGCTGAAGCCGGCTCCCGAAGGTACGGGCGTGATCGCTGGCGGCGCGGTGCGGGCGGTGATGACCTCGGCTGGCGTGCAGAACGTTCTGACTAAGAGCCTGGGCACGGCGAATCCGCACAACGTCATCAAGGCGACATTCGACGCTCTCGTTCAGCTGCGCGACCGTGCGGAAGTGGCTGCGCTTCGCGGCAAGCAGGTACAGGAGTTATAGTCATGGCAGAAAACCAGGCAAAGATCAAAATTCAGTATTATCGTTCGTTCATTCAGGCCCCGGTGAAGCACAAGAGGGTCGTTAAGGGCCTCGGCTTTACCCGCCTGAATCAGATCGTCGAGCGCGAGGATACGCCGTCAATCCGTGGCATGGTCAACGCTGTGCCGCACCTTGTCCGCATCGTAGGGTAGCTTAGCTACCAGCCTTTAGCTCCTAGCTTGTTTTGGCAACTAGAGGCGATGAATGTTAAGACACTGGTCTGCGAAGGTCGCAGGCCAGCTAAAAGCTAATAGCCAGAAGCTAATAGCTGAATTTAAAAGCGAGTCGGTCGGGGCAAGCCTGACCGGCGTATAGCGAGGACATCATGAATCTTTCCAATCTCAGAGCGCCGAAGAAGGCGAACACTAACAAGAAGCGTGTCGGCCGCGGTATGGGCTCCGGCATGGGCAAGACGTCAACCCGCGGCCACAAGGGACAGGGCTCACGCTCCGGTTCAAGCCTGATGCGCGGTTTTGAAGGCGGCCAGATGCCGCTGCACCGTCGTTTGCCGAAGCGCGGCTTCACCAACATTTTTCGTACCGAATACACGGTTCTGAACCTTGACCGTCTGGTTGAGCTCGAAGAGAGCGAGCTGACCATCGAGTTCTTCGCGGCCAAGGGCCTGCTCAAGAAGCACGAGGGCCTGCTCAAGGTTCTGGGCAATGGCGAGCTGACCAAGGCGATCACCGTGCATGCGCACAAGTTCTCGAAATCCGCTCAGGAAAAAATCGAGAAGGCGGGCGGCAAGGCAATTCTGGTAGCGTAAGGCGAGGGGCTTCGTAAATGAAGCCCGACTGGGAACCTGAATCTTCATGTTTGAAAAATTCGCCAATATCTTCCGCATCCCTGACCTGCGCAAGCGGGTGCTATTTACCCTCGCGATGCTCGCGGTGTACCGCCTTGGCGCTCACATTCCGACGCCGGGTGTGAACGCGACTGCGCTTGAGCAGTTCTTCAACGCGCAGAGCGGAAGCTCGCTTGGCCTGATCGATCTGTTCAGCGGCGGCAACCTGCGCCGTCTGACGGTTTTTGCGCTAGGCATCATGCCGTACATTACGGCGTCGATCATCTTCCAGCTGCTGACAGTGGTCTACGAGCCGCTGGCAAAGTTGCAGAAAGAAGGCGAGCTGGGACGTCGGAAGATTACGCAGTGGACGCGCTATCTGACCGTCGTTCTCGGTGTCGTACAGTCGATGGCGATCGCGCTGACGCTCTCGCATGGTTCGGGCGGCATGCAGCTGGTGCTGAATCCGGGCCCGGGCTTCGTCATTATGACGGTGCTGACATTGACCACCGGAACAGCCTTCATCATGTGGCTCGGTGAGCAGATTACCGATCGCGGTGTTGGCAACGGCATGAGCTTGCTGATTTTTGCCGGTATCGTCGTCGGTCTGCCGCGCGCGATTACGGAACTGGTTGAGACAGCAAAGACACAGAAGTTCGGCGCGTTTACGGTTCCCGCGCTGATTCTGCTGGTCGCAGCCATGATCGCGGTTGTGGCTTTCATCGTGTTTGTTGAGCGTAGCGAGCGCCGCATTCCGGTGCAGTATGCTAAGCGCATCGTTGGCCGCAGGCTGATGGGCGGACAATCGACGCACCTGCCTCTGAAGGTCAACTCCGGCGGCGTAATGCCGGTCATCTTCGCAGCGTCGGTCCTCTCCGCTCCACTGCTCTTTGCGCAGGCCGGCTTCGTTCGCAACAGCGCTTTCCTGACACGCGTCTTCGATGCCCTGCATGCGGGCGAGCCCTGGTACGAACTGCTCTACATCGTCGCTATTGTTTTCTTTGCGTATTTCTACATCTCGATCGTCTTCCGCCCGGATGACATCGCTGACAATATGCGCAAGTACGGCGGCTTTATTCCCGGCATTCGTCCTGGCAAGCGCACTTCGGATTACATCAACGACATTCTGACCCGCATTACGCTGGTCGGCGCGCTGTACCTGATTGTAATTTCGATCATCCCGCAGATACTGATCAGCGGTATCCATCTGAACCATCTGTGGCTGGTAGGTTCGCTCTTTGAGCGACTGCCGCTGTGGGTGACGAACGGTCTTGGCTTCAACTTCTACTTCGGCGGCACATCGCTGCTGATTGTCGTCGGCGTGGCCATGGATACAGTCAACCAGATCGAATCGCAGCTCATCATGCGGCATTATGAGGGCTTTTCGCCGCGCAGCGGACGCATCCGCGGAAGGCGGGCCTGGTAAGTGGCTGTTGCTGTGATTGAGAGGCGGACCGAGGACGGGCAAACCGTTCGCGTCACACCCGGGCCGATTCTTTTGCTGGGAGCGCCGGGGGTTGGCAAAGGTACGCAGGCGAAGGAGATCGTCGCAGCCTGGGGAATTCCGCAGATTTCTACCGGAGACATTCTGCGGGCTAACGTTTCTGGCGGAACCGAACTTGGGAAGAAAGCCAAAGCGGTCATGGATCGCGGCGAATTGGTTTCGGACGACCTGGTGAACGAGATGGTCGCCGATCGGCTACAGAAGCCGGATACGATGAACGGTTACATTCTGGATGGTTTCCCGCGTACGCTAGGTCAGGCTGAGTGGCTGGATGCTTATCTGGCGGCTCAATCGGGGAGTCTTCCGGTCGTTGCTATCAGCATCAAGGTAGGGTATACTCAATTATTGCGCCGAATTACCGGCAGGCGCACCTGTCCAGTCTGCAAGAGTACTTACAACATCTACTTGCAGCCGCCGAAGGTCGATGAGAAGTGTGATCTCGACGGCACGCCCTTGGCGCGGCGCTCAGACGACACGGAAGAAGTTTTTGAGGAGCGGATGCGGACTTACGAGTCGCTGACGGCTCTGGTCGTGGAGCATTACCGTGCTCTGGGACGGTTTGAGGAAGTGGACGGAGAACAGCCGGTAGACGCAGTTGCAGCCGCAGTCATGGCTGCTGTTCTGCGTTTGAGGGGATGACTGGCTGATGGCGATCATGATCAAAACGCCGCAGGAAGTAGAAAAGATGCGGCGCAGCGGAGCGGTAGTTCGCGAGATCCTGGACTATGTGCGCGGCTTTGTAAAACCGGGCGCGACGACGATGGATCTTGAGAATGCGGCCGCAGCAAAGATCGAAGAACTGGGAGCAACGCCGGCATTCAAGGGATATCACGGATACCCTGCGGTGCTGTGCACGTCGGTCAATAGCGAAGTAGTACACGGCATCCCGTCGGCGAACCGCGTGTTGCGCGAAGGCGATATCGTCTCGATCGACACGGGCGTGATTATCGACGGGTTTTATGGTGATTCGGCAATCACTGTGCCGGTGGGTGAAAAGATCGAGCCGAAGACGCAGCGCCTTCTGGAAGTCACGAAGGCGTCACTTGAAAGCGGAATCCGCGCGGTGAAAGTTGGAGCGTCATTGGGCGATATTGGCGCTGCGGTGCAGGAAGTAGTGGAAGCTGACGGCTTCAGCGTCGTGAGGGAGTTTGTCGGGCACGGCATTGGCACGCGGCTGCATGAAGATCCGCAGGTGCCGAACTTCGGCCGCCGTGGACAGGGTTTGAAGCTGCGGGAGGGTATGGTCCTCTGCATCGAGCCCATGGTGAACTCCGGCAAGCCTGGAGTGCAGGTTCTGAGCGACGGCTGGACCGCGGTGACGGAAGACGGAAGTTTGAGCGCGCATTTTGAGCACACGGTGGCCGTGACTGCCGATGGTGCTGTCGTCCTGACGCAGTAAGTTCTGTGATCTTGACGCAAACAGAGTTTTTGAGGCGAAGCCTGTAAGAGGCAGGCGGAATCGGGATACTGATTGTCGAAGGAAGACGCGATTGAGGTAATGGCAACTGTCCTTGAGACGTTGCCGAATGCCATGTTCAAGGTAGAGCTTGAGAATAAGCACCAGGTTCTGGCGCACGTCTCAGGCCGCATGCGAAAGAATTTTATTCGCATTCTCCCGGGGGACCGGGTAGCGGTGGAGCTCAGCCCGTACGATTTGACGCGCGGGCGCATTGTCTACCGCTATAAGTAGCTTTCAGCCGTTAGCTCCTAGCGTTTGGCTCAGGTAGCAGCGGAACGAAACATCTTGCCTCGTGTGAAGAAAGCGAGGCAATAGACAAACTAGAGGCTAAAAGCTAATAGCCAGGAGCTGTACTCAATGAAGGTTCGTGCATCGGTAAAGAAGATTTGTGACAAGTGCAAGATCATTCACCGCAATGGTGTGGTGCGCGTGATCTGCGAGATCTCAAAGCATAAGCAGCGCCAGGGCTAAGGTGGGCGTCTGATCCGGGCAGGTGAGAATCTGAAAGCGGTGGGGCTAGTTAGCCAGGAAAGGCTTGCGATGAACCCCATGATTCACTAAAAGCCTGTCATAAACGCTGTTCTGAGAATCGGAACAGCTTAACCGTTCCGGGTGAAGCTACTCGGAGCATTTTAGAGAAGGACAAGCATGGCACGTATTGCTGGCGTCGATCTGCCCCGCAACAAACAGGCACGGATCGCGCTCACTTACATCTTCGGGATCGGCAACCCGCGTGCGCTGCGCATCCTTGGAGCTGCGAACGTTGATCCGTTCAAGAAGGTCCAGGATCTCGGCGAGGACGAGGTAAACCGCATCCGCCAGGTGATCGAGAACGAAGGCGATGTCGAGGGCGATCTCCGCAAAGACGTCCAGCTGCACATCAAGCGGCTCATCGATATTCAGTCCTATCGTGGACTGCGTCACCGCCGGGGTCTCCCAACCCGCGGCCAGCGCACGCACACCAACGCGCGCACCCGCAAGGGACCGCGTAAGGGCACGATTGCAGGCAAGAAGAAAGCGACGGCGAAGACCTAATGGCAAAAGCACAGGGCGCCGGGAAGGCCGCCACCAAGAACAAGAAGTTCAAGAAGCGCGAGCGCAAGAATGTACCGTATGGTCTGGTCTACATTCAGGCTTCGTTCAACAACACTATCGTGACCATCACCGACGGCCAGGGCAACACGATCAGCTGGAAGAGCTCGGGTTCGCTCGGCTTCCGCGGGTCGCGTAAGGGTACCCCGTTTGCCGCGCAACAGGCGGCGATCAATGCCGCCAACCAGGCGCGCGATCATGGGCTGCGCTCAGTCGATGTCCGCGTCGCCGGACCCGGATCGGGCCGCGAATCTGCGGTGCGTGCGTTGGCAGCGGCTGGCATTGAAGTCCGCTCCATCCGCGACGTTACCCCGATTCCGCACAATGGCTGCCGTCCACCGAAGCGTCGCAGAGTGTAAGTGCAGCTTTTAGCTACTAGCTCTTAGCTTTTAGCGGAACTGCGGTAAAATAAAGGCATGAGGTTTCCAGCGGGAATCCTCATGCCTACAAAACAGGCTAGCAGCTAATGGCTAAAAGCTAGTAGCTGCCTTTAGGACTGGGAGGAAGCGCTTGCCAGCGTGTAAACCGGTCGGCCCCTGAATCAAGGAGATTGAATTGGCACGTTATACCGGACCCGTCTGTCGTCTTTGCCGTCGCGAAGGCACCAAGCTTTTTCTGAAGGGCACGAAGTGCTTTTCTGACAAGTGCCCGATTGAGAAGCGCAATTTCGCCCCCGGCCAGCATGGCCGCGACCGCAAGGCGAAGATCGTAGGCTACGGCCTGCAGCTTCGCGAAAAGCAGAAGGCGAAGCGCATCTATTTCACCCTCGAAGGTCAGTTCCGCGCATATTACGAGAAGGCTTCACGCGCGCAGGGCGTTACCGGCCAGCGCCTGATCCAGCAGCTTGAGTGCCGCCTGGACAACGTTGCCTATCGTCTCGGCTTTGCCACCTCGCGCCGTCTGGCTCGCCAGATCGTGCGCCACGGGCACGTCGAAGTGAATGGCCGCAAGGTGAACATTCCTTCGTTCCAGGTCAGCGTGGGCGATGAGATCAAGATTCGTCCGAACAGCCAGAAACTGACGGTGCTTGAGACTTCGCGTGAATTTGCCAGCCACCAGCCGGCTCCGGCATGGCTCTCAGTTGACCATGCGAACCTGTCGGGCAAGGTGCTGTCGCTACCGAAGCGCGAGGACGTGAACCTGCCGGTCAACGAGCAGCTGATCGTCGAACTTTACAGCAAGTAATCGGTTCTTAGGGGCACGATACGGATGTCCCATATCTCGAAGAGATGTGGGGTTCAGCCCACCCCGAGACAAAGGTTTTCGAGCATGGGCTCGAAAGATGTACACCGCCAAAAACGGTGCAATTTAATCACGAGGTAATACAGACGCAGACGCTGCAGAATGCTTCGCGGCCCTGAGTCAGGAGATCAAGTCGATATGCTTTGGAGAGGATTTCAAAAGCCGAAACGGTTGGCGGTCGAAAACGAAACGCTGACTGACAAGTATGGGAAGTTCAGCGCTCAGCCCTTTGAGCGCGGCTTCGGAACAACCATTGGCAATGCTCTGCGCCGCACGCTGCTTTCGTCAATCGAAGGTGCGGCTGTGACCGCAGTCAAGATCGAGGGCGTACTGCACGAGTTCCAGTCGATTACTGGAGTCGTGGAAGACGCAACCGACATCATCCTGAACTTGAAGCAGATTCCCTTCAAGTTGAACGGCGAAGGCCCGAAGGCGCTCTATCTGCGCGCGGAGAAGCCGGGTGTCGTGACCTCGGGCATGATCGAAGCCGATGGCGACGTGGAAATTCTCGACAAGGACATCTATATCGCAACCGTCAGCGAAGGCGGCAAGCTGGACATGGAAATGCGCTTGAAGCGCGGCCGTGGCTACATCTCCGCTGACAAGAACTTCGACTCCGATCTCGGAATTGGTTTTATTCCGGTCGACTCGGTTCACTCGCCCGTGCGCAAGGTGAACTACACGGTTGAAGCTGCTCGTCTGGGTCAGATCACCGACTACGACAAGCTGACGCTCGAAGTCTGGACCAATGGCACCGTGCTTCCGGCTGATTCGATTGGCCTCGCGGCGAAGCTGCTCAAGGACCACATGAGCATCTTCATCAACTTCGAGGAAGAGATCGAAGCTGAAGCGCAGGCTGAAGAAGGCCGCACGCTGCTGCGGAACGACAACCTGAACCGCTCGGTCGAAGAGCTGGAGCTTAGCGTTCGCAGCTACAACTGCCTGAAGAACGCCAACATCCAGACGATCGGCGAGCTGGTGCAGAAGACTGAAGCCGAGATGCTGAAGACCAAGAACTTCGGCCGCAAGTCCCTGAATGAGATCAAGGAGATCCTTGCTCAGATGGGCCTTTCGCTCGGTATGAAGATCGACGAGCACGGCAACGCAGTGCCTGGACCGACGAGCGTTCTCCCCGCGGCTACTCTGGCGGCTGCCAGCTACGGCCGGTTCGATGACGACGATGATGAAGGGTTGGACGAGGCTGATCTGCCTTTGCAGTCCGAACCTGAGAACTTTTAACTACAGGGCAAAGGGATCAGCGCATAAGTGCTGATCCCTGTAGGCTCAAGCCCTGAGACCTGATTAGATAGAGAGATTTGCCATGCGCCACCGCAATGCAGGATACAAACTCGGACGCAACACCAGTCACCGCCGCGCTCTGCTACGCAACCTGGTCACGTCCATCATTCTTGAAGACCGCGTCGAGACGACCATCACCAAGGCGAAGGCAGCGCGGCCTCACGTAGAGAAGTTGATCACCCTGGGCAAGAAGGGCGATCTGCATGCACGGCGTCAGGCGCTGTCTTACCTTCAGACCCGCGAGGCGGTCACGCGGCTTTTCGACACCGTAGCCCCGCGTTACGGTGACCGCAATGGCGGCTACCTGCGTATTGTTCGTCGTGGCTTCCAACGCGGCGACGGCGCTGAGAAGGCTTTCATCGAGCTTCTTGGAGCCGAGCAAATTCTGGATGAGAAGCGTCAGAAACGCGCAGACGCCCGCGCCAAGAAGCGCGAGGAGTTGCAGAAGGCCATGGCCGAAGAGCAGGCTCAGGCTGGCGAAGGCGGCGAAGAGAAGGCTTAATGCATCGGTATTTCCGTTCGCAGATTTTGCGACACAGCGCACCTCCTTTGTGAGGTGCGTTTTTATTTTGGCTGAACTTCGACGGGCTCTTTCAGAGCCGTCGTTCTCGTATCCTTTTCAGCTACAGTTACAGATTGTCCATGCACGAGGTAATGCGTAATTACCTCCGGGTCTGCCCAGTTAAGCGTCCAGCCATCTTGAATGGCAACGACCGTATACTTCCCGGGAATCACATCGAGCAGACTAAAGCTGCCATCGGAGTCGGATTGGTCGCGTCGGAAGAGATCGCGATTGTTGCCGGGATCGTGTGGCACGAGGACGATCATCGTCCCAGGCGCCGGAATTCCGTTCTTTTTTGCAAAGCCTGTCACTTCCAAATTCGGATCGGGATAGACTGTCGCGGCAATCATGGCGGGATTGCTCCCTATCGTGATGCGATCGTCTTCTACCTGTGCTCCGGTTACTGCGAGTTTCGCTATGAACAGATGCTTGCCGTCGATCCATCCGTCAAGGCGATATTTTCCGGGAGACACATTTGCCAACTCAAAATTGCCATCTTTGTTCACCACGGAGCCGTTTCCGTGCTGGCCATCGGAAGCGGTCAGCGAAACGACGGTATTCTGCCGTATCGCTTCACCGGAGGCCATAGCCAGCTTGCCTGTAACGTTAGCGGTAAGCATGCCCGTATCTGCGTCGACAGATTGGTCCGATGTGATGTTGACTGTCGTAAGCCGCTCTGCCGGAGCGCTGGGACCTCCGCTGAGATGAATCTGATATTCGCCGGGTGCGACGCTGATCTCGGTCAAGCCGGGCGCGATATTGCGGATGTTGGTTTCCGTGTAATCCGATGTTCCGAAAACCTGCTGTGCAAGAGCCGGAGTCTGAATCATGTTCGCCTGGCGGGGATCGTCGGGCACGGGGGTGCGAACGAGCAGGTGCAGAGCCGGCATCGGATGCAGAGCGAAGTTGATCTGGATGCGATTGCCTGCTTTCAATGGAATGGGAGTTGCATCGTCGGCACTCGTAACGTCGGCGTAAAAGGTGGTCGCGAAAACAAGGTCGAGAGGCGAATGCGGAGGGACTTCCTGCGGTGCTCCCGGAGTTGTGGAAGCGAGGCGCATACCTGCGTTGACATTATTGTCGGCGTACCAGGGGCGTCCGCTTGCCGCGATGAAATAGTCACCCGGCGCAAGGCCGGCAAACTCATAGGCACCGGTATCGTCGGTATTCGTGCTTCCGACAACCTGAATCTTTTCCGTACCGCTATCGTGGGTTTGGCGATAGAGGGAGACCCTGGCATTTTCTACCGGATCGCCCGAGTCTTCGGCAACGATGCCCGAGACGACCGCGTCGGGAAGAAGGTGCAACACGAGATTTTCTGAGACGAGCCCCTCGCCCGTGACAATCGCCGTCGAGTACTGTTCATGTTCGTCATAGGACGCGGTGATAAATCCGCGGCGTGATGCTGTCAGCGAATATTTGGCGGCGGGCAGATGATCAAATGCAAAATGGCCATCGGGCCCGGTCTGCATCGACTGAACGGTAGAGAAATCCCTCGGGAGAGCAAGCGAAATGTTCGCGCGATTGAGGGGCTCGCCGGTCGCCGCGCTGACCACGGTTCCCGAAATGCGATAAGCTCCCTGGCTTCGCTGTTGGCCTTCCAAGCTCTGAGGCGAACTGCCGATACAAAATACAGCAGCGACGGCTACTACGCCAATCACGCAGCTACGGAGTAGCCTTGTGATTTGCGCTGATAGCATTTTCATTGCGCTGCGTCCACAGATATTACGTCGAGGTCAATATTCGCTGTGCCGTTCGGTTCGAGGGTAATCGTCTGTCCTTTGCCGGTGTATGCGTCCAGTGCTTTCGGGTTGCGGTATTCAAGATCAAACGGGCGGTCGAGTACGAGGACTCGATAGGTGCCCGGCTGAAGGTTGGGGATATTTGCTGTCGGCTGCAAAGGCACAGCTTGCTGCACAACCGAAGTGGTATCAAATTGCGGGACGAGATAGAGATAGCCCTGCGGGGTTTGAATCGGGGGATGCATGGCGAAAGGTTCGGTTGAGGTCGCTGCACCGGTCGGCGGTGGAGATATATTTTTCAGGCGAGCGGACAAGGCCGCCATGTCATTCCGCAGCACGATTTCAATGGGAACGGAGATGCCGCCCGTTCCGATGATCAGCGGATCGCGCGTCAGATCAGTGCCCCCGGCGCTGATCGATGCGACGTATCCCTGACTTACATACGTCTGCACCCAGTATTTTCCCGGCATCACATTTTCAAGCGTCCATGCCGAGTCATCACCGCCGGGTTCGTGACGCAGGTTCACGCCCACAAAGTCCTGATCCGTTGCCGAGAAAAGCATCAGGTTGATGTCGCGGGAAATTTCAACCTGCTTGCCATTTTCAATTTCTACGATTTGTGGGGCGCTGGTGCTTGTGGCGGTGAACTCCCTGCGAATCGTCACAGGGATGGGATGGATCGGCAGGATAACAAGGCCTTGGGCCTGCACGGGGGCATTGCGCACAGTAACGGACTCGCTGGCGAAGCCCGGTGATGGCATAAGAGCCTGGATGGTGACGGTATAGCTTCCGCTCGGCAGATAGGCGTGAAATTGCTGTTGCCGCGAATCATAGGCTGCGGACAGGTCGTTCAAGCGTCCTCTCCCATCGGATATCTGCACCGAGTATCCCTGATCCACACGATTTGCAACTGGAATCGTTACAGAATAAAAAGGCTCGCGAGTGAGCGCCAGTTGTGCATTCAATTGCTGGCCAGGTCCGATTCGTAAGGAGCCGGTTGACTGGTTGTCGCCTTCTTCCGGATAGACGACCGATGGAAATCCCCATCGCACGGGGGCTTGCGGTGAAGCGATATCCGGATCGATGGAGCTTGCTGTGTAGAGCTTGTACTCGCCCGGCTGCAGATTGCCAAACCTGAATGCGCCATCACTATTTGTTATTTTCATTCCAGCAGGCTGCCAGCGAGCGCGGCCTTCCTGAATCGCGCGTTGCATTAACTGTATGCGGATATTGCTGCCCGGATCGGCAGCGGGCATCGTTACCTGGCCTGTAATTGAGGCCGCAGGCTCAAGCGTCAGAGTATGGTCTTGAGCATTGGGTCCTACATCGATGGGCAGGAAACTGTCGCGTCCAGAGTTAGTACCGAAAAATCCCGGCCGCCTTGCCTGCAACACGCACCTTCCCGCTGACGCGTTAAGAAATTCGAAGCGGCCTTCATTGTCAGTCAGCTGGGAACTGGAGGTTTCCCCGGCAATCGTGACCAGAGCGCGGGCAATGGGGTCATGGGTGACGCTATTCAGGACGGTTCCGCGCACCTCGTAGGTTTTCTGGTTTGCATCTGCCCCACTGCTGTTCGCGTCCTGCGCATGGAGCCACAAACATGGCGAAGCAAAGAGCAGAAGCGCGAGCACAGATAGAGTCCGCTGATGAGTCATGCAGATCACAGAACGTGGCCTGGGCCGGATTTCACTATTGCCGCTATTTTCCCTAAACCACATGAAAAAGCAAATGGGGCCAAAATAATCGGCGCCTGAAGCTGATCTTCAGACGCCGGATAGTTACGGAAGTGAGCGAATGTTACACGCCGCGCTCGAGGCTACTCGACGTGATAGTTCGGGGCCTCGCGGGTGATGATGACATCGTGGACGTGGCTTTCGCGCAGTCCAGCATTCGAGATGCGGACGAAACGCGATTTTGTCTGCAGGTCCTCGATTGTGCCGCAGCCGAGATAGCCCATGCCGGAGCGCAGTCCGCCGACCAGTTGGTAGACCATAGCTTCGAGCGGCCCGCGATGAGGTACGCGGCCTTCAATGCCCTCGGGGACAAACTTCGCCAGGCGATTCTGCCCGTTGCGTTCGCGGGCGACAACGCCTTCTGTGCTGGTTGGAGCATCTTCGAGGTCACGGCTGCTTTGGAAGTAGCGTTCGCCTGATCCTTGGGCCATGGCAGAAAGCGAACCCATGCCACGGTATGTCTTGAAAGATCGGCCCTGGTAAAGGATAGTTTCGCCCGGGCTCTCGTCCACGCCGGCAAAGAGTGAGCCGATCATGACGCTGCTGGCGCCTGCGGCGATAGCTTTCGCGACATCCCCCGAATACTTGATACCGCCATCGGCGATGATCGGGATATTGTGTTCGCGGCCTGCCTTGTAGGCTTCGCTGATAGCGGTGATCTGCGGCATGCCTGCGCCGGTGACCATGCGCGTGGTGCAGATCGAGCCGGGTCCGATGCCGACCTTGACGCTGTCTGCGCCGGCGTCGATGAGGGCTTTGGCCCCTTCATAGGTAGCAATATTTCCAGCAAGGAGGTCGACGTCCGGAAAGTGCTTTTTGACTTCGCGGACAGCTTCGAGAACGCGCGAGGAGTGGCCGTGTGCGGAATCGATAGAAAGAACATCCACCCGGCTCTGGACGAGAGCCGCGGCGCGTTCCAGAAAGTCGCCGGTAGCGCCGAGGGCAGCGCCCACACGAAGACGACCCTGGTCATCTTTCGAGGCGTTAGGGTATTTCAGTTTCTTCTGGATGTCTTTTACAGTGATGAGCCCCTTGAGCTCGTACTGGTCGTTGACGACGAGGAGCTTTTCCACTCGGTGCTGGTGCAGGATGAGTTCAGCTTCTTCGAGCGTCGTGCCTACGGGGACGGTGATGAGGTTTTTCTTGGTCATCACGTCGCCGATAGGAATATCGGTGCGGGTCTCGAAGCGCAAGTCGCGGTTGGTGAGTATGCCGACTAGCTTGCCTTCCTTGGTAACGGGTACGCCGGAGATCTTATATTTCCGCATGACGTCGAGAGCATCGGAAATGAGCTGGTCCGGGGTTATTGTCACCGGATCGACGATCATGCCGCTTTCCGAGCGCTTTACCTTGTCAACTTCACTTGCCTGCTGTTGGATCGTCAGGTTGCGATGCACGATGCCGATACCGCCTTGCTGGGCCATGGCGATGGCCAGGCGCGACTCGGTCACGGTGTCCATTGCGGCACTTAAAAGCGGTGTATTCAATAAGATACGGTTGGTAAGCCGAGTCTGAGTGCTGACCAGGGCAGGAACAACTTCACTATAAGCGGGTACCAGCAAAACGTCGTCAAACGTTAAGGCTTCGGGGACGGGATGTTCAATCATTGTTTTCCGTGGGTGCGAAGGGGTCTTCGCGGGCTAGAGGCCGGTGGATTTCGGCAATTTCCTTTTAGTTCATTAGATTGTAGTGGGGTTCGAAAAGTACCGCAAACTTCGCCGGAACTGCTAAGCAGGCGTTTCCGTATCGTCCTTTGACACCAATCAGGAGTTGCTATGGCCCGTCGTGATTCTTTTCCATCGCTCCGCCGGATGGCGTGTGTATTTGCACTTACTGTTCTCGCCGCAAGCACCGCGATGCGCGCTGAAGACACGAAGGCCGATAATTTGAGCTGCGACGGAGGGCCGATCGCGGTTGCGGATCGCCAGTATCAGCAACAGGCCGGGGATGTGCTTGACCCTCGCCATATTGAGATCGCGCGCTCTTTTACAGGAACCGGCTCGCTGCATGTGAGCGTGTGCAATGGGCAGTTGCGCGTGCGTACAAGGCCCGATGCGAAAGACCTGCGTATCTCGGTTGACTTGGGAGACAGGGCCGATAAACCAGCGGTCGATTACATCCACATCCTGCGCGTGGCTCCGGACGACGGCGTGATTCACTTTAAGTTTCCCAACGATTCCCATGCAGTTGTGACATTGACTGTGCCAATGAACAAGGGGCTCGAGAGCCAGTTTAACGTGGGCAAGGGCGATTTAAATTTCGACGCAATTGGCAGTGCCGGCGAGCGGCAAATCAACGTGGGCTATGGCCATGCAAAACTGCTGCTCGAAGGCGACAAGAGTTATTCCGACATGCAGGTCAATATCGGCATGGGTTCGCTCCATGATCACCGTCCGGGCGGGCATGACGGACATTTTGTCGTGAGCAAAAGCTACAGCGGAAGCGGTGTGGGGTCCTTACAGGTAAATGTTGGCATGGGCAGCCTGGACATCGCTCAGGAATAGGGGACGTTTATGAAAGCAGCAATGTGGATGGCTACGATCTTTCTGATAGGTACGGGCCTGTTGTCTGCACAGGATGCTTCGCGGCAAAAGCTTGATCTGCCGAAGCCGCAGTCATTGGTGATGAGCAAGAACCTTGCTGCGAACGGAACGCTGGTGTTGGACATGAATGTTGGCGAGGTGCGAATTGTTCGCAGCGACGAGCAGAAGACGATTTGTCTCACCATTGAACCTCACGGCTTCTACGACGATGCAACGGTGCAGTCGTGGGTGCGACGATTTGAAGTGGCGGGCGATCGCGCTTCGATCGAGCTGAAATTGCCGAAGCACACCGATAACCACGATGGCGCGCGGGTCACGATCAGTCTTCCGAGTGAGACCGACCTCAAGCTGCAGCTGGGCGTCGGCGAGCTGTCCGTAAAGGGGATTGAAGGCAACAAAGACTTACATGTGGGTATAGGTCAACTCACGGTTGGCATAAAAGACAGCGCGAAATACAACGAGATCCGCACCGGGACCAAGATCGGCAATGCACAGGACGGTATTTTTCATCAGCACTCGGACGGATTCTTTCCCAAGACGCAGCACAGTTCGCTACAAGGAATTTACAAACTGAATGCCACGGTGGGAATTGGCGATGTGAATGTGGTGCAGGATTAAGCTGGCTAGCGATTGCCCAAGAAAAGTCTAGGCGCCCGCTACCTTCGCAGCGATCGCTTCGAGCTGCCGCAGGTGGTTCATGTCATGTCCCGCCATCGTTTCCACAATCGTCTGAAAGGTCATAGTTCCACGCTCCGGATGCGTGACCGTCTTCGCATACTCTTCAGTCTTCGCGCTTCTTATCAGAGCGATATTCCATCTGCGCACAGAGGAAAAGGCTGCCAGTGCTGAGGGCCCATCGTAGGCTGCGTAAGTCGCGGCCCATTTTGCCTGATCGAAGGGCTGGATGACGTGGTTCTCTTCTGCCAGTGTCTGGCGTAGGCGATAGCCGAAGGTGATTTCGCAATCGGCTAAATGGCTGAAGATTTCGCGGGCGCACCATTTGCCGGGAGCGATCGATTTCTCGATGCCGGCAGGGCCGAGCTGTGTGAAAAATGCTCCGAGCTTTGAAGGCGTCTCCGCAAGAATGTCCTGCGCGTCGCGGCTACCAAGGAAGTTTTCGTAAGGATTCAGCACACTTATCACCCGAACTGAGTTACTTTCAGCACATTTTACCGATGAGTTAGATCCTGCAGTTCGAGCGGTAGCGTACCCGGGCCTGCTGTAATTTTCTGATCTCATCTTCTTCAAGCAGCCGCGGGCGGCCTAGTTCATGGGCAGCCAGGCATACCTGGGCGAAATGCTCGGTCGTTTCCAGTTTCATAAAGGCATCCAGCAGGTCTTTGCCATAGGTAACGAGGCCGTGGTTGGCCATCAGGATCGCGTCGTGATCGCGCAGGTAAGGCGCAAGGCTCGCTCCCACTTCGTCCGTTCCTGTGGTTGCATATGCGGCCAGGGGGATCTTGCCCAGCGTCATGATGAGTTCGGCGCAGAGAGGCATATCAAGGGCCATGCCGCAGGAGGCAAAGGCGGTTGCCACGGGCGGGTGCGCGTGCACGACGGCGAGCACGTCCGGGCGTGAATGATAGACGGCCAGATGCATGCCAATTTCGCTGGTCACATTGCGGGTGCCGGATAGCAGCTTGCCGCTGAGATCGACGACTACCATATCCGAGGCGCGCAGCAGGTATTTGCTGCAGCCTGTGGGCGTGGCAAGGATGCAATCGGCATCGAGACGGGCGGAAAGGTTGCCGGAAGTTCCGGGCGCAAACCCAAGCCGGTACATCCATTTGGAAAAACGACTCAGTTGCCGACGGAGTTCGCGTTCAGAGCGTTCGATGTTGACGACAGAGCCCTGACGAGCCTGAGCATGCGGTTCCATGAGCGTGATTACCGGCTGAGACGTCATTTCATGCGACCTCTTTTTGAGAATTTCTAAGCTTGTCGATACCTTCCCCGATACGTTCGGAGACACGGAATATTTTTCCGAGGTTGATGCCGGCTCCGACTTTGAGATGCCCTACGGCGGCCAGGCCCATAGACGCCATGCAGCCGCACTGTGAGCAGTCCGGATTGCCGCCAAACTGGCAGGGAGAGACGCGAGTCTTCAGATCAGCAGAGACGATCTGCGTGGTACGGGCAAAAATGCATTCTTCCGGAGACTTTGGCGGATTGAGGAACTCGCGCAATACTCGTTCGCTCATGTCCAGCACGGGAAAGCGAGTACGCAGCCGTCCCAGCTCTTCGATCACCCGGATGCGTTCCTGTGCGGTCAGGAGTTCAGGGCCAACCGCGCCTTGCTGGGGCGTGAAGATGCTCATCCAAATACGCTTGATTTCCGGGATTTGGCTCCAGAACGAGAGGAATTCCTCAAAGTAACCCTCACGCTTGGTCATCTGGCCGGTAATGGTGCTGTGAATCGTCACCCTGCTTCCCCGAATATTCTGCAAAATACGCTCGTAGGTAGCGGGTTTGCGCCGTTCGTCGTGATCGGGCTGAAGTCCATCGATCGATACGACTACGTTGAGCCGCGTAAACTTTGCCCAATGCGTGGGGATTGGCCGAAACGCGCTAGTTACGACTTGAACATGAATACCTCTCTCATCCAGTTCTGGCAAGATTTTTTCCAACTCCCGGTAGCGGACGAGTGGATCACCCCCCACCAGCGATACATGAAGAGGGCGATATTCATCGACCAGGTCGAGCACTCCCTGCACCAGGGCGTCCTGTTTGAAGTCGGAGAGAACGCGCAGGGTGACGCCATTGCCGCCGAGATGCGCCTCATCGTAGGCATAGCAGCCGGGGCAGCGGAGCGGGCATTCCCTCGTAATTTCAATGGACAGTAAGGGTTTTCGACCGCTGAGGATGGTGGACCATGACTGGAGTATTTCTTGTGTCTTCATCTATTCCTCTGAAGCTCGCCAGGGGCGACTTCTTTTATCGACTTATTGACGTTTAACCGGCGTGAAACGAAATCGAAGAGGAAATATCAGGCGCTAGCACTGCTGGACGCTGTTTAACTGGATCGGAAGTAAAGGGGATCGGACCAGAGCAGTCCTGCGCCCGTCGTTGAAACGACCGCTGAGTGGCAGTTCCACAATACCCGTCGGCAGGAACACTCCTGCTACGAGGATGAGCATCATGAGAAAGACGATCTGGAGCGATTTGAGCGTCGTGTCGGGGATATCGACGGAAGGCGCAATACACAGCGCGATCACGCAGATCAGGCAAAGCACTGCTGCGGCATTGTTGGTTGCTCGCGCCATCCTGTGACGATGGTAGATGCGTTTGCCTGCCATTGCAAACGCCGGGTGGCAATTTACCGGAGACCGTCGGTTTCGTACTTCCCGGCTCGGGAATGTTTGAAATCAGGCAGGAAGAGGAGTATCCTGAAATAGCAGACGAGTTTGTCCGTGCCTGTCGTGAGTGAGCCGAGGCCCGGAGGAATGAGTGGGCGAAAGCCCACTTTTCTTTTGCTGCAAACTCATTCATGACTGATGGCTTTTGACCTGGACCAAATTCGCGCCACCGCGCAGCGCGTCGCCGCTTCGCACGGCCTCGATGTAGTTGAGGTTGAGTACCAGGGGGGTAGTAAGCATCGCGTTTTGCGGGTGTTTATTGAAAAGAATGCCGGGCAGCGGGCGAAGCTGGCTGCAGCTGCCAAGTCCGGAGAGCCGGAAGCGGCGCCTTCGGGAGTGGACGTAGACCAGCTGGCGGGAATCACTCACGCGGATTGTCAGCGGTTCAGCCAGGATTTTGGCACGGTGCTGGACGTGGAAGAGCTGATTCCCGGGGCAGACTATACGCTGGAAGTTTCTTCCCCGGGGCTGGACCGCAAGCTTTATGGCGAAGCGGATTACCGGCGATTTGCCGGCAGCATGGTGAAGTTGCAGACCTTTGAGCCGGTCGCAGGCAACCGTCATTGGCAGGGCAGGCTCACAGAAATAAAAGAACATGCGATTGTGCTGGACCTTTCCGCAGTGAGGCAAAAGGGCAAGAGCAAGAAGAAACCGGCGGACGAGGCAGTGGAGATTGAATTCTCCAATATTGAAAAGTCGAACCTCGTTCCGGAATTTTGAACGAAGCTGCGGCAAATTGCGATAAAGCCCGTAATTGGCAATCGCTGAGGTATCGAGAGAAAAAATATGGCAAGTGTGCTGTACCAAAGTATTGAGGCGTTAAGCCGCGACAAGGGCATCGACCCTGGCCTCGTGGTGTCTGCCGTTGAAGACGCCATCGCGCTGGCGACGCGCAAGTATTACAAAACGCAGGAAAACATGCGTGCAGAGCTGGACAAAGAGACGGGTGAGATTCGTGCGTATGTCTATAAGACGGTGGTTGAGGCTCCGGAGCAGATCGAAGACCCGGTGAACCAGATCGCCCTCGATGAAGCGCGCGAGCTTGCACCTGAGGTTGAGATCGGCGGCGAAATTCGCTATTACAAGCCAACCGATGTGCTGGGGCGTATTGCCGCCCAGATGGCCAAGCAGGTCATCTTTCAGAAGGTACGCGAGGCCGAGCGCGACACCGTGTTCCAGGAGTACAACCACCGCGTCGGTGAAGTGCTTAACGCGACGGTAAAGCGGCTGGAGCCGCAGGACGTCATCTTCGACCTGGGCAAGGCGGAAGCGCGCATGCCGAAGCGCGAGCAATCGCGGCTGGAGCAGTTTGCTGTAGGCGAGCGTGTACGCGTCGTGCTGCAGCGCGTTGATCGTGCGGCGAAGGGGCCGCAGGTGATCGTCTCCCGCGCCGCGCCCGAGTTGGTGCAGAACCTGTTCCAGAGCGAAGTGCCGGAGATTTACGACGGCACGGTGATTATCCGCGCCATTGCCCGTGAAGCCGGCGAGCGCACTAAGATCGCCGTCATGTCGCGCGACAAGGATGTCGATCCTGTGGGCGCGTGCGTGGGCATGAAGGGTATGCGCGTGCAGTCGATTATCCGCGAGTTGCGCGGAGAAAAAATCGACATTATCGAGTTCAGCGAAGAGATCACTACCTTTGCCGAGAAGGCATTGCAGCCGGCCAAGGTGAGCCGCGTCAGCATTACCGATCTGGGTGAGAAGCAGCTGGAAGTCATCGTAGATGACACGCAACTGTCGCTGGCCATCGGCAAAAAGGGCCAGAACGTCCGCCTTGCGGCGAAGCTCCTGGCCTGGAAGATCGACATCAAGAGCGAGGAAGAAAAGCGCCAGGAAGTCGAGCAGCAGATGCAGGCCATGTCGGGCGGTCCGGCCACGCCGATCGAGCAGGTCAGCGAACTGGGTGACGCGATTATCCAGAAGCTGGTCGCAGCTGGTATCACTACCGTCGAAGCGCTGGCCGATATGACGCCGGAGCAGCTGGAAGAGATTCCCGGCATCGGCGAGAAGACGCTGGAAAAGATCGGTACTGCCGTTCGCCACTACTTCGGGCAATATGAAGAGGGCGAAGAGCGTCCGGCTCCTGCGGAGCCATCTCTGGCTGCGGCTGCGCATCTTGCAGATGTGCAGGCAGAGGAAGAGATCGAAGCCCTGGAGCAGGACCTGACGCAGGCTGGCGATGAACTGCCGAGAGAAGATGGTTCCGGTCTGATCAGCGATGAGTTGGCGGAGGAGCGTCTGGCTGAAGTGACCGAGACGGGCGAGGCGCTGGAAGATGAAGGCGCCGAATCACTGGATCCGGGACGGGAAGACACAAGTGAATTATTGGCCGAGCACCACCCGAAGGAAGACGACGGGGTGGGCGAAGGCAATCTTGACGAGCCGAAGGATGAGGTTGTCGAGAGCGAAAAAGTGAGCGGGGAAGGCGCGTAATATGCGCCTTTCTCAAATGTGCAACCCTGAGATGATAGGCGCGAGGCGCGTCATTTCAGGCGATAATACAAACAGGATCGACTCCCATAGGCATGAGGTTGCTATGAACAGCTGAGCGCTTGGGATGTGAGAAGCAAAAGGGGCGGATGAGCAAAGTTCGAATCAACGATCTAGCACGCGAACTCGAAGTAAAGAGCAGGGCAATTCTGGACGTACTTACCGATGTCGGCGTGACGGAAAAAAAGACACACTCCAGTTCTTTGGAGCTGGATGAAGCTGAGCGTGTGCGCGTACACTTCAACCGTGGCGGCAAGCACGGCGGTGCGCAAACATCGCGCGCGGAAGCTGAGGCAAAGCCGAAGATTGACTGGTCGCGCGTCTCCAAGCCCGGCGACGTGCTGAAAGCGATCCAGGAGCGCAAGGAAGCAGAAGCGCTGGCCGCCAGCCGACCACCAGCTCCGGCCCCACCGCCTGTCGTGAAGCCAGTTCCGATTGCCGTGGCTCCCGTGGCCACTCCAGTTGCGCCCAGACAGCCCGTTCCGCAGGCCCCTCCTTCTGTTCCCGTAGAGGCAGCCAAACCCGCTCCGCGCAGAATTGTTCCTCAGCCGCGACAAGCGCCGAATGTAATTGTGCCGCCACCGCCGCAGACTCCGGCGATTGCGGCGAAGCCGCCGGCAGGTCCCGTCGTGGCGAAGCCGCCGGTTGGTCCGGCAGTGGAGGCCAGGCCGGCGATTGCCGCTGCGCCGCCAGCCGCACCCATCGTGAAGCCAGCCCCAGTTATCGCGGCTCCGCCTACGCCGGTCAATCCGCCTGCTGCGCCGACAGCTCCAGTAAGTGCAGCACCGCCAACAGCTTCCGTTGCAGTCGAGCCACAGCCTCCTGCGGCCGCGCCTGCGCCTGCTCCGCAAGCACCAGCGGCAGCCGTTGCACCATCAGCGCCTGTTCGTCGTGTGATTATGCCGCAGACGGGGCCGCGCCCGGTGTATACGGCTCCGCCTCCGCCGCCTCCTGCCCCGGTACAGGCCCCTTCGGCTCCCTCGGGACAGCCGCAGGGTGGGCTGCAGCGCGGACGTCCTATTTTTGATCGCCGCCCGGGCGGCGCTCCCGGTGGTTATCCGGGTGGTCAGCGCCCACAGGGCGGGCCGCCCGGACAGTTTCCCGCCGGACGTCGTCCCATGCACCCGACGCGCACAGCGCCGGGCGGTCCTCCGGGAGCGGCTCGCCCCGGTTTTGGGCAGCGCCCCGGGTTTCCTCCGCGTCCTGGTTTTGGCCCGCGCCCAGGAATGGGCGGCGCTCCGGGTGGACTTGTCCCGCCGCCGGGAGAGGCTCCGCGTCCGCAGCGTCCAGGCGGCGGGCAGCAGCGCCGCGGCCGTCAGCAATATCCAAAGACCAAAGAAGGCCCGATGAAGGGTTTTGCGCCGCCGTCGCGTTTTGGCGGAGCGCAGGTTCCTTCAGAGCCGATGCCGATTACCCGTACGATCACCGTCACGGAAGGCATCAGCGTGAAAGATCTGGCCGAGAAGCTGGGTGTGCGCGGCAAGGATCTGATTGCCACGCTGCTGATGCGCGGGGTTTTTGTCACCGTCAACCAGTCGCTCGACGGTGAATTGGTGAA
>Ga0206829_10061_pt1 | contig 41640 bp, 35 predicted proteins | sample Alteio_BWOrgCont_75_FD_152862 | JGI IMG/M metagenome (GOLD analysis project Ga0206829, IMG submission 152862) | Enriched cells from forest soil in Barre Woods Harvard Forest LTER site, Petersham, Massachusetts, United States -... | ecosystem: Environmental > Terrestrial > Soil > Temperate forest >... | reverse complement strand
CCGAGGGATGCGTAGTGGAACTGATGGGTTTCAAAGCTCATGGTTTCCATAGGAGATGACTTATAGCGTTACTCTTTGCCCAAGAAAAAGCAATTTTTGGCTCCGTTTGGCGCTCGTTCATCTCTTTTAACTCGAAGGCAAAGATCTAAGCAGTCTTTGTCCGCACCCGGGCAGCTTTCTCTGTCGTCTTCTTGCTGTGACTGAGAAGCTCGCCCTCTAGCTTTTGAACCTGAGACTGAAGTGCTTCGACTTCTGCCTGAGTAGCAACACCCAGTCTACGAAGACTGGATAGAATGCGATCATTTGTAAGGCGTTTCCGTTCAGCTGCATTTGGAATGCGAATGAAGCTTCGAGCCTTTGAGATAGCCTGATCAATGGCGCGGGTGACTTGTTGCTTGCTGAAGTGTTCTTTGTTTCTCTTGAGCATGAGTATTCTCCTGTGAATCGAGAATGCTATAGCACGAATGATTTGAAAAGACGAATCATCACTGTGAGAGCCATGAAAAATAGAATGACAGAATATGCCGAAACTAATCCGTAGGCGGCAGACAAAAAGAGGTACCAATAGAACGAGCCTACGTGGAAGATCGTCGAGATCACCACGGCTACTGCGACAAAGGTGACTGATCCACCGAATAAAAGTAGTCCGTTTAAGATGCGATCTTTGGTATGTCGTCTCGCGTTAAGGGTCATCCAGAAATAGGCTGGGGGTAGAAGTAGCAGTGTTGCTAGATAGCTGTTCTTTAGAAAGGCTAGTAAAATAATAAACGCTAAAAAGGCGGCATGGAGGGCGTGCCGAATCTCAGGATATCCGTCTGCGTCATGAGGCTCTGCGAAAGTCTTTTTGAATAGCCAATGTACGAATAAGACCGATGCTACCACTAAAAACATAGCTGTAAAGTTAGGGGAGTAGAGCAGGAGAGATTTCTGGGTAGCAGGAAATATTTCGTATTGAGTGATGATATCTAACGCGGGTAGCAACAGGATGACCACGTATCCCAGAAGAAGTGAGCCTAGCAGAATTCCCATGACTTTTGCTTCCTTTTGAAGGATTTTTCGCAAGGTCTTTGACGAGTGGGCTGAAAAGGTTTTTCCAAATTTTGTGAGGCTATACGTGAGAAAAGGAATGAACGCCAAGATGTGTAGAAGCGTAACGGCCCATCCTGGTAGGTAGTAGTGTGGAGAGAGTTTCAGATAGGATGAATCTCTAAAGTTTTCTGGAATTTTTGGGAGAGAATCGATCGTGCGAATCACGCGCTCGGCCCCGGCTCCGAAGTGTTGAAAGCTCTCGGGATGCATGGCTTCCACTACATCATACGGGGTATGGTGATAGTGGGCCATCACGTAGGGAAAGTTTTCGGTCTGGCCAACCCAGTTAAATGCCGGAATACCATTTGCCAAAAGTGGCCCATGATCAGCGGGGGGAATTTGCATGGCCCTCTCAACAAATTCCATGAAGCCATACATATCATGCACTTTTACGCTCCCTAGCGAGCGGAGTGAGTCCAGTGCAATTTCTCGCAACCAAAGGGGTGTGTAGCCGGTTTTGAGCCCGTCGCAAAGGGTGAGAATTCCTGTCTGTTTCTCCGGAGCTATGAAGTCAAAATTAATCCCTGCAACGATTTGGTCCGCGTGCTCATAGTTATGGACAAAGGCAGTCGCACCCCAAAATGCTCCAAACTCTTCGCTGTCAGTGAGCAAGAACAGCAGGGTCCTTTCAGTAGGAACCTGAGCAAAAACACGAGCCAGCTCCATTACGACGCCCACCCCTGAAGCATCATCCATAGCTCCCTCGCGGGTAGTGTCGGTGATATCGTAATGAGCAATGACAGCGATGATTTCGTTAGGGTGTGTGGTGCCCTTTTTTTCCACGTAAATATTTTCAAGATTTGTATATTGCTTTCCCGCAATGACTTCTGAAAAGAATAGACTCTTGGGGGAATATCCTAGCCTTGCAAGCTCCCCTTTGATCCATTGCCCTGCTTGGACTCTGCTTTCGCTCCAAGTCACTCGACCCGGGAAATTCTTGGCGAGATGGCGCATCAATCCGAACGAATTTTCGCTGCTGAAAACCAATTTGTCATGATTTAAGGGTATAGGTTCAATGCGTCGATATGCCAATCCGCATAGTAGAGCGCCTAGCAGACTGCAAACCATAGCGGTGCGCAGAAAAGTCTTCCACGGCGATATTTTGTCAAAATGGTTTCTTGCTCTCACAGTCCTATCTTCTATTAGAGCCCAGAGCTGAATAAGGGCAAGTCCCAAATTTAGTTTAATAAATAATGTGTAGTTTCAATGAGATATGGGGCTGTTTTTGGATCATTTTGGGGCTTGGATCATATTTGACTCATTGGGTCTAATTTGGTACCCATAGGACCGCTATTTTGTGACATTTTGAGGGACTTATTTTGATTACTAGTATTAGGTCAATTGTTCTAGTTGTGTGGGCTGGTCTACTATTAGGCGTCGTGGGATGTACCAAAGAGATGTTCTCCAAGGAGAGGGTGGACCAATCTGTTTTGAGAACAGAGTCCTACCGCCTGCCGCCCCGATGCGAACGAATGGAGCTTTCGAGTTCAACACTCACTGTCACAGTTTTACGCCAAATCGTCTCCTGCTTTAATTCTAACGGATCCATCGCAGATATTCAGAGCTTAATTGCGGACCTTTCTGATGAAGAGCTAAGGCCTTGGGTAGATGCTTCCAATGCAGCACTCTTAGAAGATCATGGCAAGCTCTACGTCGTTGAGAAGACCTACAATGACATCAGGGGTCGCAATCTCATTCAACCGATCTTTCAAAAGTTGGGAGCACTGATCGAAAATCCTGATTGGATGGTTTCTGCTCTCAGTATCTTGGATCGCAACCGGGATGAGCCCGAGTTCGAGGATTTGCTGCATATTTCTGAATTGCTAGCTGCTGATCTGAGGAATCAGGATTGGCTGAATACCGTGAATACTGCCAAGGATTTGTTGGGCTCCAGTGCTTTAAGCTCATTACAATCTCAGCTACGAGGGGCTACCCCGGCACTGGGAAGATCCCTCGCAGACATCGTTCCTGGACTTCTCAGCTATCTCAATAGCATCCACACCTACAAATGTAGCAACGATGCTCATCATCCCGGAACAGAAATCAAATCTGAATTTTTTCAGGCGGTTCTTGAGAATAACGGCAATGCGCTTTTTGGATTTTTTGAAAATACTTTGGGAACTGATGAAGCCAGTGTTCGGGTAAAGGTGCCCAAATTAGTTTCGATGATGCATGAGATTTCTCATCGCAACCCAGGTGGCGAAAGTCTTTGGCCGCATTTGGCATCATCGTTCGCGCATCTAAACGGGCCTATCTCGTGCGCAGGGGGAGCGCGCAAGATTCCTAGTGCTACGATCCATTTTATTCGAGAACTTTCACGTGAGGTGGATGAAGCTCGAGATCCTGCCGAGTTTGTCCTGAAGACCAATGTTTTGAATCTGATTCGATTGGGATCTGTTTGTGAATTGCCCCCAGGATTGGATCGAGCCTATGCCCCTTTGGCTGGTTTAGCCGAAAAGGGTGCGATGGGACCGATGGCGGGGTTTTTAAATCAACTCTATCGGGCAGACAAGCTGCCGTGGCGGGGCTGTGACCCTGATACGGCGGCAATCAGTCGGGGAGAGTACCCCCTTCTTACTCACTTTTTTGTAAATCTTCTAGGCGACACTTCAGGCTTGCCTCCGGCTTATCCAAGTTCGAGTCGCCAAGCTCAAGGCTTTGAGCATCTGATTCCGCTTTTAGAAGCATTGGAAGCACGAAATGCTTGGTCAGATTTATTCTTAGTTTCGGCCTTGCCGCAGGAAGAAGCCCGTACTCGTCTAAGATCTTCTGCTCGGTTTCTTGTGGAAAGAAAAGCTGAAATTAATCAGAAGAGAATTTTTGATGTCCTAGTAAAGGTCGTCTCTCGTGCGAGTGTCAGTCAACTCCTGAGTTTAGCCAGAGGTGTCGATCACTTCATTAATTCCGATCAACCCGTCATCGAGCCCCTATTGACAGCACTGAGAAGTGCATACTTTGTCAACGATAAGCATCCTTTTTTGGACATGATTCGCGATTCGAGCAATCGGTCATTGCAGAATAGGGCGTTAGTAGATTCCCTTCTTAAAATCTCTGGGCATCGGGTCCAAGAGAGTAGGTCGCGTGATCGTCGTGCCAAGTTCATAGCAGCTATTCGACAAGTTTCTGAGCTCGCGAGAAATGGTGATCTGGAAGCTCTCACGACTTCTAGCATGTCTCTGTTTCACCGATACGCTGAATTAGGACGGGGTACTCAAGTTGTTGCTAGAACGGTAGAGCCCCCCTATCGAGCTGCACGAACTCATGATCTCTCAAGTCGGGATTTGAGTCCAGCCCGCTTAGTTCGGGTTTCGGCTTCAAGCTCCCATCCCTGGTATTCCCCTGCTTGCAGAAACTTAAACGTGTCTTTTCAACTCGATCGATCCTCTAGTCCAGACTACAACGCTCAGTTTGAGAATTTCTTGGGATGTCAGAATGTTTCGGAGTCATTGGCTAGGACTTTTAGGTTCCTCAAGGACGAACGAATTTCTTCAGCAAATGATAGCCCGTCACTTTTAAGTTACGGAATTCAACTCAGCCAGCGGTTTTTATCCGCGGATCCAACGGTAGGGCCTTTTGATGGTGCGATCCAGGGGTGGTTGAATGGGTGCCGATCGGATGATTTCTATGTTCTTCTCAATACAGTAGAGCCCTTGTTGAGTCGCGTGGCTCCGGCGTCAGATATAGGACAATCTGATCGAACTCCTAAACCGGTGGTCAATGCGGCCCTCAGAATCTTAGGATATCTTTCTAGGACCTTAGAGGAGTCTGTTCGTGCTTTTGAGAATTCTACAGCAAGAATTTTGCGTAGTTTCTATCACTTTACCCCACTTTTTGACTTGCTGCGCGATCATTGGGAATCTCCGCGATTATCTCCCTTGAGTCATGTCAATTTAACGTATGAGCAAGTTGAAGATGCGGTGAGAAGTTTTGAAGCTCAGTGTGGGATTTGGCCCACGGACCCGACAGAGAGAAATCTTCGGATTCAACGACGCGCAATTGAAATTGTAACTGATGCTACTGATTCAGTGACGACGTGGGACGGTGGCTATCCACGACGGCCGGGCTATCCCCATAAGGGATGGAAGTCAAATCAAGTTTTTGCATTGCTTGAGCCTATTTGGAAACTGGTTTCTAAAAAGTATACCCTCGCGGCACATCATGGGAATCAAATAGTTGAATCCGAAAACTACCATGTTTTGAATGCGCAAATGGGCTTCATGGCAAATCATACTGCCGAAGAGCTCTTTGATTGGTTCGATAAGAGATCCACCGATTATCGTTTGATATCTTACCTATTTCCCGGGGAAACGTGTCCGAAACTCCGGTTGGTCAATACCTTGGATCGATTGGAGCTGATTCTCCAAGAGGTGGATCTCCCCAAAGAGTTACAAATTTTGACATCTAACTCTATTTTGGGTCCACGAAACCTGGCTTATGTTTATCTCCAAAATATTGCTCACGCTTGGGGCGATGTGGACCCGCAGCATTGGCCAGATGAGATCAAGGCTATCTATCGGGATGGGACGAGGCCACCTACTTTATCTCAGACGATTGCCGGCATGCTTCAAGCGGATGGGGCAATATCAAATTATCCTGAGGCAAAGTTTCTTGATCGGCCGCGTTTTAGCTCGCTGGTCTCTTTAACGGCAATGTTTGGTCTACCCAAGATGCCTCCTGCTTTAGAAGGAAGTCTTTATAATGTAAGCCGAAGCGAATCCAGCTGGGAGGGAAGTTTTGCGGGCTTCATATTGGGTAATACCTATGGCCGGGTTGATTCAGGGCTCATTGTCGAATATCAACGACGGCTTTACAATATCTGGCAGGTCGCAAGTGCCATGGAAGAAAATACCCGGAATGAGCCAGGTGCTACTTCGGGATTGTTTCCGGGAGCAAATCGAGCCGGAGGAATGGAACTCCTTCGAGACCTATTTTATCACATCCATTTTTCCACTCCTCCCCGGGATCGGATTGCAACGGTTGGGGATGCGAACCATCTCACCTATATTCTAGGCATCACCAAGCTGGGAGTGATGAGACAGTTGAGTCGAGTATTGACCGCTTATCCGGCGTCGACTCCTGAGCAAATAGCTCAAAAGAGAGACTTTTTCGTGTCCTTATTCCGCATCGCGCAGGAGCCTGTTGCGATTGATGGAATGAAGATGTTCCAGGCGATTTCCTCTGATTCTGACTTGGCGAGTCTTGTAGACGATATTCTCCTCGGACTCTCTGGGGTAGGAACTTCCCTTCCAAGTGCCGTACAAGCTAGGGTTGAGCAGGCTATTCGATCTTTTCTTCTTTTCATGGATGATCGGTCTGAGTCTAATCCGCTCAGAATGCGTTTAGCTCGCACTTTGGAAAACCATGAGCTGAGCCCATTTTTGAAGGTGGCTGGAGATCCTGAAAAAGTAGCAAATTTTGATCAACTACTAGGAGGCGTGACTGACTCGCTCAGAAGCTCAGAAAGTTCTCCTGGGGAACTCGAACAGTTTATCAAAAAATTTGTGATCCCGAGCCTAGAAGAGCAAGATGATCCAAGGTATAGTCAATGAATGTCAACCTTGGATGTTCAGTCGTTAACAGAGGAAATTAAGCAAAAAAGCCAGTTTATCGAGTCGATTCTGACTGAAACTTCAAAGGTCGTGGTCGGACAGAAGACGCTTATTGAGCGGCTTTTGATGGCTCTCCTTTGTGAAGGGCACGTGCTCTTAGAGGGGCTGCCTGGGTTAGCAAAAACACTGACGATCAAGACCCTTGCTGAAATTATTCATGCTGAATTTCAGAGAATCCAGTTTACTCCCGATCTGCTTCCCGCGGATTTGGTGGGGACGATGATTTTTAATCAAAAGACGGGTGATTTTTTTCCGAAAAAGGGGCCAATTTTTACAAATCTAGTCCTTGCAGATGAAATCAACCGGGCACCGGCAAAGGTTCAAAGCGCGCTTTTGGAGGCCATGGGCGAACACCAAGTTACCATCGGTGAGACCACCTACAAGATGCAAGAACTCTTTATCGTACTTGCAACCCAGAATCCAATCGAGCAAGAAGGAACCTACCCGTTGCCAGAGGCTCAACTCGATCGTTTTCTGTTTAAGCTTCGGGTGGATTATCCAACTTTAGCGGAAGAGAAGAGTATTCTTAACCGAATGTCGGCCGTGGAATTGCCCAAAGCGATGAAGGTCTGTCATCCCGCTTCGCTGCTCGAGGCTCGGAAAATTTGCTCTCAGATCTACATGGATGAAAAGCTCAAGGACTATATCCTGAGAATTGTTTTCTCTACTCGGTTTCCTGAGAAGATGGGGCTTCCGCAGCTTAAATCACAAATTCAGGTGGGAGCTTCTCCCCGGGCTACCCTCGGTTTGGTCAAAGCAAGCCGTGCGAATGCTTTTATCCACCACCGCGGGTTTGTCACCCCCGAAGACGTGAAGTCAGTGGCTTATGACGTCCTCAGGCATCGAATACTTGTGTCGTTCGAGGCTGAAGCAGATGGAGTAGATAGCGAAGCGGTGATTAAGAAGATTCTTGAGCATGTAGAAGTGCCGTAATCAACAATGCTTCCTGAAAACTTGCTTCATCATGTCCGACGGATCGAGATTACCACTAGAAAAGTAGTGGATGACGTATTGTCAGGTCAATACCGCAGCCACTTCAAGGGACAGGGTGTTCAATTTTCGGAGCACCGCCCTTACGTTCCTGGAGATGACGTCCGACATATTAACTGGAATGCTAGTGCTCGGACGCGTGATCCACTCATTAAGAAATATGACGAGGAGCGAGAACTCACAGTTTTCTTAATCGTGGATGTCTCAGCCTCTGCTGCCTTCGGGTCCTCGCAAAAGCTCAAGTCCGAAATGGCTGCCGAGATGGGTGGAGTTTTAGCTTGTGCTGCTTCTCATACGGGAGACCGAGTCGGTGTATTGACATTTTCAGGACAGGTCGAAAAAATAGTCCCGCCCAAAAAGGGTCGGCCGCACGTCCTTCGCATCATTCGCGATTTATTGACGAGCACGTCGACTGTCCCTGGAACCGACTTGGCCGGTGCCCTGGATTCCGCTGGTCGTTTAATGAAACAGCGGGGCGTTATTTTTGTCTTGAGCGACTTTATCGCAAAGGACTACAGTGTTCAGCTCAAGCGTCTTGCCAGAAAACATGATGTGGTCGCGATCTTGTTGGCTGATGAGCGTGAAAAGCTGATACCGGAAATCGGTCAAATTCTTCTTTTTGATCCTGAGACAGGCAAGGAGTGTTGGGTAGATACCTCTTCCTATGCCTTTAAGAAATGGTTTAAAGAATTTCAAACTGAGTATGAAGCTCGAACGCGCGATGCTCTCAAGGGAAGTAAGGTGGAACTTCTCAAGATACTTACCCAGGAGGATTATGGAGAGGCAGTTGTTCGGTTTTTTCAAGCCCGTGCACGGCGCAAGTAAGAGGCGATTTCAAGCGCTGGGTGTCTTAGGGTTGCTGGTCCATTCAGTGACTCTGGCGGCCTTACCCGCTGCTTCTCCCTCTTCGCTTGCTTCATCATCACCGTCGCCTTCAGTGGATCTTTCGTTGCCAGCCTATGATTTGTCATCCCCGAGTTCTCTGGTCCGGGTGGGTGATGCCGTTGAGCTTCAGGTCTTAAATCCTCCCCAGCAAGTGACGCTCGATACGACAACTCTCACAGAGTCCGATGGAGAAGGTTGGAGTTTGATATCAGCCCAGCTTCCAAAAATTGTAGTTTCACCCGTTAAGGTTGGGAAGTGGACTCTGCCCTCTCTTGGGCTTAAGGACGCTTCGGGAAAGTCCGTGGGTAGGACTAATCCACTTACCTTGGAGGTCCAGAGCGCAATTCCCCAAAATGATCCGCGGCCGGATCAGCCTGAGGGGGCCGAGCCTCCCATAGCGGTGGCTTATCCAACCTGGTTTGTTGCCCTACTTCTACTTATAGGGGCAGGCGTGTTGATAGCCGCGGGCTATGGTATTTATAGGTGGCTTAAGAATAGAAAGCCCAAGGAACCTAAACGAGTCGAAGTAGTGCTTTCAGAGGACGAGAAGGCGCTTCATGCACTTACTGAGCTGGAGAAGAGAGGCCTTTTGCTAGAAGGTCAGTTCAAAGTTTACTATTTTAAGCTTTCTGAAATCGCAAAAGAATACATTGGCGCACGATACCGCGTGGATGCCTTGGAGTCGACGACTCGAGAAATTGTGAATCTTTTGAACGATAAAAGAATTCTCTCCGAGCCTCTGCTCGAGCGGTTAGAGTCTTCTTTTGATCAATTGGACCTGGTGAAGTTTACTGACCATGTTCCGCATCCGAGCGAGGGCGAAATGCTTTTGTCCGAAATGCGGGAATTCGTAAAAACGACTCGTCGGGTTCCATCTATTGTTGACGCAGCAGGAGTTTCATCCCATGCGGTTCGCTAGCTGGCCTTTCCTCTTACTGCTCCTACTCATCCCATTGCTTCATCGGTGGTGGATGAATCGCAATAGGCCGGCCCGCGTAAGATACTCTCTGCCCATTCCGGAGTCAGTTTCTAGGCAGAATCCTCTGCGGATGATGCTGCTCATGAAATACCTCGGCCTCGCATTTCTGATTGTCGCATTGGCGCGTCCGCAAGGGACCTTTCGTCAGATGGAAAGAAAGGTGAGTGGCGTCGATATTATGCTTGCGCTGGACGTATCGGCGAGCATGAATATTGAGGACTTGGCAGAGCGATCTCGAATCGACGTGGCTAAGGATATCATGGAAGATTTTGTTAAGGGACGTCAGAGCGATCGGATTGGATTCGTTATGTTTAGCGGAGAGCCACTTACGATGGCACCGCCTACTCTTGACTATGGTCTGCTTTTGCGGTCGCTCAAGCAAGCGAGTATAGGTGTGCTAAAAGACGGAACAGCCATTGGCGATGGTTTGAGTTTAGCTGTCAGCCATTTGCGATCGTCTACCGCTAAGAGTCGGGTGGTCATTCTAATGACCGATGGCGATAATAATCTGGGCCAAGTGGATCCCGCGACGGCAGGAGAAATAGCAGCTGCTTACGGAATTCGAGTTTACACGATTGCTATTGGACGTGAAGGCCGCGTCAAGATGCCGATCCGACAACAAGGACTTTTGGGAAATACCGTCACTACCTATCAGTGGTTTGACAATGCTTTGAATCCCGAGCTTTTACAGCTCATTTCAAAAACGACTCAAGGCAAGTTCTACCGCGTAACCGATGAGAAAGCTTTGGAGGACGTCTTTAAGGAAATCGATCATCTTGAAAAGAGCGAAGTAAAAGCAAAGGAGCGAGTCAGATACGATGAGGAGTTCCAGTGGCCGCTTAAGCTGGGAATCCTTCTCCTGTTGATGGAGCAAATTCTTGCCCGTGCTTGGTGGAGGTTTTTGCCATGAGATTTTTCGAACCCCTCTGGCTCTGGGGTATCTTAATTTTGCCTCTTTTTTATTTTCTCGCTTGGCGGGGAGAAAAGCGTAAGAAGGAAGAGTTTGGGCGGTTTGCCAATCGGCGGCTTTGGCCTTTTATTTCTCCGGAAATGGACCCTGATTACCGCTTGCGAAAAATGATGCGGTATCTATTCGCTTTGGCGTTTGCACTTTTGGCATTGGCCAGGCCCCAGCTCGGCACGCATGAAGAAACCATTGCGGCGACGGGCTTAGATATCATGCTAGCTTTAGACGTATCAAACAGCATGTGGGCTGAAGATGTGGTCCCCAGTCGGCTTCAAAAGGCCAAACACGTGGTTCAAGCGCTTCTTTCTCATTTAGACGGTGATCGTGTGGGGGCGGTGGCATTTGCCGGAAGTGCCTATGTTGCATGTCCGCTTACAACTGATCTTTCTTACTTGTGGGATACCGTGCAGATTCTCGGTCCAAGAATGATTCAAAATCAGGGAACGGATGTCGGCATCGGGCTAGATACTGCGATTCAATCTCTGGATCGGGGGGGAGAAGAATCTCTTACCAGTTCAGGTAAAAATATGGCTTCCCATGTGGTTCTCCTGGTCTCAGATGGGGAAGACCATGAAGAGAAGGCGATGCAAATCGCATCTAAGATGAAAGAGGCCGGTGTAAAACTCTATATTTTGGGAGTGGGCACAGAAAAGGGGGGGCCAATCCCCTTGAAAGACGATGTTGGAAGTCCCCAGGGCTTTAAGAGGGATCAGTCAGGAAAGTCTGTGGTGAGTGCCTTCAGGCCCGAGTTTTTAAAAAAATTGGCTGAAGCTGCGGGGGGCAAGTTCTGGAGCGTAACAGCGGGGGAAGGCGAAGTGCAGGACCTTCTTCGTGAGCTGGGGACGTTAAATCGGGGTGACTATGCCGATCGTAAGTTCAAAGTTTATGAAGAACGTTATCAAATCCCATTGGCCATTGCGATTGTCCTACTGCTTTTAGAGTTATCAGTGCCGGCACGCAAGCTTGCGGTATGTATTTTGTTCCTGGCGTCTTCAACAGCTTTTTCGGCGATGGCGGAGGGTTCGAAAGCCTCTCCAAAAAATGAAATATTGCCTAGCTCAGTCGACATTCGACGCCCAGCTCCACTGGAAGTCTATTTGGACAATAAGAAAGGAATTGAGGCTTACAAGGATGAGCAGCTGGATGAGGCGCTCAAGAGCTTCGGTGCAGCTCAAGCGAGGGATCCGTCCAGGCCAGAACTTTATTTTAACCAGGGCGCTGTCTATTTAAAAAAGGGAGAAGTGGACTCAGCTGTCGATGCTTTTAAAAGCTCGATGCAGTCAGCTCAGAAGAAGAAGGATCTCAGCCTGCAGGGAAAAGCCCTTTATAACTTGGGGCAGGCTTATTCTCAAAAGGGTGATATCAAAAATGCGGCGCGGTCCTACCTTGAGGCAATTCAAACTTCAAGAGAAACAAAGGATTCAGTCCTGGAACAAGCAGCTCGGAAAAATCTTCAACTTTTGACGGAACAAGAGAAAAAGCAAAAGCAGCAGCAGGAAAGCCAAAAGCAAAAGGAACAAAAAGAAAAAGAACAACAGCAAAAACAAGAGTCCGCCCAAAAGAAAGACAGTAAAGAGCAGAAGCAAAATGAAAGTTCGGGCCAAGAGAAGAAGGATCAGCAAAAGAATGCCTCTCAAGATCAAAAACAGTTCGATCCAGAAGCCGAGAGAAAATCCTCCAGACAGAAATTTCAGTCTGGAAAGATGAGTTCTGAGGATGCAGATCGAGTCATGGCCGAACTCAAAGCAAGGGAGAGGGAGCTTCAAGAAAGGCTCCAAACACGGAATGCAAAAACTCAAAATCATTCCAAGGATTGGTGACAAAATGGGCCTGGGACTGAGAAGGTTGTTAATCCTGTGCTTCAGTCTATTTTTAACAATCAGGGCAGATTGCTCGGAGCTGAGTCTATCGGCTCGTGTTGACCAAAACCGAATTTCTCTTGATGGAACGGTCAGTCTAAAAATTCAGATGAGAGCTGAGGGCGGATCGGCGGGTGCTTCTCCCGAGCTTCAAGCGCCCGATTTTGAAGTAGTCAATGAGTACAATTCGATCTCCATGAGTGTTCAGTCCAATGCAAATGGAGGCTTTTCCACGGTTCATTCCCAAGAGATTACGAAGGTTTTGCATCCTCTCAAGGAAGGAAATCTGAGGATTTCTCATATTCAGATCAGCAGTGGCGGAAAGACATATACTGCTCCTGACATCGTTGTGCAGGTAGTGAAAGGGGCTGTGCCAAGAGCGGGGCAGCAGAACCTTCGCCAAGGAGTGGTTCAAAGGAGTGGGCGCCCATCCGCAGAAAATCTGAACTTTGTTCGGGCAGAGACCGACAAGAAGACCGCCTATAAAGGCGAACAGGTCATCGTGAGTTACTATTTGTATCATCAAACTCAGGCCCAGAACTTTCAGGTGGATAAGTTTCCAGTGCTGAACGGCTTTTTGCGTGAAGATCTAGATTTTCCTGTCATGACTCAGCGTTTAGAAAACGAACCTATAGAGGTGGGTGGCGTTCTTTACCAAAGGTCCCTCTTGGCAAAATATGCTGCATATCCTTTGGAGAAAGGAAAGCTGAGCATTGACCCGATAGGTCTAAAGTTTAATTACATGGCAAGGCGTGGTGGAGATGACGACGAGGATATGGATCCGTTGTTCAATTTCTTCCAGCAAATGGCGCCTCGGGTCGCTGCCGTGCAAAGTGATCCAGTTTTTGTGGAAGTTCAAGACCTTCCAGAGAGTGGTAAACCTGCAACCTACTCTGGAGGTGTGGGAGATTTTCAAGTGGTATCTGCTGCGGACAAGTATGAGCTGCACGCCAATGAGGCAATCACGCTCACTGTCAAAGTGGAAGGGCACGGCAATTTAACTCCTCTCAAGGAGCCTCAGATGGCGCTTCCTTCAGGGGTAGAACTCTACAGTTCTAAAGGAAAAGCAAAGACGGATCGTGGCGGTGTGGGAGAAAAGATTTTCGAGGTTCTTTTAATTCCACGAACCCCTGGCAAGTTTGTTTTGCCTCCTATTGAATTTTCATTTTTCAATCCGGCCACAAAACAGTATTACACCAGATCCTCTCGTGAGATCCCTATTCATGTCTTGGATCCACTGCCCGGTGGTCAGTTGGTTTCTCCAGCCCAAAGTGCCCTTCCGCAGGGCGTCGTCGTCAGTGGGAAGGAACCCCAGCTTGAATTGAGGTATCTGAAGCCTCCGGGAGTTGCTTCTTCGTGGATCAACGTCCCAACGTGGAGACTTTTATACTGGGCCTTTAGCATTGTGCTCGGATTCTTTAGTATTTTAGTGGGCCAAGATTTTTTCAGAAAAATTCAGGTGAAAAAGGTTACTGGGGATTCCAGAAAGAACTGGGACCATTTGAGAAAAGTTGCCAAAGCGGCCTCAGACGGTGCTACTTGGCAAGAGATTACCGAAGCTTATGAAGCCTTGACGGGGCTGGTATTTGATTCCCTAGATGGGGCATACCATGCGGGGTCAAGGTCACATTCTCGCTCGGACTTGAAGCAACGATTTGTGGATGAGAACGGACTATCCGAGTCGACCTGGAAAAAAATTGAGGCACTGCTAGAATACTCCGAGTTAGTTCGGTTTGCGAGCGCAGCGGGCGGCGTGTCAGAAGCTGCCGTCCGAAAAGAGCTTCCAAGGTGGGTCGAAGAAGCCCACTCGATCACTCAGACTTTAGAAAAACCGGCTTAAAATAAACGGAATTCAGCTTTGGCTCTGCGTTGATTTTGAAGTCGAATCTGGCTATAGTCCCGGCCAAGCAGTGTTACACCCGTCCATTAGCCCAGAGGAGAATTCCCATATGAATCAAAGCGCCGGTGCGAAAGCTCGATTTGATGCGATCAGAGATCTATATTCACGTACTCCTAGAGGATTTGATCCTCCTAAAGATGAACAAGGGAAACGTCTTCCTATTTCAGAATATTTTGGCATTAATACCTTTGACCTTCACAAGATGAAAGAAAAGTTGCCCAAGGAGACTTACACAAAATTAGTTTCGACAATCGAGACTGGGAAATCTCTTGATCGCAATATTGCAAACACGGTTGCGCATGCCATCAAAGAATGGGCCTTATCGAGGGGCGTGACCCATTTCTGTCATTGGTTTCAGCCTCAGACGGGATCTACTGCTGAAAAGCATGATGCTTTTATCAGCTTCGATGAACAGAATAAGATGATTGAAAAATTCTCGGGCTCTCAATTGATTCAGAGCGAACCCGATGCTTCGAGTTTTCCTTCCGGTGGAATGCGTACAACCTTCGAAGCCCGTGGTTATACTGCTTGGGATCCATCCAGTCCTGTCTTTATCATGGAACATGCGAACGGAAAGACCCTTTGTATTCCGTCTGTATTTATTAGCTACCACGGTGACGCACTTGATGAAAAAACCGGCTTGCTTAGAAGTATGGAAGTGCTTTCTAAGACCGCTTGCGAGCTCCTGGATGTACTCGGCTACTCCGGGGTGAAGAGAGTAATTCCAACTCTCGGGATTGAGCAGGAGTATTTTTTAATCGATCGAGCATTTTATCAACTCAGACCTGATCTGGTCATGAGTGGAAGAACTTTGCTCGGGGGACAGCCTCCTAAAGGGCAACAGCTGGAGGACCATTACTTTGGATCTATTCCTGCTCGGGTTCAGGCCTTCATGAGCGAGATGGAATATGAACTCCACAGATTGGGAGTGCCTGTAAAAACGCGTCACAACGAAGTGGCACCTAGCCAATACGAAACTGCTCCGATTTTTGAAGAAGCAAATATCTCCACCGATCACAATCAACTGACGATGGAGGTCCAAAAGAAAGTAGCCATGAGGCACGGTTTCAGCATTCTCTTTCATGAAAAGCCCTTTGCAGGCATCAATGGAAGTGGAAAACACAATAATTGGTCCATGATGGTGACCACCAGTGGCTCCGAGCTGAACGGAGAGAATCTTCTCGACCCAGGCAGCACTCCGCATGAAAACCTTCGCTTTTTAGTGATGCTGGTCGGAGTTTTGAAGGGTGTGCACAAGCATTCTGGGTTACTACGCGCAGGGATTGCCTCTTCCGGCAACGATCATCGCTTGGGTGCAAATGAGGCTCCCCCTGCGATTATTTCTGTTTTTCTAGGTGATCTTTTGAGCCGAATTTTGAACGAAATTGAAAAGGGTACCGGTTCTGATTCGAATGCTGAGGCAGCTGTTTTGAAACTGGGTGTGAACAAATTGCCCCAGGTGATGAAAGACAACACGGATCGAAATAGAACCTCTCCGTTCGCCTTTACAGGGAATAAGTTTGAGTTCAGAGCGGTGGGTGCCTCTGCTTCTACCGCATTTCCTGCGACCTTGCTGAACACGGCAGTGGCCGATGGGTTGGCTGATTTGACTGAGACCATTCAAAAGAGAATGAAGACTGCGAAGAGCAAAGAGTCGGCCATTCTAGAAGTCATCCGGGAAGCCATTGTGGAAACCAAGTCCATTCGTTTCGAAGGAAATAACTACTCATCGGAGTGGGTAGCAGAAGCTGAGAAGCGCGGACTTCCCCACCTTAGGAAAACTCCAGAGGCCTTGGCTGAGCTAGTCACTGAAAAGTCTAAAAAGTTGCTTTCTCGATTTGAGATCTTCACTGAAGCAGAGCTCACTTCTCGGTTCCACGTGAGACTAGAGAGATACCTCAAAAACATGATGATCGAGGTCGATACCCTTCGCTCGATGGCAGACACCCAAGTCTTGCCTGCCGCTTTCGCCTATCATGGAACGCTGGCTCAATCTGCTATGGCAGCAAAGGCCATTGGGGTTCAAGCACCTCAGTTAGAGACTTTGAATCGCCTTTCTGGTTTGATCAGCACTTTGCAAACGAAACGATCTCAGCTGGAATCGACTTTACAGAAAATTGACGGCTTGAAGTCGGAGGAAGACAAGGCTCGTGGGTTCTCCAGAGAGGCGTCGACTTCAATGTCTGAAATCCGAGAGCTCTGTGATCAACTCGAAGCTGTCATCGCGGATGATTACTGGCCTCTTCCAAAGTATAGGGAAATGCTATTCTTGGCTTAGGCTGGCCCAATTGAGAAATCAACCCGGGCCTGAGGGCCCGGGTCTCCCTCTGTTCTATGGATGGTTCCGTTTCTTCTCAAAGACACCCTTAACAAAGAGCACTGTTTTCAGCGCAAAGAGGAAAGTCTCAGCCGGGAGATCAATGAGTAGCCATTCCAGGCCGTCTACAGCTGAGCAGAGCGGCGCGCTGGATCCTTCGGACCGAGCGAGTTTCGGGTCTGGAGTGATGTCTTTTTTTCCAAAAGGATTTCGGCCTAGTTTGGTCATTTCTGTCTCCTGTTGAAGGTCAAAGGTCACATCGTGATATGAGTTCTCTTGCTGCGGCAAGATAGTCTTGCGCGCCTCTCGAAGTTCGATCGTAATCTAAAACTGACTGAGCGTGGCCTGAGCTCTCTGCGACAGCTGCATTGTCGTGGATACCTATTTTGAAAAGGCTATCCCCCAGTTCCGTCCGTAACGTTCCAATGACCTCTTCGGTAAGCTTGCGGCGCTGAGAAACTTGGGTGGGGAGAACTCCAATAATCGAAATCCTGGGATTCCACCGAGCTTGTACGTCCTGAATGGATTCTCTGATTTTTACAATTCCTTCCAGACTAAAGAATTCCGGCTGCACCGGAATGAGTACATGATCGCTAGCACACAAGGCGTTTAAGGTAAGCAGATTGAGACTAGGAGGGGTATCTATGAATATGAAATCATACTCGTCCCGAAGGACTTCCAAGAACCGACCGAGGACGACCTCTCGATCGCTGCGCGTAAAAAGATAGTACTCAACACCGCTCAGAGCTCTGTCGGAAGCAATTAAGTCCACTCCGGAAGAAGTCTGAGCTACAAATAGGTGTTTTCCTTTTTTATCCAAGGGGCGTTTGGCTAGATAGACCTCATCCAGGGTATGCAGTCCTTCATAGGGAGGCTCTCCTGGAGTCACGCCTAGATAGCTGGTTAAGTTAGCCTGGGGATCTCCATCGATGAGAAGAACTTTCTTTCCGGCCTTGACCAGAGCAACTCCTAAATTCATGGTCGTGGTCGTCTTTCCGACGCCGCCCTTTTGGTTGGCGATGGTGATGATCCGAGCGCCAGTTCTGGAGCTAGATTTGTCTTTTTTCATGATTTTCTTCCCCATTTTGGTCAACTGGACCAAATTCTGCTGGATTGATGAGGTATTTCTTCATCTTCCTTAAAAGTGTATTTTTTGGAATCCCCGCGTGCGATGAGGTTTGATTAATCCGACCTTCAAAACGCCTGAGGGCCCGAACTATAAAATCTCTCTCAAACTGTTCCTTTTGGTGGTGAAAATCAATGGCAATTGTAGGGTCTGCATATTCTCGTGAGGTGAGCAGCTTTCCAACTCTAGGGCTGATCTCCTCGGGCAGGGACTGCAAAGTGATATAGAGACTGTTCTCTAGTACGAAAGCTCGCTCGATGACATTTTCAAGCTCACGAATATTTCCTGGCCAAGTGTAATTCCGAAGAGCGTTGAGAGCATCCTCTCGAATGCCTCTGATTTCTCGCCCAGTCCCCTGTCGCGCGTGAAGGGCATTAAACTTCTCAATAAAATGCTCAACTAAGTTTGGAATATCTTCGGTTCGCTCAGCGAGTGAAGGAAGGTGAATGGGCATCACGTTGAGGCGGTAGAAAAGATCTTGCCTAAAGTCATGGCGTCGAATCATTTCTTCTAAATTTCGATTCGTCGCCGCAATGATTCGAACGTCGCATCTGAGTTCGCGATTGGATCCCACGGGTGTAAATTTTCGTTCCTGGAGAACCCGAAGAAGTTTAACTTGCATGGCAGGGGAAATATCGCCGATTTCATCCAGAAAGAGGGTGCCCCCTTCAGCATGCTGAAACTTGCCGATGTGGCGTTGATCAGCGCCGGTAAAAGCTCCTCGCTCGTGCCCAAAGAATTCACTTTCAATCAGGTTTTCAGGAATCGCCCCACAGTTTACGGCAACAATGGGCTTGTCCTTTCTTGGGGAGTTCAAGTGGATTGCGCGAGCTACCAATTCCTTGCCTGTCCCGTTTTCACCCCGTATAAGGACGCTTGTATTGACCATTCCGAGCCGCTGGATCACCTGAAATACCGCCTGCATTTGGTGAGACTTGCCGATAAATTGCTCTCCGTTATCCAGGGTGAGCTTAGGAGAAGATAGTCCTAGCTCCTGAACCAGCACATGGGCTTCACTCGCCTTTTTGATCAAATCTTCTAAGTCAGCCTCCTGGACGGGTTTCTCGATATAATTATAGGCTCCATCGCGCATTGCGATAACAGCTTCTCGAATGCTCCCATGTGCAGTGATAATGAGGATTTTAATTGAGAGATCGAAAGCCTGGATGCGGCGCAGAACCTCAAAGCCCGAGATCCCCGGCATATTCACATCCAATAGTACCATGTGAATGGATGCGGGAGTATTTGTGCCCCGTTCATAAATAATCGAAAGGGCTTCTTCTCCCCTTTCAGCCTCGAAGACATTGTGACCCATTGCGGTCAAAACGCGGGTCAGGGATTTGCGAAGTTCTAGCTCATCATCAACAACGAGGACATTGAGGGCCCGGAGGGCTAAACCCGAAGGAGCAACCACCATTGTGGGCAAAATAACGGAGTTGGAATAAAAGTCAATGCTGAAGAGGGAGCGTAAACGAAAACGTCGTGCCTTGCCCCTCGACGCTCTTTACTCGGATGCTTCCCCCGTGGAGTTCAATAAAGTACTTGGATAAATACAGCCCAAGGCCCGTTCCTTTAACCTGTTCTTTGATGGGGCGTAAGAGGCGAGTAAACTTTCGAAACATCAATGGCAGCTGATCTTTTGGGATGCCAGGACCGAAATCTTCAACTTCCACCCTGACAAATCCCTCGACTTCACGGGAGCGGACTAGAATTTTGGATGCAGGTGGGCTGTACTTAATTGCATTGTCGATCAAGTTATTGACGACCTGTCTGATCAGCTCTTCATCACATTCAATAGAGAATAATGGATCCAAGGACTCCTCGATGATCAGGTTCTTCTGTTGAACTAGGGGCGTCAGCCGCTTGAGCGTATGTTGAATGATTAAATTAATGTCATTGGATTTCTTTTTCAGAATCACTTTCTGTGATTCGATTCGTGAGAGATTGAGGATACTGGTAATGAATCGTTTCAACTCATTGTTGCTGTTTTCAATGGAATCGATCCACTCCTTCCATTCGGCTCCCCGTTCATTAGAAGGATTGAGGTCGCGACGCATTCCCTCAACGACAGCTTGAATTTTTGCGATGGGTGTCTTTAAATCGTGGCTAACCATGGAGAGGAAATTAGACTTCATCTGATCCAGCTCCCGGAGGTACTGAGCTTGCTTGACTGCCCGCCATTGCAGGTTTTCCTGGACGGCGAGGCGGTAGCCCGTGAAAACGAGGTAGGTAATGAGCATGGAGGCCAAGATGTTTGCGCTGGGGATGTAAAAGTCAAAAATGTGGAAAACGAGCTGAAAGGTTCCGTTCAGAGCAACGAGGCCCATTGTGGAAATGGCCACAGCACTCGTCAAAACTGGGTAGTAGAGGATACAAAAGGCCGTAAAGAGAATCATGGTCAAGGTGAGTGTAAGTCGGACCACGAGGGGAGCAAAATAGACTGTTTTAGGGGTGGAAGTCGTCTGAGAGGTGCTCAGGTGGGCTCGAAAAGCCACTCTAGCAGAATAAATGTGATCTTCCACTTCGTTCACGGGGGCGAGTGAGAGTAAGAAACAGAGGGCGACCCGGGTCAAAATTGCAGTAGGTTTCAAACGTCTCCCTTCTTGACTGAAACGGGTGGATTGTGGCTAATGTGTACTTAATGAGTTTCAGTTCAGTCGTCAACACATGGTATCGCCGAAAAGTAACCGAACGCAACTTGGTCGGCCAAGTGCTTCGCAAGATGCGTAGGTTTTATTTAGGGAATTTTAAGCCCGAGTACATCGAGAAGTCGATTGCTGAGACACGCGAAGGGGAGTGTCACCGCTGTGGTCTTTGCTGTGAGCTCATCTACAAATGCCCATTTTTGGGAAGAGATGGCCAGAATCTACCTTATTGTCGAGTTTATGGCGATCTACGCCCCGCCAATTGCAGGAACTATCCATTTGATGTGACCGACGCCGAAATCGATCGATGTGGATATAAGTTTAAGCCAGCGGGTTCTAAAACGGTTAGTCAATGAAGGTCTTACGAGGCATTTCTGGACTGAACTATTCTCTGGTCCATCCAGTTTTGACTATCGGGAACTTTGATGGCGTTCACCTAGGACATCAAAAAATCATCGGATTAGCAGTGGAAAAGGCAAAAGCACGGAACGGGCAAAGCGTGACCTTTACCTTTCGACCTCATCCTCAGGTTGCCTTACGGCCTCATCTCCAGCTTCAGTTGCTCTCGACCTATGATGAAAAGCTCGAGCAGCTCGAAAAATTGGGGGTAGATCTAGTAATTGAAGAGCCTTTTAGTCGTGAATTTTCCTCAACGGGACCTGAGCAGTTTTTTACCGAAGTGCTTTTAAAGCGTCTCGGAGCCGAAGCCATCGTAGTGGGTTATGACTTTGCTTTTGGTCGGGAGCGGAATGGCCATTTGGAAGTGCTCGAAGCTCTAAGCAAAGCCGCAGGTGTTGAGCTAACGATTGTCCCTCCTCAGCGGATGGGCAGCGATGTGGTGTCGAGCTCCAAAATCCGCCAGAATCTATTGGGTGGAAATGTAGAGCAAGCAGGTCGGCTTTTGGGGCGTCCTTTCTCCTATCGAGGGGTCGTGATCAAAGGAGATGCGCGTGGGAGAACCCTCGGATTCCCGACCGCAAATCTTAAGATTGAGGATAAACTAGTCATTTCCCATGGCGTCTATGCCACCCGCGTCCTGCTAGAAGGGAAGATCTTCCCCAGTGTGACCAATGTGGGGATCCGCCCTACCTTCGAGATGGAGGGTACTGCGCCTCATATCTTGGTAGAGACTCATCTTTTGAATCAAAACATAGACCTCTACGGACGTACCCTAGAGGTGCAGTTCATTTCTAAAATAAGAAATGAAGAAAAATTCCAAAATCTGAATGAGCTCCGTGCACAAATACAACGGGACATAGAAGAAGCAAGCCAAAGGCTAATATCAAACCCGCTCTGAAGCGCCGGGTCTCGGTGAGTTCCCGATGTAGCTGAAGCCTGTCGCCTGAAGCCTAAAAGGCAGCACTTTTTGCCGCCTTGACAAAATTTCTGTCGGCTCTCACGATAAAGTAAGGGCAGGAAAAATTATGTCGCGGCAGCTTGCCGAACTACTTCTAAAAGATAAGGTCATAACGGCCCCTCAATTTGCTGAGGCAGCTGATGCTGCAAACAGCGGAAAAAGTTATGTCCGATTTTTAATCGATAAGAAGTATGTAAATGAGTCGAAGCTGCTTTTCTATCTCAGTCAAAAATTTGGTTTACCCAGTATCAATATATCTAAATTCGAAATCAGCCCGGAAGTTGTTAAGCTAATTCCGCTAGATCTGGCTAAAAAAAGCCAAGTTATTCCAATCCAAGTGAATAAGGGAACCTTGGTGGTTGCAATCTGCGATCCAACCACTATTTCTGGCCTAGAGAATTTGAAGTTCGTCGTTAAGCTCAATGTTGAGGCAGTCTTGACTTCCTATTCCGCTTTTGATGCTGCGGTAGCTAAATACTACTCAGGATCTACGTTTGCCATGGGAAGTGCAATTCAAACCTTTCAGAAGGAGCTCAATAAAGAGAATGAGGCGGACCCTTCGTCCGGGCTGGAGCTGGTTCAAGTTCATGAAATCGACCCAGGAGTTTCTGATCATGACGTTCCTGTGATCCAGTTCGTGAACGGGATTTTAAGCGAGGGAATTCGTCGAGGAGCGAGCGATATTCACGTAGAGCCCTACGAAAAAAAGTTTCGAGTCAGGATGAGAATTGATGGAGTGCTCTACGAGGTTTCTCAAGTTCCGGTTGAGATGAAACGAGCCGTGGTTGCAAGGCTCAAAATTATGTCTCGAATGGATATCGCTGAAAGTCGGGTGCCTCAGGATGGTCGTATTAAGCTGAAATACTCTAACAGCGAAGTTGATTTTCGTGTCAACTCAATGCCAACCCTTTTTGGAGAAAAAGTGGTTTTGCGTATGTTGAGCAAAGGAAATCTCCAACTCGATCTGATGAAGCTTGGGTTTGAAACTGGGCAACTACAGAGATTTAAGGCAGGGATTTATTCTCCAAACGGTTTGGTATTGGTCACAGGTCCAACCGGAAGCGGAAAAACCACGACCCTTTACTCTGCTCTTTCTGAACTCAACAAACAAACTGACAATCTCTCCACTGCAGAAGATCCTGTGGAGTATAATTTAGAAGGAATTAATCAGGTTCAAGTGCATAAAGAGATTGGGCTCACTTTTGCTAGTGTATTGAGAGCCCTTCTTCGCCAAGATCCAGACACAATTCTTGTGGGAGAAATTCGAGACTATGAAACGGCCGAGGTGGCAGTCCAAGCAGCACTGACGGGGCATCTCGTCCTCTCTACTTTGCATACAAATGATGCCATCAGCACAATCAACCGGTTGACCAATATGGGTCTTGAGCCGTTTCTCGTGGTAGCATCAGTGAACACAATTGTTGCGCAAAGATTACTCAGAACAATTTGTTCGAGTTGTAAAATAGAAGAACCCATCCCTAAAGCTAAATTGATCGAACTTGGATTTTCAGCCGCCGATGCCGAGCGGGTGAAACCGCTCAAGGGGCGCGGTTGTAACGTATGTAATAAGAGCGGATATAAAGGCAGAGTCGCAATTTACGAAGTGCTTTCGATGAGTCCTGCTATCAAGGAAATGGTCCTAAAGGGAGAAAGTAATGTCGAGCTTAAGAAGCAAGCCATGAAAGAGGGAATGAAGACTCTGAGGATGGCTGCCTTGACCAAAATGGCCGAAGGTTTAACTACACTGGAAGAGGCGTTGTCTTCGACGCTGGAGAATTAGAATGGCAAAAATCGGACTCCCTGTTCTATTAAAGGCGATGGTGGATCAAGATGCCTCAGATCTTCATATCACGGTAGGAGTTCCTCCCGAGTTTCGTATTCAAGGCAAGATGGTGAAAGTAAAGACCGACTCGCTCACACCGAACGATACTAAGGAGCTCTGCTACTCTGTTTTGGCAGAACATCAAAGGGTTGATTTTGAAAAAAATCTAGAGCTGGATTTTTCATTCGGGGTGAGAGACGTTGCCCGATTTAGAGGCAACCTATTTCTGCAGAAGGGCGCAGTAGCCGGAGTTTTTAGAAGAATTCCGTTAGAAATTCCTGACTTTGATACCTTAAAACTTCCTCCCATTTTGAAAAAGATTATTAAGAATCCAAACGGCTTGATTTTAGTCACCGGTCCTACCGGGAGTGGAAAATCGACTACACTTGCTGCCATGCTCGATATCCTAAATCGCGAAGAGTACGGGCATCTTGTCACAATAGAAGACCCCATTGAATTTATCCATCCTCACAAGAGCTGTATTGTGAATCAAAGAGAGGTGGGGTCCGATACAAAATCTTTTGGAACCGCTTTGAAGAGACTATTAAGACAAGATCCCGACTTCGTACTGATCGGGGAGCTCCGGGATGTGGAGACCATTGAGATGGCCCTGACCATGGCCGAAACAGGACACTTAGTTTTTGCTACTTTGCATACAAATAGTGCGGTGCAATCGATTAACCGAATGATTAATGTTTTTCCGCCTCATCAGCAGGCTCAGATTCGATCGCTCTTGGCTTTTACTTTGGTTGGAGTTTTATCGCAAATCTTGGTTCCGAAGAGTTTTCAACAGGGTCGAGCCATGGCCTGTGAAATCATGATTCCCAATATGGGGATTCGGAGTTTGATTCGAGAAGATAAGATCCATCAAATATATTCCGCAATGCAAACTGGGCAGGATGAGACTGGAATGCAGACTATGAACCAGGCTTTGACGAATTTAGTGAGAAATGGATCACTTTCGAAAGCAGATGCTCTGGAGTACAGCTTCGCAAGAGATGAGTTGACTAAAATGCTGTCAAATATTCAAGAAAAACGGACCTAAGGAAGGATCTTATGGCCGAGTACCAATACAAAGGTAAAGATCGGGATGGAAAATTTGTAAGCGGCGATTTGGAGGCCCAGAGCGAGGGCGAAGTCAGGATGATCTTGCGAGAAAAGGGCATTCGACCCACATCTCTAGCTAAAAAAGGGACAGTGGCTGGGGCCTTGTCTGGAGGCGGCCAAACGGCGAAAATTGGCAACGTGCCTGACGAAGCCGTCGTTATTTTCACTCGTCAATTACAGGTGATGATTGGGTCAGGGATTCCGTTGATTCAAGGTTTAGAAATTCTGCAAGAACAGGTGGGTAACGCCAATCTCAAGGCTGTTATTATCGCTGTAAAAGAAAGGGTAGCGCAGGGGGGCTATCTTTGGGAGTCGCTGAGCGGTTATCCCCATATTTTCCCAAAACTCTACGTGGCTCTGGTGCGTGCGGGCGAGGCATCGGGATCATTGGAAGCAATGTTAAAACGGGTGTCTCGGTATCTTGAAGACTACCAGCGAATGCTGAAAATGGTCAAAGGTGCCATGATGTACCCCGTCATTGTAATTTCGATCGGAATAGGTGTGATCAGCCTCATGCTGGTCTTTGTTATTCCGAAATTTGAGGAGATGTTGAGAACCAGTAACCAAGAGCTACCTCTGCCTACCCAGCTCATCATTAATATGTCTCATTTCTTAATTAATAATATTTGGGTGATTGCAGGGGCTGTAGGAATCTTGTTCTATTTGGGAGATCGATACCGAAAGTCAGCTGAGGGCAGGGCTGTAATAGACCGACTTCAGTTTCGCCTTCCATTTTTTGGGGAGCTGACTCAGAAGTCGGGGGTTGCTCGGTTTGCGCGAACTCTCCAAACTTTACTAGCTTCCGGGGTCAATCTCATCGATGCGATCGACATCTGCAAAGCTACAATCGATAATGCTGTTTTAGAAGAGGCTGTCGGAACCATCCGTGCCGAAGTCGAGAGCGGTAAAACTTTGGGCATGGTGATCAATAAGATCGAGGTTTTTCCTCGAATGGCAGTCCAGATGATTACGGTAGGCGAGGCGACAGGAAATCTGGACAAGATGTTGGAGAAAGTCGCGGATTTTTACGAGGAAGAAGTGGAAACCGTGGTCTCAAGCATTTCCAGGCTGATCGAACCTTTTGTGCTCGTATTTTTAGGTAGTATGGTCGGCGGAATTATGATCGCCATGTACCTGCCAATCTTTAAATTGGCAGGTGGAGATTGAGTCAGTTTTAGATTCCGATCTTTTCATTGACCAGGTTATTGCCGTCGTCAATACTCCAGAAATCCAGGGTGCTTGCGCTTGTCGTTGTGTTGCTAACATTCCCAGCGGCTTTTCCAAGGAATTTCGTCTGTTCAATATCGAATGCTGCCCCGGTCGGGTTGCCCGTAAGAGCTGTGTCCCCAGTAACCAGAGTTGCCTTCGAAACTTTTGAGGTGGCATCGTATTGATAAGACAGACTTTGAGTAATGTTAGTGGAGGTGGTGCAAGGTGTGGAAGCTCCTCCGGAATAATATGCGTTACAGGTTTGCAAGCCATTCGGTCCGCAGGTACTTGAACTTGCTACGGTCGAAGCAAAACCAATGTTGTAAAAGCGATTTGTCCCGGAAGGCTCGTATCCGATGTTTGAAAGGCAGAGCGAGAATGTAGAGGATTCGACGGAGTAGGTTTTTTCGGCAGTCAAAAGAGAAGCAAGATTGAGTTTGGCCTCGGACTGACGGGCTTTTGCCTGATATTTTTGATAATTTGGAATCGCGACTGACGCCAAGATTCCGATAATGGCCACCACAACCATCAGTTCAACTAGAGTGAAGCCATCATTAGAACCGAAAATCAGATGAGAATTCAGATTTTTCTTCATATTGGGTATTCCTCATTGTAGATGGTGACACATTTTTTATTCTAACAGGACTCAATCAACTTGCAATATTCATCTATTTAAGGAGACTCTGAACCATGATGAGGCTGCGTCAAAAAACCCTCAGTGCCCTATTTCTGGGTGTCCTGTTTATCGCCCAAATAGGTATAAATCGGAGATTTATAGTTCCAAGTCAAGTCCACCTAGTAGTGCCCGATCGACCTTTGGAGAGGACCGATCCCACCCTTTTTCGCAGCCTGACCTTCGGGCATATTCCCTCTGCCGTAGATGGGTTGTTTATTTCCAGTTTAGAAGGTGCCGGGGAAGGAAGGGTCCCAAAGTCAACCCACCCTAGATTTTATTATGCACTTGATTTGGCCACGGACCTAGATCCGTTATTCTATGAAGCTTACATAGCTGGTGCTAACTTATTGGCTGTTATCCGACGAGATGGCGCGGGGGCTAGGGACCTGCTCCTTAAAGGTGATTTGTTTGTTAAAACCAAATTGAGCGGTTATGGTTATGACTTCCAAGAGAAGTACTGGAGTCGGTCGTGGCATATTCCGCTTCTTTTGGCATACGTTTATCTATTTGAGCTTGAAGATATGCACCGAGCAGCTACGGCATTTCTAGAGGCCGCACGGCTTCCAAATTCTCCTGTTTACTTGCGACGTCTTGAAGCGAAATTGCTCAAGGAGGGCGGGGAATATGAGGTGGGTTTACACCTGATTGATTTTTTGCTTCTTGGAGCTTCAGACGAACAAGTGAAGAGTGAATTGGAAAAAAAGAAGGACAACCTTCTTATTGGGCAGTACCTTTTTCAAGTGAACACGGCCGTGAAAAGTGGAAAATCACCTCCAACTTTAGATCCTTGGGGTGGACGATTGTCACTCAATTCTAACGGAAAGGTGGTCTCCTCTACTCCTCATACTCCGGTTTTTGGTCTTGACTACTGAGCAGGCCCAAATGACGATCGAAAGGATGAATCCCATTTTGGAAATCTCCGGCGTAAGTCAAAGTTTTCGGACCGGTTTTTGGATGAGAAAGGTGCCGGTACTTCAAGATGTCAGCTTTGGGGTTCCCTCTCGGTCCATTTTTGGATTTTTGGGAGCGAATGGCGCTGGAAAGACTACTCTCATTCATTTGATTGTGGGTTTGAGAAAGCCGACCCAGGGACGCATCACCCTATTGGGACAAGATACCACTTCTTATCAAGCCCGGGCAAAATTAGGATATCTTCCCGAGCGTCCTTATTTTCATGAGCACCTGACCGGGGAAGGTCTACTCAAGTACTTGGGTGCCTTGGCTGGTTTGAAAGGTTCTGACTTGAAATCAAGAATTCCAAAAGTTTTGTCTACGGTAGGGATGACGGGCGCTCAGAAAGTCGAACTTAGGTCATACTCCAAGGGAATGCTTCAGAGAATCGGAATTGCTCAGGCGCTTTTGCACGATCCGGAGTTTTTAGTCTTAGATGAACCGATGAGTGGGCTTGATCCCTTAGGGCGTAAAGAGATGCGGGAGCTGATTCGAGTTCTATCTGGAGAAGGTAGGACGGTATTTTTCAGCTCACACGTAATCCCAGACGTTGAGGCCATTTGCGATCATATTGCTCTTATTCAGAAGGGGCGGTTGATGAGTACTGGACCATTGGCGGACTATTTGTCAAAAAGAGCTTCCTTAGAGGAGTTTTTTGAATGAGTCCGGTTCACCGCCCTCATCCGTTGAGAGTGATCTGGGCTGTCGGGAAGGTAACTCTGTTGGAATTGGTTCGAGATCGAATACTCTACAATAGCGTCTTGTTGTGCTTTTTTTTGCTGGCTTTGGCATTCTTCGCTTCTCGCCTTACCTTCATTCGACCCGAGCGAGTGGTTTTGGATTTTGGCCTTTCCTCCGTGTCCTTGTCTTGTGCGCTGATTGCCGTATTGTTGGGTTCTCAGCTGCTCAATCGGGAGTTCGAGCGGCGAACTATTCATGTTGCATTGTGTCATCCAATTACTCGTCTTGAGTTTGTGATCGGAAAATTTGTGGGGCTAGCAAGTGTCCTCGCGCTCAATTGGCTCTTGCTCGCAAGTTCTTATTTGGTAGTCCTCGGATATAGCTCTGAGTCCTTCTTCGAGAACACCTCGCCCATTTTGATGGTTGGCTTGGTCTTTTGTCTGATTCAAAGTTTGATACTAGCAGGATTCGCGATTCTTTTTTCATCGTTTTCAACTACAGCCCTTTCTGTAATGTTTTCTGTGGGTGTTTTTTTGATCGGGAACAATGTGACTCAGCTGCGGCTTGTGGGAGCTCGAGTTCAGTCTCAAGTGGGCAGCCTGATCCTCAAAGGAGCCTCGTACGTCTTACCCAATTTGGAGAGTTTTAATCTCGGCCTGCAGGTCACCTATGGTCTTCCGCCAGACTGGAAAATTCTTATCCTATCTACTTTGTATGGTTTTTTCGTGTTAACTTTAGTCCTTGGGCTGTCTGGAGCCATCATCCAATTTCGGGAGGTCTGAGCTGAGTGGATCCAATATTGACGTTCTGGCACAATCTGGGCACGGTTTTGTTTGGGCTGATTGTTGGAAGTTTTCTAAATGTGGTGATTTACCGATTACCTCGGGGACAATCCATCGTCCTTCCTCGGAGTTCCTGCACAAACTGCCGACAGCCTCTTCGCTGGAGGGACAATATTCCTTTGGTGAGTTATTTGATTCTTCGAGCAAAGTGCCGCACTTGCTCTTCGACTATATCTTTCCGCTATCCGGCGGTTGAATTTCTCACAGCCCTTCTCTTCTTAGCTTCTCAGTATCACTTCGGCTGGTCTCCTTTACTCGTGCTGCGGGATTGGTCCTTTTTAGCCATTCTGATAGCGGTCACTTTTATTGATCTAGAGCATAGAATTATTCCGGATGTGCTCAGTTTGGGTGGCTTGGTTCTGGGATTAGTCACCTGCTGGTGGGTGCCGGATCTAGGTTGGGTGAGTTCCTTCGGTGGAGCAGCTCTTGGTTTTTGCATTTTTTACAGCATAGCTGGGTTGTATGAGAGAATGAGTGGAAGATCTGGCTTGGGCGGAGGTGATATCAAACTCTTGGCCATGCTCGGGGCGTTTTTGGGTCCTCGAGGGGTCTTTGCAACGATCTTGATAAGCTCCGTCTTTGGTAGCATAGTGGGGATTGGCTGGGCAACGATCGTGGGACAAAAGAAAGTGATGAAAACAGCAATTCCTTTTGGACCATTTCTGGTTTTGGGTGCTCTGTACTATTATTTCTTTGGCGACACTTTATGGCTCCGATTCATGATACCGACATAGCAGAAGAACGATGGTCCCGGGGTGGCTGGGAAAATTACGAGCTTTGGGAGAAAGTGGAGGTCCGCTTACGAAGGCAAAAGCGCCTTTGGATTCTGGCCACTGCTGTGATGTTCTTGAGTCTCTCTGCGGTCCCCATCGTGATGGATCGTTGGCCTAAGTGGACGAGTCGGGCCATGACTCGTAAGCTCGCGCAGGAAATTAATCACATCAAGTGGGAAGCAATTGCCGACCGAGCTGCGTATCGTCTGCGCTTTGTCGGTGAAGGGCATTTGGATTTTATAGTGGAAAAACTTGCCCAGTGCTCGTCACCAGCGGGTGAAATCAAGAGAACTGGAAGATTGGGCAGCGAAGAAACATCAAACACCTATTCTTGGGTTTCCGCCGAACAGGCAAAAAATTTCGCAATTCCAGGGATTGTATCGGAATTTTGTTACGACCCTCTTCAGGGTAACTATGCATTTTTGAACGGCGGAGCCGTTGTGGGCTTCGGCATAATTTCTGTCAAGGATTTGTCAGAAAGTCGTTTAGACCGGCTCTCTGTGCTTCTACTGTCAGGTCCTTCTGCAGAAATCTCTTTCGACTAGTTGGAGCTCTAGGTAATGGCAAAGCCATTACCTGGAGCTCGTCCCCGAAAGGACTATCTAGACATTTATATAATAAAAATATAAAATAAAACTGGGAAGATGAGGTTCCATGGCTGGAGCGTTCAGTAAAGTCACTCAGTTTTTTTCTGGTTTGTCTTCGAGCTCTTCAGGCTCGTCTTCGAGCTTACTTTCAAAATTGCCTTCAATTCTGTCATCGATCACGTCTTCGCTGAGTGGTGGCCCGTCAACCGTTGTAGGGTTGAGCATCGGTTCCTCTTCGGTAAAACTGGTCGAACTTAAGAAGTCTGGAAAAAGCTGGAAGCTCCTTCATTTTGGAATTGTACAACTCCCGGAAGACGCCGTGGTCAATCGAGAGATTATTAACGCCATCGCGGTGAGTGAGAGTATCAAGACTTTGGTGAGTCAAATCAGCCTCAAAAATAAGAATGTATGCACTTCTTTGTCAGGAACATCCGTGATTATCAAGAGAATGATGTTTGAAGTTCCAAATGTTAAGGAACTGCAAGAACAGGTCTTCTGGGAAGCTGAACAGTATTTGCCCTTTGATGTGTCAGAAGTGGTGATGGACTATCAGGTCCTTTCCAGGTCAAAAGACTCTAAAACAGATGTGATCTTAGTGGCTGTAAAGAAGACCGTCCTTGATAACTACATGAGTTGCATTGATGAGGCTGGTCTAAAAGCAAAAGTAGTCGATGTAGACTTCTTTGCTTTGCAAAACCTGTTTGAAGCGAATTATCCATCGAGCGAATCAGAGGCCGTTGCAATCGTAGATATTGGCGCGAGTTCGATCAAAGTTGTGGTCGTGCATGCAGGAATTCCTGTGTTTACGAAAGACTCGGCAATGGGTGGGCGAAATTTAACGGCAGAAATCCAAAAGCATCTGAATCTATCCTTTGTTGATGCAGAGACTTTAAAAGTAGGCGGAGGGGGTGAAACCATTCCGCAGGAAGTCAATGAGTTGATGGGAGTGATGAGCGAAAACTTTGGCACTGAAATCAAGCGTGCCCTAGATTTCTATAACGCCTCTTCCGCTGGGGCTCCTGTTTCAAATATTTTGTTGGGTGGAGGAAGCTCTAAAATCCCAGGTCTATCGAAAGTCGTGGAGGATGTCACTGGAGTCCCTACACAGTTGGTGAATCCATTTAATTCGATCTCTTATGATCCTGCGGTATTTACACAGGAATACCTCGAAAATATTGCACCCATTGCTGCCGTTCCAATTGGTTTAGCTTTAAGGGCGGGGGCAAAGTGATCAAAATTAATCTTGCCACCAAAAAGCAATCCGGTTTGGTTACTGAGACAAAAACCAAGTCTTCATCGAAAGCCTTCTCCACTCAGAGAATTACGCTGCAGCAGTTTAGAGAGTTGCCAGTTGGAAAATTGGTGATGGTAGGGCTGGCTTGTTTTGCGGTTAACATGATCCTCGACACTTACATGTCAGATGAACTTCAAAAAGTGGACGATGCTTTAGCTAAAATTATTGCAGGGAATGCGAAGGCTCAGCAAGACCTTCTAAAGTATAAAAAGTATGATGAAGTCAAGAAAAGTCTGGATACAGATGATCTACTTGTGAAAACGAAGTTGGAAGTGATTCAGAAATTGGTGTTGGGACGTTCTGAGTCATTAAAACTCCTTTTATCGATATCCAGCTCGATTCCAAAGGACGTGTGGCTCAAGGAATTGAAAATGGAGAAGGGCGAACTCCTATTGAGGGGATCTTCGGTAGGTTTCAGTGCCATTTCAGATTTTATGAAAAGACTTCATGATGGGCCCTATTTTTCGAGTGTTGACTTAATTGACACGCAGGAGTCGAAGGAAGGTCGGGATAATGGAATTGCGAATTTTGAGCTTAGTGCAAAGCGGAGATAAAACTCGGTGAATTTAGATCAACTGAATGAGCTTGCAAAAAAAATTCCGGTAGGACTTGTGTTTGCAGCCTTTTGTGCCTATCAAGCCTATCTTTATTACGATTTTGACTCAAGTCCAGATGCACCTCTTGCCGCGAAGAAGCGGGAAATTGCGGCTGCAAAAGAAGCTCGGAAAAAATGGGATCAGAAGCTTCAAGAAGCCAATAGTTTTGTTCGAACCCTCGATGGAAAAAAGGTAGAGCTCAGGAAGGCTGCTTTAGAGCTCCAAGGAATGAAGGAAACTCTGTCTGAAAGATTGGATATTCCGGCGTTTATGAAAATGACGATCACGGAATCCAAAAAGCTTGGGATTAACGTAGTGAGTTTGAAGCCTACTGGAAGTGACAAGAAGGAATTCTATACAGAGCAGGGATTTACTTTAAATGTTAGGTGTGTTTTTGCTCAGTTGGTCAGTTTTTTTGAGAGGATGTCCAACGTAAGCGACATTGTCAGAGTCGATAATTTTACGATTAGGCCCATTACCCCGGCAACAGCGAGATACGTTATGCTGGACGTAGTTCTGAATTTGAAAACCTATCGATACCTAGGCTCGAATGCTGACAAGTTATCGAAGCACGAGGGATTAACGGATATGGGTACATCCATCTCACCCTTAGGGTCTGTTCCTGCATCCCAAGACGCTTCTGCTCCTCCGCAAGCAACTGCAGGAGGTGGAAAATAGCATGAGTTCCACCTATTTTGGAAAAGGTGCCGGTTGGATTCGAGTTCTTTTATTCTGTCTGATATTGGGGCCTGTCGCGAGAGCGGAGGTGACCACTCCAGGCCCATCGGTTGCCGATGACATCATGAAGCTTCGTGATCCTTTTCATGCTCCCGATGGCATTGCAGCTAAGGCCGATGTCGTAGCCAATGATCTTGAGCGGTTTTCAATAGGTGAGTTTAAGCTTCTAGGCGTCATTACGGGTCCAAGCCGGGTACGCGCTTTGGTCCAATGCCCAAACGGAAAGACTTATTTTGTTTCTGAAAAAATGAGGATCGGAAATCATAAGGGCATTGTGCGGAAGATTCTCTCTGACGTCATTCAAGTGCGAGAACGAGTACCTAATGCACTGGGTCAAGATGAGAGCATAGACGGAGAAATACGTCTTTCGATTGGAGATTCACTCGGGGCTCAGAATAGTGAGGGGGGACGATGAGGGGAACAAAAGAACGCCCGGTCAGTTCATTGATAATTGGAATCCTGACCTTGGGGGCCTTGGCGTCTCTGGAGTCGTGGGCCGCAAAAGTGACCTCGATTGACTTCAAGGGCACTGGAGACCCCAGTGAAGTTGACATCTCTACCGACGGCCCAATCACCGTCGATAAACAGGAAAATGCCCAAGATAAGCAAATCGTATTGGAATTGAGTGGAGCCTCCATTACCAAGAGTAATGCGCGTAAGATTGACACGTCCTCATTTAATAGTAACGTGAGTCAAATTAGTTCATACCAGGTAGATGGGCAGCCCGATAAGGTTCGAGTGGTGGTTCAGCTCAGGAACGCTGGATCCGGTGAGGTGGCGCAGGAAGGGACTTTGGTGAAACTTCTGATTCCGAACTCTGGCGTCGCTCAAGCTTCTCCCCCTTCAACAGTTTCGGTGCCAGATAGTATTTCTCCGCCTGTGGGAATCACTCCACCGGCCGCGGAGGCTAGTGATAACAAGACCAATCTTGATTCGTTCATGGACGCGAAGGACCAGCAAAAGTTCACAGGTAAGCCTGTAAGCATTCAGGTGAAGGATGCCGATGTCTCTGACGTCCTCAGACTGATTGGAGAGGCAAGTGGCTTTAACATCATCGTGGGAGACGATGTGCACGGAAAAGTATCTTTGTCTCTGACAGATGTTCCTTGGGATCAGGCGCTAGACGTGGTTTTACATACTTTGCATTTAGGAGCCGATCGAAACGCGAATATTTTGAGAGTGGTTACGCTCAAGAATTTTCTGGAAGAAAAACAGGAACAATTGAGGGCTGAGAAGCTTGCCAATGCAAGTGCTCCGAGAATTACCCAGATTTTCCCCATTAGCTACGCGAAGCTTACGGAACTCCAACCCATCTTGAGAAAATTTGCGTCGCAGGATTTGGATAAAGATGGACAGCCGGGCTTGGTCGGAGGGGGGGCAGGAGGAGGAACTCAACAGGGAGCGGGTTCAGCTTCTGTGGTTGAGATCGACAATCGAACCAATAGCTTCATCGTGAGGGATGTTCCCGCTAACATTGCGAAGATGAAAAAATTAATAGAGCTGCTGGACACCCAAACCCCTCAAGTCATGATCGAAGCCAAGATCATAGAAGCAACGGAAGGCTTTTCGAATTCTCTCAATGGAAACCTTGGGATCGGCGGCTTAGGCAGTTCTTCTTGGTTGGCCAGTGCTACTGGCGGTAACCCTTTGGATAGTTTGGTTGGGTCTCCGGGGGTTTTCACGGGTGGATCAGCCGTAGCGACAGCAAGTAGTACTGGAGCTGGTAACGGAACCTTTGGTTTTTCTCCCAACATGAGTTTTCTGCCCGGGGTGAGTCGACTCAATGCAGTGTTGAGCTGGGGTGAAAGCGATAGCCAGCTCAAGATTGTTTCAGCACCCAAGACCGTGGTTCTCAACAAGGAAACTGCCTCCATTGTGGAAGGGACCCCCGTTCTGGTTCCAGGAACTACCACAGTGGCTGGTGTAGGAACCGTGCCTACGACATCCGTTCAACAAGCGAATATCAGCCTGACCGTCAAGCCCACTGTGACCAACGATGGAAGTGTATTGATGGAGCTCAATATTAGTAAGGATGTCCCAACTGATCTAGGCGGCGGGCAGAGCGGAATTGGAAATCGCAATATGAAGACGTTAGTCATGGTTGAAAGCGGCGCAACGTTAGTGATCGGCGGCGTTTATACGATGCAGACGACGCATTCCTCTTCAGGTGTCCCTATTTTGAGAAAGTTGCCCATCATCGGCGCTCTTTTTGGGTCTGAAAGTGATAGCACTCAGCGCTCTGAGCTATTTATTTTTATTACGCCTCGGGTTCTTAACATGAAAGAAGCGGGACTGAGTGGTTAATGGCGAAAACAAATCACCACCCCATGATCTATGACTATCTTAAAAAGCATCAGGAGGATCCTACTTCCCGTGTATTCGCACCTTTGGCAGAGGCCTATCGAAAGTCAGGTCTCATTGAGGAGGCAATTGAAATTGCACGAGAAGGTCTAAAGCTCCACCCTCGCTTTATTGGAGGTCGGGTTGCTTTAGCGAGAGCTCTTTTTGACAAGAAACGTTATCAAGAGGTCATCGATGAGTTAGCCCTAGTTGTGCAGGATATCCCTGACAACATTGTAGCTCAGAGACTTTTGGCAGAGTCCTACTTGATGCTTGGGAGAGTCGCTGAATCTTTGAATGCCTACAAAATGCTTTTGTATTTTGCGCCGCAAGATACGGAAACTGCCAGATTGGTGGGTGAGCTTGAAACCCAAGCCTATGATAAAGGACTGTTAGTCTTAAGAAGTGATCCAGAGCCTTTGCCGACGTTTGATATTCGCTCAGCTCAGGCCGCCTTAACCGATGACCCCCAGGTCAAACGACTTCAAAAAATCAAGCGAATCGAGAGACTGCAAGGCTTACTCCAAAAAGTAGAGCGGTACCGCATGAGAAACAAACTCAACCTGGAATTGGGATAGCGTTGACACCCGAGTCTGTCTCAGTTACCAATGAGGCATATGTACGCTACAAACCAATTCCGCAAGGGTCTCAAAGTCGAGATAGAAGGCATCCCCTACGAAATCGTAGATTTTCAACACGTCAGTCCAGGTAAGGGACGGGCATTTACCCGAACTAAACTAAAAAATATGTTGAACCAGAACGTGATCGAACGGACCATCACTTCCGGCGACAAGTTGGAACGTGCCAATACGGAAGAAAAGGAAATGCAATTCCTTTACCGAGATGCGGCAGGGTACCATTTCATGAACCAGGCGAACTATGAGCAGGTCAGTTTGACCGAAGAGATCCTTGGGACGGGAAAAGATTTTCTCCAAGAAAACTTAGTGATTAAAGTCATGTATTTTAACGAGCGCCCGATTGGGATTGAGCTTCCAACGTTCGTAGTTCTAAAAATTGTCCAGACAGATCCTTCTTTCCGAGGCGACACAGTCACAGGCGGCTCAAAACCCGCGAAGTTGGAAACAGGTGCCACGGTGAATGTGCCTTTCCATCTTAAAGAGGGAGATTTGATTAAAGTAGACACACGCGATTCCAGCTATGTCGAGAAGGCGAGTAAGTAAAGTGGCACGGGGGAGCTCAGGTCGTGGGGGAAAAAAAGATGATTTGCATGAGTTAGAGAAGATTCTCGGACTCATGGAAAAACATGAGATCGCCGAATTCGAGTGGGAGGGTAAGGGCCAGCGGATTAAGCTGAAGACTCGGCATGCGTACCCAGATTATCCGGCAGGTATGGCTGCTCCCGCAGTTGTATCTAACTATCGAATTTCACATGAATCTGTATCAGGACCTGAGAAGACAGTCGTGGCTTCCGCACCCGCCCAGGCTGCTCAAGTAGGTTCTTCAGTTCAAAACGCACAACAAAAGCAGGTAGCTTCTCCTTTTGTTGGGACTTTTTATCGTTCTCCTTCACCCGAGACGGATCCCTACGTGAGGGAAGGACAGACGGTGAAGAAAGGTGATGTGTTGTGCATCATCGAAGCAATGAAATTGATGAATGAGATTGAGGCAGAATTCTCGGGTAAAATAGTGGCTTGCTTAGTAGAGAATGGCCAGCCAGTGGAATTTGGTGAACCTCTTTTCATGATTGAGCCCTAACCTCACTAAGGCTGGCTATGACTGTTGCACCTTCATTGTTTCGTAAAGTACTCATCGCAAATCGGGGTGAAATTGCTCTCCGCGTGATTCGAGCGTGTCGAGAGTTGGGAATTTCGACTGTCGCCGTTTACTCCGTGGCAGATGAGCATTCTCTTCACGTCAAGATGGCTGATGAAGCCGTTTGCATTGGTCCCGCACAATCCAAATTGAGTTATCTCAATATTGCTAGCATTTTGTCAGCTGCAGATATTACTGAAGCAGACGCGATTCACCCTGGATATGGGTTTCTATCGGAGAATGCTGAGTTTGCGCGGCTTTGTGGTGAGTGCAAGATTACCTTTATCGGGCCTACGACGGAGAATATTCGAGCGATGGGGGAAAAGACCAGAGCTCGAGCGATTGCGTTGGCAGCCGGGGTTCCACTCTTGCCGGGAACTGTTTCTGCAGTTCCAAGTATGGATGTGGCCTTGGAGGAGGCCGATCGGATTGGTTATCCGGTTATTCTAAAGGCAGCGGCAGGCGGGGGTGGTCGGGGGATTCACATTGTTTACAATGCCCACCAGCTCAAGTCTTCTTTTGATCGGGTAAGTGCTGAAGCTGGCGCAGCCTTTGGGAACTCGGCGATGTATATCGAGAAGTATTGTGAGAATCCTCGGCACGTCGAGATTCAAGTTTTGTGCGACAAGTTTGCTAATCGCATTTCTTTGGGCGAGCGGGACTGCACGATCCAGAGGAGGCACCAAAAGATTTTGGAAGAGTCTCCTAGTCCTATTTTAGATCCACAATTACGTCAAAAAATGAGTGATGCTGCCCTTAAGCTCTGCGCTGCAGTCAACTACGAAAATGTTGGGACCGTTGAGTTTTTGGTCGACAACAGGGACAAGCAATTTTACTTCATGGAGATGAACACTCGGATTCAGGTTGAGCACCCTGTGACTGAGATGGTGACCGGAATTGATTTGATCAAGGAACAGATTTGGGCGGCAGCTGGGAGACCCCTTCGAATTAAACAGTCTGATATCAAGATCAAGTCACACGCGATTGAGTGCCGAATCAACGCGGAAGATCCAGAAAGGTTAGCTCCATCCCCAGGTAAAATTACTGGACTCCATATTCCGGGTGGATTTGGGGTTCGAGTCGATTCTTTTATTTATAATCAATACAAGGTCCTTCCCTTCTACGACTCGATGATAGGAAAGCTCATTGTTCATGCTCCTACCCGTCTGGACGCCATTGCCAAGATGCGTCAAGCTCTGGATGAGTTTGTCGTTGAGGGAATTAAGACTAACGTTTCGTTTCAAAAGAAGATTCTAGCCAGCAAAAAGTTTCGAGAAGGGGACTACGACACTCATTTTTTGGAAGAATTTCTTTCAAAGTATGAGTAAAATTCAAGTTGTTTGATGCCAAACAATTTAGATCCAGATTATTCCATGATGGAGGGAACCCCTCCTGCCCTTTCCGCTCAGGAATCAAAGACTCGCGTTGATTTGGGTGAGGATTTATTAGAAAAAACGGCTGTCTCTGCAACTCCTGACCAGATAGCTTTGAAAAGCGAAATCCCCCAGGCTTCTGATCTGATTCTGAATGCGAAGATCTTGATAGGTGAAAACTTGATTGAAGATGCCAAAGGGGTTCTTCGGCAAGTTTTGATTGCGGAGCCCGGAAATATTGCTGCGCTGCAGCTTTTGGATGATCTTCAAAAGAAAGAGATCAAGAGGATGATTCAGGAGGAGGAGAGTTGGCGTCCCCGTTTAGGGCAGCCTTCCCCTGAACCGGAAGAAATTGATTCAGAAAAGGTTTTACGCGAACTGGATAGGGACTTAAATCTGGGTATTTTTTCTGGGGGCGGGACCGAGACCAGAGCTGACAAGTTGTCGTTGTTTCAAGATCCAGAGTTGATGGCTTCCTACGCAAAGGAAGTCGAAAGAAGTCTTGTAGGAGCAGACGTTCAAGATTGGATCGATATGGGGATTGCCTTTTTAGAGATGGATCTTTACTGGGTGGCAATTCCAATACTATCGGGTGCCTGTCGAAGGTTGAATGTGGGAGCTCCTGGGGACTACGGGCTGGCTTTGTCAGCGACCAGCCTTCTGGCTTTTGCACTGATCCTAGCCGACCGCCCGTTTGAGGCTGCTTCAAAAATTCAGCCTCTCCTCCGGGATACAGATATTCCTCGGGCACAAAAAGTGGAGCTTTTTTATCTAATGGGCCGTGTCTATGAGGTGATTGATAAACGGGATCTTGCCCTTGAGTTTTATAGTCAAGTCAGGGACATTGAGCCTCACTACCGTGACATAGATCTTCGTTTACCCTTAAAATGATAAAGCGACCGTTTCTATTCTTCATTATTATCGTAAGCACTCTGATTGGGGGCCTGCTTTGGTTTATCGAAAGCCCGCAGTTTGCCGTCGTTCTGAAGAAGGTCGCTTCAACGTACCTCCCTAGGGATTTGGGGATTGAAGGGGACTTTACCGAGCTAGCTATTCAAATGTTCCCGCCCGGGTTTTCAATTAGAAATCCAAGGGTCGTGGTGGGAGAGCGGAACGTGGCGAATTTGCCAGCGGGTTCGTCTGTATCGGCTGAGAGGATTGATTTTAATTTTCGGCCGATTCAGATTTTCTCGGGGGACATCCGCGTCCATGAGGTCAAGGTCGTCAATGGACAAATTAAACTAGTTTTGAACCCAGCCCAACCTGCCAAGAAGGTTGTCACTTCATCTACTTCAGCAGTGAAATTTCATTGGGACGAGCTTTTTCAAGTGCACGCTGAATCCATCGGATTGGAAAAAGTGACGTTGGTGGTTCAAGTAGCCCACACGAATCAGGCCGTAGAGGGTTATGCTGATGCTCTCACCCTAAGCCAATGGAATGGGCAAGGAGGGCTTGGGTATTCTGTTCATCTGGATCTAAGAAATATCCAAGGCACTTACTTGAAGAGTCTATCTTTCCCAGGTTCTCTCGATCAGATTGTGGGAGACGTCTACGTAAATGCCTTGGGGCTCAAGATAGAATCCCTCTCAATCTTCAATCGAAGTGTGGAAGTATCAGCCACAGGCAAGGTTGACGGGAATTTTCTCAAACCCCAAAGCCTTCAGGCGGATGTAGCTGTTCAGTTAAAGGGCCAGATTGAGGATATATTCAAGACCATCCAGGCTCCTTCGGTACCCGATCATTCTATTCCTCATGGGGTAGTTGCCCTCTATGGGAAAATGAAAGGTGATCTGATGAAGGCATCAGATAGCCTTGTGATTGAAGGGACCTTAAAAGCTCGTCAGTTAGTCTATCAGAGCTGGAAAGCCGATGCGCTTGAAGCCCAAGCAAAGTGGGCGGCCTCTCCAGGCGGGGGTGAGCTTTCTTTACTTAAGCTGGCCGTTTCTGAGCAGGAGAAGCCTCGTGTACCAGGTAACCAGCCGGGAGCAGGGGGCAGGGTTGAAGTAGGTCCGCTGAAGTTGACGATTGGATCGAGTGCGCCGCTGTCTATCCCGCTTCGTTTAGAGAGAGCCCACGTGCATTGGCTAGGTGCTCCCGGATTAAAGGCCATTTATCCCTTGGACTTTAGGCTGAGTGGAAGCTTGCTGACCACCGTCAGCCTCCCTCAGAAGGGCAAAGGTTGGGAACTTCAAGCTAAGCTGGATTCTTGGGTAGATGGGTTTCAGCTGGATAATCAAAAATATCTCCAGAATAAAAAGCTAAAGAGGGTGTTTAAGGTTGCAAGACTGGGGTTGAAAGGATCGGTGGCCGTCGATTCAAATGGGATTCGGACCTCCGACTTAACTCTCGGGCTTCCCCATACTCAACTTCGAGCCAGCGGTAAGCTTGACTTCAAGAAAGGCTACGACCTCCATGTCACTGGTCCGGTTGACCTAGCTGATATTGGGGAAATAGCTGAAAATGAGATTCGAGGGCAAGGCACGCTGAATGGTTACATTCATGGACCGAGCTCCAATGTGTTGGTCGATATTGATGCAGAATTGAAGGACGCTTACTATTTGAAACTGTTCTTGGGAGACCTCAAGGGCAGGATCACTTGGGATGATGACCCATCAAAGCTGGTTTTCTCAAAGGTTTCCCTGAAGAAGGGTACTACCCTGTGTGCTCTGGATGGCGTACTTGATTTAGGTTCGGCGGATAGTATTTCCCTGGATGCGAAGATTTTAGACGGCAATATTCACGATGTCATCCAGATCTTCTCAAACCTCACCCAACCCCTGAGCTGGTTTCCTGACGATCTCAAGGGTCCCGTCAAAGGAGAGATTCAGTTAAGGGGGGGGATTAGCTTCGATAAGCTGAAGATTTCTAGCGTGCTAAGCGGCCTCAATTGGGAACACTGGCGAGAGAGGTTTAAGTCGGTTCATTTGGTTGGGGGTTATGATCAGGGCAAATATTACTTAGAGGATGTCAAGGCCGTGAAGCGCTTTGGAAGAATCTATGGAAACGTTTCTTACGATGAAAGCGAGAAATTTGATTGGAACTTTCGCACAGAAGGTCTGACCGTAAGCGATTTTGATCATATCGCCCATTTAGATGTCCCGATTCGTGGACGGCTCAGTGCCGTCAGTTCTGGCTCCGGCAAGAGGGGATCAATT
>Ga0206829_10060_pt1 | contig 41824 bp, 40 predicted proteins | sample Alteio_BWOrgCont_75_FD_152862 | JGI IMG/M metagenome (GOLD analysis project Ga0206829, IMG submission 152862) | Enriched cells from forest soil in Barre Woods Harvard Forest LTER site, Petersham, Massachusetts, United States -... | ecosystem: Environmental > Terrestrial > Soil > Temperate forest >... | reverse complement strand
TCGGTATAGGGCCTGCTATTGAAAATGGGTTTTATTACGATATAGACCTTGGCGACCGCACCATAAACGAAGAAGACCTGAAGAAGATAGAAGATAAAATGAAGGAGCTGGCAAAGCAGAACCATGCATACATCCGCAAGGATGTGGGCAAGGACGATGCCATTGAGTATTTTACCGAAAAGGGTGATCCCTATAAAATAGAGTTGCTGCAAAGCCTGCACGATGGTTCTATAACTTTCTACACACAGGGCAATTTTACAGACCTTTGCAAAGGGCCGCATATACCCAGCACAGGGCCTATAAAGGCAGTGAAGCTTACCAATATTGCAGGCGCCTACTGGCGCGGTAATGAGAAAAACAAAATGCTTACCCGCATTTACGGCATCACTTTTCCGGCGCAGAAGGAACTGGACGAATACCTGGCCCTGCTGGAAGAAGCCAAAAAGCGCGATCACCGCAAGCTGGGCAAGGAACTGGAGTTGTTCACTTTCTCTGAAAAAGTAGGCAGCGGCCTGGCATTGTGGTTGCCCAAGGGCGCCATGCTGCGCGAACGCCTACAGCAGTTTTTGCAGAAAGCACAGATAGAAGCAGGCTACCTGCCTGTGATAACTCCGCACATAGGCAGCAAGCAATTGTATGTAACATCCGGCCACTGGGAGAAATATGGCAAGGATAGTTTCCGCCCCATTACTACGCCGCAGGAAGGCGAGGAGTTTATGCTAAAGCCCATGAACTGCCCGCACCATTGCGAGATATACAAATCATCTCCCCGTTCTTATAAAGACTTGCCATTGCGCCTTGCTGAGTTTGGCACGGTATATCGTTATGAGCAATCGGGCGAGTTGCATGGTTTGACGCGGGTGCGTGGTTTTACCCAGGATGATGCACATTTGTTCTGTCGTCCTGAGCAGGTGATAGATGAATTTAAGAAGGTGATAGACCTGGTGTTGTACGTATTCAGATCGCTGGATTTTCATGACTACACTGCACAGATATCTTTACGCGACCAGGAAGACCGCAGCAAATATATAGGCAGTGATGAAAACTGGGAGATAGCCGAAAAAGCTATTATGGACGCCGCGCAGGGCAAAGGCCTGAAAACGGTGATAGAATATGGCGAGGCTGCCTTTTATGGCCCCAAGCTGGATTTTATGGTGAAGGATGCCCTGGGCCGCAGCTGGCAACTGGGCACCATACAGGTGGACTATAACTTGCCCGAAAGGTTTGAACTGGAATATATAGACAGCGACAATACGCGCAAACGCCCGGTGATGATACACCGTGCGCCATTTGGCTCGCTGGAGCGATTTGTGGCCGTTTTAATAGAGCATTGCGTGGGCAATTTCCCGCTGTGGCTGGCACCCTTGCAGGTGAAGGTGCTGCCCATAAGTGATAAATACAGCGAATATGCCCATTATGTGGCCGCCGAGCTGAAAAAGTATGACATAAGGGGCGAGGTGGACGACAGCAATGAAAAAATAGGCAAAAAGATACGCGACACCGAACTGATGAAGGTGCCGTATATGCTGGTGATAGGCGAAAAAGAGATGAACGAAGGCAATGTAGCGGTGCGCAAACATGGCGAGGGGGATAAAGGGGTTGTGCCCTTGCTGCGGTTCATTATGGACATGCAGGAGATCGTGAAGGAGCAACTGAAAGGAAAGACGGAATAGTTATACATTTTAAATTATATTATTTGTATATTTTTTAGAAAAAATACCGGGAAAAATCGGGAAAATAAAAAAACAAATTAAAATAATGTTTTTGTGTTTATGTATAAATGAGTAGGTGGTAGTTAGTCGATAGTATTTTGTCGCGAGTTGTACTATGTACAAAAGGGGGTGGATGTTTTTAATCTTCATCGTTGCTGATCTTAACAGAGGCTTTTTTGTAAAGATCTTCTAATAGGTCCAGTTCCGCCAAATTAAGCCTGGAGTAATCGAGCTTGATTTCTTCTTGCGGTCTTTCTATTATTGCGGCATCGGAATCTTTGCCATCTCTTTTTCGCCTATCACCAGCATATACGGCACCTTCATCAGTTCCTTAAATGCGCACATATCGCCTGCCTTAGCTTTTTTGAAGGCTGCTATCATTATTTGCTGCTCCAGGGTGAGGCTTGTTTCATTACCATCTAAATCTGTGCATGGGGTCTTTATGTCTAAAAACTCTTTAAAAAGGGTTGCCTTGTTTTTTGTTCCTTTTGGCCGTCCTCCCTTATTTGCCGGTTGATTGACGCTGCTAAATTGTGTTCCTTTAGCGAATTCTGTTTTGAAGTCTTTCTTTTCCATAATACACAAAATTATTACGGGTAGTTGTGTGTATGGCGGGGATGCCCTACCTTAATTTTTGAGCGTGACGCTTCATTTGTTTGGGACGAAGCGGGACTTCGACCAGCGGGAACCGTATTAGTTTATAGTAAAACTAATAAAAATACGTTGAAAGGGAAAAGACCAGCAGGCCTTGCCTGAAAGGCTTTTCAGGCAATTGAGCCCACAGCTGATATATTATTTTTTTATTTCCCGAGATAATATTATTATATTTGATCACACCTAAATCAACCTTTATGAAAAAAATTACGCTGTTTTTCTCGATGTTTTTAATTGGTTCTGCTGCTTTTGCACAAGATGGCTATTATATTAAGGGCGGCCTGGGTGCCGGCATATCGGGCTCGTCCTTCAGCGTGTTTGCGGGGGATGCTTATAAAAATAATATGGACATATTTTCGGGCCAATCACAATTCACTGTAGGCTATACGCATGGCAGGCTGCAGTTTGAAACCGGCATGAGCTACTTAAAAACCGGCGTTAGCTTTATTGCCGAGTATGGCTACCCCACCTGTGGTGTTGCAGAGCCATCTGGCACGCCTGCTCCCGCACCTGTGCCGGATCCTGTAAAATATACTATCACTAATTCTCACCTGGTAATTCCTTTTTCTGTCAGTTATACCATAATATCTATGGGGCGTTTCAGCATCAGCCCAGGCATAGGCCTGGAAGCCTTTCTGAATATAACCGATAAATTAAGCACCAGCGCGGATATTGATCCTTCCTTCCTGACGGTTATTGGTTATTCTTACAACAATATATCTGCTGCAATGCTGCTGAAGTGCGACCTGCAATACAACATCACCAGGAAATTTGCAGTGTGGTGCAGCCCTTCTTACCAAAATATGCTTACATCACTCACCACCAAAGTGGCCGGGGATGCCATGAGCCGCAACTACGACCGTGCCTTCCTTTTTAATGCCGGTGTAAAATTTAATTTGCCTGATACCCATAAGCTAAGTGCTATGGGTAAATGAAAAAAAGAGCTAAATAAATAAGAGTGATCTTCTGCCGTTTTGTTTGTGAATGCATACCCTCGTGACTATAATAAAAAAATTGTCCGCACAATATTTTATTAAGTTTCCGGTTTTATTGCAAACTAAATTGTAAAGACTTATGAGAAAGATCCTGCTCTGTATGCCAGTAATAGGCATCTGTTTCCTGTCGTGCCAAAAGCCTGATGTTACGGTTTATACCGGGCCCACATACCCCGCGTTTACAGTAAATGGTGTGGAAGACATTCATCTTAGCAACGGATCGACCAGCGCTTATGGCATGGCGCTTACCATTACCTATACTGATTCTGCGCAGGAGAACGTAAGCTTGTCCATTTCTACTTTACCCCCCGGCATCAGTATTGACACTGCTTTGCCTATGGCGGGCATACCAACTTTCAGCACGCAAATAGTATTCCAGGATACGGGCCTGTTTGGCGCAACACCCGGCACTTATCCTATGACGCTTACTGCGGTAGGATCGCGCTCGGGAACAAAAACCTATACCTTCAACCTGAAGATATTGGCTGCCCCATCTTATACGGCCAATGTAGTTGGCGGCTTCGATAACAGTATGGACCAATGCAGGGCGAATACTTATGCTGATTCAGTTTATAATGATGCGAGCATTGTGAACAAAATATGGTTCACCAATTTTGGTGGTTATGGCATACTGGTTTATGGCTCGGTAAATGCGGGTGCCAATATTACTATACCGAGCCAGACAGTGGGCGGATACACAGTTTCCGGCAGTGGTTTTGCATCGGGCACAAGCCCTGGCAATTATATACAGCTCAATACGCAGATCACACATAACAGCGTTACCACCAGTTGCCAGATCAATGACCAGCATTAGCAGGTGGGCCTGCCCTTTGTTATACAGAGCTTGTCGAAATATGAGCTTATCGAAGTATCTCTACCCGGCTAAATAAACGGGCTGCGATATTCTGCATGTTTGTATTTCAATGCATACTGTGTTGCTTAAAAAAAATAATTTTGTCCTTACAATATTTTATCATTTTCCTTGTTTTATTTCAAACCAAAAATATAAGAAGCTATGAGAAATATCCTGTTCATTCTGCCTGCTACAGGCATCTGTTTTTTGTCGTGCCAGAAGCCTGATGTTACGGTTTATTCCGGCCCCGCATACCCCGCATTTACCGTGAATGGCGTAGAAGACATTAGTATTACCAACGGAACAAGCAGCAGCTATAGCATGTCGCTTTCAGTTGCATATACTGATTCTGCCCAGGAAAACGTAAGTTTGTCGCTCTCTGCTTTACCACCTGGTATTAGTATAGATACTTCATATGCGTTGTCGGGCATCCCCAGTTTCAGCACTGAAATAATATTTGAAGATACCACGCTGTTTGGTGCAACACCAGGCACTTATCCTATGACGCTTACTGTAGCAGGTTCCCGCTCGGGAACAAAAACTTATAACTTCAATATTAAGATCTCGCCTGCGCCATATTATACGTCAGCGTTAGTGGGAGGATATGATAATTCCCAGGATAATTGCAGGGCAAATTTATATGTCGATTCTGTTTATAACGATGCCAGCATCATTAACAAAATATGGTTCACGAATTTTGGCGGTTATGGCATTTTGGTTTACGGTGCAGTAAATTCCAGCCATACGGTTACCATACCGAGCCAAACAGTGGGCGGATATACCGTTTCAGGCAGTGGTGTTGCAGACGGTATAAGCCCTAGCTATTTCATACAGTTCAATTATGCGCAGATCATATACAACGGCGTTGCTAACAATTGCAGGATCGATGATCATAATTAAGGGATATTTGAGTGCCATATACTAAATTAATTATTTTTTTTGTAAGCGAGACGCTTCAATAGTTTAGGACGAAGCGAGACTTCGACCAGTGGGATACTTCGACAAGCCCTTATCATCTAAGCCCCGCAACACTAATTCTTAATCCTGAATTTCCCCTCGGCAAGGCCTTGCCTTATTTGCGTGGCAATTGTTGCGGCATCGCGCATATCGTTTATAATTTGCGTAGGGGCTTTAGCGAAGGATTCGTAAAACTCATGGAGCTTGCTATAGTCTTCTATCTTTCCTTTCTCGCGTGTTTTGGCACGTTCTGCACAAATGGCTTCGTCGGGCATCAGTACTACGTAATCTATTGTTATTTCCCTGCTGCCGGCAATTTTATGAACGCCTTCCAGATACCAGGGCGGAATGGTAAAATCGAGTATGGTTTCGTAGCCGGAAGCGGCATAGGCTACTGCTGCAGCTATCATGGCGCGCATCACTGCCCGGAGCGGTTTATGTATGCCTTCTTCCCCGCCCTTGACAATATGGGGCCAAAAAGTATCGCCCTCTATATAAATGGCTGGCGCTGGCGCTGAAACTATAAGCTGCTGCGCAAGGGTTGATTTGCCTGCACCTATGGGGCCTGAAACAATGATGAGATGGTTTGTATTTTCTGTGCCGGCCATTTATTTATTGCGCTATTGTTGCGCATGAATGTAAAATAATAAATAAGCGGGAACTATCTATTTAATACCCAATGCAGTTTTGCAAGTTGGCCTCGGTTGTTGCCCCGTCATAACACCCTGTATCAGTTTCTGTACATTCAGGTTTATTTTGTCATTGGGGTCCAGGCGGATCGCATCTTCAATCATTTTCATAGCTTCATCATCTTTATTGGCTATTAATAAATTCATTGCGTGGTTTCCCATAAGCACAGTATTATTGGGATTTATTCTGACCGCTTCGCCTGAGTATTTTATGGCTTTGTTTATATCATCTAATTGCAGGGCCTCCAGGGATGCCTCTTGCGATATGCTGTAATTGGATGGTTCTATTGCCATTGCTTTCTCAAGAAAAGAAAGCGCTGCATGGTGATCGCCCATTTTTTGGTACGCTTTTCCCAGAAAAAGCATGCTTTGCCAGTGGCCCGGCACCAGTGACAGGCATTTTTCAAACTCTTTAATTGATTTTTTAATCCTGATCTTCTCAAAAAAATCAGCATCCTTTTGTCTGTAGCCGCTAAGAACCATGAGCCCATTTAGCCTTTCGCAAGCATTATTGAACAGCGTGTTAAATTCTGCAACTTCTTGCCGAGTCATATGCATTAACCATTAATCAATACTCGTTCCCTTTATAAAATATCTTGAAGATGCTTTGGCCTATCTGGTATTTTATCACATCGTAGTTAAGCGACCAGTTGCTGAGGTCGGCATTGGTAACATCATATACTTCGCCTTCGCTGAAGAGCCTGAGGGTATTGCTGGTATTGATGTAGGCAACGGAGTTATATTGTATCATGTAGGTATCGGGGTAGTAGTTTTCCATATCGGTGGTTTCGCCTTTATAGATCACTTTAAAAACGCCACTGGGGTCTTTATAGCCAACCACGTTGTCCCCTACCCTGTAGGTGGGATTGAAGTATCCTATGCTGCGCACACTGTCGTCATAAAACAGTTTAAAATAGCCGTCGTTTGATACAAAAGCCACGAGGTCATCCCCTGCTGTAAAATTAATGGGGGGATAATTGTCGATGACAAATGTTTTGCCGTTGTGAAATATTTTGAACTGCCGGTTGGCATCCACATAAGCCACTGTGTTTCTGCCTGCATCAAAATGGCCTATCGGAAAATCTTCCTGGGCAATGATGTTGCCCCTGAAAAATATACGGAATTGGTTGGCAAAGTTGTTATAGGCTATTATATTATCCGACACTTTTACGCCCGGCAGCACACTGTCTGGTATAAAACTCTCGATGGTATATATCTGCCCGTTGTAATAGACGCGGTATTCGCTCCTAAGCTCGTCGAGAAATTCCACTACGCTATCGCCCAAGGTGTACTGGCTGCAAATGGTTGTAAGGTTTTTTGTATTGCCGCGGTCGAAAACGTTCAGTGATTTCTGGTTGAGGAAAGCGATAAGGCAGTCGCTGACATAAAATGCATTGGTGAGGCCTTCGTTAATGCTGCGGGGGCCACCGCCATAATAAACTTTAAACGAGTGCGAGTTATCAAAATAAGGAATAGCTACGCGCCCTACTTTAATATCGGTTGGGGGCAGGTAGTCTACCTTGTGTATGAGGCCCTTATCCCATATCATCAACTCGTTTTGTATATCAACAAATTCTGCCAGAGGCTGCGCACAAACATTCACAACACAAATGAAGAGCAGTAAGAACAGGCAGACAAGGTTTTTGAGCATACAGTAAAAGTTTAGGCTGTAAAATACTGAATTGGCGTATAAAAAAAAAGCCGACCTGAGAACAGGCCAGCCCCTATAAACCCTATCACTATGAAAACTTATACAAAAGTATGCACTGGAAAAATAATTTCAAAATTAATTTCGTTAATAGTTTGTTCGATAAAAGTTATGGAAAATAAAAAAGCCAGCCTGAGAACAGGCCAGCCCCTATAAACCCTATCACCATGAAAACATCTTGATACTATATATCGAGTAGTATGTTTAATTTTCTGCCTGTAAAGATACATTGTGTTATCATTCCAAACAAACTTTTTATTCTTTTTTTATTTTTTATAACAATTTTGGTGAATAGGCTGTTAATAACTCAATTTAATATAGTTGCAAAAATTAAATCATCTATATGCACCGGGATAAAATCTGTTGTTTACTTCTTCTTCTTTGGGGTAAAGATGGCCAGCATGCGCCTGCCTTCCATTTTAGGCATAGACTCCAGCGTGCCATACTCTGCCATGCGCTCTGCAAACTTCAGCAATAGCAGCTCTCCCCGCTCCTGAAACATGATGGCGCGGCCTTTGAACTGCACATAGCATTTTACCTTATTGCCATCCTGCAAAAATTTTTCAGAGTGCTTGGCCTTAAAATCGAAATCGTGGTCATCGGTGTTGGGCGTGAAGCGTATCTCTTTTACTTCGCTTTGCTTTGCCTTAGCTTTCTGTTCCTTATCTTTCTTCTTCTTTTCGTAAAGAAACTTTTTGTAGTCTATGACCCTGCACACCGGGGGCACAGCATTGGGCGATATCTCCACCAGGTCCACTTCCTTTTCCTGCGCCATGCGTATGGCTTCTTTTATAGGATAAATGCCGGGTTCAATTCCCTCGCCTATCACCCTTACTTCGGGTATAGTTATTTCTTCGTTCAGGCGATGTTCTCTTTGCTGCTGTCTTGGTCTGAAAAATTGTGGTTTACCTCTTTTCTGCATTAACGGTTTTTAAAATGACTGCAAAAATAGTATATTAATTCAAATGAATAAGCTACTGCGAAAATTTTGTGATTATCGGGGCTTTAAATTATTTTTTTTTGTATGTAAGCACACCCCTAACCCCCCTCAAGAGGGTAAGTGTTGCGCAACCCTGCTTAAGCTTGGCCAGCACGATTTATTTACAAAGAAATATTTTTCCGGTTTATAAACAAGGTGCAGCACATTATTTCACATCGGATGAAAATTGCTGGTCTTTAATACGATATGGTTTGGGTTGCGCATCGCCCACGAAATATTTTCTCCATTCTTTTTTATCTCTTGTTGCCGCTAAGGTTTTATAGCCATCCCATCGCAGGGTAATGATATTGCCATTCTGGGTCCAATTACCGATTGATAAAAGCCTGTCGGGTAGCCCATCTGCCTCGAACTCAATATCCGGAGACAGTGAGTAGGTATATACAAAGTGATGGTCTGGAAATAGCCTGAGCGTATACTTGTCGTCCCTGAAAGTGAAATCGCGACTCGGTATTCTTTTTACATATTCTGTAAACGAACTGTCTGTACGTTTTTCCTGGAAATCGGAATAGAAGAATTTGCCATAAAAGAATGCTGTGGGATCTTCTACCAGTAAGGTATCGGTATGTGCCGTGTCCAGGGGATGCCAGATATCGGATTTTTCCCATTTGAATATAATATTGTATAGCGACCTCAACCCCATTGTGCCAAAAAATGCATAATCCTGTATATTCTTTACCGAGCCATCTTCAAAATATATATTTAGTCGCGAAGTGGACAGGTCCGTAATTGCAACGTTATTGTATTCATTTTTCATCGAGGCAGGGTCCATATAGGTCAATAAGCCCCAGAAATCATTCGCCAGCGTATCAAGATTGGCACGCAAAAAATCTTTAGTATCATGCTTTCCATCAGCGCGCGTTAATTTAGCCAAACCATTCTTATCTATTTCAAAAAAGGGATAATAAACCCGAGGTCCGTAAACCGGTGTCAAATCATATAAACCAACTTTTTTGATAGCAAGGGATGCCGGATGGCCATGATACTCGACAAAGTTGTTATACCTATAAACAAGTGTATCAAAGTATGTGCTGTCTATTCGTTGCCAGTAAGCATTTACCATTTTAAGACATTTATAAAGTAAGCCCTTGCCGCCGCCGGGCACCTGAATAGTATTGACGAATGAGTCAATGTCTATACCGACTTGGTATGTTTCAAAACCTGTGTCTTTATCCATGATGATAAAAGAATAGCCCCCATTAACAATAAGGTCGGTTTTGCCATTGCCATCAATGTCTGTTTTGTAAAAATTATTGCTTCTGTAATCCCTGTAATAAGCTTGCAGCCATTGTTCGCGTTTATCAGCAGTTACGTCAGGGTCTATAACTATCTGTTGCGGCATAAACAGGCCGGACAGATCAAATTGCTTTTTATCAAGGTGGGCAGAGATAAAACGAACCACATCTTCCTTTGTACGAATGGAATCTATGGCATTTGCATGAGCATGCAATTGAGCCGCTAAACAGAGCAAACAAAAAAGAAAATACTTTGGGGGCACGTAGAGCTCTTTATACAAATATAAAGCGTTTATGGGTGAAAGAGAGAGGACACACCCCTAAGCTGCGCTTGTTCTCTTCCGTTCACCTCTGAAGAGGGGAAGTGTTGCGCAAGCACTCAATTGGACACAAAATGGACTGGAATTTGGAATTTATTTACTGGGATTTTATTAAAAATATCTTTTCACAAAACGCAGGTGGTGGGTGCGTTTTCTTAGGGTGGCGCTTATGATGCCTGCCTGGTCTATGCTGTCTATCACTACCCTGCCGCTGGTATCGGTGGCGTGAATGATGGTGGCATTGTCCAGCAGGATGCCTGTATGCACAATTTTTCCTTCGTCGTTGTTAAAGAAGGCAAGATCGCCGCAGCGGGCATATTGCAGAAAATCTACCAGCTCGCCTTCTGTGGCCTGCTGGGCTGCATCGCGCAATATAGCTTTGCCGCAGAGTTTGAAAGCCATTTGGGTGAGGCCGGAACAATCTATGCCCGCAATGCTTCTGCCCCCCCATTGGTAGGGCGCATGCAAATATTGCAGGGCCGCATTTTTAAGGGCAACCGAATTGAGCGAGAGGTCTTTGCGGTTCAGTTTTTTGCCTTTGTAAGTGCCAGCCATATGGCCTGAATTGACGCGGCCTTTATTAAGCCCGAAAAGCTCGGCGCCAAGGGGCAAATGCAGTTGGCCTTTATCGAACATCAGTTTGGCAGTATGGCCCGCGGCCATATTGCGCGGCAACTTTTTGTATTCTTTCCTTTCCACCGTGCAGAGCTGGCCTATTTTACACCAGCCTTCGTAGCCGTCCCACTCGCCGCGGATGCGTGCCCAGTCTTTGTCGTTCAGCTCCAGGATCTCAGCACGTTCACCAAATAATAATTGTGTTACCTGCTCGGCCCTGTGCAAGGGCTCGGAGCGGACAGGCATAACGGATACACTGCAAAAGGCATATGAAAGCACCATGACCGTAAAGATAGGCCGATTGGAGAAAATGTGCTTGCTGAAATTTTATATGTGAATAAATCACCGAAAGCTATGATTAAACCACTGTTGCAATAAAATGACCAATCGTATCGTTATCCTTTTATAAAACATCCTATGGCAATATCGAAATGGATAGTAGGCATTGCGCTATTATCAATAACTATAAATACATCCTGCAAAAAAAGCAGCAGTGGACCGACAGGGCTGCCGGTGATGTGGAACTTTGACACTTTAATGCCTTCGGAGAGTGTTTATTTATGGAGTCCTTCCTATTTAAATGTTGACGGGATATTCATGGCCAGCAAAACAAGCGGTATACTGACAGATACCACCGGCACAACAAATATATATAGCCGGAAATGGGAAGCGGCGCTCTTGGCGGGGAACAATAATTATACTTATGGTGCAAGCGTGGTAACACTAAACTCCGTTTCGCTGGACACGGCAAATAGCTGGTGTCCTTCTTTTACCAACGATGATACTGTAGCCACTTGGAATGAAAATGGCACAAACCACTGGAGCATTACAAGCTCTACGAATATGCCTTCTTTTACGGCAGATGTTGCAGGCACCATGCCTGCTTTTACAGCTGCGTTGCCGGTGAACATTGATACTACCACAGATTTTCACATAACATTCAACTCATCCAATACCACGAATGCAGATTATGCATTTATTGTTATTGGTAATGGACCCGAGTACAGTGGTGTGGTGAGCGCCAATGGCGGGGTGCTGACTATAAGTAAAAGCCGACTTACTAATTTCCGCAATGCGTACATGTATATAAAGGCAGGCACAAACCGCTGGTTTTACGGAGGTCAGATAATGATAGTGCTTTACAAAGAAAACATACAAACAATTAATGGCAAACAATATGCATTTATAAACGAAAGCGAGTATTTCGGGATAATAAATTTTATGTAGAAGGCAACAGGCTTCTTTTCATTCTATGATCTATCCTGCAACATAACCGTATTTATTTTTAAAATAGAGGAAGAGCAGGAGAACATCTGTTTTAGAGGATGACAAACTATTCAGCTTAAAGTTCATTATTTTGGATGAATCAACCGGCTCTTTAAATGACAGTTCCAGCAAGGGTACATCTCCCCTGCTGTAGGGAGCCACATATTCCAGGTCGTATATGTTTGTCCATGGCAAAATAGTATTGTCGGGCAGCAGTAATCCATCAGCAATAAATGTCATGGCCAATGGGCCTTTCCGGCCTCTCTTTTTAACAACAATAACAAGCAGATTGCCGATGATGACGGACGATGCAAAAATGATAAACACAAAATGCCAGGAATAATGCAGCACATTTAAAAAATATACTCCGAGCAGGAAGGGAATAACAACTGTAACAATAAGAAGCAGGTTTTTGCTGACAGCTGTTTCATAAACATCGGGGCTTAAATTATTGTCGCGCAGGAATTCTTCTTTAAAATAAACAGGTTTATACAGGTCGTCCAGCAATTCATCATCGGGAAGTATGCCCAGGTTTTGAACGAGGTTCAGCTTATCGCACACGCCATAAAACAAGCCCCTGTACTTCAGGTGCCGCATAAAATACTTTATCATGGCTTTGCGGCTAAGTGTAATAATAACAGTAAGAGCTATGGTGGTGACAGCAATTATTTCTATGGATATTGCCTCCGGGCTGCGACTACTGAAAGAAGCCCAGGATTTAACATAACTAACAATAGCTACTGCTGATAATATTGCAGCAATAAACGCGGCAAACTGCACATAATACAGGGCTTGTTTCAGTTTCATAATACTATTTTTACAGGGTTTAAGATAATGCAGTTTTAATAATTATGCGTTAAAAATAACGCAGGGTTTCGTGCAAAAAAACAAGGGACAAAATGGGCCGCGTTCCTTTATGTAGTAGGTGCTCTAAAAACTCCCTTCCCTGTAGTTAAATAGGAAGATAAACTTGTTTTTATCCAATGGGTCCAGCCCGGTGCACAGTCTGCATAGCACTCAACGCCCGGCGTAAGGCCCTCGTGCGTGAAGTTCAACTCAGTTGTACCGTTATTTTCATTGAGGTTGAAAATTAATTTGGTGTCAGCCCATTCTTTTTTATCAGCATACCAGGGCATATTGCAATCTGTTACCAGCCAGACAACTTTTTTACAGGGAACAATTTCTGCCACCGTAAAGTTGAAGAAAGAATCTCCACCCATGGTTACGGTAAATTTATCATTTTGCTTTTCAGATTTTCCTGCAAAGCTTATTCCCCACCACTCGGGTACATTGCTTATCTTTTTGATCGCATCGCCTGCGCTAATTTTTGCAGAGATACTGCTGTTGAAATCATTTTTGGCTGGCATTTTTTGATTTTACTTTATTGTTTAAAATAGTTTCCAGTTTTTTCAGTTTGTCTGTCCAGAATTTGTCAAAGTAGTTGATAAAATCCTGCAACTCGGTAAAGCCCTCCTTCTTTAGTGTGCAGTGTCGCTCCCGGCCTACGTCTGTAATAGAAATAAAGCCTGCGGCACACATGATCTTTATGTGTTTGGAAACCGCGGGGCGGCTCATATCAAAATTCTCGGCCAGGGCATTTATTGTCATGCTCTTTTTTGATAGCAATTGCATCATATGCCTGCGGCTGGGGTCCGCAATAACCTGGAAAACATCAAGCTTTTGTGTTTGCATCAGCAGCATTTATTAGCCCTATCATCCGGTTGATGCAAAAATCCCATCCATTGCTGTGCTTCATCGCTTCGTCCAGAAGTGCAAAACCATTGTGTTGCAAGTGCAGTTCGGTTCCCCCGTCTTTTCCGGCAAGTGTCCAGGTAACCACCGAATCAACGGTGATCTCTTTTTCGCTTGCCCCTTTGCGCCAGGAATAAGAAAGCAGTTTGTTGGGAATGACCTCTAATACCTGGCAATAGGCATCGATCTTGCCACCATTTATAAACTGAAATTTGCACCCGGTTATTGGTTGAAAATCGCTTTTCATCAACCATTGTTCCAATAGTTCAGGTTTGGTGAGGTAATCCCAAACTTCCTGCGGCGACTGGCTAAAATGCCATGTTTTTTGAACGTCCTGCATAATACGTAACTTTTTAGTTACACAAATATATAGGTAACCTTTGAGTTACGCAAGTTTTTTTGTGAAATTATTTTTGTGGGTAACAGATGCTAAGCCCGAAGCGGAATTCGACCAGTAATACTGGATTTATTCTCTAATACACAGGCAAATAAAAGCGCCCTACCGGGCAGGCAGGGCGCTGTTTTATTTCAATTATTTTCAATTATTAGTTAGTGCCGGGTTTTTCCAGCAGTTTAAAGAACTGGTCGAGCTGCGGCAATATGATGATGCGGGTGGTTCTGTTGAGCGCACGGCCCTGCCCGGTCTTGTTGGACGCTGCAGGCGCGTATTCGCTGCGCCCGGCAGCCGTCATACGTGCCGGGGCAATATGATATTGGTGCTGGAGAATGCGCACCACAGAAGTGGCACGTTTCACGCTCAAGTCCCAGTTGTCATCCAAGACACCTTGTTTGAAAGGCACATTGTCGGTATGGCCTTCCACCAGGAATTCTATGCCGGGCTGTGCTTCCAATACTTTTGCTACTTTGCCCAGCACTACACGTGCCTTTTCTGTTACCTCGTATTTACCGCTGTTAAAAAGCAGCTTGTCCGATATGTCAACATATACCACGCCCTTGTCCACTTTAATGTTTATGTCTTTATCGTCCAGATTGCCAACGGCACTTTTCAGGTTTATCATCAGGGCCATGTTCAAAGAGTCTTTCCTGTTGATGGCGGCCTGCAGCCTGGCAATATACTGGTCTTTTACGCCTATGTTATCTAATGATTTTTTAATACTTTCAGCCTGGTCGCTTGAAATAACGGAAAGGTCTTTCAGTTCTTCCAGTATCTGGCTATTATTATTTCTCAGGTCGTTGGTTTGTTCGTTCATTGCCCTCATCCTGGCAATATACATTGCAGAGGAGTCTTCGCAATTACCGTAACGCATCTGTAGCGCCCTGTAGGCACTGTCCAGTTTAGAATACCTGTTTTCGCAGTCTTTCAGTTTTTTAGAATGGGCGCATGAAAACAGGAAAATGGGTGTTATGACAAGTAAAGAAAATTGTCGCAGGCATGTTGATAACCTTAGTGTGGTATGGTTCATCTTTAAATTTTGATTTTGATTTTTTAAAATTATTTGTCAGGAATGCTGTTTACAATAAACATACCTGATGAAAAAACGTATGATTCAAAATGGAAACCGGCCGTACCCTACGTGCACGATAGCAATAAAACATCAGGACAATTTATCCTGTCGGAGGTTTTAAAAATGCTATAAAAAATTGCCAGTACTGGTAAGGCTTATGCAACCGATGGCGGGCCCCTGAGATGAAAAGAATCGAGGAAATATATATTGACCGGGAAGGTGCGCTGAAGAAATTTAGCGACCTCGTATGCCGGGAACCTGAAGCCGAGATAGGGCATTGGCGCAATGGAATAGCTGCACTCGCTGCCCATATACCTTATCTTTATCCTTATCTCTTTTATTTCTGATTTCCTGACGTTTGCCGGTACGGGATGTTGAAAAGAAGCATCAGCTACATGGAAAGCCTGATTTTGATGAGCAGGAAAGGCTAGTTTCATTGCTGCACTGCCATTCATAAAAATGGCAATGAACAAAAGAACCGGGATAAACAAAACTGCTGTTTTTTTATTAAGCACCAAACCGGATGTTTGTTGTTTTACACTGCAATAATACAAATATCATGCGAATAAATATTTTCAAAAAAATATTTTAAAAAAATTAACACGCCGGCATCCACCTACTTCGTTCGTTCTCTTATGTTTATTACCGAAAGAGGAGATCTGTCAGGTAGGGCCGGAACATATACCAGGTACATAAAACCTCGCGAATCCTAAATCAGACTATACCATTGCCGAGAGCTATCGCACCAATGTCACATCTCCTTTCAGGAAGTGCTTTATGTTTTTAGAACCTGCGTTGAAGCTAAGCTGGTAATCATACACGCCCAACTCTGCCGGCACACCCTTATACATGCCATTCCATTTGCCAGTGGGGTCTGTACTTAAAAATACCCTGTTTCCCCAGCGGTTGTAAATGGAAAAACTGTAATTGCTTATGGTACAACCTGGCTCGATAATGGGATAGAATAAATCGTTCTTACCATCATTATTGGGGCTGAATGCATTGGGCACGGATACCCAGCAATCGCAATTCTGGCTGCTCACTATTGCCGTATCGACCGACTGGCATACGCTGTCTGAAACCATTACCCAGTAGGTGCCTGTATCTGTGACTTGTAAGGTATTCAGTTTACTGCTGTCATTCCACAACACATTCCATCCTTGCGGCACATTGGCTTGCAGGGTGATTTGTACTGCCTGGCCCAGGCATACTGCAGTATCATGCAGGTATTGGGGCACGGTTATAATGTTTACTGAAATCGAATCGCGGTAAGGGCATCCCTGGCTGTTGATGCTAAGAAAGTAAGTGCCCGATATATTGGCAATATAGCTGGTGCCTGTAGAATTGTCCTGCCAGGTGTGGGTGGTGGCAAAGGGCGGTGCATACAAAGTTACCGGGCTGCAGGCAGTGGTATCGTTGCCCAGCGAAAAAGCAATATCTTTTACCTTTACCATAAAGCTGTCAAGTGCGGCATTGCATGCCTGGCTGGCATATACCCAATAGGCGCCGGCTACGTTTGCAGTAATTGAAGTGCCTGTATCGCCTGTATTCCATACAAAAGAGTTGTAGTTGCCCGGAGCATAAAGTATTGCATTGCCCAGCGGTGCGCAAACAAGGGTATCGTTATAAGTGGTATCAATTGTTGCGGTGGTAACGTTAAAACTATCTATAAGCACGTCTGCGCAGTTAAGACAATACACATAGTATTGGCCGCCGCCGGTGATGATTTGGCTGGCGCCCGGTGTGCCGTTGTTCCAGCTATAGGCAGCATAGCCTGGGGGCGCAGTTAATATATCTCCTTTAGGGGCAATGCAGAGCGTTGTATCGGTATGCGAATAAGTGGTGTCGGGTAAATTGCCATATTTAGCAACAAACATATATTCGGTATATGCCGGACTGTTTTCTGAAAAAGTATCGGAACCAATAGTGAACTGAGAGAAACCGGGAGCGTCAATAAAGTCGCCACAGACAGCCAGGTTGCCGCTGGGGTCGCAGGCCAGCATTGCCTGGTCATCACCACCGGAAGCAAGCCCTATATTTGATAAAGGGTTGCAGTTGAGGTCGTACCCGACAATAAAAACAGGATCCACAGAGGGCGTATCAACGGCCAGCGTGTCGCCGGGGGCTATGACGGCAGGTTTCGTGTATGCGCCACATACCCATACTTTGGAGCAGAGCGACGAAGCTGCAACGGAATAGCTGTATATGGCCGATGCTGAACAGATCGTTCTTGCCCAGCGCAGGGTATCTGCAGATGAATACCCGACAAAGAAAACAGCAGAATAGGGCGTATCCGAGTAAGAACGTGTGAGGGTATCGGCTCCGAAACTGACAGACATACCAAAATAATCGCCGGCCATATACACATTGCCGGAAATATCGGCGGTCAATGCAACTCCGGAAGCAGAGCCCGTGTCGCCAGATATATCGGCCCATAATGGTGTGCCCGCCAGCGAGAATTTTGCTATTAATGCATCGTAATAACCCGGAACAGCTGCAATAGTTGAAGCCCCTACGCTGAAGGCGGGCGAACTGGATTGGCCCGCCACATATATATAACCCGTCGGGGATATAATGATACTTCTTGCAAAGTCATCACCGGTGCCGCCTATAGATGAGGCCCATACCAGTGATCCGGAAGGGCTGTATTTAGCAACAAATATATCGGAGGTTCCGCCAAGCGAATTCGCATTGGTAAGTGTATAAGAGCCTATAGTAAAAGTGGGGCTGCTGAAAGTGCCGGCAATATAAATATTGCCTGAAGAATCTGCTGTCATAAAGCCTCCGGTTGAAACCGGAATGATCTCGGCCCAAAGCACGGTGCCACCGGGACTTATCTTGACAAGGAAACTTGCTGTGGAAGGGGAAAGAGGGTTAATTAAAACCAAAGAGCCTATTTGCATTTTGGCAGTATATGTATATCCATATACGAAAAGGTCGCCGGCCCGGTCGGTGCAAATATTCGGAGCAAACTGCAGACCCGAATCTGTGCCGCCGGCCCATAACACATTTCCTGTAGGGCTGTATTTCACCCATAATACCTGTTCGGAGGGTGGAAGGGGAACATTAATACTACCAAAAGTAATAGCGGAGGAGCCCGCGGTGGAACTGCCCGCCGCGAAAATATTGCCGGCAGAATCGGTGGCCACAGCCCATCCCTCGGCACCATATCCTGTGCCTGCTCCCGCCCATAACCAGCTTTGGGCTGATGCTGGCGGTAAAAAAAACAAGAAGGCCAAAAGAAATAAAAATGCAGCGAAGATTGCGGGCAATATATTTTTCATAGCATATTAGATTGGCAGGCTTTATTTACGAATAAAGATAGTCAATGTAATGCACTAATTGTAGCGGCAAGAGTAAAAATATGGCAAACATGTATGCGTCAGAAGACAGCATAATGATGTATAAAAGCCTTTGATCAAAAACAAGAGAAAAGAATTTTTCCGGAAGCTGAGGCTTCAGTTTTTGTGAACGAGCAGACCTTCGACCAAAGAGTTGTATGTAGCAACTGAGTCAATATTACCTGCTCAGTTTACCTCACCAATGTCACATCTCCTTTCAGGAAATGCTTTATATTCTTTGAGCCGCCGCTGAATGTAAGCTCGTATTCATAGGCACCCATTTCTGCTGGCACTCCCTTATACATGCCATTCCATTTGGCATTGGGGTCTGTACTTAAAAACACTTGTTCGCCCCAGCGGTTGTAAATGGAAAAACTGAAATTGGAAATAATGCAGCCAGGTGGTATGATGCAGCGAAAAAAATCATTCTTACCATCGCCGTTCGGTGTGAAAGCGCTGGGTATAAAAGGCAGGCAATCGCAATAGGCGCTGCTTACTACGGCAGTATCGTTTATGCTGCATATGCTATCCGAAACCCTTACCCAATAAATGCCCGTATCTGCTACGTACAGGCTGTTCTGCCTGCTGCTGTCGTTCCACACCACATTCCAACCGGGAGGCACCATGGCTTGAAGGGTAAGCTGTACAGGTTGCTCACGGCATAATATTGTATCGTGCAGGAAGGGGGGCACTATTGTAATGTTTAACTGCACCGTATCGCTATATGGGCAGCCCCGGCTGTTGATGCTGAGGTAATATATGCCTGTGGAATCGGCAGTATAGCTGCTGCCTGTGGAATTGTCCTGCCAACTGCGGGTATCGCCAAAAGGCGGGGCATACAAGGTTACCGGGACACATGCAGCAGTATCATTGCCAAGCGAAAAAGCTATATTACTGATCTTCACAGTAAAGCTGTCAAACGCGGCGGTGCATTGTTGGCTTACAGCATATACCCAATAGCCGCCGTCTGTGTTTGCCGTAATGGAAGCGCCGGTATCGCCTGTGCTCCAGAGAAAAGAGCTGTAGCCTGCCCGGGCATTCAGTATTGCATTGCCATGCGGAGCACAAAGGGCGGTATCTTTGCGGGTGGTATCGATCGGTAAGGTAGTAACGTTAAAAGTATCAACAAGCTCCCGGCTACAGCTCAAACAAAATACATAGTATTGGCCGTCGCTGTCGATGGTGCGGCTGGTGCCTGTAGCGCCATTGTTCCAGTAATAAGCGGCATAACCGGGGGGCGCTGTTAATTTACACCCATTCGCACCTACGCACACCGTGGTATCTGTATGGGCATAAACACTATCGCTATATTTAGCAACAAACATAGCTTCTGTATTCGGAGTGCTAACTGTTTTTAATAAAGTATCCGGGCCAATAACAAAAACAGGGAATACAGGAGGCACTATGGCATAATCACTGCACAAAAGAAGATTACCTTTAGCGTCGCAGCTTATATTTGCATAGTCATCGCCACCTGAACCAAGCGTAATATGCGATAAGGGCGTCCCATTGTGGTCATACGCCTGAATAAATAAGGGGTCGTAATGCGTCGTATCGATAGCAATGGTATCTCCCGGGGCTATAATAACTTCTTCATTATAAGTGCCGGATAACCATACTTTTCCGCAATAGGTCGATGATACGGCAACGGAAGTAGATATGGCATCTAAAGTGGGTGAACTTATTGTTCTTGCCCAGTTTGCAACATTGGAAGGTGAATACTGAACGAGGAAAATAGCAGATTTGAACACATTCGGGTAAGGACGTGTCAGGGTAATACCGTCGAAGCTGATAGAAGTGCCGTAATAACTACCGACCATATACACATTGCCGGAAGTATCGCCGGCCAATGCATTTGCACTGGTGATGCCGATGCTAGGGTCGACAGACAAATCGGCCCATAAAGGTGTGCCCGATAGTGAAAATTTCGCTATTAACGCATTATAAGAACCTGCAGGGTTGCTGATATTTGAAGATCCCACTGTAAAGGCCGGAGAATTTGAATAGCCTGCCACATAAAGATAACCTTTTGAAGATATGGTGATGCCCAGGGCCTCCTCCTCGCCGGTGCCGCCAATGGATGAAGCCCATACCAATGCCCCCGAAGGGCTGTATTTAAGAACAGTTATGTCCTGGGTACTGCCAGACGTATTTGCATTGCTTAGTGTAAAAGGGCCTGCAGTAAAAGTAGAGCCGCCGAATTGGTTGGCAATGTAAATATTGCCTGACGAATCTGCAGCTAAATTGCCTCCATATGAAAACGGAACCGTCTGCGCCCAAAGCACCGTGCCGCCCGGGCTTATTTTGATAAGAAAGCACATGGCAAAAGGGGAAGAAGAATTAGTTATAACAAAACCGCCCACCTGCATGGTGGCACTAAACATATTTCCGAGCACGTACAGGTTGCCGGCCCGGTCGGTGCAAATATTTGCAAGCCATAGGCTACCTGAATCTGTGCCGCCGGCCCATAGTACATTTCCTGAAGGCCCGTATTTTACCCATGCTATTTGTATATCGGGCGGAAGAGGAACGCTAATACTGCCAAAAGATATGGATGGCGTGGGAGTGCCGCCTATAGTGGCACATGCGCCAAAAACATTACCTGCAGTATCGCTGGCCACTGCCCATCCTTCAGCGTCATGACCTGCTCCTGCCTGTGCCCACAGCCAGTTCTGGGCAGATGCTTTTGGCAGCACAAATAAGAAAGCAGAAAGAAAAAAGAATAGCGTTAATATAAGAGACAATAAATGCTTCATAGTTTATCGTATCAACAGGCTTTATTATTAGTAAAGATAGGAATATTATTGTTTTAATTATTTGCTGCCCATGTTGAGGTGATGGCGGGGCTGTGGGAAAAAGACGCTAGTGCTGTGCAAGAAATACTGTTTTAAGTAATTATACAGGCACTAAGCAAACTTTAATTGCCGAAATATTTACAGACATGGATAATGCTACCAGCACAGGCGACCTTTTTTCCAGTAACAATTCAATTCTTACGGCAGCAGCAACAGCCGTTACAAATGGTCAAATAACACAAGCAGACGCAGACCAGATAACTGCATTCGTAAGCATTTCCGATAGCTCCTATTCTTACTGGACTATTAATAACGGGTACAACTATACCAAATGGGCGAACATACTAAATTCAGGTAAATCATATGCTGTAAACGGGGCTGAAGTAGGTAAAGCCGATGTGTTAGCGGGTGTTTCGGGTGCATTGGATGGGGCTGTAGGTGGCATCGCAGGTGCTGTGGCATTTGGTATATTAGGTGCCGGGTGTGGTTCTCTTTATACCATTTTCATGTCGCTGTCCTTTTAAACGTAGTTTTTTTTAATTTTACAATACAAAAACTATTCATCATGTCTAAGGGAGCTAAAAGGATATTGGTTTTGATAGCCTGTGTTATTTCTACAATAATTATAGAAATACTATGGAGTGGCCTACCTTTAAAAAAGGAAACATTGGAAATAGATCTATCCTATGTTTATTTAGTCCTGCTTTTAAACTCAATATTCAGGGACTTTAAAGAGGAAGCCAAAGAAAAAAAACAAGAGAGAAAAGCGTAAATCAAAACGTAATCAAACAATGAGGCGTAGGGCGAAAACTCTACGCCTTTTTATTCTGCATAACCACTACTTTTAACTATGACATTACCAAAAATCGGCCGGAAGGACGCCTTGATTATGGGCTGCCCACTGCAGCAAGCCCAGAGGGTGCGACACAAGGGAGCTAAATAGGAAGATGCAAGCCGGTGGCCGCATTCATACATCATCGCTCACAAATCCATCTATCCCCCTGTTACAAATTTTACAATTCTGGGCGGGGCTTTCAGCCAGTTAAGGTTTTGGAGTTGTATGTAGAAACTGATGCTGCGGAAAAACATGTTTTTGTTGCCGTAGGTGTTGTTGAGGTAATCGCGAAAATCGCCGCTCATGACGATGGGTATATACAGTGCCGCTACGTTCTTTACGATGTATACTTCTACCCCGGCATCGTACAAAAAGTTGTCTGCATTGGGGTTATTGATGGTGGGCGTGGGGTTAGGCTCCAGGCCCAGATCGAGGAAGAGGCGTATGGGAAGGCCGCTTATGGGCAGATCGGAGGAGAGGTTCAGGGTGGCCAGCCAGTTATCGCTCATGCCCACACCACCTGTCACAGGTATTTTAAAGCCACCTTCCTGTATGGATATTTGTTGTTCGCCCCTGTTGGCAATGTCGTTCCTGTCTGTATAGGTGCCGTCATAGAGATAATCATTCACACCCGAATAGGAAGCAGCAAGATCGTAACGGCTTGTAACCGCAGGGTTGGCATTGAAGTTAAAAAGCTTGCCTATATAAGCGCGCACATAAAGCCCTTCGCCGGGTTTGTTATAGTCTACACGGGCATTGCCTGTGAGGCCTATTTTGGCAAAGTCGGGGCTTATCTGCCCTTCGGCGCTATAGCTGAAGGGATTGTAAGTGCGGTCGTTGCGGTGGGTGTAGCGAATGAGGCCGTAAACGTGCTGTATGGACTTGAGGCTTGCTTTTGTGGAATCCGCAAGGTCAGGTTGTATAAGCGAATCTTCTGTAATAAAATATCCCTTAATGGTAAGCAGGCGCGTTACGCTGCTGAGGAGGTTATGCTCGTTGAACCTGATATTGAGCGAGGGCGCAATTTTTGTGTATCGCTGGTATAAGTTGCTAAAAGGCGCAGGCTGATCGAAGACATTGAAATGGTATGTTTTGGCATCGGTCTGCAGCAACAGTTCTTTAAACACGTTGTCCGGATACCACATGTAGCCCACTGAGCCCGCACCCATAAGCGATTTAGAAGCAAAGGCATAGGTGGGCATCAGTACAAAGCGGAAACGGTTTTCGGGCAGGCTAAGGTTGTGCACTATAAAACCAAGCTGGTAACCATCGTTAATATTATAACCGGTGGCCGGCATAAGAAATATGGTTTCTTTCTCGTTCGTGTTCAGCCCTGCAAAATATTTAGCGTCTAAAAAAGGCAGGCTCAGTTTGCGGTCCCAGGTATTGTTGGCGGTTTTTGCATCGGGTATCACATCATCCACTTGCAGGCGTGTCCATGAGTTATAGGCCGGGGCCAATGATAGCGTGGTCGTGGTCCTGAAAGGGTCTGAAATGATCTTTGTCAGCAGGCTGTCTTTATGATACACATCAATTATCACGGGCATATCCAGCTTGTTTTTACTCAGCACCGTAATATCTGTGCTGCTATCGCTGTGGCTTACTTTTTTTATAGAAAAATCTATTTTCTTATCAGTGGCAAGTGCATCTGTAAAAAACCAGTCTATATTTTTCTTGGTGTGTTTCCGCAATATGGCCTGAAAGTCTTCCGGGTATGGATGTTTAAATTTCCAGGTGTTGAAATAATCCTGCATGGCATATTTAAAATCGTTGGGGCCCATATATTGTTCCAGCCAGTGCAGCATCATAGGTGTTTTACCATACACGTCCAGCCCGTAATTGGCAGAGGTGAAGTTGGCAGAGGTCTGCTCAATGGCCTGGTCGTCGCCCACCCGCATGTTCTCGAACAGCTCGGCGTAACCAAGGTTACTCGCAAGTCTTTCTGTTGTATCAGCGCCGGTGGTTTTCTGCTCGTAAAAACTATTGATGCCCTCGTCCATCCAGGCATGGTCGCGCTCCATAGTGCCCAGCATGCCGTAGAACCAGTTGTGCCCGGCCTCGTGCACGATGGTGGTGCGCAACTGGTATAAGGACGATTGGGCTATAATGGTAACGGTGGGATATTCCATGCCGCCGCCTGCGCGCATATCGCCTTCCACAGCCTTTACCGTTTTGTAGGGATAAGGGCCCACACTGCTGCCATAACTGCGAATCGCCTCTTTAAGATAGTCGGTGGCTTTCATCCACTGCCTTTTGTGTTGGGGCAGGAAGGCCGCCCAGGTGGTCACCAGTTCTGAGTTGACGGGCGATACCACCGTGTCTTTCCTCACCACCCAGCGCTTATCTGCAAACCAGGCAAAATCGTGCACTTTTTCTTCGTGATAATGTATGGTCTTTAAATTGGGGTCGCTGGGGGGGAAGTTATCTTCATACAAAGTGTCGGAAGGATACGGAAGGGCTGCCAGGCTATCCAGCCAGGCCTCTTCGTTGCGGTCCATCAGATTGCCGGTGGCCATTACCACATAATTGCGGGGCAGCGTGATGCTGACATCGTAAGTGCCGAAATCGCTGTAAAACTCGCCCTGGTCCAGGTAAGAGATCGGGTGCCAGCCTTTGCGGTCGTAAACAGCGGGCTTTGGGAACCATTGCGAAATATAATAGGCCTGGCCGGTATGCCCCATGCGGGAAAACACTTTGGGTATCTTGACACGGAAAGGCGTTTTGATGGTAAGCTTGCCGCCGGGCAGCAGGGGCTTATTAAGGTCTATACGGGCTATATCGGGCACATCATCGGTGTTAAAAAACTCTACATTCTGCCCGTCCACATTGAACAGGAGATCTTCTATATAGCCTTTGTCGTCGGGTTTGGAATAGTAAAAAGCAGTGCTTCGGTTCAGGTCCTGCTGTTTTGCAAAAGGGGTATGGTCGTGCTTATAGGCATTGGGCCATAGGTGCATGAACAGGTAGTTAAGCGTATCAGGCGAATTGTTGGTATAATCAATAGTTTCGAAGCCGGTGAGGGAATTGGTGGTATCATCCAGCTTTACATCAATTTTCACGTCCACCTTCTGCTGCCAGTATCTCTGGGCAAAAGAAAGGCTGCTGAGCAGTAAAACAGGTATGAGGAGGAAATGCTTCATTGTGCCGTTCATTACGCTAAAGTAGGATTTATGTTGAAATGGTTGACCTGTTGAATAGTTGATTGGTTAATTTGTTGGATGGTTAATTGGTTAATTGGCTAATTGATTAAATAACAGGTTGGTTGACAAGAACGTATGAATGAGGGGGAAATTGTGGGGGATTAAACGAAATAGCACTATTTTTATATCAACCACTATTTCAAATAGCGTGAAACAAAAGGTTCAAAATATTAAAAAGAAAAGCGGCAGATCGCGGGATGTATCTCCGATAATTGGAATTGCCTGCATCCTGTTAATGCTCTATTTCTACAGTAATGTATCAAGCGATACACAATATATCTTCAATGTTTTCCTGATAGCAATAATCATCATTTATGTCATTTATGCCATTGTTACTTTCCGAAGATTAAAAGATGACCTCGCAAAAAAAGACCGAAGACCACTAACCTGGTATGAATGTATAGTTGGTATAGCCCTTTTCATTTTAATCAAATATTTGTCTCAAAGAATATTAAGCTATCCGCGATATATTTTCTATTCTTTGTGGTTAGTGATATTTATCATTTATGCAATTGTTGATTTCCGAAGATCGAAAGATGACTTGACAAGCGAAGGCCCAAAAGATGAACCTGGTTTACTGCCTGTGCTATCAAAATTAATAAAATGCGCCGTATGGTCTTTGCTTATAAATGCGCTGTTATTTGTTCCTTTTAACTATGCTATACTATTATTTGCAAAAAATAGCACGCCTGAAAACTATACCTGTGAGATCACCAACGCGGTTAATAGAGTTAGTAGAAGAGGAACAGGACGGCGCGTACACCTGCCGCATAAAGAAATACTTTTTAAATTCAATAGTAAAGAAGAATTAGAAGATTATAACGAACCTATTATATCGGAGCTGGCCAAAGACAAGGGATACAAGGACTATAATGTGATCATTACGGTGCGAAGATCAATACTGGGTGCTTATGTATTAGATTATTATTCGGTCATCCATAAATAATGTATTACACAGTGCCTTTTTCAAAAGCAGACTATGCAGCCTTTCTGTGTCTTGCTCGCCTGCGCAACTTGCACAGCAGGGCATGTTTGTAATGGTTTCTGCTAAATAAAAAGATAAAAATGAATGGGGTAAATACCTGGAGGGTGAAGCGCCACCCACCCCGCTTCGCTTTGACAACTGGCAATTTCTACCCAATGGGGACCGCGCGATATATCCGGCATCAAACTATCCTGCAAAGAATATTTTTACTGATAAATAACCCTATCACCCAGCTCTTCGCACAGCACAAAAATAACCATATAAGCGCCATTCATAGAATAGATTTTTAATTTTGTTTGTTTGCTCAATTGGTTTTGAATGGGTGGCAGCCCACAGATTACTTTCTTTCTGATTATTTATTATCTTTAATAGTAAATCTATGAATATGAAATACCTGTACTCTTCCCTTATTTCTTTTCTTGTATTTCTTGTATTGCCTGGGGCTTTGTTTGCGCAGAGTTGGAGCGAGTTGGGGACAGGTGCTAATGCACTGAATGCCGACGGCATAGTTTATACAATTACTACGGACCATTCCGGGAATGTTTATGCAGCAGGAGATTTTACTGATGGAATTACATTGGGAACAGGACATTACTATGTGGCTAAATGGGATGGCAGCAACTGGGCCGAATTAGGTTCCGGTGCTGACGCTCTTAATGCTAATGGACAAATTCTATCTATCGCCTCAGACGCAATGGGAAATATTTATGCAGGTGGCAATTTTACTGATTCGAATGGCCATGCCTATATAGCCAAATGGAACGGAAGCACATGGGCGAAATTGGGAAACGGCGCTAATGCCCTTATTATAAATTCAATAATTAATTGCATCGCTACAGATGCATCTGGAAATGTATATGCAGGTGGTGGCTTTGCTGATTCGAATGGGAATATCTATGTAGCCAAATGGGATGGCAGCAACTGGACTGCACTTGGGGCGGGATTAAATACTCCCATTAACTATTATAGCGTATTGTCTTCTATTACAACCGACGTTTCAGGGAATGTTTATGCAGCGGGCACTTTTACCAATTTAAGTGGCTATACCTATGTTGCAAAATGGAATGGCAGCAGTTGGACTGAGTTTGGTACAGGGCTTAATGCAAATAATTCTATTTTTAGTATTACTGTCGACGCAAATGGAAATGTTTATGCAACAGGCGATTTTACCAACTCAAACAGTTATAGGTACGTGGCAAAATGGGATGGAAATACCTGGGATGAGTTAGGTTCAGGCGCTAACGCCCTTAATGCTAATAGCTGGATCAGCAGTATGACAACAAGTCCTGATGGCACTACCTATGTTGCAGGGAATTTTAAAAATTTAAACGGTAATGGTTATGTAGCAAAATGGAATGGCAATAAATGGACGGAATTGGGTAGCGGCGCCAATGCGCTTTATGTTAGCAGTACTATTTATGCGATAGCAGAAGATGCTTTAGGAAATATTTATGCAGGAGGGCAATTAATAGACTCAACTGATCCTTATTATTATGTTGCAGAATATACACATAACAGCACTACGCCTTGCAATAGTACTGCTATGGGTAATGGCCTCGACACCACCAACATCGGCCGTTTCATCATCGGCACAGATACATTTGGTACAGTCTATTCCCATCTTGCCAATCCTACCCCGATGAATTCCTATGTTTTTAATTCCACCGATACCATTCAATTATTTGTCGACAGCACTTACCACCTGCAGGAAGCCAGCATTATGAATACCATACACGATGCGGATGCTAAGGTGACTTTGTTTATTGATTACAATGCCAATGGGCAGTATGATATTCCGCAGGAAAGGGTTTGGACCAGTTACAGCAGGGCTTTTTACTATTATATTTTGGATACTGATATTAGCATCCCTTCCTACGCTGTTACAGATACCCCCATCGGCATGAGGCTGATAATAAACAATGATACAAGCGCAAATGCCGCTTCTGATTCTGCATGTGGCACTTATGTATCGGGTGAAACAGAGGACTTTGTGGTGGTGCTACGAAATGGGAGTTTAGCAGTGAATAGTGAACATGGAACAGTGAACAGTTTGACACTGTGGCCCAACCCCAGCTCTGGCGCATTTAATGTGCACAGCGCTCAGCCGGGACAATTAACCCTGTTTGATATGCTGGGAACAGCGATGGCCCAATATAAAATACAAACAGGCGAAACCTCGCTGCAATTGCCGGGTGGGCTTGCTCCGGGTATTTATATAGCTAAATTTCTCTCTGCCACTGGCGCTACACAAGTCACCAGGCTGTTAAAAAAATAAACCGCTGCTTCTGCAAGGGCATTATAAAAGTCTAAGCATCTTCTAATACGCTTCTAATCTCATCCTAATTCTGTCCTAATATCCTCGTTCTACTTTTATATCGCAATTGGCAAGGTCCCCGCTTTGGGAAAAATGCTTTGCCTTTATTTTTTCACGATAAAAACTTTTGTCTATGAAATCATTCCTGCTATTCTTCAGCTTTTTCTTATTCATTTCAAAAATTTCGGCCGGGAGAAACATTGTTGGCCCTGTTTGCCAGGGATATTATATCACCAATAACAACGAAAAGAAAAATGCTGACTTTATTATCCCAAATACGCTTGATGGCTTTTTAAGCCTGCAGCAGAAAATTGTAGTTGTCAATGCCGACGGGTCGAGGGCAGTGCTGTATCCAAAAGACGTAAAACTATTTGAGATCACGGAATTAGAATTTAAACCCCATTTGCATAGCTCTTACTGCGACCTTGGCAGTACGCTTCATTATACCAACGTCAAATTTGTCTCCCTGGCAACAAGTAGAATAACAAAAGCCAGGACCAGGTTTTTATACTGTCCGGAGGAGTCTGAATTTATTAACATATTCTACGAGTTTGGCGCAAATAAGGCCCATAATTGGCTGTTGCTTACGGGAAAGGTATATTTTAACAACACAACGCAGCAGGTGCTGCAGTCGGGGAAGAAACGCTTAATGGCTTTTTTCGCAGACTACCCATTGCTTGCCTGCTTAATTAAAAGCAGGGACCTGCAGTTTAAGGGTGACCGGGGAACGATGCTGGGCGAATATGAGAAATGGAAGCTGAAACAAAAACTTATAGCAGAAAACGATACCGGCAACCGTATATTTAACGAGTATTTAGGGGTAAGAAATGACACCTCTTATGTTCTTAAAGCCTGCATTGACGCTGATAAAAATTATAGATCAAGGAGCGACTTTGCCGGCTCCCTGTTGCTAAGTTCGGCCACAACGGTCATTGGCGAGATCGTACATGCTTACAATACCCGATCTAATGTCCCGGATGATAAAAAGCTCAATTTCCCGGACCCTGTTTTGAGATCAAACCCAATTTATAAGGAGGCCTATATAAACAGGGCTAAACAAATCAGGACGGACCGGATCGTAAAAGGAGCTCTGCTCGGCACAGTTGTTTTCGCCCTTATTGTTGCACTGATCTGATCATACCCATGGCTATAATAAATAAGAGAACGCTACAATTATTCTTGCTTTGCTGTGTTTTTTTGCAGGCTTGTAATGACAAATTCATGCCCTATAAAACGCAGTTTATATCAGAAACTGAAAATATCAAAGCAACAGATACTTTGGTAATAGTAAACCCTTATGTTTTTTCAGGTGAAATTAACAAGGCTGTAGCTAAAAAGTTTGAAATTGGTGATTCTATAAGGCATAAGGGCTACATTCAGGATAAATATGTTACAGATAACAACAGATATGATAAAGAAGTTGCGGCACACTGCGAAAATAAATATAGCAATTATTTTAGGCATATGCCATATAGAGCTTTGAAGCCTTCAGGTAATGATAATGCGGTATTGTATAATGAGTTAAAAAAAGTTGAACTTCAATTAAAGGATAGTCTGGTGGGCGTATATAATATGAGCGATGAAATGCATGATATATTAATAAAATATCCTGGTGATTTATTTCTTTTAACCGATCTATCTGAGTATTATTCTACTGCAAAAACGAGGTTCATGTATAATGACATAACTATAGCCCAGTTTTTTGTTTTTAAGAAGGAAAATAAACATTTGGTGTTTTACAATTACTCTAATCTTGGTGAATGTAGGTCCCGGAAAGGGAGTTGTTTTGATCGCGACAATTGGTATGAGGTGAACTTTTCTCTAAAAAAATTTCGGAAGGCTTTAAGGCGTGAATTGAACAAATAACGGGACTTGCTGTGAATGTATATGTAATTGCGCAAAGTGAAGCAACATTGGTAAATGCTCTGCAATTGTTAGGATTTTTGATGTTTTGTTTTTATATTTGCTAATAATTATAGCAACTTTATTGCTAATAATTATATCAATTATATGGCTCAGAAAAACTATTTTTCTGCAAATCTTAAGTTTTTGCGCACCCGTAAGGCGCAAAGCCAGCAAGAATTGTCCACAGCTTTAGGCATTAAAAGAGCTGCATGGGGTCATTATGAAACAGGTGTTGTAAAAAATATTCCCAGCGAAGAATTAATAGCTATCTCAGATTATTTTAAAGTGTCGGTAGATGTTTTGTTTAAAGTTGACATATCAAAACTGCCCGAAAATAAATTAAATGAAATTGAAGGCAATAAAAATATCTATTCAGGCAAAGAATTGAGAATCCTGGTAACTACCGTAGATTCAAATAGCAAAGAAAATATTGAGTATGTGCCCATTAAGGCTAAAGCAGGATATGCAAGAGGGTACAGTGATATGGAATATATAAATAAGCTCCCGGTGTTTAATCTTCCCCACCTGCCTAAAAACAGAAAATACAGAATGTTCCCAACCGAAGGCGATTCAATGTTGCCAATACCTGTAGGGGCTATGGTGATAGGCGAATTTATGGAAGATTGGTTTTCAATTAAAAATGAGGACTTATGCATTGTTATTACTAAAAATGAAGGAATTGTTTTTAAACAAGTAATAAATACAATCAAAGAGAAACATTCTTTGATTCTTCAATCACTTAATCCTTTTTATAAACCATACGCAGTGCCGATAGACGAAGTTTGTGAAGTATGGAAATATAAAAGCTATATGAGTGATGCTACTCCTAAAGCAGATGTTTCCTTGCTGATCTCTGAGGACTTAAAAAATGTAAAAGCAGATGTTGATAAAATTATAAATAGAATTATTCAATGAGTAGTTATACTAATAAATTAAAATTTAAATTAAACTAAATGGCAGATAGGCTAATATTTAGTTTAGAATTTATAAAATTTCTTGTAGCATAAAATATATTTTTACCTCGGAAAGAGGGAACCCGGACAAATTGTTAGAAATGGCTTCAACAGTATTCAAAGAACATATTAAATCATTACACTTCGCTTTGAAAGAAGGGGGTAAGGAGAGTGGTGTAATATTAACCTCCGAGTATGAAAGATTTTCTTCAAAATTATCCCCCCAGGAATTATTTGCCTTAGAGATTGCTAAAGAGAAGTTTGACGCTGATGCCGTTTATTTCCGTTATTTTAATGATGGCAGGGAATCTGTTCCTCAAATTTATATTTACGACAATACGGATTTACATTTAACTGAAAAAGAGACCAAAAACATTCACAAGAAAGTTTGGAGTGGTTGTCAGGTTTTATTGTTTATACTAGTTGAAAAGGCAACAGTAAAAGTATTTGACGCTAGAGAAAAAGTAGAAGATAATATCAAAAACCATGCATTTGAAACTATACAACTCACAGGGAAAGCTATTAACGATTTTTTTGCCAAAAGTTTTGATGATGGTTTGTTTTGGGAGGAAAAAAACAATGAAAAAAGATTTCAATACTCTAATTCTGCATACAGAGATTTAATAGTAGGCCTTAAAAATATTTATACTGATTTTCAAGAAAAATCAAATCTTAGCCCTCCTTTGGCACTCAAATTACTAGTGCAGTGCTTGCTAATAAAATATCTTGAAGAACGTGATGAGCAAACAGCTAATGGCTATTTTGCAAAAAAATATTTTAAAAACCATTTTCAAAGCGACAATTTTTGTGAAGTTATCCGAAAAGGAAAATTACTTGATTTATTGGATGAGCTTTCAGTAGATTTTAACGGAAAAATTTTCGAATGGGATAAAAAAACAGAGCAAGAAGAAAGACAGGATATTACCAATGCCAGTGTGAGAAAACTGGCGGAATACCTTGATGGCAATAGTCAAAATGAACAACTTGTTTTATGGCGGCTATATTCTTTTTCTCATTTACCCGTAGAACTGATTAGTTCTGTTTATGAAGAACTGCTGACAAACAGTAAGGATATTGTTTATACTCCTGAAATGATTGTTAGCACATTGATAGATGAGTGTATGCCTTTGAAAAGTCCCAAGCAGAATTTCAAGCTAATTGATGTTAGTTGTGGTTCCGGAATATTTCTTGTAAAGGCATACAAAAGGATTATTCAATGGTGGAGGTATGAACAATGGCTTGAAACGGGGGAATTAATAAAACCGGATTTAACAACATTGAAAGATTTGCTTACCAAAAGCATTTTTGGAATAGATATACAAGGCGATGCCATTAGGTTGTCGGTATTTAGTCTTGCTTTGGCCTTATTGGATGAAGTTGATCTAAGCCCTCCTGTCTGGCAGAAACTTAAATTTCCCGATTTAGGTAAAAATAATATTATTGAAAATGATTTTTTCCATTTTATAACAAATAAGCCACCTAACGATTTTGATTTGGTAATAGGTAATCCGCCTTTTAATGTACCTGATAATATTAACAAGGGCGAATATGTCAAGAAACTAGAAGTAGAGTATGGTTATAAAAGTGATCTTAAGATACCCAAACATAATCTTGCATTGATGTTCCTGGCAGAATCATTGAAGATAATAAAATCAAACGCAATATTATGTCTAATACAGCCCTCTGGACCCTTATTCTATCAAAAAAACGAAAAGTTTAGGAACAGTTTATTTGCTAAATATAATCTTTTACAAGTAATAGATTTAACTAAGTTAGGAGACGTATTGTGGGGCGATAAAAATATCGCAACAGCGGCTGTATTTATACAAAACAAGCCACCTGATGATGAAGATATATTGCATATCGTCGTGAGACATTCCTTAGCCAATAGTGAGAGATTATTCTTAGAATTAGACAATTATGATTTTCATACAATAAGCAAAGAAGAGGTATGCTCGAATCCGTATTTATGGAAAACTAATGCAATTGGAGGAGGTAGGGTTACGCAATTAATTAGTAGGCTGTCTAATTTGAGAACGATACGTGATTTTTTAAATGAAAAGAAAGAAGAAGGTTGGGAATGGAGCGATGGTTTTAAAATTGAAGGAAAAAAAAGAGTAACTGCTGACTATATTACAGGAAAAGATTTTTTACCGACAAATGCATTTACCGAAAAGGGAATTGATTGGAGTCAGGTACACCCTTGCATAGAATCCAAATTTGAACGTCCAAGAAGTTATAAAATATATACACCTCCACATCTTTTGCTTAAAGCTATAATTGGGAATGAGAAACTCCCAGCTTTTTTTACAGACAGATATTTGGTGTTTAAGTCTAAAATTATTGGAATTCATGCTCCTCTAAAAAATAGACAGCAGCTTTTAGCTCTTCACAACTATTTATTAGACTATTCAGATATTCTAAGGTTTTACATTACATGTACAGGTAGCCAACAACTTGTAAATAGGGCTACCGCTATTCTAAATGAAGATTTAATGAACTTACCATACCCAGAGCATCTATCATCCATAAAAATTTCCAATGCTGAAAAAATATTAGTTGATGATGTCTTAAAATATCAATTATATGGAGATAATGAACTTTTAATACCTGCTACGGAATCTCAACTAAAAACATTTTCAAAAACATTCTGTCAAACGTTGAATAGCATTTACCAGACAAGTGATAAAGCTTTTCGGCCTGTTAAGATGTTAGATGCAGGTAATTATTATGCAATACATTTTGAATATACAAAGGAGAATTACAAAGGAGAATTAGAACAGACTAATGATTTAGAAAAATATATTAAACAATGTATTCCCACGCAAAAAAGCAACAAAAAAAATTTACATATACAACGAGTCTTAAAGGTATATAGCAGGGATACTATCATTCTTACAAAGCCTAAAAATCTTAGATACTGGATACAATCAATCGCCATTCGTGATGCTGATGAAACATTTTCTGATTATGTTAAAGCTGGTTTTTAATGCTGAGAGAAACGCATGATATAAATAGCAACTCTGGCATTGTTGATTTATCAGCAGCGAATCACTATTCAGTTAAAATACTTATTGCCTTCGTTGATAAAAACATTTCGGGCTTTCGTCAGTATTACCTTGATAAAAAAGATTCTGACAGGGAGAATAGGATCAGTGATTTTTTAGTTTATTATTTTAATAGCTGCCTTTTAGAAGAAAAAGATGGATTCCCTCCGTATAATTTCGGTAAAAACCCTACGCAAAAAGAAACAGCTAAAGAAACTGATATTGGAGTAGTTGTATTAAGTAAAAGTACAGCGCCTGTTACTATTATAGAATTTGAAGCCAAGCGTCTTTCAAATTCCTCAACACACGGTGAATATGTATATGGGACAAGAGGCGGTATAGAACGTTTTAAACGTGAACATCATGGCGAGCATTTAACTATTTGTGGGATGTTTGGCTATGTACAAAATGAAACTGCAAATGTTTGGATTGATAAAATAAACGGGTGGATAAAAAAAATGGCCGATGAAAACAAGGATAAAACTATTAATTGGAAATACCCTGATGAAAAACTTGAAAAGCTGGATGGTCATAAATACAAATCATTAAATTCCAGGCCTACCAAATCGCATCTGACACTTTATCATTATTTTATTGACCTTGTTCCTTCAGCCAACTAATTTCAATTTGTTTCTTTTTTACCCACACTCTATTCCATCAGGCGCATTTCGCGACAATTTTATTGTCAAAATATTTTCACAACAATTTTGTTGTTAAACAAATTAGCTAAGGCAAACGCTCCACCCAGCATGTCAAAACTTCAATATATTTAAAATATTATCAATCCTGTTAAAGGTAGGGCATCAGCAATCTCCAAACACAACCAAATCCGAACTTTGCCAGATGACACCAAATTCAAAAAATTTAAGTAGCAAAACAGAAAAAAATCATAGCAATCACCTGAATCAACGGTCTCATTTATACATAAACATAATAAATTATATGATAATATAAATTTTAAAAAATACCGTTTCGATACCGTTTCAATTTTCAGAAAATAAAATAAAAAATGTATAACTATATTTTAAAACAAAACAATATACTAAGTAAATTTGTACCGAAACATTAATGTTATTCCCTTAATATTTCGCATCAGCCTTCTCATTGTCCTTATACCTTGCGGCTTCTTGCAGGCACAGACAATTTATGATGCGCCGGCAGCGGATACTTCATGCCAGGGGTATAAAATAAAGGGGGACAAGGTTTACTTTTGGGACGAACTTATACCAGGGGCAGACGTGAAAAGTTTTATCTGCATTGCCAATGAGTATTCGAAAGATAAAAACCATGTCTATTTCGGCACGAAGATCTTTAAGCCGGCAGACCCTAAGAGTTTTGTGGCCCTGGAATGGGGATTCGCGAAAGACAAAAACCATGTGTATTATAATTACTATTCCGGCAAAATAATAAAGGGCGCCGACCCGGAGACATTTGTGGTATTCGATCTGCCGGTGTGTAAAGACAAAAACAAGGTTTATGTGCGTGACAAGAAGGATAACTTTATTGAACAGAAAGGAGCAGACGCAAAGACTTTTAAAGGTGCTGAGAGCTATTATTGTGACAAGAATTTTCTGTATAATGTGTATGGAAACATATTAGCCCGCCGGGATACGTTTGATATCGAAAGGTTTTTAAAACCACCCCTGACTGAAAAGGACGCACAGTAGCCTTCATTTATTATATTTGAAGAGAACCAAATTAAATAATCATGGTAGACTTTTACAGACCGCCTGTGCCCCGCAGCGAGAGAGTGTTTGAAAAAAGTGAGTCGCGTGCACAGCCCCAGAGCTTCCCTTGTTCTCTTGCGTTCAGCTCTCAAGAAGGGAAGTATAACGCACTTCTGCGCGAGCCAGACTCGCTCAATACACTCAGCTATCAAAAAGGGATTATTGCGGATCTGTGTTGAGCGTATCGGGATGATCTGTATTAGGATTTCTATAAAGCGGACGATTGCGGACTTTCTTTTCGTTCAGCTCATCAATTTTTTTCTCAAGATCGTCTTTTGTCAAGCCCTGGCTTTTTTCCTGGTCAGGCGATGCAGGGCCCGCATCATCCGATGGTAGGTTTACATTGTCGTTTACAGTTTTTTTCGCCCTTGCCATTATTAAATTTACGAAGTTTGATGCAGTTTTGGATTTATTTAAACACATATAAATGGGTTCCAAATATACCCTGCTACTACTAATACAGTTCCGTATATGGGCACAATTTTTGCCCGGATTGCCGATTTGCATATATAATTGCAGCCTTTGGTTTTTCCCATCTTCTGTCTGTAGTTGTCAATGAGACCCGCCTTTGAGCCGTAAGACACTCTCATAACCCCTCTCTCAGGGGAAGTTCGCTAATTGTACTATTTTTGCTGCCCTTAAAAAAAATGTTTTATGAAAATACTGATGGCCCTGTGTTTGTTGCTATCGCTGGATGCTTATGGGCAGGAGCCTTGTGCCCATGCCAATCAATATGTGCAGATGCTGCCAAGCAAAACAGGCAAGAAAAGCAAAGAATTTTTCAGCCCTATAAGCCTGTGTCATCAGGGCAATAAATTTGTTTTGCACCTGGCACTGAAAAACTGGCAATATACCGTTACCAAACATTCGCTGATAAAGAGCAAGGCCATGACGGGCTATATGGAAGACCGCTATGAATGCGGGGAAGACTATATCAGCATCGTGCATACAGAGCCTGCCATCGTAAAGATCATACACCCATCTGCAAGCGACCACGAGGAGTATGGCTATATATTTAGCACAAAGGACTACCCGGTGATGAAAGTAAAAAGGTAAAAGTAAAAAGGCAAAGTCAAAAAAAGTGGGGGAGGGCTGATTTGTCTAAACGCTGTTTCTCAGGGGATATCTCCTTGCGTCGAGATGTGGCCCTGATGCAGGGCGGATGTGAGATGTTTCTGTGTGCGCAAGTAAACCACCCATGTTTCAGTCTGCGACCGAAACATCCCCTCCTAAAACCAGGATCGATGGGGCAAGCCCCGAGGGGTGTGACACAAGGATGCAGAATAGCGGGCAGAAGCTGGTGGCAAAAAAGTGTAAAATATAACGGCGCGAAAAAATATTATTATCTTGTTATTCCTAATTGAGTATTTATGAAAATACTGACGGCCCTTATTTTATTACTATCTGCACATGCCTGTGCGCAGGATTTTTGCACGAGTGCCGATACTTACTTCCACGTCTTCATAAAACCGGGGGAAGAAAAAAAGGAGCCGATAGACGGGCATATTAACCTGTGCCGGCGTAATAATAGTTTTGTTTTGCAAAGGAATGGCGCTGAGCGGACCGTGACATGCCACGGGCGGCATATTACGAATTGCGAAAAGTATGAAGTGGAGTTGGAGAATCTACAACGATAGCGCGGGGCGAAATCAAAATTCAAAAAGCAAAAAGCAAAAAAATCAAAATTCCAAATTCCAGATATCAGTAATTTGTAAGCCTTGTGCAAAAAACATTTTATGAGACTACTTACAGCCCTTATTTTATTAGTGACTGCCAACGCATATGGACAGGACTTTTGCGCCAGAAGTGATAAATACCTTATCAGGCATGCGGTGGAGGGAGAAGCAAACAAGGAAGATGTTTTTAGCGGTGCTATAAGCCTGTGCAGGAAGGGCAATAAGTTTGTTTTTAAGCTTGGTGATAAGACAGGGGTTTACACTATCGGAGAACGTAGGGAAGAAGAATCTGAATCTGCAAAAGGCTACCTGAAAGAATCGTTCAGATGCGGTGAATATGCGGTCGTCATCATACACGCCCGGCCTGTTGATGTGCAGGTGATACATATGATAGCGAGCGAACGCAGGTATGATAGCTATATGTTTGAAACCGAGGACCTGCCTGCTGTAAAATGTAAAGGCGGCCCGCAGACGCTGAAGGAGCAAATGGGACAACGTGCGAAGGCAAGTACGGGCAGCACCCTGAAGGCAGACAAGTATATGCATGCAGAAGGCAAGGAAAAAAGCAATGTGACCGGGGACATAAGCCTGCACCGTGATGGCGATGCCTTTATTTTTGAGCGGGAAGGGAAAACAAAAACGCTTAAAATAGACAGCCATAACAAAAGGCAAGCGAATGGACATGTGGAAGAAAAATACATTTGCGAAAAGGGCGACTACGAAATAGCTATAACACAAAGCAGACCTGTGAAGGTGCTGGTGAAGTATACACGCTTGTATGGGGCCAGCTACACTTTTTATGCGAAGGGCAGTGAGGGGGAAGAAGTTAAAGAGGTTAAAGAAATTAAAGAGCCTGGACCGGGGGAAAACCCTGAGATGGCAAGAATGCGGGCAGAGGCTGTGAGGCAGAAAAGATATGAGGACTCTGTAAAAACAGAACAGGAGGGGCTGAAATATAGAGAAGCGCTGAAAGAATCGTTGAAGCAGAATGCCGAAAAAAACATACAAAACAGGCGGCAATACCTGGCAGACAGCCTGAACAAAAACAATCCGTACAAAAACAATCCGCCCTGGCTGCATTGCGATGCGGCGCCGGGTTTTGACCTGCAACATTTCCTGGCGGGTGCACGGTATATTGATATGCCGCAACTAAATGATGATATGGTGACCTGCAATTTTAAATTTAATATAGATGATGAGGGACGCCTTATAGATGTGCGGGACATACAACTGAGCATGTATGATGGCAGCCCGCTGGCTTACAGTGGCAATGTGATAAGCAAAATAGCAGAGGCCGTGAAACAAAACCTGGCGGCCTCACCGGCATGGATAGCAAATTACCAGGCCATTGTGCAGGACACGGGGGTGTTCCTGGCGAGGTATACTTCGGGAGATTGCAGTTGCAATATGGTGCTGCTGAGGAAAGGCAATAGCACACAACAGCCCGTGGTGGACAACAGGCCCGATATAGAGGTGCTGAGCCACCGGGCAGATGATGCCAACAATATAAATGTGGAACTGGTGAACAATAAAAAAACGGCTGTGACTTATGTTGCGATGGCTATTACATTTTATGATGGCAGCGGACAAAAGGCCAAGGTGGTGACATGGAACACGAGCAACCTGGCCGCACATGAAAAACGAACTGTACCGGTGCCGGTGGATGCGAAATACGTTCATTTGGAAAATAAGGTGGAGATAACGCAGGTTTATTAGTTTAGTAATTAGTCTTTAGTAATTGGTAATTAGTAGTTAGTCTTTAGTAATTAGTTGGGGAAAGATTGGGCGGGGTTGTCTGCTTGATTTCTTCGGAAGCGGACGCTTCAATGGCTTGGGACGAAGCGGATGCTTATGCGACCAGTGGGTTTAAGCCGCCCAAGGCAGCAAGCCCCGAGGGGTGCGACGCAACCTAGCTGAGAAGTGGCGTAAAGCCGGCGACAAAAAAATTATGAATTTCCGGGCTATTTTGTTTTTATTAATTCTATGGCCTTGTTAAATACTACGTCCCTATGTTCCTTATCGGTGAACTCCCAGATGACAGGCTCGTTTTTCTGAAACAAAAATATGAGATGGTGGCCGTCCAGGGTGTGTGCATTGTACCTTTTAAAGGTTTCGCAGAGATCTAAATTTACGGGGTTATCGTTAAGGGGCAAAGCTTTGTTTGCTGAAGATTGGTTGTCATTTGTTCCGTTATTATCACATATTATCCAATTAGCCATAAAAGTAAGTTCGCGTTAATATCAATTGTAAAAATAAGGAAAAAACCTGCATTTAGTTATCATTAAGTATTTGTAAATATCTAAGGGCCAGGCCCGTATCGCTGTTTTTTTTGAGGGGCTAATAAATTTCGGTAATTTGTAAGCAGTGCAAAACGGTTTTATGAGGATATGGGCAGCTTTTATGATATTGCTGGCGAGCCATGCTTATGGGCAGGACTTGTATTGTGTGGAGGCCCATGAATATACACGCACTATGGGCAATGCAGTGAGTATAGAGAAAGATAAATACCGGGGGGAGATAAGCCTTTGCTTTAAGGAGAATACGTTTATCATTACCCTGAACGGGGATGTGAAAATACTGAAGGTGGAGGGCCATGCCCATAGGGAATCGCAATCGATGAAGGGCTATATGGAGGACAGGGTGGAATGCGAGGAGGGATATTCGGTGATCATTACTTATGCGGAGCCGGGGGTGGTGCATGTGGTGGGATCGTCGGAGAAGGCGGGGGCCACTTATGGCTATACTTTTACGAGCAACAAACTGCCTGTGATAAGAACGGAGGATGAGGCAAAGCCGCAACAACATGTGGTGGATAGTGTGAAGGAGGGGAAGTGAGGGCAAAGACACACCCCTAACCCCTCTCAAGGGTAACTATATAGCAATTGGAACTAAAGGTTATTTATCAAAAGCTCTTGAGCCATTTTTTTAGCCTCTCGCTTGTCCTTTGCGTTCAATAGAATATATACTGCTTTCTTTTTTTCTCTGCATATCTCCCACGGGAAGTCTCTTAGCCGTAGATAATCATTAGGGCTATCTTTAAGCGTAACCCTTTCGCAATCGGAAACATATTTACCCTTATCTATCCAAACCCTATATTTAGCCATTTTGCGACTTTTTTTCTACTTTCTTTTTACTGCCCGCTCCAGTCAATGATATAGCAATCATATCTTCAAAAGTGCCGTCAAACTTTACTTTGGGGTCGTAATGTTCGGCTCTTTTCTTGGTTGGTTTCTTTTTTGCAGCTTTTTTCATTTTTAAAATAATGTGGCTTGATTTTCGCTAGTCAAATTACTTTTTGATTTTGTGGCTTTTTGCCTAAAATTAAATCATCAAAGGTATTAGATTTAACGAACCCATGCGTTTTTTTGTCTAGTGATATCATAGTTAAATATCCGTTTTCAACTAAATGCGTTAAGTTCTTTCGCGCACTCACGGCCGACAACGCCAATCTATTTTCAGCCTCCTTTACAGTCAATAACAATGAAGATTCTTTATAAAACCATTCTAATATTAATGCCTGCTTATAACTTATTCCATTCAGCTTAACGAAGTTAGAGACTTCCATCTTTTCTTCGTTTTTCCTTTGAATGTATAAAATCAAATCTTCAAACGCCAACTTTATTGTTCTAAGATTGAAAAGCATAAAATAGGTCAAGTCATGGTCGTCAGCCTCAACATACTGAAAAGCCCGAGCATACTGGGCTTTTGCTCGTAATATCAATCTGGAGATAGATAGATACTCGGTCAACCAATATCCCTTCTTTAGCAAATACCAATAAAACAAAGCTCTTGCCGTCCTGCCATTACCATCTGCAAATGGATGGATA
>Ga0206829_10059_pt1 | contig 41881 bp, 32 predicted proteins | sample Alteio_BWOrgCont_75_FD_152862 | JGI IMG/M metagenome (GOLD analysis project Ga0206829, IMG submission 152862) | Enriched cells from forest soil in Barre Woods Harvard Forest LTER site, Petersham, Massachusetts, United States -... | ecosystem: Environmental > Terrestrial > Soil > Temperate forest >... | reverse complement strand
TCGCAAGTTACGCTGGAAGGATCCGCGCCGCGGCAAGGGCAGGCGTGGCGGACTACGGGTTATTTACTACAGCTTTCTCTCCGAACAGGAAATTTGGCTGCTGACGCTATACGACAAAGAGGAGGCCGCAGACTTGACGAACGACGAGAGAGCGCAACTGAGGCGAGCACTCGAAGCGGAACGCGCTGCGCGAAAGGCTAAAAACAGGAAATGAAGAAGCAGAATGCAACCAAGCGGAACCTGTTTGCTGAACTCATGGAAGGTGTGGATGCGATGAAGGCCCATCGCGAGGACAAAGTCACGCTTCGCACGCATACCATAGCGACTCCTGAAATCAAAGCGTCTCCAGGAGCAGAGTTCTTCTTAGCTGCTCGGGAGAAGTTCAACGTCTCTCGCGCTGTGTGGGCCAACATGCTGCGGGTCAGCCCGCGCACCGTGGAGAAGTGGGAGCAGGGTGGGCAGGTAAGCCCGTTGGCGGCTACATTTGTTGAGCTCGTCACTCAGTACCCGGACACCATCGAGCGATTGCAGACGCTTCCTCGGCGCGTTTCGCGCTCTTCGCGCAGGTCCAGACTGTCGACTACTACGCGGAATTCAGCCTCGCAATCTACGGCAAATCCACAGCGTTCTGGTGGTCGAACAAGGAAGAGCGTGCCCGTCGGAAGGTCAGCTGCGGCTGGCTGAGAGAAGAGATTCGCCGCTCTGCACGCAGCCTGCCTTGATACCGTTGTTTACTTCGGCGGCAGAAAGAGAAACTGACATTCCCCGGATATTGGGATTGTGTGCCGAGGAGGAGAAAGCGTTGTCAAGGGTTGTGACCGCTTAGCGGCGGCTTTTGCCGCCCTTGACATTGCCTGGGCCTCGGCTATGTTCCATTTATCCGGGAAATGTGAGTAGGATTTGTCCAGTGGATTATCCGGTCCATAACTTATTTCGCTTTCACAAGATCGAAAATTAACTGCGCCAATTGTTCCTCAAAAAACATTCTGACATCTGTGTGCATCTCCTGTTCCCAAAGGTTCGCCTTACCTTCGCAGGCCGCCTTGATGCTACTGAAAATCGACCGCAATAGGTGGGTTGACGAAATTGAGTCGCACCATACATTGTGTATTCAAGGAGTGTGCGAGCTATGTTCGATTCCCCTCATTCTCCGCGCGTCGTCGAGCGTCTGCTGGACAGTGAGCAGGCGGCCGCCATTATCAAAGTTCATCCCAAAACCCTCCAGCGCTACGCGCGCCACGGCATAGTGGTCGGCCTGCGCGTAGGCAAGCTCTGGCGCTTCCGCGCTTCGGATCTGATTCCTCCGCGCCTCGAAAACGATGGGGAAGACCTCGACGGAGAAGCGCAGGCACAGTACGCTGAAATGAACCACTCGTGCCCGCAACCAGACAGGAGATAAGTCATGTTGGTTCGGACACGGTATCAATACGGGAGTTTGAGGCTGAGGAAGCGCGAACGTGGTGCCGACGTGTGGGAGTTTCGTTATTACGAGTCAGATTCCAAGGGGCAACGGAAACGGCAGAGTGTGATCCTAGGGGATCGTGCTCTGTACGTGACAGAGACCCAGGCACGAAAGGCGACGCAAGCTCTTCTTCTTCGACTCAACGGCGAATCCCCACGTGCGGAAGTGGAGGCATCATCCTTCGGTGCCCTGTTGGATCGTTACATCGAGCAGGAACTGTCGGAACGTTACTCAACCCGGAAGTCGCATCTGTCGAATATCCGGGTACACATCCGGCCGCGGTGGGGCGAGTACCCCGTTGACAAAATGAAGCCGATGGCTATGGAACAGTGGCTGCGAGATTTACCGCTGGCTCCGAAGTCAAAAACTCATGTGCGGGGAATCATGCACCTCGTCTTCAAGTGTGCGGAGCGGTGGGGAATTATCGAACTCGGTAAGAATCCCGTCTCGCTGGTACGCGTGAAGAATGGAAGCAAGCGTCTGAAGCGCCCACGGGTTCTCGACGTGGACGAATTCTTTGAGATCCTCAAGCACCTCGGCGAACCATACCGCACCATGGTTCTGGTCGCACAGTGCCTGGGGCTTCGGGTCAGCGAGATATTAGGCCTGCAATGGGGCGATTTCGATTTTGAGAGTCGCACAGTGCTGGTCCAGCGCAGCGTGGTTGGTGGCAGGGTAGACGATTTGAAGACGGAATACTCGAAAGACGATGTTCCCCTTGATCCTCGGCTGGCGGAGGTGTTGTTGTATTGGCGCTCCGTTTCGATTTTTCCGGAGGAATTGGATTGGGTCTTCGCCAACCCAGTCACGGCACGGCTCTACCATCAGGAGAGTCTGCAAAAATCGCAGATCAAACGTGCAACCAAGCTTGCCAAATTAGGAGACGACATCGGCTGGCATACTTTTCGCCATACCTATCGCTCCTGGCTTGACGAGACAGGTGCGCCGATGAAGGTGCAACAGGAACTAATGCGTCATGCTTCGATCCAGACGACGATGAATGTCTATGGGCGCGCCATGACGGAAACCAAACGTCGCGCAAACAGTCAGGTTGTAGGACTGGTGTTCGGCGCAAACTCGCAGGATTCAACCGCAATTGCGGACACTGCGACCGTACAGTAAATTGCAGACGATCCTAAATGGGGGATAATGGGGACTTGCCGGAGGCGATCAATCGAATCTAAGTTGTTGATTCTTTTGGTTGCGGGGGCTGGATTTGAACCAGCGACCTTTGGGTTATGAGCCCAACGAGCTACCAGGCTGCTCCACCCCGCTCTTCAATATTAACAACCATTAACGGAGCTGGTCAAACCAGCCAGTTGGAACCTCTTCGCACTCGGGGAAGACAGTAGAGGCATACTCGTTCGTCGTCGACTCACTGTCCTTTTTGGGTTTCTAGAACAAAAGCTTCAACCCAAACTGAATCTGCCGGGAAGTCGTCGCCGTCGTTGTAATTACACCCGCAGTAGGTGAGGGGGTGGTTGATGCAGAAGAATACACAACTGTATTCGGAGTGCCAAAATTCGTGTGATTCAAAACGTTAAAAAACTCACTACGAAACTGCAGGTTAACCCTTTCCGAGATTGCCGTATTTTTCCGCAAGGAAAGATCGAGTTCCGAAAGCCCCGGCCCGTTCAATGTGTTGCGTCCGAGATCGCCATACGTCCCTGCAACGGGCACAACAAACGCCTCAGGGTTGAAATACTGCGACGGTCCTCCCTCAATCACGCTGCCACGAAAATCAGGATTCACAGAAGGACGCACAGGATTGCGGCTATCTCCATTGTTCGATGGATTGAAGCCCAGCTGCGGCGTAAACGGCAGGCCCGATTGCAGACTGACAATAGCGCTCGTGCTCCAGCCGCTTACAAGTCTTTCATTCCATGAAGATAGGCCGTTCAACCACGTCTTGCCGCGTCCAAAAGGCAGCTCATATGTGCCGTTCAGAACCGCAAGATGGCGCACATCCGTATTCGCCGACCCATAATCAAGCTGTGGCTCAGCCGGATACATCACGAATCCCGGAGCATTCGCTCCGACGCTGCTATTCCACGCTGTTCCGTTGTCCAGATTCTTCGAGAAGGTATACACGCCGCGGAACTGCAGTCCATGGTTGAACCGCCGGTTCACATCCACAATCAATCCGTTATAAGAGCTCACGCCTTCTGATATCCAGGTCGTACTGTTTGCCAGGTTTGGATTCGCATACGGCGCGCCTTTCGGATAGTAGATGGTCCCCGCCGCCAGGTTCGATGGGCATGGCGATGCAGGGCAGATCGTCGGAATCGGCTCATTCACATCCTCAGAAAGAATCTGATGATAGCCATGTGAGCCAACATATCCCAGTGTCAGCGATGTGCCTGGCGCAATCTGCTGCTCAATGTTCAGCGACCATGAAAGCAATGTCGGCGTGTTCGCATCCGGCTGGATACCGCTCGGCGATACTAGTGTTCCCGCTGGCGGGGCCGTACCCGGCGTAAAGTTCAACTTGGACACGGCAATGTTCTTGATGCTCTGCGTCGTATTGAATGGAGCATTCTGATCAAGCCGATAATCCAGGCTATCGAGTAGCGCACGATAGACGCCGAAGCCTGCATGAACAACAGTCCCGCTCTTCGGCGATGGCGTCCAGGCGATGCCGATACGCGGCTCGGGCAGGAACTTGGCACGATTCGTCGTGAACGCGGAATCACCGATATGCGGCTGCGTTTCCAGCACGCCATTCTCATCGAAAACGAAATTCGAAGCCCGGCCCTGTGCCTCGTTCCAGCCGTTCGTCGATTCGAAGCGGAATCCGAGCCGCAATTCAAGATTCGGCCACAGCCGCAGCGTATCCTGCGCAAACCCTGCCCCTTCGAGCGAGCGCCATCCGAGTTCGGTAGGGGAGGGAATGACCGTGAACGTGGAAACAGTACCTTGCAAAAATGCGCTCAGGCTCCCGAACGAAGCCTGCCCATATTGATACTGTGCGAGATTGCTGTTCGATTGCAGCCGCTGCAACCACACTCCCGCTTCCAATTGATTGCGCCCATGGGAGACATAGACATGGTCATCCCAGGTAAACAAGTTGCGCGCAGCTGTAAGATTGCTTCCTGCATTCGTGCCCGCGAGGCTGATCTGCGATGCCCCATTCAAGGCCGTTCCGCCGCCAATTACAATTGCGCCAATCGGCTTGCCTTCAACCCAGCCAGGAATATCGACCGGAGTTTCGCCTGTGAAGAAATAGCCTCCGCGCGAGAATCCAAGCCGAAAAGTATTCAGTACGCGCGGTGAAAAAATATGCTGCTCCTGTGCGCTCAGCACCTGCTCGCGCAAACTTGTGTCCACTGTGCTCAAGGGATTGATAGTCGGCGTGTTCGCCGCAGAATCGTCAATGGTGTACACGGCAAATGCAGAATCCTTCGCGGAGATATTGTCGTCCAGCCGCGTCGTCCCGAAATCTTCGCGAATGCGCTGCAGCGGATGGTTAAATGCCTCGGCAATGCCGCCGCCCAGTTCCGGCCCATTCTCGACAGGCCACAGTGCAAGCAACGGTTGTACGCTGGGCACGGCCTGCGCTCGCGCAGTGTTGTCGGGAACCAGCGTCACATTCGACAAACCAAGGTTCTGCCGGAAGCCTTCATAATTCCCAAAGAGCAGTATCTTGTTCTTTACCAGTGGGCCGCCAAGCGCGCCACCAAACTGATTCCGCTGAAAAATCGGGATATCGCTCTGGTCAAAGTAATTCCGCGCGTCCAGCGCGCTGTTGCGAATAAATTCAAACGCGCTGCCATGAAGCTGATTTGTGCCCGAAGCAGTTACAATACTCACCTGTGCTCCGGTGCGCTTCCCGTACTCCGCGCCATACGTATCGGAAACGACGTTGAATTCGCGCACGGCATCTACACCGAGCAGCTGCCCGCTCACGCCGCCTGGCGTTACGTTGATCTCCGATGCTCCGGTGTACTCGATGCCGTTCAACAAAAAGAGATTGTCCTGCGGCCGCCGTCCTGCCACAGCAAACATATTGCCCGGTGAAGAGTTCGATGTGCCGATCGACCCCGACCGCTGACCGGTGTAATTCACAACAGCTGGATTCAGCGTAATCAACTCATCAAAGCTGCGCCCGTTCAGCGGAAGCTCTTTCACCTGCCGTTCGCTCACCAGTCCCGAAATCTGCTGCGTCGTCGGATTCAGCGCCTGCGGCGCATCCGTCACCGCGACCTGCTCGTTGACCTGGCCCACAGCAAGCGACAGATCGACAACCGCGCTCTGGCCAATTACCAGATTCACACCGCTGCGCGTTGCCGTGCTGAAGCCCTCTTTCTCCGCTGTCACTTCGTAGCGCCCTACCGGAACCGAAGGCGCAGCGTAGTGTCCCTCGCCATCGCTCTCAACCTTGCGCACGGCTCCTGTCTCAAGATTCCGTACTGTGATGGCCGCTTGAGGAATTGCGGCTCCGGAAGCGTCGTGCACAGTGCCGGTAATCGAGGCGCCGACAATCTGGGCATCTGATGTAATCGTCAATCTGGCGCCGGCAAACATCGCACTCAGCACAAAGAGTGCGAGAGAAGCAACGCGTGTCAATCCGCGTCCCATATACAACTCCTTACAAAATTTTCGAAGCGTGATCGTCAGGTAAGAATTGGCGAGACAGGCGGGATCAACAACAACGTAGCGGCAGCTTTGACAGCTGCAAGTGGGAGCCGGATTGAAGAAGTCTTCGCTGCATTGTTCGCTCAAAAGTAAAAAGCCGCTCGGGGAGTGCCCGGCGGCTGCGATGGAAGTCAGCTATGACAGAAGCTAATTCGCGTGCATGCACATGCGGGCGCAACAGGTGTCTGCGCTACAACAACGTGCACTCTCCAAAACGCGAGTCATAGTGGGTGTAGTGTAAGGGCAAACGCGCAGAGGGTCAACTCCGCGTTTGACAGATGCCCCCAGATACGACATCCTGAATAACACATGGCCTCCACGCTTTGTACCTTCGCCTGTCGAATTGAGTGTCGCTGTTGTTACAGCATCAGCGCATGTCGGCGAGGGTGTAAGCGCTGTCGATAGACCTTCTATCCACAAAGCTTAAGCAGGAATCAACCCACGCAGGCAACTGAGCGTGGGTTCTATTTCGCGCTCAATCTCCAGATCACTCACGAGATTTATAGCCATGGCAACAGCAGTCTACAATCCATCTACTTCTCAGGGCGCGTCTACGCGGCTCACGCATCTTCAGTTGCTTGAAGCCGAGAGCATCCACATCATGCGTGAAGTCGCGGCTGAATTTCAGAAGCCGGTGATGCTCTACTCCATCGGCAAAGATTCATCTGTCATGCTGCGTCTCGCGCAGAAAGCATTTCATCCGGGCCCGATTCCGTTCCCACTTCTGCACGTTGACACCGGATATAAATTTCGTGAGATGCTCACCTTCCGCGACGAATACACACGCGAGCTCGGACTGAATCTCATCGTGTGGCGCAATGAAGATGCACTTGAGAAGGGTGCGAATCCGGTCGCCCTCGGCACGCAGCGCTGCTGCGGATTGCTGAAGACACAAGCCCTGCTTGACGGTCTTCGTGCTCACGGCTTCGATGCCGCCTTCGGTGGCGCGCGCCGCGACGAAGAGCGCTCGCGTGCGAAAGAACGCATCTTCTCCTTCCGCGACAGCGCCGGGCAATGGGACCCTAAAAATCAACGCCCCGAATTGTGGAATCTCTACAACGGCCGCATCGGTCCGGGCGAGAGCATCCGCGTCTTCCCGCTTTCGAACTGGACAGAACTCGATATCTGGCACTACATCCATCTTGAGAAAATCCCGATCGTACCTCTTTACTTTGCACAGGAGCGCCGCATGCTCGTGCGCGGCGATAGCCTCATCCCCGTCGAGCAGCCTTTCGTAAAGGGCCTGCCCGGCGAAGAACAGTGGGTGCGCTGCCGCCTGCGCTCACTCGGCTGCAGTCCGTGCACCGGCGCAATCCGTTCCGATGCCGATACAGTGCCGAAGATCATTGCCGAGCTGATCTCGTTCCGCTCCTCCGAGCGCGCCAACCGCATCATCGATCACGATCAGGACGGCTCCATGGAAATCAAGAAACGCGAGGGCTACTTCTGATGGCGCACAAATCGCTCGTACTCGACAGTTTCGACGAAGCTACCGAGCCATTTGAAATCGAAGAGTTTCTCGCAGCCGAGCAGCAGAAAGATCTGCTGCGCTTTACCACCGCCGGCAGCGTCGATGACGGCAAGTCCACGCTCATCGGACGCCTGCTCTATGATTCGCGCAGCATCTACGAAGATCAGATCAAGGCAGTCACGCGCGCCCACTCAGGCGACGCCTCGTCGATCGATTTCGCGCAACTCACCGATGGCCTCCGCGCCGAGCGCGAGCAGGGAATTACCATCGACGTTGCCTACCGCTTCTTCGCCACGCCAAAACGCAAGTTCATCATCGCCGACACGCCCGGTCACGAGCAGTACACGCGCAACATGGTCACCGGCGCGTCTACTGCGGAGCTGGCCATCGTCCTAGTCGATGCGCGCAAAGGCATCCTCACGCAGTCGCGACGCCACGCTTTCATTGCATCGCTGCTTGGCATCCGTCATGTCGTCGCTGTCGTCAACAAGATGGACCTGGTCGATTTCTCCGAAGAAATCTTTGCGCAGCATCAGCGCGACCTGCTCTCGCTCGCCGAGAAGCTTGAGATCCCAAGCCTGCTCAGCATCCCCATCAGCGCGCTCGATGGAGATAACGTGGTCACAGCGAGCGAACGCACGCCCTGGTACACGGGGCCAACCCTGCTTGAACATCTTGAGGCGGTGCCCATCGCCGAGCAGCTACCGCAAGCATCGTTCCGGCTGCCTATACAGCGCGTGATTCGCCCACATCAGCATTTCCGCGGTTTTGCGGGACAAATCGCATCGGGAACAGTAAGGCCTGGAGATAGAATCGTCGCACTGCCTTCCGGCCAGACCAGCCGCGTCCAATCCATTCACACTTTTGATGGCGAACTCGAGAGCGCATTTGCGCTACAGTCCATTACGCTCACGCTCGAAGGCGAAATCGACATCAGTCGCGGCGACTTGATCGCGCATCAGGGAAAAGCGCCTCAAATTTCAACCGAGTTCGACGCCTCGCTTGTCTGGCTGCATGCCGAGCCGTTTTCCGCAGACAAGAGCTATCTGCTCAAGCATGCGTCGCAAACCGTAAAAGCCCAGCTACAGATCGCACAACGTCTCAGCATCGAGACGTTTGAACAGCAGCCAGCCCACACGCTGGCGCTGAACGAAATCGGTGAAGCTACCGTAAAAACAAGCCGCCGACTCATCCTCGACAGCTACCGTGACAACCGTATCACCGGCAGCTTTATCCTCATCGACCCGACAACGAATGCGACGGTTGGTGCCGGAATGGTGCGCCGTGCCATCGAAGAATCGAACATAGTCAACAAACCGAAGTCCGGCGTCGCTATTCTCCTTTCGCAATCGGAGCTTGTATCCACTGTTGAAGAGCAGTTGCTGCGAGCCGGTGAAGATGTGGTGGTTACGCATACGCAGAAGCCGCTGGTCATGCACACCCTGCTGCAGGCTGGCTTGATCGTTCTGATTTGTGTTCAAGACAGTGCCCAAGACAAGGCGCGAACAGAAATCATCACCCTGGATGAGCGCGGCGAGTTCTCCAAGCAATTTATATCGAGCAATGTCGAAGCCATTCTGCAAGGAGTCAGGCAGTTGAAGCAAGGAGTCGAACGCGATGACCGTCAGCTCTGAACCGATCACCAGCATCATCCCGGGACTGGAAGAAAAGATTACAGCCGCCCAGGAATTAGTGTCAGCACACGTAAAAGGTGCGCCAACCGAGTGCGTCACCTGCAGCTTCCAGGCCGAAGACATGATCGTCCTCGATATGGTGCGTGCGATTTCTTCGGAAGTCCCCGTGCTCTTTCTCGATACTGGTTACCACTTCGCCGAGACTTACAGCTATCGCGACCAGATGGCCGCTGCGTGGAGCCTGAACCTCATCAACCTCATGCCGCGCGATAGCGTGTCGGAACAGGAAGCGCAATTCGGCATTTTGCATCAAACCGCGCCCGACCAATGTTGCAAGCTGCGTAAAGTAGAACCACTCTTTGGCGCTCTTGCTGCTTACGAAACATGGATTACCGGTATGCGCCGCGAGCAGGCAAAGAGCCGTGCACAGTTACAGGCCCTCGATCACTTCACGCTGCCCGGCGGCCAGAAATTGTTGAAGGTCAGCCCACTCGCCGATTGGACGACACGCGACGTCTGGTACTACGCGCAGGAGCACAATATCAAGCTCCTGCCGCTCTATGAAAAAGGCTACTCGAGCATCGGCTGCGAGCCGTGCACGAGTCTGCCTTCGGATCCGAATGACCCGCGCTCAGGCCGCTGGTCCGGGCGCAAGCAGGAGTGCGGCATCCACATTCAGGTGCAGTAATTCAGGATTGTTATGGAACTGGCCATCGGTTTTCTCATCGCATTCGCCATCGCAGTTACCGGAGTCGGCGCCGGCACCATCACCGCGCCCATTCTCGTGCTCTTTCTGCATGTGCCTCTGCCGCTCGCCGTGGGAACCGCACTCGTTTACTCCGCCATCGTGAAGCTCATCGTTGTCCCCATTCAGATGTGGCGCAAACAAGTCGCCTACCGCGCCGTGGGATACATGCTTCTCGGCGGCTTGCCGGGCGTCCTTATCGGCGTCTGGCTCTTCCGCCGCGTGGTCGCGCGCGGCCACGAAAGCATTCTCTACGCCGCTCTCGGCAGCATCATCGTCGTTAGTTCCGGTTGGCATCTCTATCGAACGTTTCGAAAAAAGAAAACGTTGCAGGCCGACCGCAATCACCCAAAGTGGCTTGCTCTCCTCATGCTTCCCATCGGCGCAGAAGTCGGTTTTTCATCCTCAGGCGCAGGAGCTCTCGGAACTATCGCGCTGCTCGGTCTCACGACCCTCAGCGCATCGCAGATCGTCGGAACTGATCTCGCCTTCGGCCTCTGCCTTTCACTCGTCGGGGGCGGCTTGCATCTGCTCAGCCAGAACCTCGACGCTGTTCTCCTGTTCAAGCTCCTTTCCGGAGGAGTATTGGGAGCGATTGCTGGAAGCGCTCTCGCTCCGCGCCTGCCTAACCAGAAACTTCGCCTTGTGCTCACCGCATGGCTGCTCATGATCGGTGTGCAATTCTGCTATCAGGCTCTACATGCCCATGCAGAAGCGCAATCACAGAAGCATCTTGCCTATAATCCCGTTATCCAGCGAGCCCAGTTACAAAGCCTGAAAATTGCGAAACAATAATCTGTTTTCTTCTGCATACTGGATCAGTGAAACGGATGATCCCTGCTTTGAAGAAAAATGTCTGCCGCCTGCTCGCTGCTACTCTGCTTTCGCTCGGAACAGCGACTTACGCGCAAAACGCCTCCGACGTCAAGCCCTCTCCCCAGCAAATCGCCTGGCAGGACCTCGAATTCGGCGTCATCATTCACTTCGGCACGAACACCTTTCTTGACCGCGAATGGGGCGACGGCACCGCCGATCCAAAAGTCTTCAATCCCTCCAGCGTCGACACCGATCAGTGGATGAAAGCCGTCAAAGCCGCCGGAGCAAAGTATGCGGTGCTTGTCGCCAAGCACCATGACGGATTCGCACTTTTTCCCAGCGAACAGACCAATTACGGCGTCAAAAGCAGCCCATGGATGAATGGGAAAGGCGACCTAGTTCGCATGGCATCAGTTTCCGCGCGTGCCAACGGATTGAAATTCGGCGTCTATCTCTCGCCCTGGGACCGCCATGAGCCGAAATACAAAGACCCCAAAGCCTATGACGAGTACTACCTGAAGCAGCTCGACGAGCTATCGACGAACTACGGTGACCTCGTTGAATTCTGGCTTGATGGAGCCGGCAGCGCAGGTCGCAAATACGACTTCGAAAGTATCATCAACGAACTCCGAACGTATCAACCAAACGCGATGGTTTTCGCCGATGTAGCGCTGTTCAAGTACGCAGATCTTCGCTGGGTAGGCACCGAGAGCGGAACCATCTCCTACGAAAACTGGAATGTCATCGATCGCACTGGCTATCTTCGCTGGCGTCCCATCGAAGCCGATACGCCTCTGCATAAGCTCCACTGGTTCTGGCACCCAGATGACGAAAGCACGCTGAAAAGCGTCACTGAATTAGTCGAGGTTTACAACAATACCGTAGGCCATGGTGGACAGCTCATGCTGGGCATCGCGCCCGATAAGACCGGCCGTCTGCCCGAAGCTGACGTAAAGCGCCTCAAGGAATTTGGTGATGCTGTCCGCCAACTCTACAGTCACAACCTCATCGTCGACGAGCACGCCATGTCCGTATCTTCCGATGAATATGCAGCACTCGACAGCGATCCCGACACTTTCTGGTCCGCGCCCACAGGCTCACATCATGCAACCGTAGAAGTTACATTTCCCAAGCCTGTGACATTCGACCGAGCGCTCACCATGGAGTGGCTCAACGACGGCCAGCATATTCAGAAATATGCGATTGAGGTCTATAAAGATGGCACATGGCAGCGCATCGTCGAAGCCCAAGCGATAGGCCACAAAAAGATCGACATCTTCCCGCCGGTCACTGCGCAGCGTGTGCGCCTCAACCTGCTTTCAACCACAGCCGAGGCGCACATCCGGGAATTTCAGTTATTTGCGGACAATACGGATCGCGGCGGGCGCTAAAGGCCCAGTAGCTTCGTCTACCTTCTGTGTACCCACGATCGTAAGCTTCTGTTCCAGCCCGGCATCCGTTTCGCCGGGCTGCGCTCCGCCGACAAACACCTTGTAATCGCCGGCCGTTACCGCACGCAGTCCCTGCGCATCCACCATGCTAAGTGCGCGTGCATCCAGATCGAACGCCACATGTCCTACCTGGTGCGCCTCAACATGTACCCGCTTGAATCCTGCCAGCCAGTGATTGGGAGCGCCCGGTCCGGCAGGCGGTGTGACATAGACCTCCGCGACTTCGTCTCCTGCCACTGCACTCGTATTTTCTACGTCGACGGTTAAATGTAGCGGCGCCCCGGCGTTCAGCTTCGGAGCCGAAAGCCGCATATTCTTGTATGCAAATTTGGAATAGCTCAGCCCGTATCCAAACCCGTACAGCGGCTTTTGGCGGAAATAGCGATACGTCCGCCCTTCCATCGTGTAGTTGTCAAAAGCCGGCAGCTGATCCACCGACTGGTAAAACGTCATCGGCAGCCGCCCCGCAGGATTCGCCGCTCCTGTCAGTTCGTCGGCAATCGCCGTACCTCCGGCCTGACCCGGGTACCATGCTTCCAGAATCGCCGCTGCATGCTGCTGAGCCCAATCGACGGCCAGCGCGCTTCCATTCAGCAAGACAACAATCAGCGGTTTGCCCGTGGCTCCCAGTGCGCTCAGCAGATCGCGCTGCACAGCGGGCAGCGAAATGTCCGTGCGGTCCCCGCCCGAGAAGCCGGGAATATGCACCGGCATCTCTTCTCCTTCAATCTCTGGAGACAGCCCGACAAAAGCGACAACCACATCGGCCTGATTCGCAGCCTGTAGCGCCTGTTGCCGCAACTGGTCCACATCCGGCTTCCACTTCAACCGGATCCCCGCGCCATAATCCGAGCCGTTGCGCGAGTACTCCATCTTGAACGGATGCGGCTTCGCATCTTCGAAATGTACGGTGAACGTCAGCGGCCTTCCCGGATCATGAGGGTCGTTGCTGGCATCGCTCGCCACTTCTTTGCCGTCGAAAGAAACGCTGTACGAATAGGTGGAAGCGCAATGAGGTTCGCATCCAGCATGGTCGACAGTGAAGGAAATATCACCCGCCGTCAGCGGCTGGAAGGTACCCGTCCAGCGCACGCTGAATCCCTTCGCGCCCTGCACCGGAACAGGCACAACGCGATTCCAGTCGAAATCGATATGCGCATCGACCTGCGTCGTCGCAGACCCACTGAAATCGGAATTCGCAAAGTATTCCGCCGTAAGGCCACCGGCATGCCCGTCTTTATCGAAGAAAACGCTGCTCGGCACAATCACCGGCAACTCCGCTACCAACGGCGATCCCTGCGAAAAGAGAATCTTCGGGCCTTTGTCGGTGAACTTGGCCTGCAATCCAGCCAACGGAGTTACTGGGTGCAGCGCTACACCGTTGTAATTTCCTTCAAGCGAAGTCAACGACTCTGCATTCGGTCCAATCACCGCAACCGTCTTCACCGTGCTCGCCAGCGGCAGCGAGTTGTTGTCGTTCTTCAGCAGAACCATCGCCTCATGCGCAGCCTGCAGCGCCAGCTCGGCATGCGCGGGTGTGGCATTCTCGCTCGGTGCAATCCGCGAATACGCATTCGATCCAGCTGGGTCAAAGAGCCCCAGCTTGAAGCGCGCCGTAAACAGCCGCGTGACTGACTGATTGATCGTAGCCTCGTCGATCAATCCCTGATGCACCGCATCCACCAGCGCAGCGTATTCCGTACCACAGCTAAGATCATCGCCGGCCTTCATCGCAACGGCTGAAGCATGGGCCGCATCGGGAGAAAAATGATGCCCGTTGTCGCTGAAGAAATCGCTGATGGCCCCGCAATCGGACACGACGTAGCCATTAAACTTCCAATCTGCCCGAAGTCTCTTCTCCAGCAGATCGTGACTTGCGCAAGCCGGCGATCCGTTCACGCTGTTGTAAGCGCACATGATCGAATCTGCTTTCGCATCCACCATTGCCGTGCGAAACGCCGGCATATACGTGTCCTCCAGGTCATGCGCCGACGGGTCGATATTCGCGGAGTGCCGCGTCGATTCCGGTCCGCTGTGCACCGCGTAGTGCTTGGCCGTGGCAATGGTTTTGAATATCTTCGGATCGTCGCCCTGCAGTCCCTTAATGAAAGCTCCTCCCATCTGCCCGGTCAAATATGGATCTTCGCCATACGTCTCCTGCCCGCGCCCCCAGCGCGGATCGCGAAAGATATTGATATTTGGCGACCAGAAATCCAGCCCGCGATAAATGCTCTGATCACCCTCCGCCTGCGCGGCATTAAACTTGGCCCGCGCCTCGGTTGAAATCGTGTCGGCAATCTTCCGCTCCAGATCCGTGTCCCAGGTTGCGGCTAGCCCAATCGCCTGCGGAAACACCGTCGCATACCCAGCGCGCGCAACGCCGTGCAGCGCCTCGCTCCACCAGTCGTATTCGGGAACCTGCAGCCGCGGAATCGCCACTGCATGGTTCTGCATTTGCGAAACTTTCTCTTCAAGCGTCATCTTCGAAACCAGGTCGGCAACGCGCTTCTCCAGCGGTTGCGATGGATCGAGATAGGCAGGCTTATCTAGAGTAGACTGGCTGAAACCATTCGTAACTGAAACCAGAGCGGCAAATATGAAAAACGCAACTGCGGTGACAAGGGCTGAACGAATCTTCATAGGTCTGATGAACTTCCCGCACCAGTGTACAGATGGCGGCAGATTAGTAAACCGATTTTCTTATTTCTGATTCCCAAACGGGGGCAATCGTAGTGCGGATTTCGCTCTTCATCACCTGTTACAACGACACGCTCTTCCCCGAAACCGGTAAGAGCGTCGTTCGCCTTCTTGAGCGCCTGGGCCACGAAGTCGACTTCCCGCTCGAACAAACCTGCTGCGGCCAGATGCACTACAACACCGGCTACCAGCAGGAAGCGATGCCACTGATGCGGCGTTTCGTCCAGATCTTCAGGGACGCGGAAGTCGTCTGCATCCCATCCTCGTCCTGCGTTGCTATGATTCGGGACCACTACCCGAAGATGGCCGAGGCCACAGGCGATACGGGACTCATCAAAGCTGTCGATGCATTGCTGCCCCGCGTCTACGAACTCAGCGAGTTGCTCATCCATAAGCTCGGCTTAGAAGACGTCAACGCCTACTACCCGCACCGCGTCACGTATCATGCCAGCTGTCACTCACTGCGTAGCCTGCATCTCAACGATCTGCCACTGCGGCTGTTACGAAAAGTCCGCGGCATCGATCTTGTCGAGTTGCAGGAAATTGACCAGTGCTGCGGCTTTGGGGGCACCTTCGCCGTCAAGAACGGCGACGTCTCCGCGGCCATGCTATCCGACAAGCTCCGCTGCGTCGAAAACACACGCGCAGAAGTCTGTACCGCCGTCGATAATTCCTGCCTCATGCACATCTTCGGCGGACTTCACCGCCAGCGGACCGGCGTCAAAACCGTGCATCTTGCAGAAATACTCGCGTCCACAGAAGACCAGCCTGCAGAAGATGAGCGCCAATCATGACCATCCGCGTCGGAGATGCCGCCGAAGCGCCATCCTTCCAGAAAGCGGCATTCAAGCTGCTCGACGACGCGCAACTGCGCAAGAACGTCCGCCATGCCACCGACGTCATCACCGCCAAACGCGCCATCGTCGTCAAGGAACAGCTGGACTGGCAGCAGCTTCGCTCGACAGCCAGCGCCATCAAACAGCACACGCTCGCGCATCTCGATGAATATCTTCTGAAGTTCGAAGCCGCCTGCACCGCTGCAGGTGGCCAGGTGCATTGGGCCTCCGATGCCGACGAGGCCAACCGCATCATCGTCGACCTGGTAAAGCAGTACGGAGGCAAAGACGTCATCAAGGTCAAAACCATGACCTCTGACGAAATCGGCCTCAACAAAGCCTTCGAGGCCAGCGGCATCCATCCGCACGAAACCGATCTTGCCGACATGATCGTGCAGCTAGGCCGCGACAAGCCATCGCATATCGTCGCACCTGCGCTGCACAAGAACCGTCAGCAGGTGCGCGAAATCTTTATGCGCGAAATGGGCTTGTCCGAACTCACAGACGAGCCTCAGGACCTCACCAACGCCGCGCGAATCTATCTCCGCGATAAATTTCTCAAAGTGAGAATCGGTTTTAGCGGCGCGAACTATCTTCTCGCCGACACCGGTGGCATCTGCGTTGTCGAATCCGAAGGCAATGGCCGCATGTGCGTCACGCTGCCCGATGTTCTCATCACCCTCGCCGGCATCGAAAAGGTCATTCCCTCGTTCCGTGATCTCGAAGTCTTCCTGCAACTCCTGCCACGCTCCGCCACCGGTGAGCGAATGAACCCCTACAACTCGCTCTGGACGGGCGTGCACAAAGGCGACGGGCCGCAGCACTTTCACGTAGTCCTGCTCGACAATGGACGCACGCGCATCCTCGCCGATCCCGAAGCGCGCCAGACACTTCACTGCATCCGCTGCGGGGCCTGCCTCAACACCTGCCCTGTCTACCGCCAGACAGGCGGCCACGCCTACGGCTCCATCTACTCAGGTCCTATCGGCGCCATTGTTACGCCACAACTTCTCGATATGGAGCATTCGCAATCACTGCCCTACGCCTCCTCGCTCTGCGGAGCCTGTTACGAAGTCTGCCCGGTAAAAATCAATATCCCGGAAGTCCTCATCCATCTCCGAGGCCGCATCGTGCGCGAGCAGCAGAGCGGAGCGAATCTCGAAGCGATCGGAATGAAAGCGATGGCCCGCATATTTTCCAGTGGCCGCCGCTTCGAAGCCGCGCAGCGCCTCGGACACATCGGTCAGTGGCCCTTCGTTTCTGGAGGATGGGTCAAGCACCTGCCTGGTATGCTCGGCAACTGGACTGCTGTGCGCGACGTGCGTCCATTGCCGAGGCAGTCCTTCCGCAGTTGGTGGCGCGATCGTGAAAAAACAGTAGGGAAAAAGGAGAACGCCGATGCCTGAAACACTCAACGCACGCGAAGCGATTCTCAACCGCATCCGCACGGCCAACACCGCGGCCAACGCGGCGGCGCGCGCGGCGGATTATCAAAACATCGAGAGAGGCTATCAGCAAACCACCACTCTCGATCGCGAAACGATCCTGAAGATCTTCCTCGACCACCTGCACGAATACGACGCGCACGTTTTCGAGGCAAGGCCGGATACGCTCGCCGCCACCATCGCGGAGGTCCTGAGAACGAACAGCCAGAAATCCGCCATCGTAGCCGACAATTTCCCCGAAGAAAATCTGCCCACAGGCCTCACTTGGCAGCGTGAGTCAGAAAGTACGAAGGACCAACTGAACACTACCGCAGGAACGATCTCCGGCTGTGAAGTGGCCATCGCCCACACCGGAACCATCATCCTCAGAGGTACGCGCCAGCTGACACTTCTGCCCGATCGCTTTCTCTGCATCGTCTACGAACATCAAATCGTCGAAACAGTACCCGAAGCCTTCGCAAGGCTGGAGCCCTTCAAAACTGAGCCGCTCACCTTCGTTTCCGGTCCGTCCGCAACAGCCGACATAGAAATGACGCGCATCCGCGGAGTTCACGGCCCACGCTTTTTGGATGTGATTGTGGTCAGAGATTAAGCCGCATGCTGAACGCGATATCCGCGCACAGCAAAATACAGCACAAACAGGTAGCAGACCAGCGGCACAAAAAACGCCGTCTGAATATTCGAAGCATCCGAGATGCGCCCCATCAGGGCAGGGAAGACCGCGCCGCCCAAAATCGCCATCACCACCAGCGATGACCCGCGCTTTGTGTAAGGCCCAAGGTGCCGAATGCTGAGCGCAAAGATCGTCGGAAACATGATTGAGTGAAAGAACCCGAGTAGAACAATCCCCGTAAGAGCCGGCGCTCCATGCGTAAAGATCACCAGCAGGACTGACGCCACACAACCCACAGCAAACGCAGCGAGCATATGCGCCGGCTGAATCTTCTTCATCAAAGCAGATCCAGCAAAACGCCCTATCATGAAACCGAGCAGATGCAGCTTCAGATAGTTCGCGGCCTGCGTATCCAGTGTTCCTGGATGCGTATGCTGCACAAAGCGGATCACAAAACTGGCGACACCGACCTGCGCTCCGATGTAGAAAAACTGCGCCGCCACGCCCTTCAGCAGATGCGGGAACGCCAAGATTCCCGAGAGCTGTGGCGATTCATCCTCAGCCGCTTCTTCCTGAATGACGGGCAGCTTCGCAAAATAAATAATCAGCGCCATCACGGCAAAAATGCCGACCATCACCAGGTACGGCCCGCGCACAACATCCGATTCCGAACCTGCTGGCGCAGCATGTGCCCGTGACAGAATAAACATCGAGCCTAAAATCGGCGTCACCACAGCGCCCACGGCATTAAACGACTGCGCCACATTCAAGCGCTGCTCTGAAGTCCCCGGCGGGCCCAGAAACGTCACATAAGGATTCGCCGACACCTCAAGAAACGACTGCCCGCACGCCATCACAAACAGCCCTAGCAGAAACACAGCGTACATCTTCACAGAAGCTGCCGGAATAAACAGAAACGCGCCGCACGCGCAGATCAGCAGCCCACAAACAATCCCGCGCTGATAACCAATCTTCTCCATCAGTCGGCCGGCAGGCCACGCTGCAATAAAGTAGCCCCCAAAGAAGGCCACCTGCACAAACGAAGACTGAAAATCCGTGAGGTGAAAGGCGCCCTTCAGATGCGGAATGAGAATGTCATTCAGATTGACGCCGACCGCCCACAAAAAGAACAGGCTGGTAATCAGCATCAGCGGCAGAAGGTAGCGCCGCTCCGTAAGCGGTCCGCCTGTCTGTGGTGCCGATGTGGAAGAAATGCGCGTGACTGCCATAGATGAGGCTACTCTCCGGCGGTCACGGGATTCACCAGCGTCCCCAGTCCGCTGACCTCGATCGTGATCGTCTCGCCCGCCTTCAGCCAGCGCTGTGGATTACGACCCAGGCCCACGCCCGCAGGCGTGCCGGTACTGATAATATCCCCTGCCTGCAGCGGCGTGATCGAAGAAATGTACGCAATCAAATCAGGCAGCTTGAAAATCAGCTCGCGCGTATTCGAGTGTTGCAGCACCTCGCCATCAATCGAAAGCTTCACATCCAGCGCATGCGGATCGGCAATCTCGTCCTTCGTAACAACCGCAGGCCCAAGCGGAGCGAAGGTATTGAAGCTCTTACCCAGCGTCCACTGCGAAGTCGCCAGCTGCACGTCGCGCGCGCTCACATCGTTCAGAATCGTATAGCCAAAGACGTACTCCTGCCAGTCATCACGCGCAATGCGGCTGCCGCGCTTGCCAATAACACACGCAAATTCCGCTTCATAATCTGGTTGTGAAGAAATCGATGGCATCTCAATCGCGGCATTCGGGCCAACCAGTGCCGACGACAACTTCAAAAACACCGTAGGCACCTTGGGAATCTCCATCTTCGATTCCACCGCATGGTCGCGATAGTTCAACCCCACGCAGAAAATCCGCGGCGGATCCGGCAACGGAGCCAGCAGCGTCACTGTGTCCAACGGAGTTTGTACGCCAGATACGAGCGATTGAGCGGCACTCAACGCTTCATCGGCGCCATGAATCACTGACAACACGCTGCGAAAGCGTGACGAAATATCAACAACCGAGCCGTCAACCAAAACACCGGCTCGCGCAACGCCGTCTCCAGCAGAAAACGTAACGAACTTCATTCATTTCTCCAAAAACGTCCATCGGGATAGCTGTAATCATGCAGCGTATCCGAATAAATCTCCGCACTGTAGCCCGGCTTATCCGGAAGCACATAGTGCGCATTGCGAATCTTCACCGGGTCAACAAAATGCTCATGCAGGTGATCGACAAACTCCGTTACCCGATTCTCAAGTGTTGTTGAAACCCGCAGAAAATCAAATGCCGAAAGATGCTGCACATACTCGCAAAGCCCAACGCCGCCCGCATGCGGACAAACCGGGATATTGAACTTGGCCGCCATCAGAATCACGGCGAGATTCTCATTCACGCCGGCAAGGCGGCAGCTATCGATCTGGCAAACATCAATCGCATTGGCCTGCATCAGCTGCTTGAACATCACGCGATTGTGGCAATGCTCTCCCGTCGCAATCCGTACATTCGGAACCTCGCGCCGAATGCGCGCATGCCCAAGAATGTCATCGGGACTCGTCGGCTCTTCCATCCACCAGGGGTCTACCTCCGCCAGTCTCTTCGTGCAATCGATAGCCTCGCCGATATCCCATTTCTGGTTGGCATCCATCATCAGCTTGTTTTCGTAGCCAATCGTATTCCGCAGCAGCCGAGCACGGCGCAAATCATCGTCCGGCTTTCCGCCGACCTTCAGTTTGAAATGCGTCCACCCCTCCGCCATTCCCTCGCTCGCGAGACGCACAATCTTCTCATCGTCGTATCCAAACCAGCCTGCGGAAGTCGTGTACGCGGGATATCCTGTCTCCTGCAACTGCTTGAGCCGCGTCTCCATGCAGTCTTTGCGCTTTAGCAGAAGCTCCAGAGCCTCTTCACGCGTCAGCGCATCGGTGATGTAGCGGAAATCAATCGCGCGGACAATCTCCTCCGCACTCATATCGGCCAGCAGCTTCCACAGCGGCTTGCCTTCCACGCGCGCATATAAATCCCACACCGCATTGATTAGCGCGCCCGTCGCCAGATGGATCACGCCTTTCTCAGGCCCGAGCCAGCGAAACTGGCTGTCAGAAGTCAGCAGCCGATAAAACTCTCCGAGGTCATCTGTAATCGAAGACAGCGTCCGTCCAACCGCAAAGCGCGAAAGATACTTAAGCGCCTCAACGCATAACTCAGTGCCGCGGCCCAGTGTGAACGTCAGACCGTATCCGTTCGGCCCATTTTCCGTTTCAAGAATGCAGTAGGCAGCCGAATAGTCCGGGTCAACGTTCACCGCATCCGAACCGATATGCTCTCGCGACGTCGGGAAGCGCAGATCAATCACATGCGCGTGTCTAATCTTCAGATCGCTCAATCGGAATCATTCTCCTTTCGCCTGCTTATGCAGCTGTCCAGCCGCCGTCAATCGCAAGCAATGAACCAGTCATGAATTCCGCTTCCTCGGAACAAACATAGCGAATCAGTGATGCAATCTCTTCCGGTTTGCCCACGCGCCCAATCGGCTGACGCGCGTTCAGCTCCGCTCGAATTTTTTCCTTCTCGTGCGCGTGATACTTGTCGAGATATCCCTCCACAAAAGGCGTCTGCACCGTCCCCGGACAGATACAGTTCACGCGCAGTTCCTTCGGATACTCAACCGCCAGTTGCCGCGACATCGCCAGCACGGCACCCTTCGTCGTGCAATACGCAAAGCGCTGCTTAATGCCCACCTGTCCTGCGACAGATCCAATGTTCACGATCGATCCGCGTACCTTCAACAGCAGAGGGAGCAACGCGCGCGTGACCAGGTACACCGACTTCACGTTCACCGTCATCATCCGGTCAAAATCGTCCGGCTCAACGTGCGCAATATCGCCAACATGCGCAATGCCCGCGTTGTTCACCAGAATATCGAGCCGGTCGAGCAGTGACGCGGCACGATCGATCGACTCGATATTCGTTACATCCATCCGCACGGCCTTAGCATGAGGCAGGGACGCAGCCAATTTCTCCGCTGCTTCCAGATTGATATCAGCAACAATCACCGACGCCCCGGCGCGCGCCAGTTCTTTGCAGGTGGCTTCACCAATCCCGCTCGCGCCGCCGGTGACCAGCGCTACTTTCCCATCCAGCCGAAATGCATCTCCACTACTCATCAAAAAGCGATCCTCTGCGCGTCAATACGCGCCTGTCCTTTCGCCAGAATCGCAGCCGACGGCTCATCCGTCTTCAGCGCTTCCATGGCGACATCATTCAGAATCTCCGCAAACGCCGGAAGATTACGACTGCGCGGCAGTTTGCGCGCCCCTAGTGAAACCTCCTCGATCTTGGCGTATGCCGGAATTTGCTTCTGCACTTGAGCATCTTTCCACGTCGAGAGCCGCACCCCTACCGTGCCATGCTTCACAATGCCCAGGTCCATCTCCGGCTGCGTCAGAAAGTGGATAAAGTCATAAGCCGCCTGCTTGTTCTTCGATCCCGTCCCAATACCCAGATTCCAGAAGACAGAAAGCGAAGCCGGCGGCTTGCCTTCATCGGAAGGAATCGGCGCAATCGCAATCTTGCCTTGCAGCGGCGAACCCGGCCGGTCGCAGCGTGCCGCAAAGCCAAACCAGTTCACCATCATCGCGATCGCGCCGGACAAGACAACATCCCCCGAACGTGTCGAATCAAAATTCTCCGCTCCCGGATAACACATCGATGCATCGCGAACCGTATTGCGATAAAAATCCAGCGCAGCCGCGGCTTCAGGCGTATTCAAAATCGCCTTGCCTCCTGCACCTTCGAACTCTCCGCCGCGGCTCCAGAGCTGCAGCGCAAAGTCATAGAGCGTGTTGTGCCCATCCGGAAAAGCTGCAAACAGCGTGCCGTAAAGATTCTCGGCAGGTCGCGTAAAGAAGCGTGCCACCTCTGAAAACTGCTTCCAGTTCGCAGGCGGCTTCAATTCGTAACCGTATTGATTACGAAAACTCTTCTGCTCCCCCGGGTCCTCAAAAAGATCCTTGCGATAGATCAGGCATTCCGGCCCATCATGCCAGGGCAGCGTATATAGTTTGTCTCCAAACATGAGCGGCTCAACAATTGACGGCGCCCACCCCTGCGGCCAGTCCGCAACAGGCTGCTCTTTCATGTAAGGAGTTAGCTCCTCGATTGCTCCCTCATCCACGGCCTCTGCAAGCCAGTCGGTGCTGACGTACCCAATGTCCCACGTTCCGTTGCGCAGTCCGTTCTTTTCGAACATCTCGCCATGCAGCTTATGCAGGTCCAGCGGAACAGCCTGGAACTCCACCTCAGGATGCCGCTCGCAATAGACCGCTATCTCCTCGGCAAGCGCATTCTCAAAATCGACAAACTCTCGAACCGCGATCCGCAGGCGTGTATTCGGCATAATCAATTACCCATTCAGCGGAACGCCATCCCGCTCGTTTGAAATATACGCAGCCTCAACCGTGCGCATGGTGTCGATCGCATCTTCCACGCTTGTAGAAAGAGTCGGAGCATCTCCGGTCACATAAGCCTGTAGCGATCCCATAGAACCAATAAACGCATCCGGAAACCAGTTGCCCTCCGTCGACAGCGTCTGCCAATCTTCCTCGGGCGTTGCCAGACTCAGCGTATCCGGACGCCCCTTCGGATAATCCAGGTTCACTCCCATCACCGCGTGCAGCGCGCCTTCCGTGCCTTCCCACTGCGCATAGCTGTGCTGAGAGTTCTTGAATTTGTGCCCGTGATTCGTCGTAATGTAGACGCGCTTCCAGTCTCCGTAGTCCAGCGTGATCACGCTCTTGGTCGCAGCCAGGCTTGCAGTCTTGGGATGCCGCACCGTCTTCGCCAGCACCCGTTGCGGATTCCCAAACCACGACCGCACCAGGTCGACATAATGAATGCTGTGATAAAGAATTTCCAGCCGTGGCGCGGTCGCCAGAAAACTCCATAACTCCCAGGGCATAAACACATTCACCCTGACTTCCATATCGTGCAACTCGCCCAGCAGTCCGGCGTCGGTGATCCGCCTCGCCGCCAGCATCACCGGCGCATAGCGCAATTGGAAATTCACCGCTGCAGTCAGCCCTTTATTTCGGCAAATCGCCAGAATTTCCTCGGCCTCCGCAAGCGTGTTTCCCATCGGCTTCTGAATCAGCGCAGCCGACCCATCCGGAAGCCGGGGCAGTACATCGAGAATCGCGCCCGCCGGTACCGCCACATCGAAAACACTGTCTTTCGGCGATTTCGCAATCGCCTCGTCCAGCGAGGAAGTGGCTAGCGGAACCGAATACTTTCTCGCAAGCGTCGCGGCCTTTTCGAGGTTCGCATCCACCAGCGCCGCCACCGGAAACCTTGCCTTCTGATACGCAGGAAGATGTGCGTCATGCACAATGCCGCCCGTTCCGACCACAATGATCGAACGAGGCTGGCGCGGCAGAGGCGGCTTCGCCTCGCGCAGAGCCTGCTCAAGCCGGGATTGGAAATTCATGCCCACAAAGAAAGGAGATCAATTCAAACTTCTATATGTAAAACTACTTATTTGTCAATAAAAGCCATACTGCTTGCGAAACTCATCCACCATTACCTGAACATGCCACTACGCGCCGCCAGGAGAAATCTTAAAGCTGTACGCATAGTCCCCCGGAGCCTGCCCCGGCAAATCCAGATGCAACCCATCACTCTTCTGCGTGAAGTGCACCGCCCCGCTCGACCCCAGCAAAGAGACCGACTGCACCTTAAATCCGCTGCCGTTCCCCAGCGAATGAATCACCAACTTTCCATCCGAAGGCCAACCCAGCGCAATGGCATACAGCGTCTTGCCCTTGGTCGTAAAGCGAAAATCCTGTGCAGTATACGGTTTCGTCTCCGCGTCATTAAACGATCCGGAAACCACCTTCGTCGGTCCCTCGCCGAATGAAGTCCACGAACGCGTCCCGTAAATCGCCTCGCCATTTACCTTCAGCCACCCGCCCATGTGCTTCAAAATTGACTGCGCCTCCTCCGGAATCGTCCCATCCGACTTCGGCCCGATATTCAGCAGCAGGTTTCCGTTCTTGCTCACAATATCAATAAGCTGCCACACAATGCTCTCAGGCGACTTATAGGTATCGCCGTTGATGTATCCCCACGACTTCTGGCTCACGGAAGTATCCGTCTGCCAGTGCTGCGGGCGAATTTGGTCCAACTGCCCGCGTTCGATATCCAGCACCGTCGTCCCATCCGGGAACGCATCATTCTTCCGGAACAGCACCACCTGCTGCCCGTTCTTCGCTGCCTGGTTGTAATAGAACGCAGCAAACCGCTGCAGATAAGGCTGGAAGGTGTCCTGCTCCACCCACCAGTCGAAGTACATCAGCTCGGGGTGGTACTTCTCGACAATCTCGCCGCTACGCGCCAGCCAGTCATTCAGATACGCCGTGTCCGGATGCCCTGTCTGGTTCCCGTCCGGATTGGGACCCACGTGCGCTGGCCCATAAAGTGAAGCATACTTCGGGTCCTGCACGTCCGATGGAAACGCCCGCCCGCCATTCATAAACCAGTAGTGCTCCGCCCGGTGCGACGACGCCCCAAAGTGAATCCCCTCCGCCAGGATCGCTATCCGCAGCTCGCCGAGAATGTCCCGCTTCGGCCCTATCTTCGCCGCGCACCAGTCGCTCAGATCGGAGCTGTACATCTGAAATCCATCATGGTGCTCAGCCACCGGAATTACATACTGCGCGCCCGACTCCTTAAAGAGCGCCGCCCACGTCTTCGCATTGAAATCCTGTGCATGAAATTCAGGGATGAAGTCCTTGTACCCAAACTTGGTCTGCGGCCCGTAAGTCTCAACTTCATGCTTGAACTCCGGTTTGCCCTGCACATAAGAATTCCGCGGATACCACTCATCACCGAACGCCGGCACGGAGTACACGCCCCAGTGAATGAAGATCCCGAACTTGGCATCCTGGTACCAGTCTGGAATCTTGTATCCCTTCAGAGAATCCCAGTTCGGCTGGAATGGTCCTTCGTGGGCATCTTTATCCACCGTTGCCAGTGCCGCTGCGCGCTGCTTGTCATACTTCGCAACCGACTTCTGCCAGACCAGATCGTCCGCATTCGGTTCCTGTGCCGCAGCCGCCAGGCCCGCGCTCACCACCAGCCCCCAGGCAATCCATTTCAACCTGCTTTTAGCGATCAATTTCACGCTCCCGCCGAAGCTCTTTTTTCGACCATCCTTTTATACGCTAAAAGACCTTTTGACGGGCAACACTAAATGGTTCTAGAGTCTTCCTTCATCGCCGGTTTACAATCACGGCAACCCCCCCGAGAAAAACCGAACTAAGCGGGCATACACACTTTGAAGACAGTCAAACGACGCTATCCGACCCCGGCTCTCGAAAAGGGCCTCGACATCCTTGAACTTTTCGCGCATGAGCCCTCCGGGCTCACTAAAAGTGACGTAGCCCGCCGCCTCAACCGCACCGTTTCAGAAATCTTCCGCATGCTCCTCTGCCTGGAAGAACGCGGCTACATTACTCGCTCTGAAGACGACGACCGCTTCCGCCTGAGCCTCAAAATGTTCCGTATGGCGCTCGAGTACCCGCCCACCAAGCGCCTCGTCTCGGAAGCCCTGCCCATCATGCAGGACCTAGTCCATGAGCTCAATCAATCTGTCCACCTCGGCGTCCTCGAAGGCGGTCACGTCGTCATCATCGCGCAGGCCGATTCGCCCGTAAGCCCTGGTTTCTACGTCAAGGCCGGCTCCATCGTCGACCTTATGCACGCCGCCACCGGCCACGTCATCCTTGCGCACATCCCGCAGGACCAGCGCAATCGCGCAGTCGAACTCTGGCAGCACCAGACCGGCAACCGCGTCCCAAAAGATTTAGAGGAGCACCTCGAGAAGATACACGAGCAGGGATACGAAGAGCGCGACAGCTACCAGATGCGCGGCGTCGTCAATATCACCTACCCGGTCCTCGACGAGAGCGGCAACGCCGTAGCCGCCCTGACCGTCCCGTTTCTCGCCCGCCTCGAAGACCCGACCACGCCCAAAACCGTCCGAGCCGTCCTGCGGGAAGCCAGCCTCAAACTCACCGAAGCCGTAGGCGGCCTCCACCACGCCTCCGCATCCCAAACCGACAAGAGATCAGCAAAGAAACAGCGCTCGCCCCAGCCTCAACCATCTTGAAATGTCATCCTGAGCGGAATGCGCGCCACTATTCTCTAAGATTTGTCATCCTGAGCGGAGCACCGAAGGTGCGCAGTCGAAGGACCTGTGGTTTCTTAAATCAGCACGAAAAAGGGTGCCCCATCCTAACGCGTAGCTTGCGATAGGGTGGGAAAGCAAAAATCCCAGCCGGTGAACGAATCGCACTATACAAAAAGGGCCTTCAGCCCTGTTTTTCGATCGGAACCTCACTCATCCCGTAACGCCACCACCGGCTCAACCGAAGAAGCCCGTCGCGCTGGAAAGAAAGCCGCCACCAACCCAGCCGCCACCAACGCGAGGCTAAGCCCCAGAATTCGCCACGTATCTTTGTCCGCGTGCACCTCCACGACAGATCCGATATATTTCCGGACAAATGCCGTGAGCAGCAGCCCAATCAGAACGCCGTCTCCCAGCATCCACCCTACCCGCCGATAAATCCCGGAAAGAATCCGCCCGCGCGAAGCCCCCAGCGCCATCCTCACCCCAATATCGCGCGTCGAAAGCTCAACCTCGTGGCTGATCAACCCATACAGCCCGACAACGGCCAGCAAAACCGCCAGCGCCGCAAATGCGCCAAACAGCCAGTTCTCCAGCCGCTCGAAAATCAGCGTATCGGCTATGACAGTGCGCATCGTCTCCGGCGTCCGGAAGGGAAGCGTGGGGTCGACATCGTGGAAGACACGCCGCAGATCGGGCACGATGCTCTCTGGCGCGACATTGGTACGGACCACCAGCATCATGTTCGTCAGCACCGGCGCCTTCCAGTCCGGCGGCTGCTGCTGCGCCATGAAGTCCATCTCCGGTAGCGGCGGCTCATAAATGTTCTGACGCACGTTCTTCACTACGCCCACAATCGTTTGCTTTTCGTCGTTTTCGATCTGCATTCCGATCGGGTCGCGCCCAGCGGGAATGAACTTCTTCACAAACGCCTCGTTCACCACCATCACAGTCCTTGATGTCTGAGTATCTATCTTCGGATCGAGCAAGCGCCCCCGCACGAGCCGGTTCTGAAAGACGTCGTAGTATCCCTCCGTGATGATGCGGTCCTCTGCCAGGGTGACTTCGTTCGCAGGAGCCGGGGGTGTCCCAGCCACATGGATCTCCGAGTTCCATCCCCAGTTCTGAATCGGCAGCAGCTGGATGATCCCTGTCGCCTGCACACCAGGAATCGCCCGAACCCGATCCAAAAGCGGCCCGTAGAAATCAGCCATCAAATCGCGCCCTTGATAGCGACCCACCGAAAGGTCGATCTCCGCTGTCAGAATGTTGTCCGGCGAGAATCCAAGATCGGCATTCTTCAGTCCGCCCAGCATATGCATCAGCAGGCCGGAAACCACCAGCAGCGCCAGCGCCAGCGCCACCTGCGTCACCACAAATGCCGCCCGCAGCCGGTGCTGTCCCTTTGAAGTTCCCGCACTTCCACCTGCGCGCAGCGCCAGGCTCGGCGATGTCCCCGAGAGCCGCAGCGCCGGAGTCAGCGCCGCCAGAATCGTAACGATAACAGACACAAAAAGCGCAGCCAGCAGCACCGGAACATTCAGCTGCACCTCAGCGCCACGCGACAGCGCTGAGACCAGCAGCAACCGGATAATGCGCAACAATCCAGCCGCCAGCACCACTCCGCCCAACGCTCCGCACAGGGCAAACAGTAGCGCCTCGGTCAGGATCTGGCGAATAATCCGCATCCTGTCCGCGCCCACGGCCGATCGCAACGCTATCTCGCGCTCGCGCTTCACGCCGCGTGCCAGCATCAACCCAGCTACATTCACGCAGCCCAGCAGCAGCAGCGCCGAAACGGCGTACAGCAGCAACCGCAGAGAGTTGTCGCTGCTGCCGAGAATAAATGTGCCGATATCCACCAGCTTTACGCTGCGCCCCTTCACATCCGGGTGTTCCCGGCCAAGATCGGCAAACACAGCCGACAGGTCCGCCTGCGCATGGCTCAGCGGAACACCCGCCTTCAGCCGCCCCACAGTCGGCATCCAATGGCTTCCGCGGTTTTCATATTGCAGCTTCGGCATGTGGAGCGGTGTATAAATCGCGTTCACCTTGCCGATAGGGAAGCGGAATCCCGCCGGCATCACGCCGATAATGGTGTAGGCATTGCCGTCCAGTTTCACCTTCTGCCCAATCACGCTCGATTGGCCGCCGAAGAGCTGTTGCCAGGTCTCATAACTCAGCACGACAACGTCGTTCTTTCCGTCCTGATCTTCGCCGGGAGCAAAGGTCCGTCCCAGGATCGGGTTTACCCCGAACACGTCAAAGAAGTTGTCCGTCCCCGCTACGCGATGCAGCGCCATCGGTCCCGCCGGCCCCTCGAAGTTGACCGTCCCGTAAGCCGAATACCCGGCCAGCGCAGAGAACGCATGGCTCATCTGCCGCCACTCCAGGTATTCGGGATACGATGCGGGCTGCGTATACCCCTCCGGCGACCGCGTCTCCAGCGCCACAATCCGGTCCGCATCCGCATACGGCAAGGGCCGAATCAGCATCGCATACAGCACACTGAAAACGGCCGCCGTAATTCCAATGCTAAGAGCCAGCGTGGCAATCACCGTAGCCCCAAACCCCGACGACTTCCTCAACTGCCGTGTCGCATAGCGAAGATCCTGCAGGAAGGATTGCATAGATAGGCCTCTACCCTGAACGGGCAACTAGATTGCCATTTCAGGCGCGGATACGAGTGCACTAAATAAATGAGATAACAAAGATTAAGGCCCGGGACAGAGCATTGAACCGCCCATTATTACAACACCCGCGTTCACAAACGGACACTTGTTCCTGAAAAGTGCTGCAAGTTTGGCCCGTTCACCTGACTGATTGATTGGTTGTAGAAACGGATCGCCTCCCGGATGCACCACATGAGGAGGTGACATTAGGAATGATCGAACAGTTGTTCGGGATCGCATTCGGTCCGACCATTTGGAATCAGGCCCCAGACGCGAGTGACGCCAAGCACATGCACGACACGCGAATCGTGCTGAGCCGCATCCTGGGCTCGCAGGCCGGACGCGCTCTTGCCGCCTCGTTGCGATTTCATTCATCCCTTGTTGGCTCTCGCCCGGTATACGAGTCTGGAAAATGGATTCTTCTCTTACCCTACGATTTTGAGGACTGTAACGCAGAGGCAACACAAGCCTCCACAACTTCGTCGGAACCGGTTGTGCTCTTCAGCCCCGGCACTTGGGGGCCGGGCGGATGCTCCAATGGCAATGCAGCCACGCTGCCTCAGGAAGTTCTATATCACGAACTCGTTCATGCCTTTAGGCGCATGAGCGGACACCTTCATCCTCACAATAAGATGATCGACCAACTCATGCACTACACCGACACAGAAGAGTTTCTGGCGATCCTGGCGACTAATATCTTCATCTCGGATGCGACAAACCACCATAAGACCAGCCTCCGAGCGAACCATGAAAGCCACGCAACACTCGACCCCAGGCTGGCGGACTCGTTTCGCTTCTTCTCACTCGGACTTCGCGCGTTCAACATGCTTGCCACTTTCTGCGATGAAAATCGTGGGTTCACCCAAATGCTGGCCAAGGTTCCTGCACGGTTCAATCCCCTTGCCGCGTATTACAAAAACCCGCGAAAGGCTTTTGAGATCGCTGCAAGCGGAGACACTGATTACTACTTCGACGAGGGCCTGGTGCCGCTCGATTGGGTTAAAGGGCCCGACGGAACGTGGAAAAGAACCAACCCACTCGCGGGTGTGCCCAAGAGCGCGGGTGTGCCACAATACAGGCGATGATGACCAGCCTGCCTCTGCCGGTAAATTCGGTCACGAATAAATTCAGCCAACTTAAAAAGGAAATAAGGAAGAGAGGGGAATCTACCGCCGCGGCAGATACTTTAAAACCTCGCCAGGCTCAGGACGAACCCGGAAATCCGCGTGCGCCTCGGCATAAGCTACCGTCCCATCCTGCCCGAGCACATAGGTAGCGGGCAGCGGCAGCCTCCAGCTTTCGTCTCCATTTATGAAGGGAATATTCACCAGAATGCTGCGGAAGTACTTCTGATGAAACGGAGGAACTGTGTAAGCAATCCCGAACTGCTGTGCCACGTCGCCATGCGCATCATGCAGCAACGGGAAGGGAATTCCATGCTGACCGGCAGTAAAATCGCTCTGCCGCGCCGTCTGCGGAGAAATCCCAACCAGCAGCGCCCCGCGCTCCCGAACCACAGGATACAGGTCCCGCCACGCCTCCAACTCCGTCATACAGTAAGGACACCACCGCCCGCGAAAGAAGTTGACCACCAGCGGCCCCAACGCCAGCAGATCGGAAGACCGAACCAACCGCCCCGAAGCATCCGGCAATGCAAACTCCGGAGCAGTCGCGCCAACAGGAAGAATCCGCTCCTCGATCCCGCTCACAAAAAGATCCGCTACAGCCTGTTCGCCAATCGCCAGCCGCTCCGGCTGCACCAGGTTGCGCGTATTGGCAGTAATCTCGTCGAGCTGATCCTGCAATCGGTGATCAAGGTCAATCATAGAAACCGAAAAGCTAACTTTAATGGCCCGCCATTACCCTTAATGCCCGTCATTCTGACGACCAGAGGGAGGAAGAATCTCACCGATGCCTTGGGTGCCCCATCCTGAGCGACCGCGAAGGGTGGGGTGGGACCCCTGCGAACCTCAGCGTCCTCCGCGCAGTGAAACACTACCGTCCGCCGCGCATACCGCCAAGCATCCCCATAGCACGCCGCTGCAACATTCCGCCCTTGCCAACATTCTTGAACATCTTGCGCATCTGCGCATACTGCCGCAAAAGCTGATTCACTTCCTGCACCGAAGTCCCGGAACCATTCGCAATCCGCTTCCGCCGGCTACCAGAAATAAGCTCGTGGTTGTTCCGCTCCTTCGCCGTCATCGAATTGATGATCGCCTCGACGCGAACAAACTGCTTCTCGTCCACCTGATCAGCCATCTGCTGCATCCCGGCCAGCGGCCCAACTGAAGGAAGCATCTTCATAATGCTCTGCAGTGACCCAAGCTTGCGAATCTGCCGCAGTTGATCGCGGAAGTCTTCGAGTGAGAATCCATCGCCGGAAAGCGCCTTCCGCGCAAATTCCTCTGACTTTTTGCGATCCAGCTTCTCTTCGGCCTTCTCGATGAGCGTCATGATGTCGCCCATACCGAGAATGCGGCTCACAATCCGATCCGGATGGAAGGGCTCAAACGCATCCGGCTTCTCGCCCATACCGATAAACTTCACCGGCTGTCCCGTGACATGCCGAATCGACAGCGCCGCACCACCACGGGCATCGCCATCCATCTTGGTCAGAATGATGCCCGTCAAAGCCAGCCGCTTGTGGAACTCGTCCGCCGACTTCACCGCATCCTGCCCCGTCATCGAATCAGCGATGAACAAGATCTCCTGTGGAGAGAGTAGCTTCTTGAGCGACTCCATCTCGCCCATCAGGTCTTCATCAATGTGCAAACGCCCAGCTGTATCAACGATCAGCGTGTCACAGCCGGAAATCACAGCCTCGCGACGCGCCTCCTTGGCCAGCCGTTCAACGAGCGCAGTCCCAGCAGCCTCTCCCTTGAGATCGCCTTCATAGAGATTGGCCTTGATCGACTTGGCCACAACCTTCAGCTGCTCCCGCGCTGCCGGGCGGTAAACGTCCACCGACACCAGCATCGGCCGATGCCCACCCTTCTGTAGCCAGGCCGCCAGCTTCCCCGAAGTCGTCGTCTTACCCGACCCCTGCAGGCCGGCCATCAGGATTACCGTGGGAGGCTTTGACGCAAACTGGAACCGCGCCGTGTCCTTACCCAGCAGCGCGATCAGTTCATCGCGAACAATCTTGATGACCTGCTCGGTCGGCGAGAGCGCCGTCATCACTTCCTGCCCGACGGCCTTGGCCCGGATGTGCTCGATCAAGTCCTTGACGACGTTGAGGTTGACATCCGCTTCAAGCAGCGCCACGCGAATCTCGCGCAGGGCATCACTGATGTTCTCTTCGCTGATCGTGCCCTGCCCGCGAAGATTCTTAAACGCGCGCTGCAGTTTTTCTGAGAGATTTTCAAACATAGCTTCCCTACCAGTTTACCAGCCGCACCAGCCCAACCTGCATCCCCAGCCATCATTCCGGAATCTATTGCTCCGAGAAGTGAGGAGCAACTCATGGATTTGGGATTAAAGCATAAGCGCGCACTCGTTACAGGTTCCACCGCAGGTATTGGTTTCGCCATCGCCAAGCAGTTGGCGCACGAAGGGGTCTTCGTCTATGTCAACGGGCGCACCGAAGAGCGGGTGAACAGAGCCGTTAGCGAAATCGAAGGCAAAGTCGATGGAATCGCCGCCGACCTCACCACGAAAGAAGGAGCCGAGAAGCTCTTCGCCAGAGTCAAAGACCTCGACATTGTCGTCAACAACCTCGGCATCTTCGAGGCCAGGCCATTCCTCGAAATCGACGATGCCGAATGGCTACGCTTTTTCGAGGCAAATGTCCTTTCAGGCGTCCGTATTACTCGCCACTACCTGCCCGGAATGCTTGAGAAGAAATGGGGCCGCGTCATCTTCATCTCCAGCGAATCCGGCGTCCAGATTCCCGCCGAAATGGTGCACTACGGAATGACGAAGACCGCCCAGATCGCCGTTGCTCGCGGCATCGCCGAATCGTTCCCTGCCAGCGGCATCACCGTCAACTCCGTCCTCGCAGGTCCAACAGAAAGCGAAGGCGTCTCGACGTTTGTAGAAGGCCTGGCCAAGCAGCAAGGCAAGAGCAAAGAAGACATTGCCCGCGACTTCTTCGAGCACACGCGTCCTTCAAGTCTGATTAAGCGCTTCGAAACCACCGATGAGATCGCCTCAATGGTGACTTTCCTGTGCAGTGAGGCCGCTTCTGCCGTTACGGGCTCAGCAGTCCGCGTGGATGGCGGCGTTGTGAAATCGATCGTCTAAGAATTCAGCCGTGAACAGGTGTGGCTCAGTCGACCTGCACCTGCTCAAACCCAAGCCCAAGCAGCATCGTAGTCAAGGTAGCACTGGCATTTTTGCGCGCCGTATCAAGAATCCCATCCGCAATCGCTGACTGTTGCAGATCCTGCTGCGCCTTAGCCCGAACCTCAGTCTCCAGATTCGGATCGGCAGCGACAAAAAGCCCCGTTTCGCGCGAGTAGACGCGAGTCTTCGCATTATCAATCGAAGTCGCAAAAACCTCGGGCTGCGGCAGGCGGACGCGGATAGAACGCCCCTGAATCTGTATATCGCTCGCCTGAAGATGGCTAAGATCAATCCCGCCAATCGTCTGTCCATGAACCACAAGCAGCAGTTTGTCCCCAGCCAGAAAGTCCGGAAGATAAGCATTCTCGCGCGAACCTTCCACGACCTTGTCCATGTTGTATACAACCGTCTCCAACCGCTCCAGCCGCTGAATCTTACTGACGACCGTCGGCAGGGAAGTATCGATAGAAAGACTGCGATGGGTAATCTTCGCGGCAAGCTCATCCCACACCCCCTTCGTCGCGTGGCGGACAAAGAGAACGAAGGCTCCACACCCCACGACCAGCCCAAGCAACAGGGCGAGCAGAACTTTGCCCACATTCGAAGTTGCGGGCTGGGTCGGAGGCGGTACCGTCGGAGTACTCATGAAAATTTAGATGCAGCAGAAAGCGAACTATGCGCCGCTCTGTTGCTGAAGTAACTGAGCCACGCTTTGCTGCAAATCTTCACTGGACATCTTCTCGCTGCCAATCCGATTTGCATAGCTGGCCTTGATAAATGCAGTAAACAGAGGATGCGGCTCAAGCGGCTTCGACTTGAACTCAGGATGAAACTGGCAACCGAGAAAATAAGGATGATCGGGAAGTTCAACGATTTCAACATACGTTGCATCTGGAGTTGTCCCCGTAATCCGCAGTCCGCCTCCTGTCAGCAGCGCCTCGTACTCACGGTTGAACTCATAGCGGTGACGATGCCGCTCGCTGATCTCAGTCTTGCCGTAAGACTTCGAAGCCAGCGAATCTGGTTGCAAAACACAGGTCCATGCGCCGAGACGCATTGTTCCGCCCATCTCCTCAACGCCGGTCAACTCACGCAGTTTGTAGATCACGCGATGCGGCGTCGCCGGGTCAAACTCACTCGAATTGGCCCCATTCAAGCCGCAGACATTCCGGGCAAATTCAATACAAGCCGTCTGCATTCCCAGGCAAATCCCGAAATAGGGAACCTTGTTCTCGCGCGCATACCGAATCGCGTTGAGCATCCCCTCGATGCCGCGCTTACCAAACCCGCCCGGAACCAGAATCCCGTCAAAGTCCTTCAGTTGTTCTTGGTAATCCGGAACCTCAAGCCCCTCAGCTTCGATCCAGGTCACGCGCAACTTCAAATTATGCGCGAGCGACCCATGAACCAGCGCTTCCTTCAGCGACTTATAGCTGTCCTCGTACTCGACATACTTCCCGACAATCCCAATCGAAACTTCATCCTGCGGGTTGTAGCAGCGATCGACCAGGTTTCTCCAGCGGCTCAGATCCGGCTCGCGCGTCTCAAGATGCAGATATCTCAGCGCCAGCGCATCCACGCCTTCCTGCGCAAAGCATAGCGGCACCTCGTAGATCGATTCCACATCTTTCGCCGTAATCACAGCCTTCTCTTCAAGATTGCAGAAGAGCGCGATCTTGCCCTTGATCTCGCGATTCAGAGCGCGGTCGCTGCGGCAAAGCAGAATATCCGGCTGGATTCCGATCGAAAGCATCTCCTTGACCGAGTGCTGCGTCGGCTTGGTCTTCAATTCCTGCGCCGCACTGATCCAGGGAACCAGCGTCACATGGACGAACACAGTATTCTCGCGCCCCAACTCTTGCCGCATCTGGCGGATGGCCTCAAGAAATGGCAGCGACTCGATATCGCCCACCGTGCCGCCGATCTCGACAATGGCGACATCGCAATCCGCCGCAACTTTGCGCATCGCGTTCTTGATTTCATTCGTGACGTGGGGAATAACCTGGACGGTCTTGCCGAGATAGTCGCCGCGGCGCTCTTTTGTAATGATCTGTTCGTAGATGCGACCGGTAGTGAGGTTGTTGTCGCGGGTCAGGCGGGCGTGGGTGAATCGTTCGTAGTGGCCAAGGTCGAGATCGGTTTCCGCGCCGTCGTCGGTGACAAAGACCTCGCCATGCTGAAACGGCGACATCGTTCCCGGATCGACATTGAGGTAAGGGTCAAACTTCATCAGGTTGACCTTCAACCCTCGCGCTTCCAGCAGGCAGCCGATCGAAGCCGCGGCTAAACCCTTTCCTAAGCTGGACACAACTCCGCCGGTCACAAAGATGTACTTTGCGGACATCGCTGCTTCACCTTTTTCTTGTTGTTTTGATTGGCGTACCAGGTAGGCACAATTGATTTTACCCGGAATTCACAGAGAAAGAAAGTACCAGAAACGAAGGGCAGAACCTAAGCTTGAAATAGTTGGACTTACGTCTTGACCGTACGAAAGACCTCCGCACCACCGACCGCTTTTGTGCGATATAACAGGGACACGAGTGACCCGACCCATCGTATCTTCGTCTAAAAAACGGCTCATGAAGCGCTTGGCTCCCATCCTGATTGCGGTACTGGCGGTTTGCGTCATGCCTTGTCTCGCCCAGAATGCCAATAAACGCCTCATTCTTAAGGACGGTTCCTTCCAGGTGGTCTCCCAGTATCAGGTCGTGGGCGACCGCGTCCGCTACAAAAGCGCCGAACGCGGTGGCGAATGGGAAGAGGTGCCCAGCAATCTGATCGATTGGCCGGCAACCGACAAATGGAACAAAGAGCATGAGCCCGGAGCGCTCGCTGCCGCCGAAGCCGCCCGCGAGAAATCCGAGCAGAACGACGCCGCCGAAGTAGACAAGGAAGAGCGCGCCGAACGTGATGCCGAAATGGCCCGCATGCCGGTTGTCTCAACGGGGCTGCGCCTCCCGGATGAAAGCGGCGTCTGGGTTCTCGACACCTTTCATGGCACTCCTGAGTTGGTCCGTCTGCAACAAAGCAATGGAGACCTGAATAAGGATCTCGGACATAACGTATTAAAAGCCGCCATCAATCCGATGGGCGGCTCAAAGCAGTTGATCCAGATCGACGGCGCCCACGCCAAAATCCAGCTGCATGTCAACCAACCCGAGCTTTACGTCGCTCTTGACGTGAACGACGACAGCTCAGCACCCGCCGACGCCCTCAAAGTCGATACGCACGGCGCAAGCTCCAAAACAAAAGACAAAAATAACTACAGTCTGCCCACCAGCCGCTACGTAATCGTGCGCGTACAGCAGCGCAGAAACCTCCGAGTCGTCGCCGCCATGAACATCAGCATGCTGGGCAAGGTTTCGCAATCGGAAAGCATCGTCGACGCCACGACTCAGATCCTTCCCGGCGGCCACTGGATGAAGGTTGTCCCCAAAGAACCGCTGGGTTTCGGCGAATACGCACTCATGGAAGTCCTTTCACCGCAGGAAGTCAACCTCGACGTCTGGGACTTCGGCGTCGATCCTACCGCTCCTGAAAACAAGAACTCCCTCACCCCCATCCAGCGAGCACAGTAGTCTGCATCTGGTTTTGGGCCAACGCATCGAATACAGTGAGAAGATGGTGGTGTCCCTTCCCAGCCTCGATATGCATTCTGTCCAGCCGAGCGAACCCTCGCGGCTCATCGACAAGCATGGTCGCGCCATCACCGACCTGCGCGTATCCGTAACCGACCGCTGCAACTACAAATGCGTCTATTGCCGGACCGGGAACGACGGAGCACAGTACTCCGAACTGCCCATAGCCGATTACCTCCGCATCGTGCGCATTTTCGTTGATCTCGGCATCGAGAAGGTAAGACTTACCGGCGGAGAACCACTTTTGCGCAAAAGCCTTCCGGACCTGATCCGCGGCCTCGCAAAACTTACAACGATCGATGGCGAAGCACTGGATCTGGCCCTGACGACAAACGGCCATCTCCTCGCCGATCTAGCGCAGCCACTCAAAGACGCCGGCCTCACCCGCGTCACCGTCAGCATGGACGCAGTCGATCCAGACGTCTTCGCGCGCATTACTCGCGTTCCAGGCAGCTTCCATAAAGTCCGCGCCGGAATTAGAGCCGCGCAACGTGCCGGTCTGGGGCCAGTAAAAGTGAACTGCGTGCTCCTGCGCGGCTTCAACGAAGACCAGATCGTCCCCTTCGCGAAATTCGCCCGCGATGAAGGTGTGATCGTCCGTTTTATCGAATTCATGCCGCTCGAAGAAGACCGCCTCTGGACGCCGGCATCCGTAATTCCCGTCCCGGAATTGCTCAAGGAACTCAGCACCTTTCGGCCTGTCGTCCGACTCCATGCAAACGCTGTGAGTGAAACCGCCCAGCGGTACACCTTCGACGACGGCATTGGCGAAATAGGCATCATCGCTCCCGTCTCGCAGGCATTCTGCGGACACTGCAGCCGCATCCGCCTCACCTCAGACGGCAAAATCCGCACCTGCCTCTTCTCGCAATTCGATCACGACCTCTACGGCCCCATGCGCCGCGGCGCCGGCGACGATGAGATCGCCACTTTCATCCGCGCGACGGTAGATCAGAAAGAAGCACGACACCACATCGGCGAACCCGACTTCCTCAAGCCCTCCCGCAGCATGGTGCACATCGGCGGCTAAAACGCATTCAGGATTGCCATACCGCGCACAAGTTGTCATTCTGAGGAGCAAAGCGACGAAGAATTGGCTTTCCCGCTGGCAGCCACACTACAAATTCTTTTCTGTAGTGGTCCTCTTTGCAGAAACCAGCAGAGAAAGTGCGCGCTCGTAAAAGCGATTCCCGCATACTCTGCATCGATAAGGTCGTTTGCCCAGAAGATACCGGGGCAGGTCCCGCCAGCAAGTACGTGAGCGGCGGATCGATGCCGGTCCAGAACACCATGGGCAGGAGATTTGAGCCATACATTGGTACCCGCGTAACTTTTAGTTGGTCTTTTGCGTTGAGGTGGGCTTGAAAACTGATGGTACTGTCTCATGAATCAAGCGGCAGATCAACCGTCTACGATAACGGCTTGATTTGTTTCGCCATGCGCCGTACCTGAATCGAGTGACCTCCCGGCAGCGGAACGTCGAACGCCTCGAACGCCTGGTATCCGTGCGCCGCATACAGCGGAACCCCCGGCAGCGTCGCCGCCATCTCCATACTGCGGAAGCCGGCCATGCGCGCCTCATCCTCGCAGCGCAGGAGCAGCGCGCGCCCCACTCCCTTTCGCGCAAATGCCGGATGCGTGAAGAACGCGCGAATCCGGGCCGGTTCCCGCGCCGGGTCGAGCATCACATCATTCCGCGAATGATCGTAGTGGCTGGCTCCGTAAAGCGTCCCGCGCTTGCTCCACCCTCCGCACCCTGCCAGTTGACCGCCGATCTCAGCTACATAGTAAGTGCCATCGTCAATCAGCTGCTGGTCGACTCCGAAGACCGAATGCACCGCCGCCTCAATTTGCTCTGCTGTATACCAGCCAGCCTGCAACTCGCGCACAGAATGCTCAATCAAATCACGCAATGCGGAAACATCGTTCGTCGTCGCAGTCCGAATGTAAATCGAAGTCATCAGGCCTACTCTAGCGCAGAATGGCGCCGAAGGCGCAGCCGCCCGTGCGGCCAGCACTCACATCCCATCATAATTCGGGCCGCCACCGCCCTCCGGGGGCACCCAATTGATGATCTGATACGGATCCATAATGTCGCACGTCTTGCAGTGCACGCAGTTGGCGAAATTTATATGTAACTGCTTGCCCGAAGGCGTTTCACTCGACTCAACCATCTCATACACAGCAGCCGGACAAAAATACTGGCAGGGGTTGTCAAACTCTTTGCCACAGCGACTGTTACAAATATCCAGGTCCTTGACGACAAGATGCACCGGCTGATCGTCGTCATGCCGCGTGCCCGAATGATAGACATCAGTAAGCCGATCGAACGTCAGCTTGCCATCGCCTTTCGCGTTACCAAGAAAATGCTCGCGCCCATCGCCATATAGACTTAGCGCGTCCGCATGCCGCATGCGCAGGTAGCCGGCCTCATTCGTATAATCCGGCCCAAGATTACTCCCGCGCATCAGCTGCTGAATCCCGACTTTGACAAGCCCGTCATAAAGTCCATGCTCGAACGCCTGATGAAAATTCCGTACCGGATACAGCTCATCCTTGATCCAGCTGGCATCGACGGCAGCCTTGTATTCGCTCAGCGTATCTGCAGAACTGTCACCCGAGAGCAGCGCATCGAAAGCCGTCTCCGCCGCCAGCATGCCGCTCTTGATCGCCAGATGAATCCCCTTGAGCCGCTGCGAATTCAAAAAGCTCGCCGAGTCGCCAAGAATCATCCAGCCATTCCCATAGATGCGCGGCATCGTCAGCCATCCACCATAGGGCAGCGTCTTTGCCCCGTAGCGAATCATCTTGCCGCCCTCAAGAATCCGTCGTGCTAATGGGTGTTCTTTGAAATCCTGAAAGACGTGATGCGGATCAGTCCGCGGGTCTTCGTAATCCAGCCCCGTCACATGCCCGACGGAAACCTGCGTGTCGGAGATGCCATAAATCCACGCCCCGCCATACTCCTTCGTAGTTAGCGGATAGCCAAGCGTATAAATCACCTCGCCTTTAGCTACGCGCCCCGCCGGAATCTCCCAGAGCTCCTTGATGCCGACGCCATACGTCTGCGCATGGTAGAAATCTTCAAGCTCCAACCGTTCAATCAACTGCTTAGCGCAGTTCCCACGCGTGCCCTCAGCCAGGATCGTAACCTTCGCCCGCAGATCATACCCAGGCTCAAAATTCGCCTTCTGCTGCCCCTGCTTATCGACACCCTTGTCATCGGTCCGAACCCCAGTCACACGCGCAATCTCGGCATCGCGGCTGTCATCCTCAAACAGTAACTCCGACCCGGCAAATCCGGTGAAGACGGTAATGCCAGCCTCTTCGACCTTCTGGCCCAACCACTTCACAAACTTGTTGATCGAGATGACGTAATTGCCATGGTCCCGGAGCGGCGGCGGAACAATCGGAAACTTGCGTGCCTTGTCTTTCGAGAGAAAGTAAACCGACTCCTTCGTAACCTCGGTATCGAGCGGCGCCTCCGACTCGAATCCGGGCAACAGTTCGCGCATCGAACGCGGGTCTAACAACGCGCCAGACAAACAATGCTGCCCCACCTCGCGCGCCTTTTCGAGAACATAGATGTTGTCCTTCGAAAGCTGCGAGTCAGGATGGTTCGCATTGTGCTCATCAATCAACTGCGAAAGCCGCAGCGCACAAGCCATCCCCGCCGGCCCACCGCCGATGATGACAACATCGGCCTCCATCTGCGGACGCTCGATTCCTTCAATCGGTTTGCGAAAAGTGATCATGGTCGACCGACCATCTTACAGGGAGGCGCAGGCGACAGTCAGTAGCTCTGGAACTGTTTAGTTGCTCGAAACGATGTTCTCGAATATTCCGGATGGAGCCTGATGTCTTGGAAGTCCGCAAGATCGACAATTCTCTTTAAGTCCGTATCGCTTTTGGCATGCTGGGCAATGGAGCGTTATCAATAAATAGAACGCGTAGCTGACAACGGCGACACACCAGATCAGTGGAGCAAATACTAGGACTACAAGTATCCAGTTGTTCGACTTTGGAAAGAACTTGAAATCAATAAAAATCAGGACGATAAAAGGAGCCATCCCCAGGAGGTGGTACCAACGGTTCAGAAATTGTTGTCTCGCGGCTGTACGAGCAATGTTCGGAACATCGTCTAGACAAGTTATGGAATTCATTTCAAGCCTTAGCCTTCTTAATCTCTTCGGTCAGCGCAGGCACCACATCGAACAAATTCCCAACGACGCCCACATCCGCAATCTCAAAAATCGGAGCCTCAGGGTCTTTGTTAATAGCGACAATCGTCCGCGAGCCCTT
>Ga0206829_10004_pt4 | contig 42124 bp, 38 predicted proteins | sample Alteio_BWOrgCont_75_FD_152862 | JGI IMG/M metagenome (GOLD analysis project Ga0206829, IMG submission 152862) | Enriched cells from forest soil in Barre Woods Harvard Forest LTER site, Petersham, Massachusetts, United States -... | ecosystem: Environmental > Terrestrial > Soil > Temperate forest >... | reverse complement strand
TCCGGTACTCTGCCGCGAATGCTTTCAACGGAAACGCATCGTACCGATTGCGGCACAACAGCCTCCGGCCACCTTGTAACTCTGCAGTTTCTTGATTGAGGGGATTACTGCGTCGCCACAACCTTGCGCGCTGGTGTGCGGGTCTTTCCCGCTGTTGCATTCTTGTCCGCACCGGCCAGAGCTGGCTGCTTCTTCTCAGCAGAGCGCTTGCTGTCTTCGTGCGTCACCAGTAGCGCTTCAATCTGGACCAGCAGGTCCTGCGTATTCATCGGCTTCACCAGCATCTCGTCCGCGCCCTGCTCCTGCCAGTCCTCGCCCGGCAGAGGAAACGCGGTCAGCATGGCCACGGCTGGCTGGTAGGCTGCCTTCTTGGCGGCATGCACCACTTCCAGGCCTGCGCTCTCGCTTTCCATGCGCATGTCCGTTATCACCATGTGGAATTGCGCGTTCTTGATCTTCGATTTCGCCTCGCGCGCCGAAGCCGCTGTCTCCACTTCGAAGCCGTTGAATTCCAGCACCGCCTTGAGCGTCAACAGAATCGCCAGTTCGTCGTCCACCAGTAAAATTCGCCGCTTCATATCAAACTCCTGACTTTCTATTCCCGCTTAAAAGAAATTGATTCCGGTTAGGTTTGCACTTGCCAGCGCGTTACGAAACGGTATTCCGGGAGAGGAACCTGACTGCAAGTTTCCATTGTTACACTAAACAACGTGGCAGAATACCATGTCGAGAACTTTGGATGCCGATCCAGCCGATCCGACGGCGAAGCGATCGCCGCAGGGCTACGCCGCCGCGGTCTCTGTCCCGCCACTGATCTTGCTAGCGCAAATGTCGTTGTCGTCAATACCTGCAGCGTGACGGCGGATGCCGATAGCGGCGCCCGTGCCTTCATCCGCCGCGTCCATCGCGACAGCCCGGGGGCAAAAATCGTCGTCACCGGATGCTACGCGCAGCGCGCTCCCGATGAACTGGCGGCGCTACATGGCGTGTCTTCCGTCATCGGCAATAGCCACAAGTCTCTGGTCGCCGACAGCATTCTTGCCCCATCAGCCTTCGTCCCTCTGGCAAAACTGGTGAACAGCGTTCCCGTTTACGTCGATGAGAACTTCGCCCACACCGACCTCGCCATGCTCCCCTTCGCCGAAGACGCCGACCAGACACGGCCCAATCTCAAAGTGCAGGACGGCTGCGCCAACCGCTGCTCCTTCTGCATCATCCCCGAAACGCGCGGCCCCAGCCGGTCGATCTCGCTCGACACGACGATCGAATCCGTCCGCCGCTTCGTCGAAAACAGCGGCCAGGAACTCGTGCTCTCTGGCATCAATCTCGGCCGCTGGGGACTCGACCTGAATCCCGTGCAAAGGTTCGTCGATCTGGTAGCTGCAATCCTCGAACGAACAGCGCTGCCGCGCCTTCGTCTGAGCTCCATCGAGCCAATGGACTGGACGCCCGATCTGCTCGCGCTCTTCGCGGCACACCCCGAAAGGCTCGCCCGCCACACGCATCTTCCGCTTCAATCCGGTTCCGACACGATCCTCCGCCGCATGTACCGTCGCTACCGCCCCTGGCACTACGCGGAGAAGCTGAGCCAGATCCACAGCCTCCTTCCCGATGCCGCCATCGGCGCCGACGTCATGGTGGGCTTTCCCGGTGAGACAGACGCGCGCTTTCAGGAGAGCTACAACTTCATCGCCGCTCAGCCCTTCACCTATCTGCATCTCTTCCCGTTTTCCGCGCGCCCGGGCACGCCCGCAGCGGAATTGCACCGCCACCAGCCCGTCCCGCCAAAAGCCGTTCACCAACGCATGCAGGCCCTGCGCACCCTGGCAGATCAGAAAAACGAAGCCTTCCGGAAAAATTTTCTGGGCGGAGAACTCAACGTAGTCACGCTCAAGGGCGGCAGCACGATGACAACCCCCGCGCTCTCAGGCAACTTCATTAAGGTAGAAGTTGCAACGCTTTCGCTGCCCAATCGCATTATGCGGGTGCAGGTCACGCATCTGACGAAATCTGGCCTCGGCGCGGTTCCGTTGGCAAAATAAACCGCTGCCGCGGCTGTCCTCCTCGCATCACAAAGATAGACCTGCTTGTTATACTGAGTAGGTACGTGGCGCTGCCACAAATTTTTGGAGGAAACCCATCGCACAGTTAGACAAGCGTTCAGCCAAGCAGTTCATCCGCATCAATGAAAGAATCCGCGCCCGCGAAGTGCGCGTGATCGACGACAAGGGCGAACAGCTCGGCATCATGCCGCCATTCGACGCCCTCAAGATCGCCCGGGAGCGCGGCCTCGATCTCGTGGAAGTATCGCCTACCGCCGTCCCGCCCGTATGCCGCATCCAGGACTACGGCAAATTTCTCTACGAGAAAGACAAGAGCGAGCGCGCCGCCCGCAAGAAGCAGAAGGTCATCGTCGTCAAGGAAGTCAAGTTCTCCGTCACCGTCGACGAACATGACTATCAGACCAAGAAGAATCAGGCTGTCCGCTTTTTGACCGAAGGCGACAAGGTCAAGGCATCGCTGCGCTTCAAAGGCCGTCAGATGGCCCACCGCGAGCTTGGCTACGCCATCATCAACCGCCTCATTCAGGACATCGGTGACACCGGTGTTGTCGAATTCATGCCGCGCATGGAAGGCACCACGCTGCACGCCATTCTCGCCCCCGGCAAGAAGGAACTGCCGAAAAAGCCTGCCGCTCCCAAGCCGGCAGCTCCTCCTCCGCCAGCCCAGACATCAGCGCAATCGTAAGAATACCCATCCTGGCCGCACTGCGATTCAGGATGGGTACACTCACTCAGTGCGAGTAATTCTGCGCATATGTGTCCCTGGGCAATCCTTCCGCAACAGCCTTGTCTCGCAAGCGAAAGGCTGAGGCCCGGTCGGTCGCCGCGCCTAGCGTCACCAGAAACGGCGCACCCGATCCCTTCGGCGAAAAGACGCTTGCCTGAAGGTCAGGATGCTTCTCGTTAATCGTGCGCGCCTTATGCTCCGCCTGCTCCTGATAGTTATAGGTAAAGGCCACAATACGCCACGAACCAGAAGGAGACGCAACTGCCGCCGGGCCTGATGGCGCAGCAACCGGCACAGCAGAAGCTTTGGTCTTCGCCTGCGGAGGAGCGGCAGCCGCCGGCGTGCGAGGAGCTGCAGTCTCCGGAGAAACCACCACCACCGGATTCTGTGCCGTCGCATCCTGCGCATGGTCTGAATGATGAAGTATCACGCGCAGCCCAAACAAGGCCAGCACGAGTAACACAGTGACCCCGCCCACGATCAGCGGCATTTTTCTTGAGGGCTTTGGCTCCAACGGCCGCTCCGCCGCTACCACAGGTGCAGGAGAAACCTTCACCGTCTCCACCCTCGCAGCAGGACTTGGTGCCGGCTTCGGCTCGACCGCGGCAGCCACAGGAACCGCACCCGGCCGCAGTAGTTCGGCAAGCTCATCGATCGTTGCCTGCCCGCTGAGCGTCCGCCGCACCACCTGCACAAAGGGCGGAGGCAACAGTTGCAGCGATGGATCGTTGCTATCCGTCGCGCGATTGAGAGGCTTTTGCGTCAGGCACTGATGCAGCAGGCTCCCCAGATCGCGAATATCCTTGCCCACATACGGCTCGAAACCAACATCCTCAGGCACCAGTTGCAGCGAATCGGTGCGCAGCTTGATCGTGTCGCCCGCCGCCAGTACGCTCGCCGCTTCCAGACGCCCACAGACCAGCCGCTCCCTGTGAATCGCCTGCAGCGCGTTCAACAGGCTCTCAGCAAGTTCCTTCGTTTCATCGGCTGAAAGCGCGCGGGCCCGCAATACGTCTTCGAGATTCTCTTCGGTGTGTTCCATCACCGCATACACCAGCGGCGTAGCGCGCAGTGCGGTGGCGCCAGCCTCGAAAATCGCGGCTACATTTTGGTTGCTGACTTTTTCCGCAACGCGCAGCCGTTCGAGCAGCATAGCTTCATCGTTTAGCGATTCGATCAGACTGATGATCGCGGCTTTGTCTTCGAACCTTGTCTCGAACCATCCGCATCTGCCCTCGGAGCGCACAAGCCTGCCCACCGGATAGCGGCCTTCTACAACGTCGGATTCAAAATCACTCCACAAAACGGCATTTCCTCTTCTGTAATGTTCTTGATGCTGTCGAGGCATGGCCGCGCACGGGCACGCTTCGGCACCCTCACGCAAACGGCTGATTCAGGCAGGAAGAAAAGGTGGAAAGGCAAAACTACGCGACGGAGCTTTCGGGTGCAGCTGTAGTCAGTCTGGGAGCATTGCTGGCCCGCGCCAACAATAGCATGCCTTCTTGAGCAAGCTCACGCGCCATCTTGCGCAGCTCGTTGGGCCGCTCGTTATGAATATTCGTAAGCTGGAAGAGCGCCACAGCAGCCTTCAACTTGGCCACGCCTTCGAACGCTGTGGAACCCGCTCCGTTTGGGGCTTGCACAACATTATCTACCGTGACCTTGAAGACGTCATCTCCTTCGATGACGAAGGCTACAAGGTATTTCTCCTGCGCTGAAGTGAATTGGGGAACGGTCGCCATTGTCACAGATCCTTGAGTTGGGAAGTAATAGATACTACGATGCAGGCCAGTGGTAAAGAGCACAGATCGCTGTATCTCTCATCGTTAGTAGAGAACAGATGATGAGCAAATTGCCAATGCAGCCTGCATTTTTCCTGTGTCAGTCTTGATTCCCCCCTTGCGGTCGCCCACACAGGAAGGAATCACGAGCGGTTACGAAAGACATGAGTTGTGTTCAATCGACGTGTTATGCTGACTCCCGCGCGCGTCTGGGAGCAGGCGGCATGATTGAGGGGGATACGATGGGAGTCAACAACTTCACCTGCAGCGATGACGGTCTGGATCTGACCAAAAAATTTGAAGGATGCGAGCTCACCGCCTATCAGGACCAGGTTGGAGTCTGGACCATAGGATATGGTCACACCGGCTCAGGTGTCGTCTCCGGTCTCACAGTCACGCAGGATCAAGCCAACGCGCTGCTCGTGAGCGATATTGCCGCCGCCGTCTCGTATGTGAATCAGGTCGTTACCGTTCCGCTGAAGCAATATCAGTTCGATGCACTGGTGGACTTTGCTTTTAATCTGGGCCGCGCCGCGTTAGGCAGCTCAACTCTGCTACGGCTTGTGAATACTGGCGATTTCGCTGGAGCAGCAGCCCAGTTTCCTCTCTGGGACCACGCGGGCGGGCAGGTAGTTCCGGGCCTGCTACGTCGCCGCCAGGCGGAGCAGGTGATGTTTGAAGGTCCGTCATCCGGAGGGAACAACTCCAATGCCTGACCCACCCGATCTGCCCGAAGGCCCGACCTTTAATAGGCTGCAGGACCAGATTGACTGGTACGGCGCCAAGAGCAGCAAAGCGCAGCGTGCCTTCAAACGGATCAAGATCATCGAAATCCTCGCTGCTGCTCTCATTCCTTTTCTGGGCAGCCTCACCGTGGTTTTCAAGAGCCTCAAAGACAACGTCGCACTGGTCACCGGAGCCCTGGGCGTCCTCATCACCATTCTCGAAGGCGTCCTGCACCTCAACCAGTATCAGGAGAACTGGACGAACTACCGCTCCACCGCCGAGGCCCTCAAGCATGAGAAGTACTTGTATCTGGGCGAAGCCGGGCCGTATGCGAAAGCCAACACATCCGACGCAGACGCTCTGCTTGCCGAACGGGTCGAGGCGCTCGTCTCACAGGAGCATTCTCAATGGACGAATATCCAGCAGCAGCAGACTGTGAAAGGACAAGGCGGCGGAACACAGTCCTGAAAATAGCTATCTACTGCGCGCGAACGAATTCAAAGTTGTGAACGTTACCCTGGCGTGTGGCGTAAGTATTTTCAATCACAACATCGAGCTTTCCAGCGGTGCCGGGGGAGATGGTGAGCGTGGCTACGCGGCCCTTTTCCCCGCCATTCGCATCACTCAGGAAGCTCCAGGTAACCTTGGCCTTCTGGCCGTCGTAGGTGGCATTCTGCGTGCCCCAGTCGCAGTTCGTTGGCTTGCATATTCCCCACGCGTGGATGGTGCGCTGGTTCCCATAACCTGAGATGTCAAGTTCTGCGACTGAGCCAAGCCCGATCGGATTCGTGTCGGTCCAGCGACCATTGATCGCGCTGGGTTTGGGGAGCGCGAAGTAGACGATGAGCGCAATCACCGCCAACCCAAGAACAGCCAGCCCCACCATCAGCGGCGTATTCTTCTTCGTCCGCACCGGAGCGGCTTCCTGCGCCGCGTGGGGCGGAGGCAGTTGCACGGGCACCGTGGCGTGGACGGTATCTGTCTCAGTTGCCGGTGTCGCATTCACATATTGCTTCAGTGCCTGTATCAGCAGCTGCACATCCGAGTTCCAGCGCGCATGCGTGATCTCGACGCTGTTGCGATAGGCGAGGTCTTTCAGGTTATCGGGAAGCTGGTCCGCGTGGGGCATGTGAGCGTCATGCACCAGCACCGGAATCACCGCGATATTGCGCGCCAGTGCTGAGGCAATTTCCAGACGGACATAGTCGTTCGCATTGTCCAGCCGCAGCTGCCCGTCCTGCCCCGTGATCGTCGCCCACGTCGGCCCGATCATCGCCAGCAGCACGCCGCAACCGCCTACGTTAGCGTCAATCGCCTTACGAAAATCGGTCCCCGGATCGATCCCCGAAACATCCATGAAGACGCTGTCGTTGCCGAAGGCCCGCGTCAGATCGTCAAAGAGCCGCCCAGCTTCGCCTTCCGTGTCGTCCCGGCGATAGCTGATGAAAATGGCATGCGCCATAGAATTCCTCCCGTTTACTCCGCGAGGACAAGAATAGGTGGGGTTTGGCAGTAGCGCAAGCACTACACCTCCCCTCCCTGTCTTTACAAGTGTTTTGTTATGAATGTGTTAGGAAATCGGTATCGCCACAAGTGCTTTCTTATCATCGAGTTGCATTCTAAATATAGGAAGAATAAGGACTTATGCGACGACTAGGGCGAACCGCTTCGTTCGGAAACCGGCTCTATTTCTATTGGGTAGCAATTCAGGGCATAATTATCTGGCCATTGTCGTTGGAACGAATATTAAAGTGCGGACTTCTTCTAAAACCATGGCAATGGCGCGAAAACCAGGTCTCAAAATCGAGGCTTGGGGCACCCGGCGGTGGTGGTCCTGTTACACGATGCATGGAGAGCCCCCGAACCCTGGAGCGCGGGAATTGATCAGGGTTGTAACGCAGCCATGACTGGAGCGGGGTCCCAGAAAGCGCGAACCATTATGATTTTTCCTTCTTCGTTGCAGTCGATTACATCGACGCCCTCGAAGGTGACAGACTTTCCGGTGTGGGCAATGCCCTTGCCCGTCCATTTGACTGCGGCCGCACTGCCGTTCACAAAGACACAATCCTCCGTTAGACCGACGGTTTGAAAGCCGCTGAAAATGCGGCTGAAAAACGCCCGGATCGCTTCATGTCCGATGTTCGGCGGAGTTCCGACGGGATCGTGCTGCTCGGCATTGGGAGCGAAGACGGCGACACAACGATCTACGTCCATGGCGCGGATAGCGGCGAAGTATTCGACGACAGCCTGTTCGGTAAGGGTGGGCATGGTCGAATGATACAGGTTATAGTCTTTCCGTTCGTTTTCACTCTCGGGCGGATCCGATAGACCCTGTCCTCACCAGAGCCCATCCGGTACTTTAACGGATCTTTCATTTCATGCCAGGACCGCAGCGCCGTAATCTCGCGGCTGAGGGGAAATCGTTTGTCCTCAGAGCCCGAAGTCAACCATCTGCATACGTATTTCCTCTTTCCAGTGTCGATCGACAAGGTCGCTATTGCCTGCGCGCAGCAGCAATCAGAGCACTTGCGGTGGCTCGCAGGAGCGGACCTGCTTCGCCAGGAGAAAGTATCTGCGAACTCACGAAAGCTCCATTGATCAGCAACGACAACTGTCCGGCCAGCTCGTCTGGGTGTTTGACGCGTAGCCGCTCGGCGATTCCCTTGAGGCGCCGGCGAAGTTCCTGTTTGTGAGCTACGGCTACTCTGCGTGCGGGGTGGTCATTGTCCGGAAATTCGGCTGCGACGTTGAGCTGCGGGCACCCGCGATAATTTGGCCGTCCGACCCGTTCGCCGATCCAATCGAGGTGCGCTTCCAGTTCGGCGACCGGATCGGTCTTGTGGAGTTCTGTGAAGCGGTTCCAGTTGTTCCAGAAGTCCTCGTCTTCGCGCCCGAGGAATGCTGCGATCAGGTCGTCCTTCGTGCGGAAGTGGCGATAGAGGCTCGTCTTGGCGACCCCAGCTTCTTCGACCACGAGGTCAACTCCCACGGCTCGCACGCCTCGCTGATAGAAGAGTGCCGACGCTGTCTGGAGAATTCGCTCCCTTAACTCATCTGAGTTGCCGTGCGCTTCACCAATGTTGGGACTTCCTGGCATTTGCGGAACCTCCAAAGCCTGATTGACTAGCTACAGACCTGTCTGTATTATACCTAAAACAGACAGGTCTGTATCGATATAAAATATGGGGAATCAATCTAATTTGTCAGGGCATGGTTGGACAGTCGCAGTCTTCGGGGCGTCGGGACACACGGGACGATTCATGGTCGCTCAGCTACTGCGCCGCGGTTTCGCCCCATTGGCCATCGGTCGCGACAGCGCAAAAATGGCGGAGTCAGGATTCCAGGAGAGTGGCGTCCAGGTAAGAACCGCCTCCATCGATGATCCTGCTTCCCTCGACCGCTCTCTTGCCGGCGCTGCTGCAGTCATCAACTGCGCTGGTCCGTTTTTGGATACGGCCGACGCAGTGGCTGCATCGGCCTTGCGCGCCCGCATCCACTATCTCGATGTGACGGCAGAGCAGGCCAGCGCACAGGCTACATTCGACAGATTCGGAGATGCCGCCACGGAGGCTGGTGTAGTTGCCATTCCGGCGATGGGGTTCTATGGCGGCTTTGCTGATCTTCTGGCCACAGCCGCTATGGGCAACTGGGATTCCGCTGACGAGATCCGTCTTGGCATTGCGCTGGATAGCTGGCGGCCAACTCAGGGCACACGGATTACGGGTCAGCGAAACACTGCCCCGCGGCTGGTCATTGAAGACGGAGAATTTGTGTCAATGGCGCAGCCCGCGCCGCAGACGTTCTGGGATTTTCCTGAGCCATTTAGCCGCCAGGATGTGAGTGAGCTCCCGTTCTCGGAAGTTCCGGTCATCGCTCGCCATTTGCGCGTGGCAGGCCTTCACACTTACCTCAATAACGCGCCACTTCGTGATCTTCGCGATTCCACTACTCCGCCTCCGGTTGCCGACGATGAAAGAGGGCGATCGGCGCAGATCTTCCTGGTCGACGTTGTTGTTCGGAATGGAAGGAGTATTCGTCGGGCCGTCGCGCAAGGGCGCGACATCTACGCCTTCACCGGTCCGCTCGTCGTCGAAGCCGTTGAGCGGATTCTTGATGGACGGGTTCGCGGGAGCGGTGCTCTTGCGCCGGGCGAGGCGTTCGATTCGGCGGACTTCCTCCGGGCCCTCGCGCCGGAATATCTGACCTTCGAGCTAAGCTCCGACTAGGCTGCATGCGGCTTGCCTGGCCGCGAGAGGTCCAGATCTAAGTCAGCTCCAGCGGATAGTAATCGGACCGTTGAGGCCAGGCAACGGCAATGACGCTGCCTCTGCATCGACCGCCTCTCGTTCCACGGAGGAGAGGCGACGCCAGGCTTCGATCGAAACCTCGGCTGCCGACCTGCGCCATACTCCCACGATTTCCCCGCTCACGAGCACCGTGCCGGGCCAGACACGCGTTGTCCATAGGGCGGCCCGCCGTTTGGCGTCGGGCACGAGCATCTCTCGATCGGCGCCCCACAGGAGGTAGTAGGCATCGCCGCTGGGCAGGAGCCGCGCCGCAGCAGCGGGTCCGGACGGGCGCTGATGAAGCGCTGCTACATCTTCGGCGAGAATCCAGGCTTCGCCGATGGGGGTGCGAACGGGCATCAGCGCTTTTCCGAGCGCTTCGAACGCGGCGCGCGCCTCCGGTGGCCGAATCCCTGCCCAGTGCGCGAAAGAGGCAGCCGTAACCGGACCAAATATATGCAGATAGCGGCGGGCGAGTTCCATGCGCGCGTGCATTGGGTCCATGTCAGGGGCTGGACCAGTCCAGATCACAGGCTGCTGCGCGCCGCCCCAGCGCAGCAATACCGTGCCCGTGGGAGCAGCGTAGCGAAGGCTGTTGGGCTGCACGCCCATCGCGTGCCCAGCCTGGCCAAAGGGTATCCGCCGCCCGTCGAGAAACGTGTGGAGACGTGACGCGATGTCACGCGCCCGCGCTCGGCCAAGGGCGTTCTCCGATAGCCGCCCGAGCGAGAATACAGGGAGATCCTTGGCGGCTACGACATAAGCGCTGTACCGCGGACCCCAGAGCTGGACGAGGGACGGATGCTCCCATATTTCCGAGTGGGCGCCCTCGACACGTGCATGGATCGACAGCAGCGCGGCGCGCGGCATGGAGTCTTGCAACCCAGCCCATGCAGCTTGGCGGAGCGACTTCGTCCCTGCCGGCAGGCGTGCATCAAGCGAATTGCTTCGCCGCCTGAAACAGAGGATTTGCGAGCGTGAGAGCTCCAGCCGGGTCATCTTGTTTGACAAGTCTACTGCCTCAAAACGCCGTTACGGAATACTAACTCCTGGCTGATTTGTTTGAAGAAGTCTGGCTGCTCAGGGATTGCGGCACCGTCTGCGCGTGGGTCGGACGCGCCGGAATGAACGCTGGTTTTTGCTGTCGTGAAGCATGGCCTGGCCGCGACCCATTACCGAGGTGTATTCGCCGCGCACCTAGTCGGGCCCAAACAAAAAAAGACCGCCTTGGCCAGGCGGCCTTTTTGTAACTGAATCAGATACAGATTACTGTTGCGGTTGCGCTGGCGGTGTTCCTGCTCCACCCTGCGACCTTTCCTGCATCCGTTCCTGCATCTTTGCCTGCATGGCTTCATACTTCTGCTTCTGATCCGCAGTCAGCACGGCTTCAATCTTGCTGGTCGTGTCCGCGTGCAGGCTCTTGCCTTTCGCCATCTTGTCGTCGCGCGACAGCGATTGATCCTGGTGAAGCGCCATCATCTGCTGTTGCTGATTCTCAAGAATCGGCTTGATTTGGGTTTGCTGGTCAGAGGTCAGACTCAAAGTCTTCGTCAGGTGTTCCAGCTGTTTATCGGGGTTCATCATTTGCCCGCGCCCCCCGTGCATCGGTGGTGGGGCGGTGGCGGATTGGTCCTGCGCGAATGCCGTCATTCCAAGCCCGAGCAGACCAGTGAGCGCTATGGTACAAAGTGTCTTTCGCATTGTTGTGTAATTCCTCCAACACTTATTCAGAACACCGTCTGGCGTGCTGGGTTGCGCGCGTCATCTTCATACCAACGAACGCATCCAATGCAGATAGACGGGTACCTTCGCCCCTGAGTCCACAAGTGAGTCAACTTTATCTGCGGCCTGATTAGCCGCTTCTTTTATTTGGCTGTCGCGTGCGGTGATGGAAGAGGTGGCATCACCACCGGCCCCGATCGCAGCCCGCAAGGCAGCAATCCGTCAGCATGTTCCTGAGGATGCGGGACATAGGCATACGCAAACACAGCACGGTACTCGTGCTCGCCGGGATTGTTACAGATAGCGCAGCTCGGGCGGTAAGCAATCGCCGGATGGTCGTGCACCGTCTCCGTCCACTCATGCGAGGCATGCGGCGGGACCGTCATGTACTCGGGATTCTTCGGCGCCTCTTTCGGTTGATAGGCAAAGACCTCACCCTTCTCGTTGTCAGCGTCCACAAAGCTTCCGCCGGAGCCGCTCGAAGCGCGCCACAGCCACTTGCTGCCGACATGCGCGTACCAATGCGCGCTCGACGGAACCGGCTCAGCCAGGTGAATCTCTTTATTTGTATCGTTCGTGATTACAAATACGAATCCGGGACCTTTTTCCGGCCCAGCCTCAGCTAGATAGCTCGCCGAAAGCGTAATGTGCGAGCACAGCGGCACATACGGACCGGGGTGATGAGTAACAGCCTGGCCGGTCGACCCGGCTATCGCGGTAAGCGCGGTAAAGATCACATTGAATTTGCTCATCCAGACTAGACTACCCTGCCTTGATCCCGGCCCTCGACTCCTGCCCGCACTAACAACGGAATACGACCTGTGGCATTTTCCCCACGCAACTAACGCCGAAATCCCGTGTCCTAGAGTAGTTGATCGTTCTTAGACTGGCGCTCGACGGCTGATCAGGAACGAAAGCACTGGAACGGCTGCGAGCGGAAGAGCAGCTATAGCAGCCTCCCTGGACATAGGTATATGTGTCCCTGAGGGGGAACAACATGAATTCTTGCTTACACTTGCGGGTGCTGCATCCAGCCTCCCTGTCTCGCCTGCCATTCGAATCCCTTACAGGCAAACGTTGGATAAGATTCGCTTCGGCGTTTCTTCTTCTGTCGCTGTCCCACGTCTTCGCGCAACAGTACCCCCAAATGGGTCCACCAGCTGGACCCCAGATCAGTCCCGCGTACAACACGCAATATGGCCCACCCGAGCCGGTCGATGCTCAGCAGCAGCCCTACCAGGCCCAGCCTCAACCATATGACCAGCAACCTCAGTCGTATCCGCAGCAGAATCAGCAACAACCGCTCAACGCTGATCAACTGGAGCAGCTCGTAGCGCCCATCGCACTCTACCCCGATAACCTGCTGGCGATCGTACTCGCCGCATCCACTTATCCCATGCAGGTTGTTCAGGCCGACCGCTGGCGCCAGTCGCTGGGCAACGTATCTTCTGACCAGGTCGCCGGCGGAGCCGATGCTCAGTCGTGGGACCCCAGCATAAAAGCCCTGACCGCGGTCCCCCAGGTGCTGGCCCAGATGGATCAGAATCTGCAATGGACCACCGAGTTAGGCAACGCCTACTTCAACCAGCCGCAGGACGTCATGGAAGCCGTGCAGATCATGCGCCAGCGCGCACAGTCCGCGGGAAACCTGCAAAACAGCCCTCAGCAGACAGTCGGCTACTCCCAAGGCAACATCGCGCTTTACCCCGCAAATCCCCAAGTCGTGTACGTGCCAACCTATAACCCCTGGAGCGTCTACGGACAGCCCGTCTCACCCTATCCCGGCTTTTCGCTGCTCGGAGCGCTCGGCTCCTTCTTCGGATCGACCCTCGGGTCGTCGCCTATTCAGTGGGGCCTTGGCATCGCCATGTCAGCCTTCGGCCACACGCCCTGGGGATTGCTGACGTGGGGCCTCAACTGGCTGACACAATCCGTTCTCTTCAACCACTCAAACTACTATTCAAACAGCACTACCGTAGCCGATTGGCATTTGCCGTCGAACGGCATGCGCGCCTACTCTGGTGCGCGAACGAACAGCTCCTATATGGCTTCTAACAGTTACGGCCGAGGCAATTACAACATGCGACCCACCTCCGGGTATCGATCCGGATATGGTTCGGGATTCGCGCAACCGCAGAGACCTGCCTACGGCTATGGAGAAAACCGCCAACAGATCGCTTACGCCCACAATTACCAGACACCCGGCGCTGACTACACACGCCCAACACAGGAAGCCTATAACCGCACCCCGCCCATCGCAGCAAGACCCCAGCAGCCGTACAGCCGCCCGGCTTATTCCTCTTACGGATACGGCTCGAATTTCTCCAGCAGACCCGCCGAAAGTTATGCGGGCCGATCCGCTCCAGCTTTCAGTAGCCCGACGCAGACCTATCGAGCGCCCACCTCAACCTTTGCACGCAACGATTTCGCGCCAAGGTCTTCCGGGACGTTTGCTGGCAACAGCTTTACCGGGTATTCCGACAAGCAGTCGCATTCAGGTGGTTTCCATCTCTTCGGCGGCAGCAATTCTTCCGAGAACCCCTATGGCGGAGGCCGTGCGCCGAAAGGCTTCAGCGCGCCCAAGAGCTTCAGCAGTCCAAAGAGTTTTAGCGCGCCAAAAAGTTACAGTGCTCACTCCTCAGCCGGCGGCTTCCATCTTTTCGGCGGACACTCAGGCGGAGGCGGCCACTCCAGCAGTCACGGAGGAGGCGGCCATCATCACTGAACGAAGTTATATCCGTCATTTCATCGCGCGGACTGGAACTTCTGCGCGCGGCGTGGTATCACCGAGAGCATGACGACTCTCAATCAGCCAGACCCGGCAGAAGCAGCCAAGCGGAAGGCGGCCGAGTGGGCCGCTTCTCAGATTGAAGATGGAATGGCAGTTGGCCTGGGAACCGGCTCGACCTCGGCGCTGGTGATCGAAGAAGTGGGCCGCCGCGTTGCCGCAGGCCTGCGCATCATCGCCATCGCCACTTCGGAGGAGTCCCACCGCCACGCCGTCGCGCTCGGCATTCCGATGACCGACTTCGCCCACCAGCAGCGGCCTGATCGTACCCCCCTGGACCTCACCATCGACGGCGCCGACGAGGTCGAGCAGGGCACGCTGCACCTGATTAAAGGTCACGGCGGCGCGCTGTTGCGTGAGAAGATTGTCGCCATCGCGAGCAGCCGCCTGCTCATCGCCGTCGACCCGAGAAAACTGGTCACAACCCTGGGCTCAGTCTTTACCGTTCCCGTCGAGGTGGTGCCCTTCGGCTGGGAGACGACCGCTGCCCGCCTGCGCGACCACGGCTTCGCGCCCGAGCTGCGCGTCAACGACGACGGCAAACCCTACATCACCGACGGCCAGCACTATATCCTGCACTGCGACCTGCCAAAATCCGGCCTCACCCCGGAAGAGGCTGCCACCGCTTTCAAGCAGACCGTCGGCGTCGTCGAGCACGGCCTTTTCCTCGGCATGGCCAGCCGCGTCGTCATCGGCAGTGTTGAAGGCATTCAGATATTGGAAGCGACGCAAAGAAACAGCTGAGGTCCCACCCAAGGCGCCTACAGCCGGCTTCAGGCTGTAGTTCCCCCGCTGTAAACCCTCGTATCTTCTCCGCCGGCCCTGTATACGTGCGAAGACAGCAGCGCTCCCAACCCGACATGTAACTGATTGATTCCCAGAGGAAATACGCTCCAGCTAGGATGGCCATCCGTTTGCTCAGCACCGGATGAAGCATCGGCTGGGCATAGGGAGTGGTCCGTTCCAGGTCACGGAAGGGATCGGAGTTTCAGTTGCCGGCTCGATTATCCGAGTCCGGAGGCTGTCGTGAACCCTCCCTGGCGATGCCGTGAAACGCCAGGAGACCTGCATGTTCGATCGTCGTTGTGTTCGGGTACTTTTACTTCTCTGCCTCGCTATCTCTCTTACCACGCTTGTTGGTTGCAATAGCCCGGGATTGGTTTCCATCGAAATCTCCCCGTCAGCCACCTTCTTCGGAGGCCCTGGATTGGCAGAGCAACTCACCGCCACCGGAGTCTTCTCCGAAGGCAACCATCCACAGACTCGACAGGACATCACGAAGATCGTGACCTGGCAGTCCAGCGCACCTGCCGTTGCATCGGTCAATTCCGCCGGGATGCTCACCTCCGGTCGCGACTACGGCTCTGTTGTAATTTCAGCCAGCATGCAAGGATTTACCGGGCTCGTGACCGGTCAAACGACTGTTACAGTCTGTACAAAACTCAATTCGACGAATACCGGATGTGATGACTGACACCGTATCCGAGGCAAGACGTGATTCCAGGTCTCGCCTCCGACCCGTCCCCGCCAAATTAACGAAAACGCAATTTGCCTCGCGCGCGTTTTCCATTTACTATTGGTGCACATTAACAAAACAATTTGTTGACCTGAACTTGGGTCTACCCTCAAGTTTCGCCCTAGCAACATGGGTCAATGCAGCCAGGATTCCTCGATGCCATCTGGACTGCAGACCCCTGAAATTCCCTGATAACTACTTTTATTGTCTGCCGCTGGAAAAGCTTGTTACAGAGGTGGATGGTGGTTAATCGCAGTGTCCCTCCCCCAGCGGGCCCTGTAGGATTTTTTACGTTTAATGCTCCACGGAGCAGCAGCGCGCGACTAATACTGGGTCCATGCTCCAGTCGCGATCAAAATCCTCGGCTCAGCGGTCAGCGCAGCAGAATCCTGTTATTTATCTGCTGCCTGATCTTCGTCATCTCCACAGGTAGTACAGCGTTTGCCGCAACCGCGACGCTTTCCGTCAGCCCAACGAGTCTGAGTTTCGGCAATATCCTCGTCGGAGGAGCTACGACGCTCCCGGTCACGCTGACCTCGACCGGAACTGCGGCAGTCACCGTCAGTTCGGCAACGATCAGCGGCATCGGCTTCGCCGTCTCCGGCGCGAAGTTCCCGCTCACTCTCAATCCGAAGCAGACGGCAACGCTTGAGGTTAAGGCCTCTCCACTGACGTTAGGCCTCGCAAAGGGCACGTTGACCATCAAAAGTAATTCTTCTACAAACCCGACAGCTACGGTCAGCCTAAGTACCACCGGCGCGGCCGCAACTATTTCCCAACTACTGATGAGCTTGACCAAACTGAGCTTTGGCAGCGTCGCAGTAGGCTCGAAGGCGACCTTGCCTGTGACGATAACCTCTACCGGAACAGCTACGTTGACCATCAGCGCTGCATCCATCAGCGGTACGGGATTCAGCGTGGCGACGGGAACCCTGCCAATGACGATTAGTCCGAAGCAGACGGCGACTCTGAATGTCACGTTCACGCCGAAATCCGCGGCCGCCTCAACTGGCGCGCTCACGATCACCAGTAACGCCGCAAGACACACAACGGAAGTCGTCCCCTTGAGTGGTACTGGAACGTCAGGCACAACCTCGACGCTGGCGGTCAGTGTGAGCAGCCTGAGCTTCGGCACCGTCAATGATGGCTCATCGGCAACGCTGCCGGTGACCTTGACCTCGACCGGGACAGGCGCCGTAACCATCAATTCATCGACGATCAGCGGAACAGGCTTCACGGTCTCCGGGGCCACTTTCCCGCTTACCCTGAATCCCTCTCTGGCAGTCACGCTCCAGGTAAAGTTCAGTCCCACGGCAGGCGGCGCAGCAACGGGCTCCCTGGCAATCAGCAGCAATTCTTCTAAGGGCAGCTCATCGGTAGTCAGCCTCAGCGGAACAGGCCAATACCTGGTCGATCTAAGCTGGGCCGCACCCGGCAGCTCTCCCGAGCCGGTGACAGGCTACAACGTCTACCGGGCAACAGGAACCAGTTCTTCATATCAGTTGCTGAACCCGTCGCCCAACAGTCTAACGACATACGTCGATAGCTCTGTCCAACCCAACACCGCCTATAGCTATTACGTGGAAAGCGTCGATAGCGCCAACGTGGCAAGCGTCCCGTCAAAGGCGATCAGCCTAACCACTCCCTAAGGGGTGAGATACCAACAGCAGTAATACGTCTCGTGCAGCTCTTCCTAAGAGATCTGCACGAGACGCTAAAAAATTTACCTGACAGAAATAAAAGCCTGCGGTCGGGCTCTTAAATGAGAGCGCCAGACGCTTCACAAGCCGATGTGACCGCCGGCGTCGTATGCAAGCCTCCCCGATACATATAAATCACCTAAATCACCTGCCAGTGCCGTGATACTCTGGCCTCCCCCGCATTCTCACTGCGCTGTTTCGTAGGGACTATGCCAGTAAAAGCCTCTGATTCGACTTTGCCGCTTGCCGACTCCCTTGTGCGGGCTCTGGATATCAACTGCCGCATCACGCGCTATCTGGTGGAGAACCTTGACGCCAAAGCCTGGCATGCGAAGACGCCGGACGGCAAGGGTCGCACGGTAGCCGCAATAGTGGCGCATATCCATAATGTGCGCCGGATGTGGCTGAAAGCCGCGGGCAGTAAGAATATCCCCGAACAACTGGAAAAGGAGAAGCTGAGCGCAAAAGAAGCTCTAGCCGCGCTTGACGAGAGCGCTGCAGCGCTGCACGCGCTTGTAGCTGAGTCGCTCGCCACTGGTACACGGGTCAAGGGGTTCAAGCCGGATACAGCAGCCTTCCTCGGCTACATCATTGCGCATGATTCGCATCATCGCGGACAAATCGCCATGCTCGTGCGCCAGACTGGCTGTCCCTTGCCGAAGCAAGTTGATTTCGGGATGTGGGAGTGGGGTGTGCGGTAATTATACGTTTACATGCTTTAGAATCATCCTGCTCAAATATCATAAGCTCTCTGCACACCAGCATTCTGTTTCATCATGTAAGGCCTTCTACGTAACTCTTTATGTCAGATGATTCGTCAGAATTGGAACTGAAGCTAAAGTATCTAGAATTAGCGCGTGATGAAATCCTTTACCGGATTAAATCAGCGAACGATACTCTAATCATCTATTCAGGGACAATTGGCGCCATAGCTGCCTGGTTTTCTAAGCTTTATACAGATCTGCCACAACCACGCCAAATAAGCCCAGATCTCGACTTCGTTCTGTTTCGCATTGGGGTACTAGTCTCGTTTTTATCTCTTTGTGCGAGTTGGATCATCAATCACAACGAACGAATGGTGCATGCTTTAGCAAAATACCAGAGAGAGGAACTCGGTCTTAATGCGCCGTCTCAGCCATTGTTATGGGAAAGCTCCAAGAGTCTCCAAAAAGGCGACCCACAGTTTGTTAGCATTATTTCGATTTTTGTCTATGCTGGCTTGATCGTTGGACCAAGCATTTTTGCTCTAATCGAGATGTGGATTAGGCGAAAGTCTAGTGAATGGAATAATTCATGTTTTGTAATAGCTCTTGTCCTGACAAGCATCTCTTTGGGTTTCATGCTTGGTGTTGTAAGTACGTGGTGGAGAGTCAAAAGTAGCCGCCAAAGCAAATCGAAATCGCGCCCTAAAACATAGACATCCAATTCACCATTGCAAAGCCAGAACTGCTAAATGCAAAAAGCCCACTCTTTCGAGTGGGCTTTTTATGATTATGCCGGCGATCACCTAATCTCCCACACAATTTCTCGTGCAGTACCATCGGCCCAGCGAGGCTTAACTTCCGTGTTCGGGATGGGAACGGGTGTGACCCTCGCGGTATGGTCACCGGCAAACTGAGGCGCTTCCAAATCTTACGACCTGGACGCCTTATAACTTGGGCGGCGCTTGGCGGGCTGTTTCTCCCGCAGCCAGGTGCTTCAACGAGCTTTTTCTCTCAGAAGCGAAAACGGCAAACTGGCGCCATATCCAACCTAATATCTCACAACGAAATCGATCGGGAATATTTCCCTTGAATCTTGTTACTTTGACCAAGCGTATTTACAAGGCTTGTTGAATATCTTCAGTGCGACATACTGCACAGAATTAATTCTATGGACAAGCCGAACGGGCGATTAGTACTGGTAAGCTACACGCATTACTGCGCTTCCACATCCAGCCTATCAACCAGGTGGTCTTCCTGGGCCCTTCAGGGAGATCTCATCTTAGAGCGTGCTTCCCGCTTATATGCATTCAGCGGTTATCACAACCGAACTTCGCTACCCAGCCGTGCCATTGGCATGACAACTGGAACACAAGAGGTTCGTCCATCCCGGTCCTCTCGTACTAAGGACAGCCCTCTTCAAATCTCCTACGCCCACAGCAGATAGGGACCGAACTGTCTCGCGACGTTCTGAACCCAGCTCACGTACCGCTTTAATAGGCGAACAGCCTAACCCTTGGAACCTTCTACAGCTCCAGGATGCGATGAGCCGACATCGAGGTGCCAAACCATTGCGTCGATATGAACTCTTGGCAATGATCAGCCTGTTATCCCCGGCGTACCTTTTATCCGTTGAGCGATGGCCCTTCCATACAGAACCACCGGATCACTAAGGCCTGCTTTCGCATCTGCTCGACTTGTAGGTCTCACAGTTAACCACTCTTATGCCTTTGCACTCGACGACTGATTTCCAAACAGTCTGAGAGTAGCTTCGCGCGCCTCCGATACAATTTAGGAGGCGACCGCCCCAGTCAAACTACCCGCCTAACTATGTCCCTCTCCCGGATCACGGGAGTAGGTTAGAATCACAACACTCACAGGGTGGTATCTCACCGTTGGCTCCTCCAAACCCGAGAGTCTGGGATCAAAGCCTCCCACCTATCCTGCGCAGTAAGAGTCATAATTCATAGTTAAGGTGTAGTAAAGGTGCACGGGGTCTTTCCGTCTAGCTGCGGGTAACCGGCATCTTCACCGGTACTACAAGTTCGCCGAGCAACTCGTTAAGACAGTCATACGATCGTTACGCCATTCGTGCAGGTCGGAACTTACCCGACAAGGAATTTCGCTACCTTAGGACCGTTATAGTTACGGCCGCCGTTCACCGGGGCTTCAATTCAAAGCTTCGCCTTGCGGCTAACCTCTCCTTTTAACCTTCCGGCACCGGGCAGGCGTCAGCCCCTATACGTCGTTTTAGACTTTGCAGAGACCTGTGTTTTTGTTAAACAGTCGCCGTATGCGTTTCACTGCGGCCCACCGAAGTGGGCGACCCTTCTCCCGAAGTTACGGGTCTAATTTGCCGAGTTCCTTAACAAGCTTTCACTCGAGCGCCTTTGGATATTCTCCTCGTCTACCTGTGTCGGTTTGGGGTACGGTTCCCAACTACTCTCCTTAGAGGATTTTCTTGGCAGCGTGAACTCAGCAGCTTTCAGGCATACGCCCTAATGTTTTGCGCCTCACTGTTAAGCCCCGACGGATTTGCCTATCGGAACCAGCTTACGCGCATCAAGCCCCATAGCCATAGGAGGCCCTGCTTATCCTTCTGCGTCTCCCCATCGTCAAACGAGAGTTGGGAGGTCCGGAATATTAACCGGATGTCCATCAGCTACGCCTTTCGGCCTCGCCTTAGGGACCGCCTAACCCTGAGCGGATTAACCTTCCTCAGGAAACCTTAGACTTTCGGCGTGAAGGGTTCTCACCTTCATTATCGCTACTTATGCCGGCAGGGTCTCTTCGCAACGCTCCACCAGTCTTCTCAGTCTGGCTTCATCGCTGTTGAGAATGCTCTCCTACCACGCACACCATAGGTGTGCATCCGCTGCTTCGGTGTACAGTTTTAGCCCCGTTGTATTGTCGGCACCGGACCGCTTGACCAGTGAGCTATTACGCTTTCTTTAAAGGATGGCTGCTTCTAAGCCAACCTCCTGGCTGTCTGGGCGTTCCGACTTCCTTTCCCACTTAACTGTAACTTGGGGACCTTAGCAGGCGGTCTGGGCTGTTTCCCTCTCGACAATGGAGCTTAGCCCCCACTGTCTGACTCCCGGACTGGTTGTCTGTGGCATTCGCAGTTTGGTTGGATTCAGTAAGCCGGAAAGCCCCCTAGTCCATCCAGGTCTCTACCACCACAGCAAATCATCCGAGGCTAGCCCTAAAGCTATTTCGGAGAGAACGAGCTATCACGGAATTTGATTAGCCTTTCACCCCTACCCTCAGCTCATCCGAGCTTTTTTCAACAAACACCGGTTCGGTCCTCCAGTGGGTGTTACCCCACCTTCAACCTGGCCAAGGGTAGATCATCCCGCTTCGCGTCTATTCCTGCCAACTATATCGCCCTATTAAGACTCGCTTTCGCTTCGGCTCGCTTACGCTTAACCTTGCTGACAAGAATAACTAGCCGGCTCATTATGCAATAGGCACGCGGTCAGGCATTCGCTTGCGCGCATAGCCCTCCCACTGCTTGTAGGCACACGGTTTCAGGTACTTTTCACTCCCCTAACAGGGGTGCTTTTCGCCTTTCCCTCACGGTACTGGTTCACTATCGGTCAGAAACGAGTATTTAGCCTTGCGGAATGGTCTCCGCGGATTCAAGCAGGGTTTCACGTGCCCCGCCTTACTCAGGTGCCAGCTTCGAGTCCGGATAGTTTTCGTCTACGGGTCTGTCACCCTCTGTGGATCCCCTTTCCAGAGGATTCGACTAACTACCGGATTGGTAACTCTACTGTTGCTGGTCCTACAACCCCCGAGACACCGAAATGCCACGGGTTTGGGCTGTTCCGATTTCGCTCGCCACTACTTTCGGAATCGAGATTTCTTTCTTTTCCTCCGGGTACTGAGATGGTTCACTTCCCCGGGTTCGCTCACTCCTGCCTATGTATTCAGCAGGGTGTTCCTGAGGTTTGCTCAGGAGGGTTTCCCCATTCGGACATCTTCGGATATAACGCCTGTGTGCGGCTCCCCGAAGCTTATCGCAGCTTGCCACGTCCTTCATCGCCTGTTTCTGCCAAGGCATCCACCGTGCGCCCTTAGTAGCTTGACCATAGAATTAATTCCATGCAGGAACTAAAACTATGTAATATTGCCGCCTTAGTGACCATACTCATCCACTTTCTTACTATGGATAAGCACGTCACAGAATTTTGATCTAAAGACACTCAACTTGAACATGACTTAGCCCCACAGTCTTACTTGGATCTGTGAAACAAAGCCTTGCTCAGCCTTGTAATAAATTACCCAATCGATTTCGTTGTCAAACATCCAGCCGTCAGCTTTCGCCGACGCTCGCCCTCAGGCGAATCGAACATGACTAAATCTGAACTGCAGACTTAATCCTGCCCAAAGATCAACTTCCTTCAAAGAAGCTCACCTTTGGGCATTCCCTTGTACGTAGTTGGTGGAGCTGAGGAGGATCGAACTCCTGACCCCCTGCTTGCAAAGCAGGTGCTCTCCCAGCTGAGCTACAGCCCCATCTGAAGTTATGGTGGGCCTGGGTAGATTCGAACTACCGACCTCACCCTTATCAGGGGTGCGCTCTAACCAACTGAGCTACAGGCCCGGCACTCCCGCCCAGGCGACTCACGCCTTACCTTAATCAGGCGCCAGGCTGAGCCAGACTGCTCGTATTCACGTACTCGAGAAAGTTTTCGAGGACCAGGTTGAACAGGCTCGACAGCTACGCCGTCGATGACCATCGTTTGAAACACTGAAGAAGCAGAGAAGGTTTGATTCAGGCTCCCTCTATGCGAGTCAGGGACTCGACAGAGGGGTGTATGGCAACTCTCATGCGCGGCTTTCACCGTCTGCTATCGCAGATACATAAGATTGCCATGACGTTCTCTCTTAGAAAGGAGGTGATCCAGCCGCAGGTTCTCCTACGGCTACCTTGTTACGACTTCACCCCAATCATGAATTACACCTTGGAAGGCTGCCCCCTTGCGGTTGGCTCACCTGCTTCTAGTACAACCCACTTTCGTGATGTGACGGGCGGTGTGTACAAGGCCCGGGAACGTATTCACCGCAGCGTTCTGATCTGCGATTACTAGCGATTCCAGCTTCATGGAGTCGAGTTGCAGACTCCAATCCGAACTGAGGCCGGCTTTTTCCGATTAGCTCCCCCTCGCGGGTTTGCGACGGTTTGTACCGGCCATTGTAGCACGTGTGTAGCCCTGGACATAAAGGCCATGAGGACTTGACGTCATCCCCGCCTTCCTCCCCGTTATCCGAGGCGGTCTCACCAGAGTGCCCAACTGAATGATGGCAACTGGTAATAAGGGTTGCGCTCGTTGCGGGACTTAACCCAACATCTCACGACACGAGCTGACGACAGCCATGCAGCACCTATATAGCAGCCTATTGCTAGGAAGGGATATTTCTACCCCGGTCCACTACATTTCGAGCCCAGGTAAGGTTCTTCGCGTTGCGTCGAATTAAACCACATGCTCCACCGCTTGTGCGGGCCCCCGTCAATTCCTTTGAGTTTCAGCCTTGCGACCGTACTCCCCAGGCGGATCGCTTAACGCGTTAGCTTCGGCACGGCGGGATTGGGTACCCGTCACACCAAGCGATCATCGTTTAGGGCTAGGACTACCAGGGTATCTAATCCTGTTTGCTCCCCTAGCTTTCGTGCCTCAGCGTCAGTTGTGGTCCAGTGAGCCGCTTTCGCCACAGGTGTTCCTTCCGATATCTACGCATTTCACCGCTACACCGGAAATTCCACTCACCTCTCCCACACTCAAGCCCGGCAGTTTCTCGTGCAGACTTCGAGTTGAGCCCGAAGATTTCACACAAGACTTACCGAACCGCCTACGCACCCTTTACGCCCAATAATTCCGAACAACGCTCGCCCCCCTCGTATTACCGCGGCTGCTGGCACGAAGTTAGCCGGGGCTTCTTCTCTCGGTACCGTCATTATCGTCCCGATCGAAAGGAGTTTACGTCCCAAGAGACTTCATCCTCCACGCGGCGTTGCTGCGTCAGGGTTTCCCCCATTGCGCAAAATTCCCCACTGCTGCCTCCCGTAGGAGTCTGGACCGTGTTTCAGTTCCAGTGTGTCCGTGCGCCCTCTCAGGCCGGATACAGATCACTGTCTTGGTGGGCCATTACCCCGCCAACTAACTAATCTGCCGCGACCCCCTCCTTAAGCGAATTGCTCCTTTGACCCGTAGGTGTTATGCGGTATTAGCCTCGGTTTCCCGAAGTTATTCCCCACTCAAGGGTAGGTTAGTCACGTGTTACTCACCCGTGCGCCACTTTACTCATGGATTGCTCCACTTTCTCGTTCGACTTGCATGTGTTAGGCACGCCGCCAGCGTTGATTCTGAGCCAGGATCAAACTCTCGTTTGAAACCTGATGATTGCACTCGACTGACGGAGGTCAGCGAGGCAATCAACCCCGCAATGCTCGAAAGATCGCGGGGCTTAATATAGTGAGAATGATCAAACCAATTCTTCTTCCATTCTCACGACTGGCATGTTCAACCTGATTGTCAAAGATCCTCAACAGTTGACCGCCTGAGCGGGCTGCTTTTGGATCGAGAGCACGACCGTGTCGTGCGTCCTCGAACTTGTTGCGCCGTTTTTGCGCGAACTTTTTAAGACTATCGAAGTTTTGTGCATTCGTCAAACGTTTTTGTAAACTTTTTCGTTTACTTGTTCGTTTTGACTTTTCGTAATGCGATCGATTTCGATCTGCTACTCACGAAGCATTCTTCGCGTCTTTGCCAGGCTTTTTACTCCACCCGAAAAGTACCGCACAGCGCCAAACTTTTAAAGATCCGCAGCAAAGCGTACTTTGCTGCCGGGCACTCAGCCCTGAAGGAGATCTACTCCTGACTTGCAATGGATTGTTCGCTCTGAATACCGCCTAATGCGGTTGTCGAACTATCACTATGCTTCGCGATCTACTCAGGCCTCAATTTCAGCCGGGAGCGAAGCGACTTCCCACTGCTTTTCGTATCGCTTTTTATCTTATCGCGTCTGAGCTTAATTTGCAAGCTTCATCCGCCCACGGCAACAAGCGCCTCTTCAGCGCTTCGTTCACCTCGTAGCGACAAGATGAATACTATCAACCGGAGCCCCACGATGCAACTGTTGAAAACTGTGAATGCTTGTTGAAAAACGAGGTTCAGCCAGTGTTTATGCACTTCCCATCCACCTTTCCAGCAATAACAATGGCAGCAGGAACGGTCTTCAAATGCGAAAAGGAGCATTTTGCCAATGATAAAAAGATCGGCATCACTCGAAGAAATTCGAACTCTATTCGAGTCCTGGCTCCAGAAGAAGCAACAGGTAAGAGTCTCTTTTTCTGGCGAGGACAAGAAATCCTCCTTCCTGCATGCAACCGGAATCTATATCGATCGAATCGACGCGGATGGCTTGCGCCTCATCGATGAATTCGGCATAACTGCCGGGATGTTTCCCATGGCTCCGATTCCCGGCAAAGAATGTTCTCTCTATATCGGGGTGAACGACATTTTTGAAGCATTGCAGGGCCTGCCGATCTCTCCGTACAGTGGGCCATCCAGAGGTCAGTTTCCTGTGCCAGGAGTCTACATCACCTTGATCCGGCTTCCAGAAGTCGAGCGGACGGTCGACCAGCACAAGGAAGACGCAACCACTAACTCTTCACCTTAAACGTCCGCAGCATCTGCTCAAACGTTGGCCGCAGCCTCTCGAAATCCTTCTGCGGAGCGACAAAGACCAGATAAATCAACGACCCATCATCGCGCAATACCGTTACCAGCCAGTCGTGCTCCGTTCCTCCATCAGCCGACGCCCCATGATTCTGGAACTCGACACTCCTGGCATCACGCTGATTCACCCGAATCTCATCGACATCAGTAACCGCCTTCAACCCGCTATTCCCCTGCTGAATGGAAGCAATCAGCTGTCGCGTAGCAGCTCCCATATCAGCCGCCTGCTTTGGCTGGAAATCATCGATGATAACGCCATAAATCACTGTATTGCCGTCACTTGCCGTGGCAACCACGCCATTTGCAGGCGCAATCGTCGCACCCGCTTCGGCTTTCTCCGAGGCCTGCCAGTTCTGCGGATACTGCACCGAAAACCTCGAGCCATCGAGCACGACCCACTTCGCGCTCGGTTGAAAGTCTAACGGCTCCGAGTCTATCGGAGGCGGAGCGCTCGCGCCCGGTCCCTTCCATGCCCCACTCGAAATCTCCTTGGCCGAATACGCGTGCATCCCCATCACAAGCTTGTGAATCTTCTGGAACTCCGCCGATGTCTTGACCCAATTTGTGCGTGGCGGCAGCGTCTGGATCTCGGCATTCACATACTCCGTCCGGTTCCCCGGATTCGGGTGGTCGCTCAAAAACTGCGATCCTCCCTCTCCATACTTGCCCTGGATAATCTCGAAAAACTGCACCATTCCACGCGGATCGTACCCCGCGTCATACGCGATATCGGTTCCCATCAGATCGGCCTGCTTTTCCGCATCGCGACCCATCTTCAGAAACGTCATGCCCGCCGCCGCGCCCACGCCCTGCGCCGCCAGCGCTCCGCCTGCACCAGGAAGCAGTACCCCCGCCGCCAGCTGCCCCAACGCCCACCACGGAGCCTGCCCCTGTTGCTTCGTGATATTGCATGTCGCATGCCGCATCACCACATGCGAAATCTCATGCGCCATCACACCCGCAAGCTGCGCCTCGGTTTCAGCCGCCTGAATCGTGCCTAAATTGACGAAGATCGGTCCGCCCGGCAGCGCAAACGCATTGATATCGGATTGATTGACCACATGAAACGAATACGGCCACTGGTATCCCGGCGCAAACTGCACCAGCTTCGCCCCCAGCTGCTGCACATACTGCGTCACCGGACTCGAATCCGGCAGCACCGGCATCTCCTTGTAGACCTGCGCCGCAGCTTTCTTGCCCTCGGCAATCTCGCGATCGGGAGTGAAGGCGTTCTTGCAAGGTGCAGGCTGCACAAAACGCGCATGTAGGGGAGTTGTCGCCGCGACCACAAGCAACAGAACGAAACTTAAGAAGGTGAGTTTCCTATTCACGGTGTCTTGCCCTGAAACGATGCTGCATCGACAGGCATAACTCCTGCAAGGCCGGTGCGGCAAGCACCTCCCCCCGAGTAGGCGCCGCCGGAGGCAACTTATTAATCCTGCCGCGCAATCACGCCCAGGTCGGTCAGCCCGTTTACGAAGAACTGCACCGCCAGCGCGACCAGAAGCAGTCCCATGATACGAACGAGAATGCGAATCCCTGTCTCGCCCAGGATCCCGCGCACGCGATCCGCGCCGTTCAGCACGCCATAGCTCACAGCCGCGGTAATTGCGATTGAACCGATAATCGCAAACATCTGCCAATGATTCGGCGCCTGCCCCACCAGCACCATCACACTCGAAATCGCACCCGGCCCGGCAAGCATAGGAATACCCAGAGGCACAATCCCGGCGTCTTCCTTAGTCGCTGCTTCTGTCGTCTCATCCGACGATTCCTGCGTAGGCGACCGTTTCGCCTCCAGCATGTCGATGCCGATGAGAAGCAGGATCAGCCCGCCCGCAATCTCAAACGCCGGCAGCTTGATCCCGAAGAGGCTGAAGATGAACTGCCCGGTAAAAGCAAAAGCCGTCAGCACAATAAAGCACGTCAGCGACGCTTTGAATGCCATGCGCTTCCGCCGCTTCCGATCCGCACCCGCTGTAATCGCCAGAAACGAACCCAGCGCAGCAAACGGGTCTACGAGGAAAAAAATTGAGCTGAAGGCCAGTAATGAAAAACGCACATATGTCGAGTGCTGCAGTTCATGCAGTGCCGTATTGGCCGGACCGTACATACCCAACATACTCACTTCATGAACCTTACCCTATCTCTCCATTCATCGCCACTCATGGGCAGGCCCGAGTTAAATAAATAAAAATAATAGACTTAACTCGCAACGAACGCGTTCGCTGGCGTGGGCCCATGTCAAAACTTCCTGCCATAGGGAATGGATTGCCAGATAGGGAAAGGTTGCCTGTCACCTTTCTATTTATGCCTCTTATTTTCAACAGTTTAGCTATGAATATTTTTGGCCCGTCGGCTGCTTTTGAATGCAGTGCCTGTCGGGAAGCAATTGTTTGTTTGCTCACTTCCCGAACGGGCATTTTTGCAATCACTTTTTGGCATAACCGTAAGTCGACTGTCGGAACGCCACGAAGACAGGAGAAGAACCGTAATGAGTACATCATTTTCTGAATCACCGCCGCGCATCTTACTCGGCAGCGACAACCTACGCCTGATTTCTGGTGTCAGCCATGCCCTCATGAAAGCTGGCTTTAACGTAGACACAGCGAATGACTACATCGACATGGAAACGTTATGGCGGCAATCCCGCCAGGAAGTCGTTCTGATCGAAGTGTCGCATCCCGACTCGATCGAGCCAGCCACCACGTCTGCTCTGCGCATTAAGCGACAGAATGCGCAGCAGTTTATCGCCTATCTCGCGGATGCGGCTCTGCAGATGAGCGGGCTGACAGGTGATGCAATCTTTTCACGCGACACCAACCGACTGCCGCAGGCGCTGCGCGAATTGATCAGCGAAAAAACCTAGGCGAACTCTAGAACTGGGCCCACGCCAGCCCATCCGCGTTCTTGCCCGCATCAATCGTGCTTTTGACATCCCACGCGGCGAGATCGATCACAGCCACCTGATCGCTGTGCCCGCAGGAGACATACGCCACGCCGTTATCGGGCCGCACCAGAATCTCCGTCGGCCCCTTCGGTACATCGATCGTCCGCGCTACCTTCAGCGTGGACAGATCGACGACCGCAACCTTGTTCGCCGACGTCATCGCCACCAGCAGCCACTTGCCGTCCGTTGTGGGCGCAGTCCCGTAACCGATCGAGGGCAACGCGATCCACGACTTGACCTTGTTCGTCGCCGTATCGATCACCGCCATCTGGGGCTTTGTGTAATCGGCGACAAAGACAAGCTTGTCGTCATTCGAAAGCGAGATGCGCTGCACCGTCGGAGCAACGGGGATTACCGTCACAAGTTTGCGCGCCTTCAAATCGAGAACCGACACGCTCCCCGGCCCAACATTCGCCGTATAGCCATAATGCCCATCGCGTGTAATCGCCAACATGTGCGATTCCGCCGCGCCCGTAGGAATCGTCCCGACAATCTTTAGCGTTTTTGGATCGATCGCAGTGATCGTCTTATCAAGCTCCGTTGTCACATACAGCAGCTTGCTGTTTGGATCGTAAAGCGCGCGATGCGGGCGCACGCCATGGCCGAAATCGACCGTCTTCACCACCTTGCGGCTGGCAATGTCGATCACGTCCATCGTGCTGCCATCGGTCCCCGACTTGCCTACGCCCGAGTTGCCATAGATCGGCACAAAAGCCAGCTTCCCATCGGGCGACGCCGCAACTTCGTGCCCGGTATAACCGTCTTCCGGAACGGCAGCAATCTGCTTCTCCGCAACCGGATCGACAATGCTCAGATTCTGACTCGTCTGATTCGCAACCAGAAGAACACCGTGTGGAACACCTTGCGCTGTCAACATAAATGGAGCCGCACATAACAGAAGTAGAAATAGCCTGGAATTTTGCATCGCCCGCGAATGTATCACAAACTCACCGTCGATGGAGTAAACCGATTCAGTGTAGAATTCCGCCGTCTCAGATTCTGGAAGAAAAATCGCAGCTTAGGAGTTCCCTTGCGCCGTTCTATGATCGCCATTCGCTTTGCCGCCTTCGTCTTCGCCCTCACTATATTCGCCAACGCGCAGCAGGCGACTGATACCAACACTCTCGTCCCGCCCGCGCCGCATGCAAAGCCCACCCATCTCAAGCATGTGCTGGTCATCGGCGAAACCAAGGGCTTCGAACACGATTCCGTCCCCGATGCCATGGCCGCCATCTTCGACATGGGCAAGGAAAGCGGTCTCTGGGATACTACGCTGCGGACTGACACCGAACTGCTCACGAAGAAGAAGCTCGACCGCAACGCCAAGAACCTCGACTACTTTGACGCCATCGTCTTCACCAGCACCACCGGCGAGCTCGACATGGACGACAGCCAGAAGGCCGACATGATGTCCTTCATCCACGATGACGGCAAAGGCTTCGTCGGCGTCCACGCCGCACTCGACACCAACTACAAATGGCCCGAATACGGCGAGATGATCGGTGGCTGGTTCGACCAGCACCCCTGGATGACCTTCAACGCGCCCATCGTCAACGAAGATCCAAACTTTCCCGCCGTCCGCCACTTCCCGCATGAGTTCGTGAAGTACGACGAAATCTACCAGCCCAAAGAGTGGTCGCGCGACAAGGTCAACGTCCTGCTCAGCCTCGACGCATCAAGACTCGACTACAACAACAACCCCCGCATCCACCGCACCGACCACGACTTCGCCGTCGCCTGGTCGAAGATGTACGGCAAAGGCCGCGTCTTCTACTCCACCCTCGGCCACACCGAAGAAGCCTGGAGCGACCCGGACATCAAGAAAATGTACTTTGAAGCCATCAAGTGGGTACTCGGCATGACCGACGGCAGCACCGCCTCGCACCCACGACCAACTCAGCCATAACACCGGGGCCGTCAATTGCCTCGGCCAAGGATCGGCTCAGAGGAAGGGTGAGGCGCAACAGAGGTTCCAGCCAACAAACAGAAAGAGGTTTGCCATGGGCCTTAATCGCTTCCTATCCGTAATCACCCTTGCAATGGCTGCTTCACCCTTCCTCGCTAACGCCCAACAGCCTGACCGCGGCAAGATCCCCGATCAATACAAATGGGATCTGACCCCTCTCTATCCATCCGATCAGGCTTGGGCGACCGCAAAGGAAAAGCTCGTCGCCGAGATACCCGCGATACGCCAGTTTCAGGGAACGCTGGCATTATCTCCGCAGCACCTGGCAGACGCACTCGAGACACAGAGCCATCTGGAAAAAGAACTCGAGCGGCTTACCGTCTATGCCGGACTGATTTCCGATCAGGACACGCGGGTCAGCGCGTATCAGGCGATGAGTCAGGAAATGGTCCAGTTAGCAGCGACCCTTGGTACCGAAACGGCGTACATCGACCCTGAGATCCTCAAGATGGATACGACTGCCATCGACCGCTTCATCAAGGAGGAGCCTCGACTGAAGGTGTATGAACACTACCTGCGCGACATTGAGCGGCGGCGCGCCCACACCCTGAGCGACGCGGAAGAGAAATTACTGAGCGGCTCGATCGTCATGTCGAGCGGACCCTACAGTGTTTTCAATATTTTCTCCAATGCCGAATTTCCCAAGGCAAGCGTCGCACTGAGTAGCGGCAAGACCATAACACTGGACCAGCCAGCCTACGAGTTATACCGCGCTTCACCTTCACGCGAAGACCGGCAGAAAGTGATGACCGCGTTCTTCACCGCCCTGGGAACCTATCGCGGGACCTTTGGATCCATGTTGAATTCGAGCGTCCAGGCATCGGTCTACTACGCTCATGCTCGCAAATACGACAACTCTCTGGACGCGTCATTAGATGGCCCGAACATCCCCTCTTCGGTCTACACTCGCCTTCTTGAGGGAGTAGACCACAATCTTCCTACTTTCTATCGTTACTTGAAGCTACGCAAGCGGATGCTCGGCCTTACCGATCTTCATTACTACGACCTCTACGCTCCCCTCGGCAACGCAGTAGAGACTGAATACTCCGTCGATGTAGCCCAGCGCAACATCCTCGCAGCTCTTGCCCCGCTTGGTCCCGACTACGCGGCGGCGGCGAAGCGCGCATTCTCCGAACGTTGGATCGACATGTATCCCACTGCGGGAAAGGCTTCCGGAGGTTACACCAACGGAACTTACGACGTTCATCCCTACATACTCCTGAATTACAACGGTAAGTACGACGACATGAGCACGATGGCCCATGAACTCGGCCACTCCATGCACAGCTACTTCTCGAACAAGACACAGCCATACCCACTTGCCTCCTACGTGATCTTTGTCGCTGAAGTTGCTTCCACGTTCAACGAGGCCCTCCTTATCGACCACATGCTCAAGACAACCAGCGACAACAAGGTCAAGCTCGCTTTACTCAGCAAATATCTGGAAAGCATCAAGACGACCGTCTTCCGGCAAACACAGTTCGCGGAGTTCGAGTTGCGCATGCACGAGATGGTCGAAAAAGGAACGCCTCTCACCGGAGACGCGTTATCAAAGCTTTACCTCGAAATCGCGAGGAAGTATTACGGCCATGATCAGGGCATTTGCATCGTCGATGACTATGTCGCGAATGAGTGGGCCTACATTCCTCATTTTTACGGCAATTTCTACGTCTTTCAGTACGCCACGTCTTTTACTGCATCTTCAGCGCTATCAGAGAAGGTGTTATCCGGCGAGCCCGGCGCGACCGAGCGCTACCTGAAATTCATCTCGTCAGGCCAATCAAAATATCCAATTGAGTTGCTGAAGGATGCAGGTGTAGATATGACGACCAGCGAACCGCTCGATCTTACGATGAAGAAGATGAATCGCGTCATGGACCAGATGGAAGTACTGCTTGGCCCTGAAACAAAAACGCCTTGAAGTATTCAATCGCTTTTAAGATGGCTATATGCCGTTTCCTGCAACATCACAACAACCTAAACCATCACAAAGCGGCAGCTACTTCACCGACAGTTACGTTTTCAACTGGCACAACCAGACCTTCCGCGATGACATCGTTCTCCTCCCGGCAATCGCCATCTGCCTCGCCGTAGGCATCTGGCTCGGTCATCCAGCAGCAGGCATGATCGCCGGCGGCGGCGCAATGACCGTGGGCTTCGGCGCCAAGCAGAGCATCGACGACTCCCGCCTTCTGCCCATGCTCTTCGTGTCTATTGGAATGACCTTCGCCGCATTCCTCGGCGTCGTGATCGGATACACAAATTATTTGCTCGTCCCCATGGCCGCGCTCTGGGGATTCGGTTACGGCATGCTCACCACGCGCGAAGAAGGCTACAGCTGGGTCGGCCAGCAATGCGTCATCACTTTCCTCGTTGCTTCAGCATTCCCGGCATCCATCGGACCAGCGTGCGACCGCGCTCTTCTGATTCTTGCCGGCGGTGGCGTCCAGGTCATCTCCAGCGCCATTCTGCTCCAGCTTTTCCGTCAGTTGGGCGACCACCTCAGTTCCCTCGCCCGCTATATCCGTGCCGAGCATCTCGCCCTGCGCTCTGCCTATCTGCTGGCAACGCAATCCATCATCGGACGCCGTTTTCTGAGCTCGGCCATCCCCTACTCCCTGCGCGTGGCAGTCACACTCGCAGTCACCACAGAAATCTACCGCCGCCTCAACTTCGCCAGCGGCTATTGGATTCCCATGACCGCGCTGCTCGTCCTCAAGCCCGGCCTCACCGACACCGTCAGCCGCGCCATCGCGCGCCTCATCGGTACGCTCGCCGGAGCCATCGTCGTCAGCTTCTGCCTCGCGCACATTCCGAATCCATCGCCCACAGTGCTGGCAGTTTTCACATTGCTCTTCGCCGGGCTGTCCTACGGCACGGTGAACGTGAACTACGCGCTCTTCTCCGTCTGCATCACTGGATACATCGTCTTCCTGCTGTCAATCAACAATGTCCCCGGCCCGCTCATTGCGCAGCGACGCGCCGTCTGCACCGCACTCGGCGGATTCATAGCATTAGCAGTGCGTCTCGTCGTCATCTACCGCCGCAAGAAGCAACGTGAAAAAAGTAGTGCGGCATTTCCACAAAACTAAATCGTCGTCATTCTGACGACCCTAGGGATAGCCCGTCCTGAGCGAAGTCGAAGGAAAGAATCTCAGCGATGTTTGCTAAATCCACACCCTGAAATTTTTGCGCCAAACCTTAAGTGCGCGAAGCGCCATTGCCTGGACGGCCAGTCCTAGCCCCTGAAGTGGCTCACAATGTGCATCACAAAGTGCGTGGCAAAAATTGCCGCGGCCAGCAGAACCCCCACAGCCATCGGCCTCCGCTTGCGCCAGAACCACACCGTGCCAATCACAAAAAGCGTCTCCGGCAGGAAAAACACCACCAGCCACGTCGGCCATGGAATACTCTGTTTCATTGGCGGGAAGAAATACTCCGCCAGATGAAACAGCCCCATCGCACACACAATCAGCAATACTGATGCCAGCACCCCTGCGAATACCCAACCAACATTCTTCACCGTCTCTTTCATCCCCGCTTCCTCCTGTCCTCTGAAACCCACCCGCACCAACTCACGCCCGCAATGCCGGAAGATCGCCGCCACGCTCCCCAGCGCCCAGAACAGCGCCGCCCAGTCGCATTCGATGAAGTCCAGCTCGCGCAGCATCGCGCTTGCCCATTCCCGGCAATGCGAAGGCGCGCACCGAAGAACGAACTCCAGCAGCCACTTCGCGAATCCACGCACGCGCGACATCAACCCTCCGCCTCGCTCAGCGCAGACCGTCGCACACGAGCAGCACGCGACACTCGATGCTCCCGCGCAAACTGCATCCCATCCGGAGTCAGCCGGTAAAGGTGTCGCGGAGGCTTGCCCGCCTCCACCGCCTCCCACGACGTCTCCAGCAGCTTCCGCTCCGCCATCCGCATCAGGATCGGATACAGCGTGCCCGACTTCAGCCCCGTGCCCCGGCTGATGTCATACCCATACCTCCACTCCTTCGGGCTTGCAAGAAAAGCATCCAGAACACTCAGCGTCTGTGGCGACAGTCTCAGCTTCACGGCACAAACTCTACATATGTAGATAAACACTGTCAACAGAATTTAATCATCCACACTGAAGTTCCTCAAATGATCACCAGTTCAACGGAAACCCGCGCCAAACCCTCTCCAGCAAAGCTATAATCGTAGTTTCAGAAGGAAAGGAGCACTCGCCTCGCATGCCCATTCAGCCCACCAGCAAGATCTGGCACAATGGCAACCTCATCCCATGGGACAAAGCCCAGATCCACGTCATGAGCCACGTCGTGCACTACGGCTCGTCTGTCTTCGAGGGCATCCGCTGCTACGCGCAGCCGCAGGGAGCAGCCGTTTTCCGGCTGCCCGAGCACATGCAGCGCCTTATCGATTCGGCCAAAATCTACCGCATGACGCTCCCCTACTCGCTCGACCAGCTCAGCTCTGCCGTCGTCGAGCTTATCGAGGTCAATGGCGTAGCCCCTTGCTACATCCGGCCCATCGCGTTGCGCGGATACGGTGAAGTCGGCGTCAATCCCAAGCACTCGCCCATTGAGGTCTACATCGCCAACTATCCCTGGGGCAAATATGTCCCCGGAGATGACGGCGCCGACGTCTGCATCTCTTCCTGGAACCGCCTCGCGCCCAACACCATGCCGTCGCTCGCGAAGGCCGGCGCGAATTATATGAACTCGCAACTCATCCGCATGGAAGCCGACCTCAACGGCTACGCCGAAGGCATCGCGCTCGACGTGAATGGCTACCTGTCGGAAGGCTCGGGCGAGAACCTCTTCATCGTGCGCAACGGAGTCATCTATACTTCACCGCTCGCCAACTCCGTGCTCGCCGGCATCACTCGCGACTCGGTGCTCACGCTGGCCCGCCATCTCGGTATGACCGTCGTCGAGCAGGCCATGCCGCGCGAACTCCTCTACATCGCCGACGAAGTCTTCTTCACCGGAACCGCCGCCGAAGTAACGCCCATCCGCTCCGTCGACCGCATCACCGTAGCCGACGGCAACATCGGCCCCATCACGAAGCAGTTAGCAGACGAATTCTTCGGCATAGCCAACGGCCTCAAACCTGACCGCTTCGGCTGGCTCACCCCAGTCAATGTCAGCGTCGAGCAAGCCGTCTCCGTTTAACTCGCGCGATCACACACAAAGAAGGGCAGCCGCAACGGCTGCCCTTCTTTGTGTCAACGTTGGGTTGCACGACTTAATCTAAGAATAGGTTGACAGCCTGAGTCGTGTTGCTGCACGATTTGGTGAATATCTAGGCATTCAGATCTCCCTGCCGTTTTCGCGCGAAAGTGCAATTTTCGTGCGACTCTTCTGCCCACTTAAAAATAACTATCTGCCGGAACCGGGGTTTCTCTGGGACGCCTGGAGCGGCTTTACTACACACTTAATTGCTCATGCAATGTTGACTTTCGGGGTTGGATTCGCGTTGCAAACGAAAGCCGCCCAACTTGCATCCTGCTGTGGTCTCTGTTCGGTAAGTTGTCGCAGCCAGTTACATGGTTGACCACAAAAGGAGCACGGTATGGATCGGCGAATCGAAGCCGCAATCGAGACCATTCACAAAGAGACTCAGCGAAACGTCCCGGTGCACGAACTGGCGCAACAGGTCCGGCTCTCCACCGGCCACTTTATCCGCTTGTTCAAGACTGAGACGTCGCTCTCGCCCAAGCAATACGTGCGCTATCTCAGAATGAAACAGGCTGAAGCCCTGCTCAACGGCTCTTTCCTCAGTGTCAAGGAGATCGCCGCCAGCCTGGGCGTTGGCGACAGAAGTCACTTCAGCCGCGATTTCAAGAAAATATATGGGCACGCCCCCACGACCTTCAGAGACCGCGAGCGAGCCTCTTCAGATGAGAATGAATAACTCCCGCTACTGAAGATCAACATTCGCCACTTCCGCTAATCAGCACCATCAACTCCCGCCACCGAACCACCACATGCGCTACCGATTGACGATTGCCTCGCGCACGCACCCGCCTTACGATTCCCATCCAGCGACTGCTTTACAACCTTCTTCCGCCCGCACTTTTTTCAAGGAGACTTGTCTTGAAACGAGTCTGGACACGTGCACGCAAACGACAATCACGAATCCTGAAGCTCAGCTCAGGAGCGCAGAGGATACCCACGATGAAAACCCTCCCCCTCATCCTGCGTACGAATGTCCGGCAACCGAAGTTGTCCATGAAGGCCCTCCGGCTCGTTATGTCGGTCCTGATCTTCACCCTGTGGACGCCGGTCACAATCGAGTATGCGGCAGGACAAGCAACTCCATCCGGATCTCAAAGCGCGCATGACCCCGGCGTGCGTACCGATGCCGTCGATGCCGGCCAGCCATTCGCAAATCTTTCTCAGACCCCCGGCGCCTCTGAATTCTTCACCAACGGCCAGGGACGCTTCGCGAACGTCGAAGTTGTTCGTGGAGGAACCAACAACGGCCTCGGGCCCCGATTCAACAGCAATTCCTGTTCGAGCTGCCACTCCCAGCCGAACATGGGCGGGTCGAGCCCCAGCGCTTCTGTCTACCCATTTGTCGGACCCAATCCCGAAACTCTGGTCTATGCTCTCGACGGCGCAACCAACACGCTCCCATCTTTCATCACCGCCGATGGACCCGCGCGCGAAGCCAGGTTCGTCAACTTCCTGAATTCGGATGGCACCTTAAGCTCCAACCCCGACGGAGGAGTCCATGACTTGTACACCGTCCAGGGACGCGCCGACGCCGCAGGCTGCACTCTGGCACAGCCCGCCTTCGCTCAGCATCTCGCCTTGGGGAACGTCATCTTTCGCATTCCCACGCCGATCTTTGGCGCTGGTCTGATCGAAAGCATCCCCGACGAAACCATCATGAGCAACATGCAGCTGAACACCGCACAGAAAACAGCTTTGGGCATCGCCGGTCATCCAAACCGCAACGGCAATGACGGCACCATCGCGCGCTTTGGCTGGAAAGCCCAGAACAAATCGCTCGAAATGTTCTCTGGCGAAGCCTACAACGTTGAAATGGGGATTACCAACGAGCTCTTCCCCAACGAACGCCCCAGCCCGGACGAAGAGTTGCTGACCGGGCTCCCGGCCGCCTGCAAATTCAATCCGACACCAGAAGACGCCACAAACTTCCTCGTAGCGAACAACTCGGATCCGTCTGCCCAGAACGCCCAGGTCCCGTCTGACATCGTGCTCTTCGCAATGTTCATGCGCCTGCTCGCGCCTCCGCGCATCTCCACCAGCGGAATCCCCGGCAATCCTTCCGGCCGCTCCATCGGAAACGGCTTCCGTGACTTCGTGAATGCAGGTTGCAGCCTTTGCCATACGCCAAACATGACAACAGGAACTTCCGCTATGCCTGCTCTCAACAACGCCAATGCCACTCTGTTTTCCGATTTGCTCGTGCACAACATGGGCACGAATTTGGCCGATGGCGTCTCGCAGGGCGGCGCCGGTCCCAACGAATTCCGTACCGCGCCTCTCTGGGGCCTGGGACAGCGCGTCTTCTTCCTGCACGATGGCCGTACATCCGACCTCTTGGACGCGATCCAGGAGCACGCAAGCTCTGGTTCTGAAGCCAACGGAGTGATCCAGAACTTCAATAAGCTCACCGCCAGCCAACAACAGGACCTGCTGAACTTCCTGCGATCCTTGTGATCTCATCCGTAGAGGATGCCCGAGTGCCGGGTGCCCATGTCTCGATTTTGAGACATGGGATCCCACACTCGGCAGCGGAGAAATCCTTGTCAAGCCCCTCGCCCCAAAGAAATTCGGGACTAGGTATTTGTTGAAATATCTTCTCCTCCAATAACGCAGGGGATTTGAAATAGACTCGCGGTACTCAAGGCGCTTTCCCCTCCAGCGATTTGACCACGCGGGAAACACGCTCCCCGTCATCCAGCTTCCGGGTATTCCAGCGGAACTGAAATTCATTTAGATAGTTAGGTAGGTGCTTGCTGCTGACGCTGTGAAATGTGCCCATCACTCCGCGCTGGAGAAGCGAAAACACGCCTTCAATTGTGTTGGAGTGGATATCGGTCCCGCGACGAACATATTGCTTCATTGAGTGGCGAACGTGCTTATGACCACCCTCGAATGCACGACCAACCTGTTTATACGCCTTCGCTTCATCCCGTAATGAAGCGGCATGAGAGGTCCGCGCTCTCTGCAACGAATTCACTGAGCGTTGCGGCTCTTACACGCTTCATCACACGAAACCGTACATCCCCTCCACGCTGCACAATCCCAACTACAGGGGTATTCCGACTTGCATGTGTGCCGATATTGGAACGGCTCACATAGCGCGGGCGACCTCCGATATATACTTCGTCCGCTTCTACGGTTCCCGTCAGCTTTGATGGATTCTCTTCGCTCATTCCATGACGAAGGCGGCGAAGAATAAATAGGGCGCTCTTGTGAGTAATCTCCATTTCGCGTGAAAGCTGTAACGCGCTGATGCCCTTTTTGGCCGAAGCTGCTTTCCAGATCGCATAGACCCAAACACGGAGTGGAAGCCTGGTTTCTTCGAGAACGCTCTTTGTGCGGACCGTGAACATCTTCTTGCAACCCTTACAGCGCCAGCGGTAATCCTTATTGCGCTGTTCGCCTGTCATCATCGCGTATACGTCCATGTCTCCGCAGTGAGGGCAATAGGCCTCGCTTCCCCAGCGCTGCTTCTCAAGAAATGCGACAGCCTGTGCTTCGTCGACCGTCGCATTTCGCAATTCACCTAAAACCTTAGACTTCGCCCGTTTCATGAATAAAGCGTATCAAATATTTCAATAAGTATCAATATAAATCGTATATGTCACACTGTATGGCATATAGATTTTCACTACCGCCCTTGAACCGGTTGTTGCGAACCTATAAACCTATTTGTATACAAGCAATTAGAGCAATGTATGTCATAAGTGAATGGCTTAAGGAAAAATGATATTCTGTGCCCATACTTTATGCACAAATCTATATTTTTTGCATCTACTTAAGGTAGTCCGATCTTTTTCTCATCCCTTGCGGCCAAAACGGTTGACATTGGCATAAAAAACTCCTAGATTAGAATTGCCGTACCAGAAAGGCTTCGATATGGAAGGTCAGTCCAAGGTGAAGATTAAGGTTGGCGAGCACACCTTCGAGGCGGAAGGCTCCCCGGAAGATGTGCGAGATCAGTACCGAATGTTTATGGAACTTGTGGTCTCTATGCCAGCAACCCCGCCTCCACAGCCACAGCCCAATCCTGAGCCGATTGCTCCCTACACTCCCATCCAGACCTATATCCCGCCAGCTCCTACACCGTCTAATGAACTTACTTTGACCAAAATCATGAAGGCCGATGGTCGCATGATCGTTCTTACCATTCGGCCAAAGAGCGTTGAGGACGCCATCATGCTTGTCCTTCTTGGGCACAAGTTCATTCGCGATGTAGATTCGGTCACCGGATCGGATATTGTTGAAAGTCTCAAGACAACGGGGGGAGTCGCGTTCGGTCGTATTGACCGAATAATGGAAAAGTTCGCCAAAGATGGCGAGGTCATCATCTCCGGGGAAAATCGAGGAAAGCGTTATCGGATGACCTACGCAGGCATTGATAAGGCTCGCGAAATTGCACAGGGGTTGCTGGCGCTTGTTCCATAGTGAGCGCAGTGCGGAGGGCACCGTGAGAAGAGATTAAGGGTCGCGTTGGACGACCTGAAGCAAGGGGGAACGGCACACTTTGAGCGGTCTCCCGTTCCCCCATCTAACGCTACTTGTGCCCCAGTGCTGGAACTGGCAGACAGGCGCGGTTTGCAACCGCGTGCCCATTCCGGCGTCCGGGTCCAATCCCCGGCTGGGGCATACCCCCAATCGAGAATCGAGATGATAATACTATCTGATGAAGACGAAAAAGCCCATAAAACGTAAGCGGGGACCGAAAGAGGAACGATTGGTCATCAAAGACCCGCAAAAAGCTGTGGACTCGCTGTTCAAGCCGAAGCCCAAAAAGGGCTAATCCTTTTTTGCTCAGGACGGCCATTACCACCCCCTTTCCAATCCGTTTCAACAAATACCTAGTCCCGAATTTCTCTGACACTGGTTCTTCTCTCACCGTAGGGATGGTACTGCATCATCGAGTCGTGAAATCGGCCGATTTTGCTTCAATGCCATGCCAGGGTGCCATGTCTCGACTCTGAGACATGGAATTCCTCAAGCCAGCATTTTCTGTCAAGCCCCATGACCGCGAAGAAATCTCATAACTCTCACATTCCAAAGCGCAAATAGCCAGGCTATTTCTGCCGATTATTACCACCGAAATTGGTAAACTGGATATAGAGAGAAAGCCCGCCAGAGATGGCGGGCTTTTCGTGTTTCAGGGAAGACCACAACCCTCCGTCGGCCGTCATTCTGACGACCAACGGGAGAGCCTGCCCTGAGCGCAGCCGAAGGAAGAATCTGAACGATGTGCGCTAGTCGGTATCGCCGGACTCATCTGCGCGGGTGACCCATTTTTTCGCGCTGCCGCCTGAAAGAGTGGTAAACCACCGACGCAGCCAAGTCCCTACAGAAAGACGAATTTAGCAAAAACCACCCCCCCGGGGGGTGCTACGGAGAGAAGCATGTACATCGAATGCCGCCACATCTTCCCAAGCGGAAAGAAATGCGCGTCGCCCTCGCTCAGCCAGCAGGACTTCTGCTACTTCCACCACAACAAACGCAACCAGAAGCTGCCCTCCCGCAAATTCGGCGAGCCTTCCACCCTCACCCATCACCTGCCGCAGCTGGAAGACCCCGACACCATCCTCACCGCGCTCTCCGACGTCATCCTCGCCCTCGGGGCCAACCGCATCGACCCGCGCCGCGCCCAGATCCTCATCTACGGCCTGCAGGTCGCCTCCCAGCACAGCCGCCACGTCTACCACCCAAGCAGTCTAGAAACCGTCCGCGACGCTTACGAGGACGAGGACGGAGCGCTTGTAGGCCCGCGCCGCCAGCGTTATGACACAGCGGACATCGTCATCAACGAAGACGACGACGAAGACGAGGAAGACAAGCACCTGCGCGAAATCGAAGAACGATGGGAACGGGAAATCGAAGAGCAATACGGCCCGAAGAAACCATCCAGTGAGCAGCCGTCAAATCAGGAACCATCCTCAGCCCCAACGAACTCAACGCCTGACCAGAGCGGCTGCCTTTCCGATCTGCAAGCCACCGCGGAGCCACTCAAAACGAAGAGGCAGTGTCGCCGCGCAAATCTCGTCATCCCGACCCGAGCAGAGGCTTGCCCTGAGCGAAGCCGAAGGGGACCTGCCGTTGGCAACGGTAGCCGCGAAACGGGGATTTCTAGCAGGCACAATCTTTGCAAGCAAAAAGCAAATGTCGGGAAGAAAGAACAAACCTTCCCCCGCAGCACAGAATCCCCGCTCCAGCCACCCGACGCACCCATCCCGATAAGCC
>Ga0206829_10058_pt1 | contig 42553 bp, 30 predicted proteins | sample Alteio_BWOrgCont_75_FD_152862 | JGI IMG/M metagenome (GOLD analysis project Ga0206829, IMG submission 152862) | Enriched cells from forest soil in Barre Woods Harvard Forest LTER site, Petersham, Massachusetts, United States -... | ecosystem: Environmental > Terrestrial > Soil > Temperate forest >... | reverse complement strand
AACCATAACCGTTCTGAAGCTATTCGGATTTTAGGGGTCGAGGTGATGCAGCCTTTCTTACGGTTTTAGCTAGAACTCGGGCCTTCAGGCCCAGGGTGGTAGAATTTTCTTGCCTTCGGCTTTCCTCTGGTAGTAACAGTGCCGATTGCATTTGAGCTTCTGCTCAATACGGGGGGAATATATGGGTTATGTGGGTGGGAAGCTATTGCTTAGCTGTGCCGTTTTTGGCTTATTTTCTGGAGTAATTCTCTCAGAGGATGCGTTTGCCACACAGGACCTAAATCTTCAAGGTGCTGTCGTTCGGTGTAAGGCTGGGCAGGACTCGTATGTCTTCGCATTTAGAGAGCGGCTCGGGACAGATCCAGCTTTTCGCACGGAAGTTACGAAGAACGGAGCACTGCTTCGGTGTGTGGAGCATTCAGGCAAGCCGGCGTGTATTGCCTTTGCCGATCAGGAGGGTGATCCGTGGCAGCTTTGGATGGATATCCCAGGATCGGAGCTCATGATCGCCAGCATGGTGACGCAAAGCAACCCACAGATTGTGGCCTCAGTCTTAACTCACGGCCCGATTGGGGAAGCACTGAATAAGCCTGTCCAGTGCAGCTTAAGCCTTGGGCAGCATTTTCGAATCGGCAAATAATGCCGGTTTCCTACAAATAAGATTCGAATTATTCTTTAAAGGTGGAAGTCTCAAGAAACGAAGAAGATGTCAGAACGCTTAACGACACTCGATCTCAACTGAACGCAAAGTTGATGACCGCGCAGCGTGAAAATCAGAAAGACCTCGAGTCGCTGAATCAAACGCATCAGATCCAGCGCGATGAGATGGAGAAGGCCTACAAGGTCGAACTGAGTCGGCTCGATGAAACTCAGAAAAAAAGTATAGACGAAATTCACCAATCACACGATGAGCGGATCAAAGAGTTCAAGGACGAAAGCGAAAAGGAATTTGAAAAACTCCGCGAACGAGAAAGAGTCCGAATCGCGGAGTATCAGAAGCGTCAGGATGAGAAGCTGGAAACCCTTCACGACAAGTACATAGCGGCAAGTGACGAGTACCAAAAGCGAGGACGTTAGGGGCTCGTTAGAGCTGATAGACCTACTTAGAATTGATAGACCATGCAATGAAGATGGACTGTATGGTTCGGCGTTGGAAGTCCCGACATATTTAAGTCGGCTAGAAAGCCGTCGGAGGTCACCCATTTGGACTCGATTTTCAATTGAAAATCACTGCCCCTCCAAAAGATGGTCGATGCAATCTGCTGCTTTTCCACTGGGAGGTTTGAGAGAAGCTCCTTGGGACCCGAAGAATTGACTTCGGTTACCTTTGCAAAGGATCCACTACTTTCATTTCCACCTGTTTCAATCAAAACCCTATAGCCACCCTCAGTCAGATTCCTCGCGTCATGACAGTTCACTAAGGTCTTTACTTCATCTGCCCTCACGTCTCTATTACTGACGATAAGAAGCGCTCCACACACTGCAAAAGCCAAAGAAGTTGATAATTTCATAATTCCCCCTATTGCTGAATCAATAAGGGAAACCTCTCCCAAATGCAATGCTTAAGCGGCTCTCTTAACCTCTTCCTTTCTCTCTTCTACTCGAGAGTAACGGATGGCCTCTTTGCCAGTCATTCCACCCATCATAGCACCCACAAGCCCCAGTCCGACGATAAAGATAGCAAGCCAGTTGGCGCTGCTGGGACCGAACCCAGCTAGAGCTCCAATTGCGTTCGAACCTAAAGCTTGGAGAACAAAGGAAACACCTATTACACTTGCGAGTCCCCAGGAAATCACTCCATGAACCGCGCCCGATGCCACGCTCCCTACTTCATTTGAACGCGTAGCAACGAATGCTCCCAAGTAATAGGAGAATATCAAGGTGACAGCCATGTAAATCCAACTCCAAAAGCGGAGTGCTCCGCTCACGGCGGGATCAATCATGTTGGCAACTGAGAGACCGATCGCATTACCGAGCAGTAAGAAAAATAGGCCGAACCCTAACGTTGCAAAAGCACCTGAGAATATGCAATTCCACTTGAATTGAATCCCGTGCCCAATGGACTTCTGATCAACACGAATCATTCGAAAAGGCATAGAATCTCCTTTGACATTAGTGCTCGCAAGATATGTTCCAGTTCCAGTTGACTAGAGAGCTTTGCCGAAAAAGACGCCAGAGAGGAGAACCGTCAATACAAAGAAGGTAATCGCCAAGTACACGTAGTCTCGCTCAAAAAGAAAAAGTAAGACTGTGAGCGCCACTCGCACTATCGGTAGGGCAATCAGGAGCAAGAGCCCCAGAGCAATAATGGCCTCCGCTTGGAGGGCAGCTATTCCAGCTCCGAGCTGAGAGGCCGATCGCGGAATCTCAGCTGAAGTCACGAGCTGTCCTGACATAAGAGCCGGCAGGGTTTTGGAAGAAAAGCGGCTCAGAGTCGAAACATTCAACCAGCTGAACAAGAGCCCTACTCCGATTACGCTGGCACATAAAATGACGCCCAGGCGTAAGACCCTACTAATCACCAGCTCAGTTTTGAGGAGTTGTTTTGATTTCACAAATCACCGCACCCGAATCCCAAAAGCCCTCAGGCCCATTTGAATGGCGATCACGACCAGTACCCCGATAAAAATGACTCGAATCCTCTGGCTCTGCCATCGCATCATCAATCGAGTTCCAACCATAGATCCCAAAAGAACTCCAAGTGCGACAGGCGCCGCAAGCATAGGTAAAATATCGCCCCGCATGTAGTAGGCGCCTGCGCTTGCTGCGGCGGTAACCCCAATCATGAAGTTCGATGTTGCCGATGAGACTTTAATGGGAAGTTTCATGGCAGAATCCATTGCAGGAACTTTGAGTGCCCCACTTCCAATCCCGAGCAGCCCTGAGATCACGCCTGCCCCCAGCATCAATAAAAAACCCAATGGCACATTTTTGACCGAGTAAGATATCTCTTTTCCAAGTACGTGATCTGGATAACTCGAATTCAACTTAAATCGCCGTGCCCAGTAGTCCGTACTCGCTAAAGGCTGCACTTTATTGGACAGTGGGAGCCCCCGCTCCCCGGATTGATCTAAGTGTCGTCTCCGAAACATGACCCAGGCAGAGTAAAATAGGATGCCCGAAAAAACACAAAAAAGCTCTCTCTCTGGCACAACCGTCGAGAGGACCGCCCCCGACAATGCTCCGATGGTGGTCGCAACTTCAAGAAGCATGGCGACGCGAATATTGGTCAGATGATCTTTGACATAAGTCGCAGCTGCTCCTGAAGAAGTGGCAATGACAGAAACGATGCTTGCGCCAATTGCATACCGAATATTAATCCCGAGGCCTAAGGTAAGAATTGGAACAATGACGACCCCTCCTCCCAACCCAAGAAGAGCTCCAAAAGCTCCCGCCACGATTGATACAAGTAAGAGAAGTAGCTCAAAGATTCCGGGGGATGAATTCAAATGTAAGAGATCGGTCATAGAATAGTCGTTGAATCTCCGCGTAAATGTCATCCTAGTGCGGGTCGATTTTGAAGTCAACCTGAGTCCAAAGGTGATGATCAGAATCCAGGTTCAGGCCGATGCGAGAATATGAAGAACTTCTTCATCACTGACCTGCGGAAACTCCTCATAGAATTGACTGATAGAGAAAAAATGTTCGGGGATTGCTAGCGTGATCACTTCATCCGCCTCTTGTCTCAGCGTATTCGCTGCTTCAGGTGACACAACAGGGGAAGCCACGACAATTCTATGTGGCATTTTGGATCGGATAGCCCGCACCGCGGCGAGCATAGTCGCACCTGTTGCAATCCCATCGTCTACTAAGATGGCCACCCGGCCCTCTGGATTAATCGGAGGACGAATGGGAGAATAGGACTCTCGTCTCCTTTTTAGTTTTTCCAACTCGCTTTGGGCGGTTTGTTCTAGAGACTCAAGTGGAATCCCATAGAGTCTAGCGGCCTCAGAAATATAGAGGGTCCCAAATTCACTGACCGACCCGACAGCAAATTCCGGATTCTCTGGAGCTCCGATCTTGTGAACCAAGACCACATCCAAATCACCCTCGAGTTGATCTGCGATCACTTTTCCCAGGGGGATGCCACCCCGTGGGATAGCTAGTACTAAAGGGTGAGAACCCCTGTATTTTTCCAGTGCCTCAGCAAGAGATTGGGCAGCTTGAATGCGGCTTTTAAAGTACATAAAAGCATAAAGGGTGCAAAAATCACCCCAGGCCGAATAGCCGCGTGATTCTGCTTCATAAATTCAAATAAAAAATGATAGGGTGGTTGGGACGGCTAACTCTAGGCTATTGGGTTAGATCAATCAAACTAATTGATATGTTAAGAGATAAAAAAAACGAGATATTAGATTTTGGGGTGACTTCATTGGGCTTAGGATCAGTCATTCAACAACTCCGTAAAGCAGCTGGGATTTCACAGGAAGAATTGGGAAGGCTAATTCATGTCCATCAGACCGCAGTCTGCCGCATCGAAAGAAATCAGCAGAGCCTATCCCCGGAACAGCTTTTTATTCTATCAAAACACTTTGATATTAAACTAGACTCTTTGTTTGCCGGGAGAATTGATTTTTCAAAAATAGCACTGCGCTTTGACCAGCCTCTCCCATTCCCCAAACGTTATCGAAAGCATCTGAATTCAAAAGTCCGAGAAGTCCTGCCTATTTTGTATTTTGCAAGTGAAATCAAGGGCCCGGGCTTCTTGAAAGATCTCCTCCATGAACATAGCCTGAATGAGGCTCTTTTTATCAATCCAGATATGCAAATTGGGGCAAACGTGAAGCTAGATTTGCTCAGATATTTACTTTCTCATCAAATATTGGATCAGGTGAACTTTGCTGAACTCATTGATCAAACTAGAAAAAAGCATATTCATGGTTTTTTAGATCCTGTCTATCAAACTCAAACCGCAGCACTCCCCCTGCTTCAGCTTTGGATTCTTAATTCTCACCATTACGATACAAACTTTAAATACAGCATTGAAGATCTGTCTTCGAATCAGCTAGACCTGAGTATTTCACCGAATGATCATATGAAGGACCTCAACTATAAAGATGAACTCTTTGGAGACTTTCTCTGTCGCTACACGAAGACGTTTCTGTCCCATTTTCCCCAATACATTCAAAAAAATAGCCTATTGGTGCGCGAAAGCGAGTGCCACTATAGAGGCGCTAAGCAATGCATCTATACCATGAGTGTAGCCTAAGGGAGCGGTCACCAAAGGAGTCAAATTGGAAATTAGTCCGTTCCATATTCAATTAACTCAAACTATTTTCAGGGTCCGTTCAATCCTCCGCTTAGGGACCCCACAGTTTTGCGACTACCTTCAGATTAGCGAAGAGGAAGCCCAGGATTTGGGCAAAGCCGTGGCTCACTTAAGTCTTTTTCAGTTGGATCACTTTTGCACACAGATTGGCACCAGTGTGGATCACCTTTTGAGTGGAAAAATTGACTTCTCTGCTCTAAAGAACCATCAAAAGGGCCCCGATTATTTGATGCCCGAGAGATATGCTAATGGAGACCACCAGTTTTCGATAGCAAGATCCATTAGCGGCGTACAAGTCTATCTCAGTTCGTTTTATGGCTCTTCCTATTTCAATCGCCTCATGAATCGTTTGCAACTCAGTGAACATCTTTTCTCCAACCCCCAAGAAAAGATCAGTTCACTGATCAGTACAGACTTGCTGCGTGAACTTGAGCAGGACAGCTTCTCAGAAGAGCAGATCTTTAAGATGGGATTGAACACTTTCATTACCAACCGAAACACCGAACTGGGAAAGATATTTGGAGAATGCTCTGAGCCTTCAACCACCTATCAAAAATGTGCTGAATCGCTCTCTGCCAAGTTTGAGCTACTCAATCATTACCGAATTATCAGTCTATCCCACTTTTCCTGTGTCATTGAAGCCTCTCAAAGCACTGAAGTTCTAGAGGCATTTAAGACGCGTAAATTTGGTATTCGCTACACCTGTGTTTTTCGGCAGGGCGTCCTTGCTTCTTTTCCAGGGTTTATTGGGTTCCCGTTTGGACAGATCAAAGAACGAAAATGTGTCTTTCACGGTGATGCTAGCTGCATCTATGAAATTTCATGGCAAGATAAGAAGGAATTGATCTCCCTCTAAATTCGATCACTTTTCTGGGTTCGTGTTAGTAAAGGCGGAATAAACGATAGATCAGGAAGCGAGGCGGGCACCAACGCGGGCTGTCTCTCGGGGCATCCTAGGCCGGGTTTAGGTTGCGCTACATGAGGCATGTAGGTGATTGCAGGTGGCGCGCTAATAGTGATCTGTTTTTCTCTTGCTTCCACTTTTTTGTCATGACTCTGTACCGCCGCGTGGCAGGCACCCCCCAACTGCTCCTACTCCAGCACAACCACTTAAAACGGGCACAAAAGCACTGCTGCCGTACGAGCCGAAAGCCATTGCGCCAGTCAGGGTCCCCCATCCCAAGGCGACACAGTTCCTTTTTTGCTGTGGGGTTAGGGTGTCGCACGGATCCGCAAAGGATAGGGACGCACTTCCGACCTGAGTGGCAACACCTAAAAAAGCGGAAAAAACCAAGGTTTTCTTCATCATCTTCTTAAACATAAATTGGCCTTTCGGGAGAGATTTTCTCTTTCCCATACTCTTAACTAGAGCAGGAACGAAGCCAGTCCAAAGTCTTTAGATTTCAACGATTTATTCACTCTGTAATGTATAACTTATGAACTACTGTCAAAAGAGCGCTTGTTATCGAAATGTTGTTGAAATTACTAAAAATTTGAAGCAAGCAGCCGATGAGTTCTTCAGGAGAACGCAAAAATGCAAGACCTCACTGCTGCTAGAATTCTAAAGGATATCAAGATCGTGATTATCGATAATCCCTATAAGCAAATTGGAAACCCTGAAGTTAAAGACCTCTTTGGGGAGCTTGTGAGCTTAAGGGCTGAAGGATACGGACCTGAATATTCTCCAAATTATCTTCCTTTAGACTCGGCTGATTTTGTGGTTCCTCAATACCTGTTTTGCGTGGATGGAGATAACGGCCTCTATCCCATCGGCGGATATCGCATTATCTCCCTCAACCGCTGTCGAGACTACTTGATCCATCCCCCCTTTTTACGCACCGTCGAAGACTCGGCTAGTCAACCTCATTTGGACGCAGTCCATGCAATTATTGGCCAACACTCTGGCCCCAATCAGAATTTAGGGTACGGAGGCGGGTTTACCATCCGTAAGCACTTCAGACAGTATCCTGAGCTTTCTGAGCTGATGAAAGAGCTACTGGTAGCGCAGCTGGTGGATGACATGGAGCAGCACGTCTTTTCGGGTATGTTGACTGGGGGCATTATTCGATTTAAGACGGATCAGTTTTTTCAAAAAGCTGGATTTGAGCGCCTCCGCTGGAACTCCCAATCGTTGGAGCCTATCCAGAAAAAGTCTGCTTTTGGTGAACCAGTATTACTTCTAGAATTAAAGACCCCCTCTTCATGGGCACTGGAGTGTCGTCGCAAGCATCAGGACCGCTTGAATAAACGGGTCATGTTTCTTGCCGACCCTGCCTCCTCTCTTTGGAAGACGGCGGCTTAGTTTCCAGCAGGTGAGTTCTCCGGAAAATCACTCTATTTTGATTTTCCCTTTTTAAGAATGACCCATTCACATTTACCTTGAGGGCCAGGCACAAAGCGGGTCTGGAGAGGTGAATAGCCCCCCAACTGCCGGCAGGCAATTTCGTTAAAGGCGCAATGCGTGCAGTAAGGGGGAACTTCGGCTTTCCTGTCCCAGGTCATTTCAGAAGCTTGCGGGCAAACTTCGCCTTCCCGTCGTCCCAGAGCCACCTGCTCTCGGAGCACTCCCCCAGTGCCGCAAAGAGACATGATCAGGTGGTACGAGTCTTCGTCTTCCCGTAGCTCAACTTCTCCTTCTCGATTGGGGCCACTGAAATGAGCCGTAAGATTCTCTTTTAAGAATTCGGCTAGCTGTCGCTCTGGAATTTCAAGGCCTTTGAGAAATCTGGCCCGTCTACTCGGACAATCGAGTACACTCTTTTGAAGTAATTCTTCCATTTTGGCTTGGCCAAACTTCCGTAAAACTTCCGTCAAGTAGCAATCGATGTAACTAATGACAGCGTCATGAACAGACACTACACAATGCCAATATTGGTCTAGGCAGGAACTAGTCTCCGCAGAATGCTTATCAATTGCTTGCATTAGACGGGTAGCCAAGATCGTGACCTCAGGCGCTACCTCACTGATTAATTGTGCAGGATCCACACTCAGACGCCTTCGGTATTCCTCTGGGAGTAGCTGGTCCTTTCCCACCGGCTCGAGAAAGTTCTGAAGAGCGTCCACTGAGGAGAGGGGGACTTCATCCCGCAGGCCCGGGTTGATGCGGACTCGAAAACCCGGATCTCCCTCTGCATGAAATGAGGCCCTCCACTTCTGAGCAGAGATGGAACGCACCTTGCTCATCTCGTCTTGAGTGAAGAGCCCTTTCGAAGACTCGTTCATTTGAAGCGCCCACTCAAGAAGACTCAGGATCATTTCCTGGTGCTTTTTATAGCAAAGGGAGAACTCAGCCATTCCTTCGCGTGGATCCTCCCCTTCGATGGCTCGTTCTAACCGACCTCGGGCTGAACTAGGAGCGTTCATTTTACTAGACTCAAGTGATTCGGTCTCTGAGCATGGCAAATGAATTTGTTATGAAAGTAAACGGTTCCGGGTTTCCCCAGAAGCTCGAGATACTCCCGGTAAAACCGATCCGCTTTCTTAGCGTCGTTCAAGAGCTGGCTCAAGTATTTCTTGGTATTTTCAAAACGCAGGATCATCATTTCCATTTCGTCTTTCATCACTTTTTCGCTCATTTGCACGGGCTCAATATGCCATTTCAACTCAGTGAAACCTTCGGAAGCAATCAAACTCGGCAACTTTCGTCCAATTCTCATGTCATGAGTGGTATCGGCTTCGAAAGTATCCAGGACTTCTTTTATAGTTTCCGTCTGGGGGAAAATATTGAGAACGGTTCCATCAAAATCAACGATGCTCAGGGTTCCCTTTGGTTTTAAACATCTTAGGAACTCTTTCAATACTCGATGGCATTGATCTTTGGATAAATGCTGAAAGACATAGCGGCATACAATAGCGTCAAATTCTCCATCAGAAAATCGGGTTTCACTTAGGTTATCGCAGACAAATGTTAGATTTTCTGGCCTCTCGGAACTCGCAACTTCCATCAGGGCTTTGCGTGCTTGCTTGATTCGATCTTCAGAGAGGTCGCACCCTACCACGCTGGATCTTGGAAAAGCCTCGGCCAGATATCGAGACACAATCCCCGACCCGCACCCGGCATCCAGGACCTTTCCTCTAGCGGGCACCACTAATCCAGCCAGTTCTTTCTTAAAATCATAACTCGGGTGCTGCGATTGCTTTTCTAATCTCTCAAACTCTTTTCTATTTTCTAAAATATAGCCCATATTGCCTCCTATAGATATCCAGATAATCCTTTTGTAGACGAGCTCCAGGCTTTGGGCGCGTTAAGTGTCCCCACGCGCCCCAAAGTCATTACCCGGAGCGCTCTACGCGGCTTTCTTTTCTTCGATTGCCGGTCTGACCGTCATTTGTGGGAAGAGCTCCTTAGAAATAAGAATCTGCTGAACTAACGTCGCTCCTTCGTAAATTTCCAGCAGCCTTACGTCTCGATAGAGTCTTTCAATTTCGAATTCTTGTGTAAAACCATAACCTCCGAACAATTCTAAAACCTCTGAAACATAATGAACCGCAACATCAGTGCTGAACATTTTTGCCATGCTAGCTTCTTTCAAAGCAAAGTCTCGAATGTTGAGCCCATTTTCCCAAAAATTGGCTGCCTGGCAGGTCAACAGCCAAGCTGCAGACGCTTGGGTTTCCAGTTGCGCCAATTGGTTTTGAATGGTTTGAAAACTGAGAAGAGGCTTGGGGTAGATCTTCCTAGTCTCTAAGTAATCCGAGGCGAGATCAAACGCGCGTTGACAGACCCCAACCCCTGCAGCAGCAATCATCGTTTTGCTTCTCTGCAAGCAGTGCATGGCAATCTTAAGCCCCTGCCCTTCGCCGCCAATCCGGTTTTCCTCGGGCACGAAAACCGAGTCAAAATAGAGCTCACCGGTGTTTGAATCCCGCTGACCCAATTTCTTCAGGGGCTTACCTCGACTTACCCCTTTTGTAGATGCAGGGATGTAAAATGCCGTGAGATTCGTTTGCGAATCTCCTTTGTCCAGGCTGGCAAAAACCGTGAGGTGCTGAGAAAAGTTGGCATTCGTAATAAAGTGCTTTTTTCCATTGATGATATATCCACCGGGAACTTTTTTCGCTTGGGTTCTGGCTTGAGTGATATTAGTTCCGGTGTCAGGCTCTGTCATGCAATAGCTGAATAGGCCGAAGTGACTGACGAAGTCTTGGCACACCCTCTTCTTGAGCTCTTCCGAACCATAAAGTAGAATCGGCGTGAGCCCTAAAACGTTGACCGTAAAGGAAGAAAATACACCGCTTGACGCATAAGCTAATTCCCGGGAAAAGCAGGCTAGATCGATAGTCTTAATCCCGGAACCTCCCAATGATTCCGGCAAGAATGCATAGAGCCATCCCATCTTATGAAGCTCCTGAAATATCTCGATCGGAAATGAGGGGTCATCCTTGTTGTCATTTGCGCTTTTTAAAACCTTTTCTCTAATGAATTTAATTACATCCTGGAAATCCAGCTCTGAATCTATTGCAATCCGGGTCATTTTCTTCTTATGGGGCTCCATTGTCTCTCCTTGCTTTAGGTGTTTTTCTTATCGGCGAGGGATATAATAAATTAACATATATTATTTATAACTAATTTTTCACCCTAACATTCCGATGAGGCCTAAGAATCTCTATGAATCCTTGGAAACGTCTTGTCATCTTTTTGACGGTGGTCTCATTCTGTGGCTTGGAGCAAATCAGCTACTCACAAGTCCACGATGACTCCATACTTTCAGTCGGGGGTGAGGGCCAAAACAAAAAAATAGAACGTCTCCATAGAGCTGACCACATTAATGAGAAGATCACTGCCCCGTTGGCTATCGCAAACAAAGCGATGGATGTCCCCCTAGTGCTAGCCGCGACTGGAGTCATGGCACCCATGGCTTTTATGGACCCCACAGGGATTGTCCTGGCCGTCCTCTTTACAGCCTCTGCGATCTATCGCGCAGGCCGGGCAATCCACATGCAATCCAAGGATCAGATCGTGGTTGTTTCTAATGTTGAACTCCAAGACGCGGTCTTTAGCAAATGTCGTGTTGCAGAGAAAGATCGGGACCGACTGAAATATCTTCTGAAGGTTCGAAAGGATAAAGAGGACCCAACCGTAGAGGACTCCGCACGCGATCGAACCCTAAGCAAACCCGGAGAAAAAGAAACCTATGCAGACGGCACACCCGTCAAAAAGGCATCCCGATGGCATCGATTTAAAAACTGGTCCAACAGAGTCGGGCACGCAATGATGAAGGAAGTTTCCTTCGGAAAGTGGCGTCCTCACAAAGAAACGGAAGCCGAAATCGACGGGATCTTGAGAGCCGGAGGCAAGTGTCCTGATGTAGAGCTGAATGCCAAAGCCAAGCGTGTGCATGGCTTCGACATCATCAATGCGATTCGAGAAGACATGGTTCAAGAAAGACTCGATTTGATTTGCGCATCTTTGGCCAAAGCAAATATTCAAGATCCTGACAATGGCGAGGCAGAATATGAGGATGAAGAAGGCGGAGGGGGCGGAGCTCGGGAAGAGTCCTTAGAGTCTCAGGAAATGCTCTCCAAGGCAGACCTCAAAAGAAGCAGCATCATCGTGAAGGCTGGCCACCTGGACGACAATACCTACAACAGTTACAAGCGAAAAAGAGGTCAGGAAGATAAACAGAGACAAACCATCGACCTACAGGGGAACCCGATTAAATCTGTAGTCAATGGTTTTGATAACACGGCATTCCAAAGCTTGCAGTGTGGCCAAGGGAAAGACCGAAAAAGAATCTATCCCTCAAGGGCCGTCTCGGACAAGAAGAGCAAGTCGAGTACTGACTCAGAGTCTTACGATTCTGATGATTCAAGTTCAGACTCGGACGATTCAAACTCGAGTAGAAGATCAAGCCCTAAAACGAGAAGAGGCGATTAGGCTACCCAAAAAAGAAGTAGCCTTTCTCTCCAAAAGCAATTAGGACTGGCCGCCATGAGCCTCTTTCCCGGACATCTTAAGCCAGGCGGAATACTAACCATTCACCTTCGATCCACCGCGTTTCATCCTATTTGGGTGCGTAAAAAGGTATTTATTGTTGACCCGAACGGAAAGAGGACTGAGTGTCTCAACTTGCTTCAGCCCTTTGTCCCTCCTCCTCGGAGGCCGGCTGACTTTGAGACCATGAAGCAAGTGGGTGAAATGTATCAAGCCACTCCCCTCCTCATGGCAGCCCACTATCTCCAAAATGAGAGATACAACCTGGAATATTTTGTTCAAACGCTGAAGGGACTTCGGGATTCCATTCACCACTATACGACCTATCAAATTCCAAAGGATGCCTTGCTGGGACGTTATGAGGTTCATCTAGAAGCGTCTCTCGCTGGCGAAACTCGAGGATCGGGAACCGCCGCGATGGATTATTTTTTCGTGGAGGCCCTCGAGCTCCTCCACGTAGAGTCAAGAGGCACCCATCGGGTGGCCTCCGTTGAGAACCTTTCCCCTACTCCAGTTCTGGCTCATCTCTGTGAGTTTCCGGCAGATGGTGATGCCAGAAAGAATGAGATGCGTTTGATTCAACTCCCACCCAAAGCGGTTTCTGAAATTTCGTTTCAGGGGTCTGCCTTCCTACTCTACTTAGAAGGAACTGAGATGCTCCGTCTATCGGCAAAAGACGATCCCTTTTGCGTTCGAAATCCTGAGCTCATGGACCTGAGAAAGCCCGATGGATCTTATTACGTATTTAGAGGAGGCAACTCGGATCAAGAAAAGGGATTCCTTCTCTCGAAGTACACCGCTGAAGTCTGGGAACTCTCTGACGGATTTAGGACTCGTAACAGGGTGAGAAATCAGAACAATGCCACGGCCTACGACACACTATTGGAACAGGGAATTATTCTGGAAGTGATGTAGACTCCGCCCTTTTCGAGCGGAGTCCCTATTCTCGGTCAACTCGGGCCGCAATGCCCGGGTTTAAGAAAGTGGCCGACACAAGCCGACCTTGACCATTCCGTCATAGGCGGCGGGGAGAGCTGATTCCCATTGGTCCGGATTTTTGAGCTGGACGGTTAGGAAAGACTCAATTGCTTGATCGATCTGAAAAATCCGGCAGTACGGATATTCATTCACCGTCATGAAAATCATCTTAGATGGCTTCAATTTAGGTTCTGGTCGTGAGTCCGGATCCTTCACCTTCACTCGATCGATAGCTGGAATATCATATTGAAAGTCCAGTATCTGAAAACAGGGGTGACGAAGGCATGATCCTTGAGGAAGCCTAGGATCGTTTTCCCGAACCATATCCAATTCTGTCACAGCCCGCGCCCGCTCATATCTGAGGACATCAGTGAGATAGGGGACCTCGCCTGCCAGCTTTTCCAGGGCTCGAGGATCGCTTAGACAGAAATCAATAAATTGAATTCCGATGGTTTCTAGATTGATGGAGGTCTGCGAAGGCTCAAAGAGCTCCAAGTAAATCGAACTGAAAACCTCCGGCGTGATCATGTCTTTAGACAGGCGCATGATCTTTGTGGCATCACGCTGACGGCTAAAGCGCATCTTCTGGCCAAATTTTCTGACTAGAGGATCAACTGACATTTGACGAAGCTGGTCTTGTTCCTTTGAGGTCAGCTCGGGATCACCTAGTTTTTTTTGTAAATCCTCCAGAGAATCCGTCGGAAAGCGGATCAGCAGAGCCATCACATTTTGAAAAGCAAGTGCGCTCATGCCAGCACCTCAAGACGAGAATAGTCAGGATGGACTTCTCGAACGGCGCCTCTGGCAAAGTCCAGCTCTTGATTCAACGCTTCGAAGTTTGGAAAATTCCCAGTACGTTCGATAATAGTCATCAGCGGAGGCGCTTTGCTCACGGCGTAGCGATAGAGGTCCCAGGCTTCTGGGGCCACACTGTTGTCATGGCTGTCCATTAAGAAGCCGTCAGGGTCCACAAACCCTCCGGCCAGGTGGATCAGCTCTGTGCGAGCTAGGTCAATTTCGTCAATCCATGCGTAGGGATCAAATTTAAAATTAATAGAATTAGTATAAACGTTTGTCACATCCAGCAACAAGCCACAGCCCGTTTTCCTCAGAATGGTATTGATAAACGCAGTCTCAGAAAGATCACTTCCAGGGATAACAAATCGATTTGAGACATTTTCGATCAAGAAAGGAACCTTTATTTGGCTCTGGATGCGATCGATTTTTCGGCAGATGACATCGGCGACTTCATGATTCCAGGCGAGGGGAGTCAGCGCATCTAATGCAATGTCCTGTACACCAGTGAGAGAGAGATGCTCACTAAAATTCACCATATTGACCTGTTTGCCCACCTCTAAAACCGCGTCCAGGTGCTTTTGATTCAACTCGTCCATGGACCCAATGGATAAAAGTACCCCGTGAACAGCGACGGGTGTTCCCATTTTCTCCAAAGCTTTTAGAAAGGTATCGAAGCGCCCCGAAGTAAAGTTTTCTGGAATCAACTCCACACAAGAATCTGATCCTAGATGGTCAAGAATATCGAATTCCAGCTCGTGGGCCCATTCGTATCCGAATGTATGGTAGGCTGGTTGGGATGGCTTTTTATTTGACATACTTTGCTCTCTTTTTTTGAATATCACAGGGTAAGGAAGGCCGAAGCCTTCCTCCCATGTGTCAAGTACCTAAGGTACTGCTGTTATCTCCAGCAGCGATGGCATTGATGACATCGGTGACAGTGGTGACAGCGATGACAGAAATTCTGAGCTTCATTGGATGCTTCTTCAACAACGACTTCATTAAACATGATGTTCTCCTTTTTTTAATTGTTAGTACTGCCTAATTCTGGGAAACCACTTGAGCATTCTCTGTGCCACTCGCTTTGGCTCAAAAAATGGCTTTATACGGAGAAATCGGACCCAAATTGAAACCGGTAGATCGTTTTCAGGTGTCATTCAGCACCCGATTGGAGACAAAATGGGACTAAAAAACCGCGTCAAACGGGCTTAGATCTTGTATACGTTGCGCCCATGAGTGTGAAAGAATTTAGACCTGATTCCGGAATGCCAGCGATGCCAGCACAATCCGCGGTTGCAGATATGCGCTCGATGAGGCACCGCGCTGCCATGAACCTTTTGAAGGATATCTTCACCCACCTCGGGTGGCGGTCGTGGATTTTCATGATTTGCATGGTGTTGTGTGCCGGAACAGGACTTCTCCCCTCCTCTCTCTTTCGTTATTTTGCGCTCAATGTTCCTACTGAGACCCCTGATCCATTTATTGTTCATCTGGCGATTTTTGGATTCTCGGTGGCTATCGCCTTTGCAATCTCCAGCTGGGTCAATACTCTCGTCCGAGAATGGATCGGCATGAAGGTAGAGATTTTTCTCAGAACAAGAATTCTAGACCAAGTGCACCGTCTACCTTTAGAGGCCCTGGACGCCGGGCAACGGGGAGACTTGCTGACCAGCATGAGCAAAGACATTGTGTCCGTAGAACTTTTCTTCATGAATTCCATTCCCGGGCAAATTCGAGATCTCACCATCATCGTGGGAACTGTTTCGATGTTTGTTTGGTACAGCGGGATTTTTGCTCTGATTCCACTGGGCACTGCGGCGTGCCTTTTGTTCTTCACCTTTTACATGCAGAGAAAGCTTTCTCCTTACCTCCAAGAGCTTCGCTTTCTACGGGGTGGGATTTTTCAGGTGATGATCGAGAGCCTGGAAGGCGTCAGAACAATCCGTTCTCATCAGTCCGAGTCGTATGTTGAACAGAGATTTAAAGACAAGCTGATTGAGGCCCGCGCCAAAACGCTTTATGTGGCTCGTCATGTCGGTTTACTGAGTGGGCAGACAGAATTTTTCACCAAAAGCTTGATTGCGATTTGTCTCTGTGTGGATGGCTGGCTTTACAGTCGTGGAATCGTTTCGTTAGAAGAAGCATTTATCTACCCTTTCTTCACGGGCTTATTTTACGACTCCGTTTCAGGCTTTGCAGACAAGATTTACCACTGGAATCAATTTTTTAACGAAGCGAGCCGGGTGGCTGAATTCATCTATGCCCCGGGTGCACTTGTACAGAATACCCTGGTTGAAATCCACTCATCCCAAAAGCTGCTATCGCAGGTGCATTCTCTTTCGCTTCAAGATCTGAGTCTCGGCTATCCTGGAAAGACTCTCATTGCACCTTTTGACTTCACCTTGAAAAAGGGCGACCTCTGGGCCATCGTCGGTCCGTCTGGATGTGGCAAATCTACTCTGCTCGAAGTCATGGCTGGGCTCCGGGCTGCTCACTCTCTAAAGGCTGGTGTGCTCAGCCAAAGTCACCATCGATTGCCGTTTTCGGTGAAAGAAAAGGGTCTCTTACTTCCGGTCGAGCTCTGTGCCTATGTCGAACAGCACCCCTATCTTTTTGAAGGGACTCTCAGGGAGAACCTGACTCTTGGAACCGAGAAGAACTTCGCCGAAGGCCCGAGGGAACCCAGGGTCCTGGGGGGAGCGGCGGAGGGGACGGCGGAGGGGACGGAGTACCCAAAAAGCCCGGGAGGTATGGGGACGGAGTACCCAAAAAACCCAGAGGATTCCGAGAGTTCAGTGAATCTGGGGGGCGAGCTTTGGGCCTGCCTGGAAACCGTAGGTCTCTCAGAATTGTTCGCATCGCGTGAGGGCCTTGAGTCCAAGATTTTGGATCGAGGCAGAAACCTCAGCGTGGGAGAACGCTACCGGGTCGGTCTTTGCCGGGCTATTCTTTTGCAACGGCCTTTTCTTCTTTTGGATGAACCGTTTGCGGCCCTGGATGAGGAATCGACTCGGAAGGTTGCGGACTGTTTGAACCGAAACAGGGCCCATCTTGGAATTGCGCTGGTCACTCATGTGATACCTAAGAGTCTAAATGTTACCGGGACCGTCTCAGTGGATGGCCGGATGGCTCATGTGAGGGGCGTGGGTGGTTTTCGAAACGGTCCTGTACCGATAGAGGGCCCTCAGACCTCTGAAGCCCCCCCACTTCGGGTCTCTCCGTAGTGAGTTTAAGAACTCGCTTGCTTGCAGAAGTTCTAACTTTGAAGAAGCTCTCACTTTGCTAAAGCTCTCACTTTGCTAAAGCTCTCACTTTGCTGAAGCTCTCACTTTGCTGAAGCTCTCACTTTGCTGAAGCTTTCACTTTGCTGAAGCTCTCACTTTGCTAAAGCTCTCACTTTGCTAAAGCTCTCACTTTGCGGGAGCTTTTACCTTGCGGAAATTGGCCTCGCTCGTTCCTTTCAAATTATGTCTCATGCCGTACGCTAGCTTATATTACTTTGTAATTTCATTAAGTTACTCAACATTGAATGCTTGACTAAATTAATATACAATAGATAGAAAGTAAGAAAATCTTCACCTCTCCTTCCAGGCCATCCTGAAAGGGAAAGGGCTTGGGTTCACGTTGTTTATGAAGAATAGATTTTCAATTTTGATCTGTTTCCTTGCAGTTGGGGTAGCGGGGGCATTGGGGACAACAGCTGGTTGCGGCGGCCCGTCCATTCCCGCCGCGAGTTCTTCGACCACAGCTCCTTCGAGCTTAAGTTACAGCACAAATCCCGCAGTCTACACCAAAAGCGTGGCCATTGCAGCCAACAGCCCTAGCTCTTCGGGTGGAACGGTTGCGAGTTATTCCGTTTCTCAAGCTTTGCCGACTGGCCTGAGTCTAAATCTTTCGACCGGTGTAATTTCTGGTACCCCGACTGCGATTACTGCTCTTGCCAGTTATACAGTGACGGCGACGAATACGGGGGGCTCTACTTCTCAAGTCCTAAGCATTACGGTGAACGACCTTGCTCCAACGAATTTAAGTTATTCAACGGTAACTGCAGTCTACGCAAATGGCACGGCCATCGCTTCGAATATTCCAAGCTCCTCGGGTGGAGCGGTGGTGAGTTATTCCATCCGTCCTATTCTGCCTCCTGGGCTAACCCTAAATTCTACCACCGGTGTAATTTCTGGCACTCCCACAATCAGCATTACTCCCGGAAGCTTTACTGTAACGGCATCAAACACGGGAGGATCTGCCACAAAAGTCCTCTCCATTACCATAAATAACGTGGCTCCTAGTTCACTGACCTACTCCACCAATCCCGCTTATTACCCCGTGAATTTTGCTATCACTCAGAATAAGCCCTCCTCCTCAGGAAGTCCTGTGGTTTCCTACTCGGTATCGCCGACTCTCCCGACTGGTCTAGCTCTGAATTCTTCTTCGGGTGTGATCTCGGGCACCCCTACCGCAAGCACAGCCTCGTCCAATTATACGATCACTGCGACAAATACGGCAGGATCAACCACTGTCGCTTTAAACTTAGGAGTGTACGGAACTGCGAGTGGGTTGGGATTTTCTGTTAGCCCTGCGGGTCGCAGCTATGTCAGCAACACGACATTTAGCCCGGTAGTGGTGGTCGCCGTGCAGGATGCTAATTCTACTCTGGTCACTTCTTCTACCGCGTCGATCACCTTGGCTTTAGCCAGTGGCTCAGGAACTCTGAGTGGAACCTTGACTCATACCGCGGTGAATGGCTTAGCAGTGTTCAATAATCTCAAAATCAATTTGGCGGCCACTTACAGTTTGAGCGCATCTTCGAGCGGATTGACCGCAACAACTTCGGGAACATTTACCATTACCGCAGCAGCACCTTCGCAATTTTCAATCACTGGAACAAATACCTTCATTGGAGGCACCTGCACTGGGCCCTTCCAAATCGCATTGGACGATCCCTCTGGAAATGCCGCCACTAATTCCTCGGGATCAGCTTGGAGTTTTCCACTTTCTTCGAACGGTACTCTTCAGTTTTATTCCTCTTCGGATAGTTCCTGCAGCAGTGCGCCTGTCACACAAGCATCCGTTGCTTCTGGCCAATCCTCCGGCACTTTCTACGTCAAGAGTTCGGTTCCTGGGAGTTTTTCGATCACGGCAAATGGCACAAGTGTTGGCGTGGGAACCCAAACTTACTCAGTAAGTGTGAACTGTCTCAGGACCATCACCACTTCCTACTCAAGCACTCCTTCTATTTCATCGCCACTGACCATCTCATACTCGATGGTCGGAGGTGGAGGCGGATCAGGCTACAACGGAAATCTGAATTGGATACCTGGCAATGATGGAGGCATTCGAAACGGAACCTTCACTCTCAGCCCTGGGAGCACTCTTGCCGCCTATGTCGGCGGCGGTGGCGGCGGCGGTGCCTACACCAATCCTTCGGGAACTGGCGAATCGGGAGGCGGTGGAGGAGGAGCCGGCTACGGCGGTGGCAGTGGCGGCGGTTACGCAACTACTAGCACCGATTGGGCAGGAGCAGGAGGCGGAGGAGGAAGCAGCGCGGTTGTAGTCAATGGCTCAGCCGTTGATATTGCACCCGGAGGAAGTGGAGGAAATCTTCCTAACTGGGGAGCAAATGGCGGTAGTGGTGGAACCTCTGGAAGTAGTAACGGCGGTAGCGGAAATGGTCCCTTCGGAGGTGGCGGCGGGAACGGTTCCAACGGTGGATCTTCCGGCAATTGCGGCACAGCAGGAGGTTCCAACGGCGGAGACGCATCCAGCACCAGCGCTACGATTTGTAATCCAGGAGGCAACCCTCCCACCGATGCAGGGGGTGGCGGTGGAGGCGGCTACGGTAGCGGAGGCGGGGGTGGACGTGAAAGTTGGAATGGGGGACTTGGAGCGAACACCTGGGCAAATTCAACCACTCTTCCTAATAATGCAGGAGTAGGCTCCACTGAAAATGGAGGCAATGCAGGCTTGGTGATTCTGACTTACGCTGGAACCTCTTGCGCTTTGTGATGTCGCAACTTTATGCCCCAAAAAGCAGTCTGCTACCTATATGGCAATCTTAAATTCCACCTTAGGATCGATCTGCTCATTGTACGCAATCAACTTATCAGTAGAAACCTTTTCAATTCGATGATTGACGACCTCGCTCACTCTAGACTGATCAACCCCCAACAACTTTGCAAACTCCACTTGGCTCATATTTTTATCTATCATGTATTTCACAAGTTTTTGGCACAATTCCCAGCGGAACCGTTCAGCAGCGGAGGAACTGGGGCCCACCATCAATGTTCCTTCAATCTTTCGAAGCTTATTATCCATTTCTTCAAGTTTTTTCTTACTCGGGTAGCGCATACTTACCTCCGATATGCATTGACGACACCAACGAATAGTTCATCTGCATGAAGAAGCCAGATCAACTTGTAGAACTTTTTATCCAATTCAAGCCGATCATTCACAAAGTACTGAAAGCCATCCTCATCCTGATCAATAAACTGGAAGGATCTACCGTCAAGCTGCTTCACTAGAGCTAAAATAATTTCATCTGTAATTGAACTTGAATGCTTCTCTTCATAATGCGGATCAATAACTACCCGATCAAGCTTCCGTCCGTTGATTGTCAATGGGATCGGGTAAATTCGTCGGCTCATAAGAATCATGCTATCAAGTCTTGCAATATATTGCAAGACTGCGTTTCCATGCTGTGATTCAAACACCGCTAACATCCGTACTTTCAAAGAATTAACCAAACTCCCCGGTTTAATTTAGCTTTCTATCATAATAGTATATAATAATAGTCAAGTAATGAATTAAGAGTGACGATAGTTTCAAATAGGAGCCATAAATCCGCATTTTTTGGGGTGGGCTCGCAAGTACTTGGAATTGCGAAACTCTTAGAATCGAGTGGGACGTATATGCTGGCGAGCGAGATCCACATGAAGAGAGCCCGATCCTGGGGCTTTAGAGGCTTGGCGGCTATCACAGCTGTTTTGATGCTGTTCGCCGCTGGCTGCGGCAGTCCCGTGATCTTGTCCAATGGAGTGAGCGGGGCCTTCGCACTCAATCCCACCGTTGCCACGGTCCTTAAGCAACATACGTTGACGTTCACAGCTGTAAATGGCACGGCTCCTTATTCTTATTCTATTTACTTCGGCGGCGGAGCGATTGATTCGTCTAGCGGGATATTTACTGCGGGCTCGGCAGCCGAGACTGTGGTGATCCAAGCTACAGACGCTAATTTGAATGTCGCTTATGCCACGACGAATGTGGTGGATTCTCCGATTGTCCTACCTCCGACAGTCACTCTTGCTGTGAACGATAAATTTCCGTTTTCTGTAAATAACGCCAAAGCTCCTGTGACTTTCTCTGTTGAATCCGGCGGTGGCTCGGTAGACTCCGTCACGGGGGTATTTACCGCTGGAAGCCAGTCCGGGAGTTCTGCCCTAAAAATTACGGATGCAAACGGATTGACGGCCACGGCAGCGATTACGGTGAACTCTCAGTTCGTGGTTTCACCTTCCTCCACGACCGTCAAAGTCAACGGTGCGGTCACGCTCAGTGCTTCAGGTGGAGTCCCTCCCTATCACTATTTTCTGTTTTCAGGGAATGGTGCGGTGAATGCAACCACTGGGGCCTATTCTGCTCCTGCGATTACGGGAATTGATGTGGTCAAGGCTGTAGATGCCTTTGGGAATATTTCTCTTGCTGGGATTACGATCCAAAATTCCTTAGTTTTGAGTCCCAATAGTTCTCTGGTGGCCGCAGGATCCACGATTGCTTTTGCGGCTTCTCATGGAGTGCCGCCTTATAGTTACACGGTCACTTCTGGTTCTGGCACGATTGGAGCTAGCTCGGGGCTCTATACAGCTCCTAACAGTGTGGGGGGACCCTATACGATTTCTGTCACCGATGGATCGGGGGGTGTAGCAACGGCGACGGTTTCAGTGACCTCGGCCCTCACCTTCAGCGTGTCCAGCATCACGCTACCGGTGAATGGGACTTTTGATTTTGCTCCTGTCACGACAGGTGGAGTGGGGGCAAAGACTTACATCGTGCCCTCGGCTCAGGGTTCCTTTGCAGGGCCTTTGTATACGGCGCCTTCCACGCCGGGCGTTTATGTTGTGCAGGTGAAAGACTCTCAGTCTCCCTCTCCGAATTATGCCAGTGCGCAGGTGACGGTAAATCCAGCTTTGAGCTTCTCGCCTTCGACAGCTACCTTGGCGGTTTTGGGTGAACAGAGTTTCTCCCCAGCAGGTGGGGTGCTTCCTTATACCTTTTCGGTGCAAACGGGCGGTGGGACGGTGAGCTCAGCTGGACTCTACACGGCTCCTGGATCTGCGGGTAGCGCTGTGGTGAAGGTTACGGACTCGTACGGTGAAACAGCCACTGCTTCTATCACGATCAATCCAGGACTGGGCATTGTTCCTTTGTCTAAGAATTTGGCTGTCAGTAGCAGCTTTGGCTTTAGTGCCTCAGGCGGGGTTTCGCCTTATAGCTACAGTGTGGTCTCAGGTGGAGGGACGGTGGTTCCTGCTAGCGGAGTCTATACGGCTTCGGCAAGTCCTGGGACCGCTACGGTTAGGGTGACGGACTTTTTAGGGAACACGAGCGATTCTGCGGTGACTGTTGTTGCACCTTTGATTCTCTCTCCTTCTGTTTTGGCTTTGAAGGTGAGCAGTCCTGCTGTGCCGTTAGCCGCCACGGGGGGTCTTTCTCCTTATTCTTACTCGATTGTTTCGGGTGGAGGTTCAGTGGATTCTTCTGGGAACTTTACTGCACCTGCGACTCCAGGCGTGACGGTGGTACAGGTGACGGATCAGCTGGGGAGTACGAAGACCTCTTCGATTACGGTTTACAATAGCCTTGTGATTTCTCCGCTGAGTCGGACTCTTGTGGTGAGTCAGACCTTTAGTTTCTCAGCCCTAGGTGGGACCTCTCCTTATACCTATTCTGTTTTGAATGGCGGGGGCACAATCAATGCCTCCACTGGGGCCTATACTGCTCCCTCTACCGCCGGTAGTGCTACGATCCAGGTAACCGACTCAAGTTCGAATACCTCGCAAGCCACCGTGACGATCAACCCTGTGCTAGGGATTAGCCCAGCTTCATCGATCTTGATGGTCGGTGATAATTCAAGCTTCTCTGCCACCGGTGGAGTTGCTCCATTTGTGTTTTCTCTGACGTCAGGAGGCGGGACTCTTTCCTCAAGCACAGGGAGTTATACTGCCCCAGGCACAGCGGGCAGTGCGACGATCCTGGTGACGGACGCGAACGCCACCTCTGCTACTGCTTCTGTTACGATCAACGCTGCCTTGGCCGGGACCTCTTCTGCAAATTCCAATCTGATTTTAGGCACCGGTGGCAGCACCACCTTTTCTGGCTCGGGAGGGGTTCCTCCTTACGCGTACTCGATTGTATCAGGCGGAGGCACCATCAATTCCTCCACTGGAGTCTACACGGCGGGCTCATCAGGCGGACCAGTGGTGATCCGAGTCACGGATGCCTATGGAAATTTTGTCAATTACACTTTGAATGTCTACCCCTCCCCTGTGATCTCGCCTTCGAGCGTGATCTTGGGAGTGAACGATTCCAACACCTTCACTACGACCACTGGATCACCGCCCTATACCTATAGCGTCGCCTCAGGAGGCGGAACCGTAGGAGCCTCGTCGGGTGTGTACACAGCTCCTGCCTCAAGTGGGAGTGCCGTGGTTTTAGTCACCGATAGCCTAGGCATCAGTGCTTCTGCTTCGGTCACCATCAATGGTGCACTTCAGATTTCTCCGACTACCGCCACGCTGGCCGCGGGTGGAGTGCAGTCTTTTAGCTCCACCGGTGGAGTGGGCGCTGTGACCTATTCTCTGGTTTCTGGACTAGGGACTCTCTCTGGTGGAACCTATACCGGCCCGTTAGTGGGCGGTACTACTGCCACAATCAGTGCCACGGATAGTATCGGCAATACTTCTGACGCTACGATCACCGTTAATGATGCTGCTCCAACGAGTCTCTCGTATGCCACGAGTCCTGCGACCTACGTACGTGGCAGTGCGATCGTGGCGAATACTCCATCGAATTTAGGAGGAATTCCAACTTCCTACTCGATCACCCCTGCTCTGCCTTCAGGGCTAAGCTTAAGCACATCTACTGGTGTGATTTCCGGTAATCCTTCTGTCTTCAGCAGTAGCACTGACTACTCCATCACTGCAGCCAATGGCATAGGCTCTACCTCGGTGGTTCTCAATATCACCGTGACCACCGGAAGCGGCTCTCGCCTCGTGTTCACCACTCAGCCTGGGAACGGGTCCGGGGGTTCACTCTTGGCTACTCAGCCCGTGGTTTCGGTCGAGGATTCTGGTGGGAATGTCATCACGACAGCGACTGCAAATATCACCTTAGCCATTGCCACAAATCCTGGGTCCGGATCACTCTCCGGCACGATCCCAGTGGCTGCTGTTTCAGGGGTGGCCACGTTTACCGACTTGGCAATCGATAAGGTTGGAACGGGCTATACACTTATCGCCACAGGAAATGGTTTACTGGCTTCTACGAGTTCAACCTTTAATATCGCTGCTGGATCCGCAGCAAAGCTCGCCTTCGCTACGCAACCTGGAAGTGGCCTGGGTGGCCAGGCACTCGGCGTCCAACCTGTCGTCGCAGTCCAAGATGCGGGTGGGAATACTCTCACTTCATCTGGCGCAAGCATTGCTCTTGCCATCATCAGCAATCCTGGATCAGGGACTCTATCTGGAACCGCAACCGTGAGTGCCAGCTCCGGGGTGGCTTCGTTTTCGGGTCTCTCCATCGATAAGATTGGATCGGGTTACACCTTGGCTGCCAGCTCCAGTGGGCTGACTTCTGTCACAAGCTCTTCTTTTAATGTCACCTTGGGAAGTGCTGCTAAGCTTGCCTTCCTCACACAGCCTGGTGGAGGCTCGGGGGGATCACCGTGGAGCACCCAACCCGTGGTCGCGTTCGAAGATGCGGGTGGAAATACGGTTTCTTCTACAACCCAAGTTTCTTTAGCCATTGTTACTAATGCTGGGGTGAATGGAGTTCTTTCTGGGACTACAACTCTAGCTGCCAGCGCAGGTCTGGCAACTTTCTCTGGGCTATCCATCGACAAATCTGGCTCCGGATACACTCTTTCCGCATCGTCGGTAGGTCTTCCAACGGTGACCAGTTCTGGCTTTAACATCGCAGTCGGATCGGCTACCAAACTGGCATTTACTACCTCGCCTGGAAACGGAACCGGGGGTACGTCCCTCGGCACACAACCTGTCGTGAGTGTCCAAGATGCCGGTGGGAATACCGTTACTTCCTCTACCGCATCCATCTCCCTAGCAATCGGAACGAATCCAGGCTCTGGCGCCCTTTCGGGCACCGCTTCAGTTGCGGCTTCTTCTGGCGTGGTGACCTTTGCGGGTCTTTCCATCGACAAGGTTGGATCGGGTTATACTTTCGTGGCTACGTCCTCTGGGCTCACCAACGCCACCAGCAGTACTTTCAATGTCGGCATCGGCACTGCAACCCAGTTGGCTTTCAATACTCAACCTGGCAACGGTACCGGAGGATCGGCCCTCTCCACACAACCCATAATTTTTGTGCAAGATGCCGGCGGCAATACAGTGACGACATCCACTGCGAGCATCGCCTTAGCTATCGGAAATAATCCTTCTTCAGGAACTCTCGCTGGGACTTCGACTGTGAACTCCGGCGCCGGAGTGGCTACCTTCTCAGGACTGTCTATCGACAAAGCGGGGACCGGATACACCTTGGTGGCTTCTGGAACCAGCTTGACCAGTGCAACGAGTTCCGCATTGAATATCACCGTGGGCTCTGCGACGAAATTGGCCTTCACTGGCCAACCTAGCAATGGAGCGGGTGGGGTCGCACTCACTGGACAACCCGTGATCAGTGTTGAAGATGCAGGTGGGAATATCGTTACATCCTCCAGCTCGACGATCAACCTTGTTATTGGGACCAATCCAAGCACTGGTACTCTCTCCGGCACTGCGTCTCTTGCGGCTACTTCCGGTGTGGCAACCTACTCTGGCCTATCTATCGATAGAAACGGCACAGGATACACTCTGGTGGCCACGGGCTCTGGGCTTACAAATGCAACTAGCTCCACCTTCAGCATCGGAGGCGGTCTACCTGTTCAGCTGGCTTTCAGCACCCAACCCGGCAATGGCACCGGTGGTTCTGCTCTGAGTACTCAGCCTGTCGTGGTGGTGCAAGACGCGGGAGCTAACACAGTCACTTCATCGACTGCGAGCATTGTGATCGCCATCGGAACGAATCCTGGCTCAGGCACTCTTTCAGGCACCGCAACTCTGACAGTAAGCTCCGGAGTTGCAACCTTCTCAGGACTTTCTATTGATAAGATCGGTACGGGCTACACGTTTACGGTTTCCTCTTCTGGGCTCACTAGCGCTACGAGTAATGCGTTCAATGTGACTACCGGTTCAGCAACCAAGCTCACCTTTAATCAACAGCCCGGAAGCAGCACGGGAGGCGTGGCACTCGGTACTCAGCCTTCAGTCACTGTTCAAGATGCAGGCGGGAATACTGTCACGACTTCCAGCTCCAGCATCTCGCTCACGATCGGGACGAATCCAAGTTCTGGTGCACTCTCTGGCACCAATACCCTTGCGGCTTCTTCTGGAGTCGATGCGTTCTCGGGGCTCTCGATCAATTCTGCTGGCACCGGCTACACTTTAGTAGCAGCCTCCAGCGGTCTCACGAGTGCAACCAGCTCCGCGTTTAATATTGCGGTGGGGACGCCGTCTCAACTGAGCTTTACCACCCAGCCTGGAAATGGATCTGGCGGATCGGCTCTCGGTACTCAACCTGTCGTCAAAGTTCTAGATGCCGGTGGGAATATCGTCACCTCCTCCAGTGCTAGCATTGCTCTGGCTATCGCATCAAATCCAAATTCCGGTACCCTGGGAGGAGGACTGACCACCGTCACCGCGGCTTCAGGGGTTGCAGCCTTCTCTGCTCTCTCGATCGATAAAGCTGGATCGGGATACACGTTGGCGGCGAGCTCGAGCGGAGTCACCAGTAGCACGAGTAGTGCATTTAACATTGCAGTGGGATCAGCTACGCAGCTAGCTTTCAGCACCCAGCCTGGCAACGGTACGGGTGGATCGGCTTTCAGCACTCAGCCGGTGGTTTCACTCCTCGATTCCGGTGGGAATACAGTCCCGTCAGCTAGCTCCACAGTTACCCTTACTTTGGGATCTAACCCCGGGGCAGGTACTCTCGCAGGTACCCTCACACTTGCTTCTGCGTCAGGAGTGGCTACCTTCTCAGGTCTCTCGATCAATAAAATTGGCACCGCCTATACTTTAGTGACTTCAAACACCTCTTCTCTCGCCAACGCCACTAGTTCCACATTTAACGTCACTCTGGGCGCTCTCAATAATTTCGTACTCGCCTCAGTGCCTGCATCAGTCACTCAAGGAGTCGCAAGCTCCCTCAGCGTCACCGCCCGAGATGCCGGTGGGAATACTAAGACGGACTTCGGCAGCGCGGTCACCCTCAGCTCTACAGATACATCCGCCACTCTGCCTAGCTGCACACTCACCAGTGGCGTGAACGCTGCTTGTGCGTTCACTCTCAATACCCTGGGCTCCAAGACGGTCACGGTCACCTCTGGATCCGTCTCGCAAACCACCTCAGCCATCACAGTCAATGCCGTCGCGCCTTCAAGCTTAGTCTACAGCACTAGCCCTGCTATCTATACCAAGAACTCAGCCATTACTGCCGACAGTCCTTCTAACTCAGGGGGAACCATCGTCAGTTACTCGATCTCTCCCGTATTACCTTCTGGCCTGAGTCTCAGTAGTACCACCGGAATTATTTCCGGCACACCTACCGTAATCGCAAGTACTGCGACCTACTCCATCACGGGCACGGACACGGGAGGCTCTACTGCGGTTGCACTCACCCTCACCGTGAACGACGTGGCTCCATCCAGCCTCACCTACGGGACCAACCCTGCCACCTACACCAAAAACTCTGCGATCACACCTGACTCGCCTAGCAACTCGGGAGGCGCCGTAGTCTCTTACTCGATCGCCCCAGCTCTGCCATCTGGTCTCAGCCTCAATACATCAACCGGGGTGGTCTCAGGAACGCCAAGCCTAGTCTCCGCCGTTACTGCATACACCGTGACTGCGACGAACACCGGCGGATCGGCTACCATAAACTTAACCCTGACTGTGAATGATATTGCGCCCTCATCTCTCGCGTACTCTTCAAATCCAGCCACCTACACCAAGAACGCCGCCATCACCAGCAACTCTCCCTCAAACAGCGGCGGCACCGTCGTTTCTTATTCAGTCACGCCATCACTCCCCTCTGGCATCTCTCTCAATACATCCTCAGGAATTATTTCGGGGACCCCTTCTGCGATCGCTAGCACAGCTGCCTATACCATCACCGGCACCAATACCGGAGGGTCCACCACACTGGCACTCACAATTACCGTGAACGATGCGGCTCCAACCAGTCTGGCCTACGCTACTAATCCAGCTACCTATACAAAAGGTACCTCCATCACCCCCGACAGCCCCTCCAACAGTGGTGGATCGGTTGTGAGTTACTCAGTCTCACCTTCTCTGCCTTCCGGTTTGTCACTCAACACTGGGACGGGAGTCGTATCGGGTACACCTTCTGCGATCACCAGCTCTGGAGCCTACACCGTGACTGCCACCAATACGGGAGGTTCCACTACACTGGCTCTCACGATCACCGTGAACGACGCAGCTCCAACGAGCTTGACCTACGCCACCAACCCAGCCAGCTACACCAAGAATTCTGCCATCTCTGCTAACAGCCCCTCCAACAGCGGTGGAGCGATTGTGAGCTACTCAGTAAGTCCAGCCCTTCCATCGGGACTCTCTCTGAGTAGTTCCAGCGGAATTGTCACAGGTACTCCCTCGTCGGTGACCGCTCAGGCAGTTTATTCTGTCACGGGCACCAACACCGGAGGGTCCACCACTATAGGCTTAACCCTCACAGTAAACGACATCGCCCCTGTCATCAGTTACGCTACCAATCCAGCCTATTACTTACAGAATAGTGCCATCACTCCAAACACCCCGTCTTCTTCAGGCGGCGCGGTCGTGAGCTACTCGATCACCCCGGTGCTCCCCTCGGGCCTGACACTCAGTACTTCAACCGGAGTCATTAGCGGCACTCCTACCGTATCTTCCACTAACACCAACTACTCCATCACCGGAACCAACTCAGGTGGATCTTCAAGCGTGGTCCTCAATATCGGTGTGGGTGGAGCGGCTGCCAAACTTGCCTTTGGGGCTAGCCCGGGCGGACAAAGCTTTGTCTCGCAAACGGCGTTTAGTCCAGCCGTCACGGTGAGCGTTCAAGATTCAAACTCGACTACTGTTACCAACGCAACAAACTCCGTCACTCTTACACTTGGAAGCAATACAGTAGGAGGTACCCTCTCAGGCACACTCACTCAATCTGCGGTCAATGGAGTGGCTACCTTCTCCAACGTTAAACTGAATCTAGCCGCTACCAACTACACTCTTGTCGCTAACGCTAGCGGTCTCACAGCAAGTACTAGTTCAGCATTCACTGTCGTAGCAGGGGCAGCATCTCAAGTGGCATTCTCTTCAGGGTCATCTTCTGCAAGCCTCTCGACTTGCACGGGTCCCTATATTCTGAGTGTTCAAGATTCGAGTGGCAATACTTCAACAAATGCTTCTGGATCGAGTTGGAATATTCTTCTCTCCGTGACTGGGTCTGCAACGCTTTGGAGTAATTCCAGCTGTACTGTTTCAGCCACATCCACTAGCGTTGCTCCGAGCGCATCGTCCTCGAGTGGGTTCTATCTCAGCGACCCATCCATCGAAACCGTCACCTTAACTGCGAATGGGAGTGGGGCTGGCTTAGGTACCCATTCTCTCTCCGTGTCTTTGACAGCCAGCGGTCTAATTGCGTTGGGGGAAATCCACACTTGTACCATCGTCAACGGTGGGGTGTTGTGCTGGGGGTATAACGCGGATGGCGAACTCGGGAACGCGACGACCTATGGCAGTACCAATCCCAATGTAACCCCCGCTCAAGTCCTGGGCTTAACCAGCGGAGTGACTTCCATCGCTGCTGGATATGCGGACACCTGCGCTCTTGTCAATGGCAGCGCCTGGTGTTGGGGCTATAACACTTTCGGAGAACTTGGGAACGCGTCCAACCTGGGAGGCGACTCTGCTACCCCACTGCAAGTCTCAGGATTGACTTCGGGAGTGAGTGCTGTCGCTGTGGGTAACACTTCTTCCTGCGCGGTAGTCAATGGCAGCGCGCGCTGCTGGGGGCTGAACAGCTATGGTGAACTCGGAAATTCAACTGCCCTAGGAAGCCATACTTACACTCCCCTTCAAGTCGGCGGACTCACAACTGGAGTAAGTGCGATTGCCGGAGGAAGTCAGTATGCCTGTGCACTCACGAACGGCGGCGTGCAGTGCTGGGGATGGAACCAGTATGGACAACTAGGAAATTCAACGAACAGCGGGACAGCCACTCCCAATTCATCCCCTCTTCAAGTCTTAGGCCTAACCACCGGAGTGACAGCTCTTGCAGCTGGCACCGCACACACTTGCGCACTCTTGAGTGGTGGCTCCGTTCAATGTTGGGGCGAAAACAACTACGGTCAACTTGGAAATTCTCTAAACAGCGGTTCAACTGCTGCCAATTATTCGCCCGTTCAAGTCTCAGGCTTGACTTCGGGGGTGACTGCTATTTCCGCAGGATTTGGTCACTCCTGTGCACTATTGAATGGCAGCCTCAAGTGCTGGGGGTGGAACGATTATGGCCAACTAGGAAATACCACGAACAGCGGGACAAATACTGCCAATCCGTCCCCTCTTCAGGTCTCGGGCTTGACATCAGGGGTGACGGCATTAGGAAGCGGGAACCAAGCTCTGCACAATTGCGCTATAGTCAGTGGTCGTATGCAATGTTGGGGGTATAATAATTATGGCGAACTTGGGAACTCCACAAACATCGGATCGGGTAGCCCCGTTGCAACTCCCGGTCTAGTCCAAGGCCTCCCCGGCGGACCCGCCACCCAGCTCGCCATCAACGGAGCAAGCACCATTAATCCAAGTATCTGCTCTGGCCCATTCTCAATCACTGTTTTGGATGTTTATGGAAACAACTCTCAGGCCACAGGAACCTCGGCATGGACCTTCCCGCTTTCCGTCACTGGATCTGCAGGCATCTATGGGCCAAGCGATTCAACCTGCGCAAGTTCAAACGTGACGCAAACTCAAATCGCGGTGGGATCTTCTACTTCTGGAAATTTCTATTTGAAGGATGCTGCTCTGGAAACTTTCACGCTTTCAGTGAATGGCAGCAGCTATACTTTAGGCACGGCGTCCAGCGCGATTCAAACCAAGAATACTTTTGTTTTTGTGGTTCCAAACCAACAGGGTCCAATTTATCTCCACTCTCAATCGCCCACAACGGGACTTTTGTCGGCAGGAGTTTTGCAAACCTCCATCTCGACCGCAGATGCTTACAATCCAACGCTTTCGCCTAACAGAAACTTTCTTTACGTCCCTAGTTATGGGACTGGGGGCGGGATCCTGCAATATTCAATCAACTCAAGTTCGGGCGCCCTCACTGCACTTAGTCCGCCGGTTGCCTCAGGTGGACAAATCGGTGCTTATTACACGACTTTTACACCCGACGGCAAATTTGCCTACACTTTGGACTTGAACTTCACAGGCTCCATTTTTCAATACACAGCAAGTGCAACTACTGGACTCCTCACTCCTCTCTCTCCATTCACTATTTCAGCTGGGAGCGGGAGTTATGATGGATATGCAGCTACCCCCATTGTGGTCGAGCCTTCAGGAAGGTTTCTCTACGCTTCAAAACGCGGAGACAACGCCATTTTTCAATTCACAATCACGGCATCGGGACAGCTGAGCCCACTCAGCCCCTCAAGCGTTGCTCCGAGTGCCACTCAACCCGAAAGTATCGCAGTTCATCCCAATGGAAAGTTTGTCTATGTAGCGGCAGACAACACTTCAAATGGAGGAATCAATCAATATACCATGAACTCAGACGGCACCCTGAGCCCGCTATCTCCCGCTGCATTAACTCTGCCTCACACTACCAACGTCATCATTTCACCAAATGGAAACTACCTCTACGCCGGCCAAAACACCTCCGCGACAGCCTTGATCTACCAATACTCAATCAATACTACTACTGGCACTCTCAGTCCTCTTTCGCCCGCATCGGCTTGCCCCGGAACGACTGGCTCAATCACGCTTTCCGGGGATGGAAGGTACTTTTACGGGATAAACTTTTTTACGAATTACGTCATTCAATGCTCCGTCAATTCAGACGGAACCTTAACACCTCTATCGCCCGCTTCGATCGTCAGCACCACTGGCGCTTTCGGAATCGTAGCATGGTGAAACCTTGCGCCTCAATGACCGGTAATTTTTCATCTACGTCCAACCTTGGCCTCCAATGCAATTCGAGACTGGACCAACTAAGTAGCTTTAGCGGGTTTGAGGTCAATTTCAAGAATTTTGGATCTTTCCCTCAAGAGATCAAGGTATTTTTTTTTCGAATTTTGTTTAAGCAGACTCCTATTTACAAAGTCAGTAGCAACATTCAACCATGTAGGGACTTCCGCAAAGACTGATTTGATTTTACTATCACTGAGTCCAATTTCACGGCCAAAGCGAACAAAGTATGAGGCCTGTAGGTTTCTATCTTTTCCTAGCATTTTTAAGCCGATTTCGATTTTTTCTCCGGGTATTGGTAAGCGAGTATTGAGCAGGTCATAGCAAGGAGACAACTTGAAGGTTCCGAGGGCCCTCTCGTTCTCTACTAATGTCCAGTTCTTGAGATGCATGTCAGCATTTGCAATAAAATAACAAAAAATGAGACGCCGGTAGAAATCACTTATATCGATCTGCGGAGCGGAGGAATACGCAGTGATTGCAGAGACCACTTTTTCGTAGCTGGATTCATACTTGTCTGTGCTTGGGACTTGAATAATTTGTCCCATATCTTCCATCATCAAATGAGTCTCATCGGAGGTACGATCGAATCTTTTGATAGCAAAGACATTACCAAGACCTTCTATCTTTAAAAGTGCAAAGGGCGGGACGGTGAAGTCCAGTGCTTTTGCAATAGCCATGGTGACATGCTCATTTTCAGGAAGCTCAGGATAATCACCATTGGGTTTTAGAATATATTGGGCACCGGCCGGAGTTGCCTGCAGCAAGCCACGCTTTGGGTCTAATCTAAACATCCCCTTTTTTTGCGCGCCAGATATTGATCCTCCATAAATCACTCGAGCAAAGGAGGACAGAGGGTTATTTGTATCTAATTCCACTTTAAGAGGTCTTTCAGTACCCCACATTTCGAGAACACATTTTCTATGCAATTTTTTGTCGGTCGGCAGAGCCTTAAAACAAGTAGTGCAGTACGGAAAATTATCAGGCTGGGAGGTTGGATATTGTCCCAACTCTTCGCCTTCAAAATCCCCTAAGGTTTCAGCTATAACATCAATTTCTTTACCATCGCGGTCTAGTGGTCTAACCGTGACCGCCCCGATAGGCGCTTGTCCTGTCGCCATCAGCAATGCAAATCGATTTGATTTATCTATATGAAAAACTCTTTCCGTATATTGCAGGAGCCATCCTTCGGCAATTAGGTTGTCAAAGAATGGATGGAGTGTCTTGCTGATATAGGGTTCTCGGCGTTTCTTTAGACCTCTAGCGATGGCCAATGACTCCGAGCGGTTTAAGTATTCTGGATCGTATTGAAAGATGAACCTGTCTTCAGCTTGCTTTTCGAGAAATCCTGCACAGTCATTTCTAAGGAAGACGTGCGCTTTTTTAATTTCCTTGAAGTCGATTTCTGCCATTCTTAAAGCCTTTCTTGAACCAGAGGGCTCTGTTTGGCTTGGGGATTTTCGTTGGCTATTACTGGTCCTAATTCATATCCAAATAATTTTAGTAGTTTGTTTAGCGATTCAACCCGCACATTTAAGTCTCCGTTTTCAACCCGATTTACGAGTGTAAAGCTTACCTCTGCATAATATGCGAGCTGATGCTGTGTCAGGTCTCGTTCCTTTCGGCGAGTCCTAATGAAGGCTCCTATTTTTGAGGGGGATTTTTCCCTTTTTTCTTTACTCATACGCCTGCCAAACCCAAATATATCCTCATATTAGGATATATTTGATAGTTAATATGATTTTATATTAGAAATAAAATAAATTTAAGTTTTCAAACTAATATTATCTCATTATAAGGATATTTTTAGAAATTCATACAAAATTATCCTTATAATGAGATATTGCACTCAGGCCAAAATAATTCATCAGTGGTTTCAATCAACTACCGTACTGCTTGGGTTAAGTTAACTTTCCACCGTCAATAACATGCAGTTACGATCAGGTATTATAATTCTGAGTGGCGATAGTTTCAAAATATGAGTGATTTCAGCGCTAAGACCGCTCCGTCAACTTCGCACCCTGCGCCTTAATGACCGGGAACTTTTCATCCAAATCCAAGTTAAGCTGCAGAACGTTGACCACAGGCTCCCCAAATATTCCTAACTGAGGACCCTCCACATGTTGACTCACAAAGGACTTGAGCAGTTCATGGCTGAGATTCCTTGCATGAGCCACCCGATCCACTTGAGCCAGAGCCGCCTCTGGCGAAATATGAGGGTCCAGACCGCTACCCGATGCTGTAACAGCATCAGTCGGAACTTCTCCCTTTTTCACTGTGGGGTTCTCTTTGAGAAAGGCATCAATATTACCTTTGAGGGTGTCGTAGAATTTTTGATTGGTGGGCCCTAGGTTTGACCCGGAGGAGTTGGCAGCATCGTAGCCGTTGTTTCCCGCCGCTGAGGGTCTCCCATGAAAATATTCCGGCTTGGTAAAACTCTGACCGATAAGCCTAGCGCCGACCATCTTGCCGTTCTTCTCGATGAGGCCCCCTGTGGCCTGAGAGTGAAAGAAAAGATTCCCGACTGCATAGATGAAGAGTGGATAGGCCCCGCAGAGGATCACACCCAGGATGACTGTCGCTACTATGGATTTATAAATGGCCTTAAGCATAAACTATTCCCCTATTCTTCTCACTTAAATCTGACTTAAACCTGACCTAAACATCACTTACACAATTCCGAGGGCCGTGACTAAAGCGTCAATGATCTTGATCCCAATGAATGGAATCACAATCCCGCCCAAGCCATAATAGAGCACGTTCTTTTGCAAAATCCGAGATGCCGATTGAGGCCGATACTCCACTCCTCGCAAGGCCAGCGGAATCAGGCAAACAATAGTAAGCGCGTTGAAAATCACCGCAGAGAGAATGGCACTCTGTGGGCTCCTCAAGCCCATAATATTGAGCACTCCAAGAGACGGAAGTGTGGCCGCAAAGATGGCTGGAATAATGGCAAAGTACTTCGCAACGTCGTTTGCGATAGAAAAGGTAGTCAGCGAACCCCGAGTGATCAAGAGCTGCTTTCCGATTTCAACAATTTCGATCACCTTGGTGGGATCCGAGTCCAGATCGATCATATTACCCGCTTCTCTCGCAGCTTGTGTGCCGGTGTTCATCACCAACCCTACATCGCTCTGAGCTAAAGCCGGCGCATCATTCGTTCCATCTCCTGACATGGCGACCATTCGGCCTTCTGCCTGGTAGGTCTTAATCAATTTAAGCTTATCTTCGGGTTTTGCTTCCGCCAGAAAGTCGTCGACTCCTGCTTCTTCGGCAATGGCAGCGGCAGTCAATCGATTATCACCCGTAATCATGATGGTCTTAATACCAATCGCCCGAATACGTTCAAATCGATCTCGAATACCGGGTTTCACTACGTCTTTAAGATAAATGACCCCGAGAGCTTTTCCATTTCTTGCAACGACGAGGGGAGTCCCACCCTTGCTTGCAATCTTTTGAACGCCTTCCTCAACTTCTTTTGGAAATGAATTGCCTGCGTTGGCCTTAAGCCAGGACTTGACGGCATCCATCGCACCCTTTCGAAGCTGATTCCCATCGTAATTGATTCCACTCATTCTCGTCTCTGCAGTAAATGGAACAATCTCTGCGTGCGGTGGAGGAGTGACTTTAATGCCCATCTTTTGAGCCAGGGTAACCACCGACCTGCCTTCTGGAGTCAGGTCTGAAGACGACGCCAGAGCGGCAACTTCTGCTAGATCCTTTTCAGTAATTCCACTGGCCGGCAGGAACGCGGTGGCCATTCTGTTTCCGATGGTAATAGTGCCCGTTTTATCCAGAAGGAGTACGTCCACATCTCCAGCAGCCTCAACAGCTCTTCCAGACATGGCAAGAACATTTCGCTGGACGAGGCGATCCATTCCGGCAATCCCGATGGCGGAGAGCAACCCCCCTATCGTAGTCGGGATCAGACAAACCAGCAGAGAAACCAGGATCACCAAAGAGACTGGCGTATTGGCAAAATTAGCAAAAGGGCGCAAAGAAACAGTTGCCAATAGGAATACAATCGTCAACCCCGCCAACAAAATATTGAGTGCAATCTCATTGGGGGTCTTTTGACGGACAGCCCCCTCAACGAGAGCGATCATACGATCGAGAAAGGACTCGCCGGGATTCGTGGTGATCTGAATCACAATCCGATCAGAAAGAACAGTCGTTCCTCCCGTCACCGCACTCCGGTCTCCTCCCGCCTCTCGAATCACAGGTGCAGACTCTCCTGTGATGGCGCTCTCGTCCACAGACGCTACTCCCTCGATGACTGTACCATCTGCGGGGATCACCTGGCCCGCATCGACTTCGACTACATCTCCTTTGCAAAGCTGAGAGGAGGGAACCACTTCCAGCTTGCCCGACTGAGCTCTCCGTCGAGCTTGAGTTTCTGTTCTAGCTTTTCTCAGGTTGTCGGCCTGAGCTTTTCCACGGCCCTCGGCCATGGCTTCTGCAAAGTTTGCAAAGAGCACCGTAAACCACAACCAGAGGGTGATTTGCCCACTGAAGAGGGCTTGTTTTCCACCCCCATGAGTGAGGTCATAAATGAAAGCCACGGAAGTCAGGACGCTGCCCACTTCCACGACAAACATCACTGGATTCTTCACTAAAACACGTGGATTCAGCTTCTTAATTGAATCTCTAATACTTGGCCCAATGAGCTTTGGATCCCAGATAGATGATGTAGCCATAGTTTCCTCTTCATTTCTTAAATTTGTTTAAACACTTGCCAAGGTTATTTAAAAAAATGACCCTTCATCATGTCAAAATGCTCGTTAATTGGGCCTAAAGAAAGAGCAGGGAAGTAAGTCAGCGCCCCTACAAGGAGTATCACTCCAATTAAGAGTGCCACAAACACAGGGCCATCCACTGGAAAGGTTCCTTCTCCGCCAGGATGAATCTTCTTTCTGGCCATAGAACCGGCAACAGCAAGCATCGGAATCATCATAAAAAATCGCCCAAGGAACATGGCGAAAGCCAAGGTCAGGTTCCAAAATGGCGTATTAGCATTGAGCCCCGCGAAAGCACTTCCATTGTTGGCAGTCGCGGACGTGAACGCATAGAGAATTTCGCTAAACCCATGAGCGCCTGGATTTGCAATTCCAGCCAATCCCTGCGGATCGAGAACTCCCCAGGATGAAAATCCAAGGACGCTTAGAGCTGCCACAATCAGTGCAAAAGTGACGTACTTCACTTCGCGACCTTCAATTTTCTTTCCTAAATATTCAGGCGTACGTCCCACCATCAGGCCTGCAATAAATACGGTGAGAATCACGTACATCATCATGCCGTAAAGCCCGGCACCCACTCCCCCAAAGACGATTTCTCCGAGCTTCATATTGACCAATGGGACAAATCCTCCCATTGGAGTGAAGCTATCATGCATAGAATTTACAGCTCCGCAGGATGCGTCTGTAGTGACGGTAGCAAAGAGCGCGGAATTAAAAATCCCAAAGCGTGTTTCTTTTCCTTCCCAGTTAGCGTTGGAATGGCAGCCCAGATTAGAATAGACCGGGTTACCTATCTTCTCAAAATGAATGCAGGTAAACGCTCCTGCCAAAAAGATCAGCGCCATAGCTGTCCAGACCGCCCAACCATGCCTAACGCTCTTCACTTTTCTGCCCAAAAGATAGACCAGAGCACTTGGAATGAGGAAGATAGAAAGCATTTGGACGAAATTGGAGAGCGGTGTGGGATTTTCATAAGGGTGGGCGGCGTTGGCGTTAAAAAATCCGCCCCCATTTGTCCCCAACATTTTGATTGCAACCTGAGAAGCCACTGGTCCTTGGGCAATCACCTGCTTCGCCCCCTCGAGGGTGGTCACATCTGAATAAGGGGCAAAATTTTGAATCATTCCTTGAGAAATAAGAAAGAGTGCGTAGACGATGCACATCGGCAGGAGTAAATACAAATTGCATCGCACAAAATCCGCCCAGAAGTTACCAATCCCCAAGGACTCCCTGCGAGAGAGTCCACGGATCAGCGCAACTGCGGCCGCAATCCCAACTGCCGCGGAAAAGAAGTTATGGCTTGTGAGCGCGACCATCTGGGAGAGGTAACTCATCGTCGTTTCACCCCCATAGGATTGCCAATTCGTATTGGTAGCGAAGCTCATCGCGGTATTGTAAGCCAGGTTTGGACTGATCATACCCATGCCGGCTGGATTCAGAGGCAAAACGTGTTGAAGCCTTAATAAAGCATACGTAAATGCGAGGCTCACCGCACTGAAGACCAGGAGTTGAAACGAATACTTTGCCCAGGGCTGATCCTCGTGAGGATTCAACCTCATGCACCTGTAAATCCATTTCTCAATCGGACCCAAGACAGGTGAAAGAAAAGTCGCCTCACCGTCAAAAATCTTTTCCATGTATATTGCCAACGGTTTCGTTGCCGCGAGCAGAAGAACTAAAAATAGTGCTAGCTGTACCCAATCCCGCACGCTCATAATCTCACCTAATATTCTGTTAAAATTTTTCAGGATGAATCAGGGCGTACATGAGATATGCGAAAATCAACCCCGACACTGCCAATAGTCCCAAATCTAAGAGTGGCATTTCCTTTTCCTCTATTCCCTATTTCAATTGGTCGCAGAAAGCGACGAACCCAATCGCCAACCCGAAGGAGATCACCATAAAAAACAAATTCATCAGATCAGTCACAACTTCCCCCTTAAATCAAACAAGCTTTTCGGATGATTACTCCCAAATGCATTTTTTGAGAAATTAAAAAAAATCTAATTTCTTGCAGATTCTGAATGCAAAGGGGCGGCCTACTTTGAATTCGATAAGTGGCTGATTCTATTCGAAACCGCTTGAATCTTGCGAGTCGTGGAGTATTCATTTTTGAAAGGCACATTACAATTTGTAATGCACCATTTGTACTGCCCAGCTGGCGCCAGCTTTCAGGGTAAGCCGTATTGCTTTCGTTTTCGCCAGAGAGTCACCGTCGTAATTCCCAAAATCTGGGCAGCTTTCTCTTGATTCTCCTCTAAGGAAAGCACTTTTTGAATCTGTTCTCTTTCAATTTCCTCTAAACTTCGCAGAGGTTCCCCAATACTGGAACCGCCTCTCAGGCACCTGGCCTCACGAACCGAAGATGGCAGATCTTCCGTTCGAATTTCACGATCTCCCGAAAGCAAAATAAGGCGTTCCAAAACATTTCTTAATTCACGAACATTCCCCGGCCACGAATAATTGATCAGAAGTTTCATCACGGCTTCTGGAATGTCTTTAGACTCCAGAGTATTCGAAAGCTCATGAAAGAATCGGTGTATCAGCACAGGAAGATCTTCTTTCCTAAACCGAAGAGGAACCAATGCGCACTCAAATACATTCAACCGATAATAAAGGTCCTCGCGAAATTTTCCGTCTCTCACGGCCTCATCCAAGTTTCGATTGGTCGCAGCGATGACCCGAACATTAAGTGAAATCGGGCGATTTCCGCCAACCCGTTCAATCACTCTCTCTTGCAAAAACCTCAGAAGTTTGGTTTGCCCACTTAAAGACAAGTCTCCGATCTCATCGATCAGGAGAGTTCCGTGGTTAGCAAGCTCTAGCTTTCCTACGTGGTCATGACTCGCTCCCGTGAATGCCCCTTTGACATGCCCGAATAGCTCAGATTCCAATAAATTTTCGGCCAGTGTTGTGCAATTCACTACGGTGAATGTTCGATTCGAACGGCTTGAGAAGCTGTGTATTAATCGAGCGAGCTCTGTTTTTCCGGTTCCGCTCTCTCCAACCAGAAGAACGTTGGCCTCAGTGGGAGCTACTTTTCTAACGAACTCCTCCAACCTCATCATCGCGGGAGACGTCTGTCCCGAAAAATAATCGCATCGATAACCCGCCTGTTTTAATCTTTCATTTTCTCTTTTGAGGGCCACAATCATCCCGATGCGGGTCAGAAGATGTTCGAGCTGAGCGTTTGAAAAGGGCTTCGGCAAATAATCATAGGCCCCTTCCTTGATCGCCTTGACAGCATTTTCAAATGACGCAAAGGCAGTCATCACTACGCACACGGGAGGGTTACTGAGGTGAGCTGCAGTCCTCACCAGATCGATGCCATTTTTAGAATCCAGCTTAAAATCGGTCAGCATGAACTCATAGCCGTTGGATTTGAGGGCTGCCGTGGCTTCCTCTACAGTTGGAACAGCCGTAACTTCATGTCCCCAGCTCTTGAGAGTGGCAGCAAGTGTCTGCCTAATATTCTTCTCATCATCTACTAAAAGCAGCTTCACAGAATTGCTCGCCATCGTGGCTTCCTTTTACACCATTCCTCCGTGAGTCAACCATAATTTTGAGGAGGAAACGGCAAAAGGATCCGGAACTCAGAACCGTGAGGCTTTCTGGCATAGTACTCAATTCGTCCTTCGTGAGCCTCGACTACCTCCTTGGCAATGGTAAGCCCAATCCCAAAGAGCCCCTTTCTGCCGGTCGTAGTGATCATTGGACTTTGATAGAAGGGCTCAAACATCATTCGCTGGTCGTCTTCGGAGATTCCTGGTCCATCATCCCTCACTTGTATTTCTACAGAACCGTTCCGATCGGTAAGGACGACTTCGACCTTACCATTTTCAGGAGAAAACCGTATTGCGTTCGAAAGCAGATTTGAAATCACCCACGGGAACTTCACCGTATCAAGAGAGGACCAAACGATCGGTGAACCTTCCTGACGAAATTCCAATTGTACTGATCGGTCCTTTGCGACCACGTAGAAAGGCTTGATCCACTCTGGCAGAGTCTGATTGAGCGCGACTAGATCAAATCTCAGCTTCATCAGCTTAGAATGGGTTTGAGTTACCTGAACAAATTCATTTACAACCGCACGAATCCGCTCCACATCTTCGGAGATGGTATCGACAAACAAGAAAACGGACTCTGGAAGCTCACCTCGATGAGAAGTCAGAAACTCTGATGCAGTACCTAAGGACTGAAGCGGAGTCTTGATTTCATGGGAGAGGAGATCGATGAACTCAGACCGGTACCGATCCCTCTGCTTCTTCTCCGTAATATCATGAAGAAGGACAAGAGTTGCCGTCACTTCTCCGGTCGGACTCACGATTTCCCTGGTTCGAGCCGAGAACTGATGAGGCGTGCCATTCAGTAAGAGTTCGACCTCCTGTGCGTCGGACATATCTTCACGGATCAAAACTCTTAGCTTTAAGTAATTCTCATGAGTAGAGGGGAGGTCCTTCCAGATCTGTCCTCTAATTTGGTCAATCGATAGGCCAAAAAAGGCGGACAGAAGAGTATTACAATGAGAGATCCGGCCGTTGTCTTCAATCACTAGAAGGGCATCTTCAACGGACTCCAAAACAGTTTCTAGCTTGCTCTTTTGTTGCCTGAGCTCCATCACGTTTACTTTTTTTGACTCGATTACCCTTTTCCAAAGATCTTGCAGCTCATTGCTTAATATCAGAATCTCTAGACTTGTCGGCTCCAGAAGCTTCAAACGCCTTCCGATGGTCGGTCTTCGCTGAAGGGCTTCAGCAATGTTTTTCAGAGGCCGAGATAGGCGTGTCGCTAAACCATCTGCGATCACTAAAGAAAGGACAAGGGTGACAAAGAAATAGATCATTGCCCCCCAAAGAACTCTTCGACTCAAACTTGCATTTTCTTCAGACAGCTCAAACATCCCCTTTTCATTTAACTGAATGAGATCCGCCAAGAGTTGATTCATGCGTACGAATTGAGCCAAGGAGGCAAAGTGAGGTTCCTTTTGCGCTTCCTTTTGAATTTCATTTTTATATTCATCCCAAGCCTTTCGAAGGCCCAGAGCAATTTCTTTCTCGCCAGGTTCCGTGATATTTCCTTCCTCAAATTGAATGGCTTTCTCAAACTGATCCATCCAATGCCCTCGAGGCTGCTCTGAGTATCTGTCACTATTCAGCGCATCCCATGACCTTTGCATTTGAATAGCAGCTGCGATGGAATCATAATTGATATGAATCATTCTGGGGGTAGTGCTTCCAGCCAGGAATACACTCACCACAAGAAATGTTCCAAAGATGGCGTATAGAAACAGAATAATTGAAAATGCCTTAAAGATTTTTCGTCTCAAGGTTGGAAC